>Ga0307277_10000010_pt1 | contig 63600 bp, 61 predicted proteins | sample ER_DNA_116_FD_194473 | JGI IMG/M metagenome (GOLD analysis project Ga0307277, IMG submission 194473) | Bulk soil microbial communities from the East River watershed near Crested Butte, Colorado, United States - ER_DNA_116 | ecosystem: Environmental > Terrestrial > Soil > Floodplain | place...
CTTCATGGCGGCAATACTATTCACCGGCTCGAACCCAGCAGCAAAATTTATGAAATCGTCGGCAAAGATATCGTCGAGCTCGTCGAGCGCGCCCGCGTTGGTAGCGTCATGATAGCGATGAAGCAATTCGAGCGCCTGCTGATTGTCCACCTACCACTCCTGCAGTTGCCTCAAAGCCGCATATTGGCACTCTGCAGGGACTTCCGGAAGCAGTGCTTGTGATCGCTCGTCCCCAGCGTATGACCGCTGCGGGTCATTTGCGTCAGACGGGAAGGCCTTCGACTCTCGGCATGTCCGCTTCAGCCTAAAAGCGGACATCGGTTATGAGGACACGCCCGCGTATCACTCCAGCGCCTGCTCCCCGACCGGCACGGTGTAGTTGAGCGCGAGCCGGCCGCAGTCGGCGTAGATGGTTTGCCCGGTCATATAGCTTGCCGCGGGCGAGGCGAGAAAGACGGCAATGGCGGCGATCTCGTCGGGGTCGCCGATGCGCCCGAGCGGCGTGCGCGACAAGATGCGGTGCTTGGCCTCCTTGTCGGTCGCCACCGCCTTGAGATCGGACTAATCAGTGCAGCAACGGATGTTTATGGTTCACCGGGCTTAAACGGCAACTCTTGACCAGGCGGGACGCTTTCCTCACTCATCGCCAGGATCATTGCGACGGTAATGTAGGTGCCAGCAACTGCGGTCAAATCAACTATCTGCTGTTCACCAAGAAGCTGCCTTGCACGATTGAAAGTCTCATCCGAAACCACATGTGCGGTCGTTAGTTCCGTGACAAAGTCATAAACCACCGCCTCTTCTGGCGGCATATTTGATGGTCGCTTGTTAGCCTTCAGTTCAGCGATGATATCCTGCGACAACCCTGCCTTGATGGCGAGCGGTACGTGAGCAAACCACTCCACCTGCGACCGCCACTGTCGCCCGATAATAAGTATCGCAAACTCATTGAGCTTTAGCGGCACCGAGGTTTGCCAACGCAGGTAGTAAAGAAGATCGAACATCTTCTGACCGAACACAGGGCTGCGGAGCATCGGGTTATAGGGACCGGCAAGGCCGACCCTTGAAACCTTCACAATCTGCTCACCAAGCGGTTTCTGCTTATCACTCAGCTGCTCCATCGTGAGCTGTGGAAAGCGCGGCTCCTTGCTCGTGGCATAGGGGGATGTCATGAGACCGAAGAACCAACCAACAGTTGTTGCGAGTATTATTGAAGAGATATAGGCCATGTGTCTCATGAACTTCCTCCGATGTCGAGCTGTAATGACGGGCCAGCTTTTCCCGCCCGAAGTCTATGAAGTCACCCGCCGCAAAACAGGATATCGAATTGGCAGGGATCAGTCAGGGGTCACGGGTGCCATGACCGGACGTGCTACCCCTCGCATATACTCGATCGATGTCTACACGCCCTCAAGCGTGAACATCATGTCCATGAGTACACGCGCTGAGTATCACTCGAGCGCCTGCTCCTCGACCGGCACGGTATAGTTGAGCGCGAGCCGGCCGCCGTCGGCGTAGATGGTTTGCCCGGTCATATAGCTTGCCGCGGACGAGGCGAGAAAGACGGCGATCGAGGCGATCTCGTCGGGCTCGCCGATGCGCCCGAGCGGCGTGCGCGATAAGATGCGGCGCTTGGCCTCCTTGTCGGTCGCCACCGCCTTGAGAATGTCGGTCATGATCGATCCCGGACCGATGGCGTTGACGCGGATGCCGTAGGGCGCGAGCGAGAGCGCCATCACCTTGGTGAGCTGATCGATGCCGCCCTTCGACACGCAATAGGGCGTGTGGTTGGCGATCGCCACCACGGCGTTGATCGAGCTGATATTGACGATGGCGCCGGGCGGCTTGCCGGATTTCACCTGCGCCACCATCCGCCGCGCCGCGGCTTGGCCGATGAGAAACGCGCCCTTGAGGTTGACTCGCAGCACGCGGTCGAAATCGGCTTCGGTCAGCTCGAGGAAGTCGGCGGCATGGATGATGCCGGCGTTGTTGATCGCGATGTCGAGATCGCCGAACGCGCGGCAGGTTTCGGCAACCGCGTTGGCCGCGCTTGCCGCGTCGCCGACATCGGTGGCGAGGAAACGGGCGTTGCCCAGCGCCCGCGCGGCGGCCTCGCCGGCGGGGGCGTCGACGTCGGCGATGGCGACCTTCGCCCCTTCGGCCACGTAGTGCCTAGCGATCGCGAGCCCGATGCCGTGCGCGGCGCCGGTCACGATCGCCACCTTGTCCTTGAGCCGCATGGCGGGCCTCTCCTTCAGTCGCAACCATCTTTTTTTACGAGCATTTAATGACCTAATGCGAAGAAATTTCACCTTTTTGCCATGGTGCTGCAGTGGCCTATCGACGCGAATAGGGATGTCGCACGGTCAGGTGAGCTGGCGGCGGGTTAAGGCCGGCGACGCTCGGTCAAGAGCGCCGGATTGGTCACGACGTCCATGGCTTCTGGCTCTGTTGTGGGGATGGAAAATGAGAGCGTTTACGATAGCTGCGATAATCGCGGTACTGGCGGTGCCCGCAAACGCGCAGAATATTCCTATTCTTGGTGGTGATGGTGGTCGTGGCAAGCTCGGGAAAAAAAGCGACGAGCAAATAGCCGCTGAACAGCAACAAAAGAAGAATGAAGACAACGCATACAAGGACGCGCTCAAGAAAATTCCCAATCACCCGGTCAAGCCAGCGGACCCGTGGGGCAGCATGCGATAGGCTGTGCGCTGGGCTGCACCGATCGACAAAACAAGAAAGAACCGAAGGCCGCGGCGCCCGGGACACACAGCTCGATAGGCGGCTGATCAGCGGCGCCCGAACAGGCGATCCAAAAACCAGCCGTCGAGGCCGCGGTCGATAGGCTGCGGCCGCACCGCTTGGCCGCCGGCTTGCGCACCGGCTTGCCCCTCGCTCGTTGGGTTCGGCGCGGCGTTCGGCAGCGCGGAGGCGAACGAGGCATTGCCCGCCAGCCCGGGCAGGGACGCGACCGCCACGCCTTGATGCGCGGCGCGCATGAACTGCGACCAGACGTCGACCGGGATCGAGCCGCCCGTCGCCTTTTTGGTCGGCGAGGAATCGTCGTTGCCGACCCAGACGCCGGTGACGAGACGGCCGGTGTAGCCGATGAACCAGGCGTCGCGGAAATCCTGGCTCGTGCCGGTCTTGCCGGCGGCCGGCCAGCCCGGAAACTGCGCCTTCTGCGCGGTGCCGGAGACGAGCGTCTCGCGCATCATCGCATTCATCATCGCCACGTAGCGCGGCTCGATGATGCGCCCGAGCGGCTGCGGCGCCCGCGCGTAGAGCATCTTGCCGGCGCGCGTGCGTACGCGCTCGACCACGTGCGGCGTGATCGCGTTGCCGCCGTTCGCGAACGGCGCGTAGGCGCAGGTGAGTTCGAGCAGCGAAACTTCCGAGGTGCCGAGCGCGAGCGACGGATTGGCGTCGAGCTTGGACGCAATTCCCAACCGATAGGCGGTCTTGGCCACGGCGCCCGGCCCGACCTCGAGCGTGAGGCGTACCGACACGGTGTTGAGCGAGTGCGCCAGCGCCTGGGTCAGCGTCACCGGCCCATGATACTCGTGGCCATAGTTCTCGGGTTTCCAGCCCTTGAGCGCCACCGGCTTGTCCTCGCGCACGCTGTCGGGCGTCAGCCCGCGCTCGAGCGCGGTCAGATAAACGAAGGGCTTGAACGCCGAGCCCGGCTGGCGCTTGGCGGCGACCGCGCGGTTGAATTGGCTTTCCGCGTAATTCTTGCCGCCGACCATCGCGCGCACCGCGCCCTCCGGGGTGACCGCGACGACGGCGCCCTGCGCAACGTCGAACTTTTGCCCTTTGAGCGCGAGCTCGTCGACGAGCGCCTTCTCGGCGGCGGCCTGCAGGACGGGATCGATCGAGGTCTCGACCACCAGATCCTGATCGACCCGGCCGACGAGGTCGTCGAGCACGTCCATGATCCAGTCGGCGACGTAGTTGATGGAACCGCCGGCGGGTTTCACCGCGCGCGCGGGCTGCGCCAGCGCCGCCTTGGCCATGGTCTCGGTCACGAAGCCGAGCTCGGTCATGGCCGTGAGCACCGCCTGGGCGCGGCGCGCGGCGCCGTCGGGATTGCGGCTCGGCGCCAGGCGCGAGGGCGATTTCACCAGTCCGGCCAGCATCGCGGCTTCGGCGATTTTGACCTCGCGGGCGGGCTTGCCGAAATATTTCTGCGCGGCGGCCTCCACTCCGTAAGCGCCGGAGCCGAAATAGACGCGGTTGAGATAAAGCTCGAGAATTTCCGTCTTGCTGAACTTGCGCTCGAGCCAGAGCGCCAGCACCGCCTCCTGCATCTTGCGCCAGAGCGTGCGCTGCTGGGTGAGAAACAGGTTCTTGGCGAGTTGCTGGGTGAGGGTCGAGCCGCCCTGCGACACGCCGCGGTGCAGCACGTTGGCGGCGGTGGCGCGGAGAAGCCCGATGGGATCGACGCCGTAATGGCTGAAGAAGCGCCGGTCCTCGATCGCGACGAAGGCCCTCGGCAAATAAGTTGGAAGCTCCTTGATCGAGACATCTCTGCCGCTCATCTCGCCGCGCATGACCAGCGTTCGGCCGTCGGTGCCGGCGATCTCGACGGTCGGCGGGCGCTTGGGCACCTCGAGCGATTGAATCGGCGGCAATGTCGAGACGGCGAAAGCGATGATGCCGACGGCGGCGATCACGGCCCACAGGCCGAGCACCAGCGACCAGTAGACGAGCCGGCGCAAGGGAGAGCCGGAGCCGCGCTTGCGGCTTCCCGCCGCCGGCTTGCTGCGCGCGCGCTCGGACGCTGGCGACGGCGAGGGCGCGGGGGGGCGCGCGCCGCGCGCTCGCTTCCTTCGCAGCCCCATGCTCGCTTCCCCCCGGTCTTGCCCCTGCGGTCAAGCTAATGAGGGCGATTTAAGGGGGGGTTACCGGGGGTCTGGACGCCCGTTCCACCGTCATGGCCGGGCTTGTCACCGCAAGTCGGGCTCACCCGACTTGCGGCACTTCAATAGTGCAGAACTCGGGCAAGCCCGAGTTCTGGTGCCATCCACGTCTTTATTAGTTCAAGATAAGGAAGACGTGGATGCCCGGCAGCGCAGACAAGTTTACGCAGTCTGCGCAAGCTTGACTGCGTGCCGGGCATGACGAGAAGTCGAGTGCCCCGGCCATGACGATGGAGGGCCCTGCGGTCGAGGTAATGCTCACGCGTGCTTTGGCGTCGTTAGCAACCGCGCTGAGATGGGTTCGGGCCACGGGTACAAAACGAATTTTTTACTTGACTACATTTCGAGGCTATGCTAAAACCCTTCCCAGCCTTGCTCATTGAGGGCGGGTTCTAGAGACGATCCTGAATGCGGAGCGAGGCGTGGCGTCCTGCGGCGGCGGCTCGTAACCGCTCGCCCCGGGAGGCTCGGGACCCCGCTCTACCCGATCCGGCGCAAATGCCGGTGAGAGAAGCGCGGCCCCGGAGCCCAAAACCGCCACGGTGGAGCGCCGAGAGGCGAGCGTCCCGCGTCATGGGACGCAAGGCGCCTCGCAAGCGCCTGACACGCCGCGTCATGGCGTGTCCAACGGGTGCCGCTGCACCCGAACGTCTCTCGGCGCTCCGCCCACCCTCGATTCGGGTTGGCGAAGCAAAGATGCATCAGTCCGCGCGCGAAAGCGGGGCGGAAAGGAAGGGTATTGTGCAGAGTGGAGTGATACGGAAAGCGCTCGCTCTTGACGCGTCATGCGCGGACTTGATCCGCGCATCCATCGTCTTCGTAAAAAGCGCTTGCGAAGGGCGGATGGATTGCCGGGTCAAGCCCGGCAATGACGGAGAGCGAGGGCGGCCACCTCACCATGTGACGCCGCGCCATAGCGCGTCGAAGAGGCGCGTGGACGCGCTTAAGGCGCCGCTCCTCAGCATGAGGGCGAGAGAGCGCGGCGCATTTTGGCGAACGAGCCCACGCCGAAGCTGTGCGGCTGATCCGAGCGAAGCACCAACCTGCGGGTGTAGAAAACGAGCGCCGACGAGGGCTCCCTGTTTCCGGCCTGTTCTTTACAGGGAGCTGCGCAACTCGAACGTGTATACGGGAATCGCACGCACAAACCGCCAGCCGGCGTAGCGGGGACTCACCCCGTCGCGGCGGCGCTGGCGCGCCGCGCCGCGGCAGCGGGCGGGGGCGAGAGCAGCGTGATCAAGGCGCGCTTGATGGTGGCCTGGCGCGTCGCCGAAGTGATCTTCGCCCCAAAGAGATCGGTGACGTAGAACACGTCGACCACGCGCTCGCCGAAGGTCGCGACGTGCGCGGAGGCGATGTTGAGGTTGAGCTTCGAGAGCGTTGCGGTCAGCTCGAACAGCAGACCGGGCCGGTCGAGGCCGGTGACCTCGACCATGGTGTAGCGGGTCGACCATCCGTTGTTGATGGTCACCTCGGGCAGCACCGCGAAGGCCTTGAGGCGCGTCTTTGCCGTTTCCCGTTTCGCCACCACCTCCGGCAGCTTGAGGTCGCCGCGCAACGCTCGTTCGATCGAATCGATGATGCGCGCCGCGCGGCGCGCTTCGTCGGCATCGAGCTCGAACTCGCGCGACACCGAGATGGTGTCGAGGGCGCGCCCGTCGGTGGTAGTGAAGATCTGCGCGTCGACGATGTTGGCGCCGGCGACCGCGCACGCCCCGGCGATGGTCGAAAGCAGCCAGGGATGGTCGGGCGCCAGCACGGTGAGCTCGGTCACGCCGCGCGCGGCTGGAAACGCCACCGAGGTCGCGAGCGACTGTCCGGCTTGCGCGGCCGAACGCAAGAACCGCGCATGGGCGATTTGGTGCGGCAGATCGACCTTGAGCCAATAGGCGGGATAGTGCAGCGCGATGTAGGCGTCGATCTCCTCCGCTGTCCAGTCGGCAAGCTCGGCGCGAAATTCGGTCTGCGCCAGGGCGACGCGCTGCGCGCGGTTGACCTCGGAAAACCCGCCGGTGAGCACCGGTTCGGTTTCATAGTAGAGCGTGCGAATGAGTTGCGCCTTCCAGCCGTTCCACACCCCCGGCCCGACTGCCTTGATGTCGGCGGCGGTGAGGATGGTGAGAAGCTTGAGCCGCTCGACCGACTGGATCACGGCGCTGAAGTTCTCGATCGTCATGCGGTCGGAGAGATCGCGCGATTGGGCGACCGTCGACATCAGCAGGTGCACCTCGATGAGCCAGGCGACGGTTTCGGTCTCCGCCGGCGTGAAGCCCAGCCGCGGGCAGAAGTGGCGCGCGATGCGCGCGCCGGCGATGGAATGATCCTCGACGCGGCCTTTGGCGATGTCATGCAGGAACATCGCCACATAGAGCAGGTCGCGGTGCCGCGGCTGAATGGTGCGCATCAGCTCGGTGGCGAATTTGGCGTCCTCGGCGCGGCCGGCCTCGATGTCGGACAGCGCGCCGATGCAGCGCACGAGATGCTCGTCCACCGTGTAATGGTGGTACATGTTGAACTGCATCATCGCGACGATGCGGCCGAAGGCGGGCACGAAGGTTCCGAGCACCCCCGCTTCGTTCATCCGCCGCAGCACCGTTTCGGCATCGTTCTTCGAGGTGAGGATCTCCAGGAACAGCCGGTTCGCCTCTTCATTCTCGCGCAATCCCTGATCGATGAGCCTGAGCGAGCGCGTGGCGAGGTGCATGGCGTCGGGATGGAACGCCAGATTGTATTTCTGCGCGAGATGGAAGATGCGGATCAGGTTGACGGGATCGCGCTTGAACACGTTCTCGTCGGCGACATTGATGCGGTTGTAGTCGACGACGAAATCCTCGGTCTCGCTCAACGTGTGCCGCGGGCGCGGCAGGAATCTCGCCATCATGCGGCTGAGCACCGGCATCGCCTTGGCCTGCCTGTTCTCGAGCTTGGCGCAGAGAATGGCGGTGAGATCGCCGACGTCCTTGGCGATCAGGAAGTAGTGCTTCATGAAGCGCTCGACGTCGCGCAGTCCCGGATGCTCGGTATAGCCGAGCCGCACGGCGATCTCGCGCTGGATGTCGAACGACAGCCGCTCCTCCGCCCGGCCGGTGAGGAAGTGCATGTGACAGCGCACCGCCCAGAGGAAGTCGCCGCAGCGGCGGAAGCGGCGGTATTCGCGCGGATCATAGACGCCGAGCGCGATGAGTTCTTCGCGCTCGCGCACGCGATAAACGTATTTGGCGATCCAGTAGAGCGTGTGCAGGTCGCGCAGCCCGCCCTTGCCGTCCTTGACGTTAGGCTCGACCAGATAGCGGGACTGGCCGGCCCGCCGGTGGCGCTCCTCCCGCTCGGCGAGCTTGGCGGCGACGAATTCCGCGGTGGTTCCTGGCACCACCTCTTTGTCGAAGCGTGCGACCAGTTCGTCGTAGAGTTTGCGGTCGCCGAGAAGAAAGCGCGCCTCGAGCACCGCGGTGCGGATGGTCATGTCGGCCTTGGCCGCGCGGATGCACTCGTTGACCGAGCGCGTGGCATGGCCGACCTTAAGTCCCATGTCCCACAGGCAATACAGGATCGTTTCGGCGACGGATTCGCCCCAGGCGGTCTGTTTGTACGGAAGCAGGAACAGGAGATCGATGTCGGAGCCGGGAGCGAGCACGCCGCGGCCATAGCCGCCGGTGGCGACGACCGCCATGTGCTCGGCTTCGGACGGGTTCTGCGCTGGGTAGAGGTGCTTGATCGCGAACTCGTAGAGAACGCGCACGATCTCGTCCTGCATGGCGCAGAGCCGCTCGGCGCACCGCCGCCCGTGCCGGTCGGAGATGAGCAAGGCCTCGACCGCCGCGCGGCCGCGCGCCAGCGCCGCGCGCAGCCGGCGCGAGACCTCCAACCTCAGCTCGCGCTCGTTGCCGGAATGGACTTCGCTCAGCCGCGCAAGCTCGGCCGCGATGGCAGCCGCATCGAAAATTTCGGCTTCGGGCGACGTCTCGGTCGGGGTCAGCATGGGCTCACACCGGGATAACGGAGCGCAGGCGATATGTCACCGGCACCGGCAGCAGGCGGGGGCCCGCATCCCCATCCCGAGAAACGGTGCCGAGACGAAAATAATTGCTAATGTGCATTCTAATAGCGACAAATAATTCTCATTGACGCCTTTGGTTAGGCTTCTTAAGAAATAAACCTAGCGCCGATTTGAGCAAGCAGCTTGCGGGCGCTCTACAAATTCAGCTAAAGCGCGGGGCCCGCCCCTCGCCAGGCTGACGGCGGGCAAAACCTCCCGCCTTCATCAACGGCCTCTCCCGCTCCATCGCGGCGAGGTTCAACGCATGGAGTCGTCATGACCATAATTTCCCGCCGTTTGCTGTCGGCCGGTGCGCTGGCATTCGCGCTCCTTCCCGCCGCGCGGCTTTGCGCCGCCGACAATCCCAAGGAGATCTACGTCGACTGGGCGACCTACAACCCGGTGTCGATGCTGCTCAAGGATAAAGGCTTCCTCGAGAAGGAGTTCGCCAAGGACGGCATCAAGGTTGTTTGGGTGCAGACCAACAGCTCGAGCAACGCGCTGCAATTCCTCAACGCCGGCTCGATCAATTTCGGCTCGACCGCCGGCTCCGCCGCCCTTGTCGCGCGCATCAACGGCAATCCCATCAAGTCGGTCTACGTCTATTCTCGCCCCGAATGGACCGCCCTCGTCGCCACCAAGGACAGCAGCATCAACAAGGTCGCGGACCTCAAAGGCAAGAAGGTTGCGATGGTGCGCGGCACCGATCCGCACATCTTCACGGTGCGCGCGCTGCTCGCGGCCGGCCTCTCCGACAAGGACATCACGCCCGTGCTCGTGCAACAGCACGCCGACGGCGGCAACTTGCTGATCCGTGGCGACGTCGACGCCTGGGCCGGCCTCGACCCGATGATGGCGCAGCACGAGATCAAGGACGGCGCGCGGCTGTTCTACCGCAACCGCGAGGCCAATACCTGGGGCATCCTCAATGTGCGCGAGGAGTTCGCCAAGGATCACCCCGACATCGTGCGGCGGGTGATTTCCGCTTACGAGGAGGCGCGCAAATATTCGCTCGCTCACTACGACGAGCTCAAGAAGACCTTCATCGCCGTCACCAAGCTCCCTGACGACGTCGTCGACAAGCAGCTCAAGGAGCGCACCGAGCTCACGCACAACAAGGTCGGCCCGGCGCAACGGGAATCGATCCTGGAAGCGGGTATCGCCCTGCAGAAGGCGGGCGTGATCGGTCCGAGCGTCGACGTCAAGAAGTCGGTCGACGACCTCATCGACGATCGTTACGTGACGGCTGCGAACTGACGCGCCGCGCGCGCGGAGCGGCTCGGCGATCGGGCATTGGCGATATTGCATTGGAAGGCGCTGCCGTGTCTTTTGTCTCCATGACCGCGGACGCGGAACAGGCCGGGGCGCCGGAGGCAATCTCGAAAGGAGGAGCGGCGCGCGTGCTGCGTCCCGCGCTCGGCTTGCTGCTGCCCGTCGCGCTTGCCTTGTTCTGGGAACTCGCGGTGCGCATGGGCCTCTCCAACGGCCGCCTGGTGCCGCCGCCGTCGGTGATCTGGAATACGTTCACCGATCTCGCGTCAACCGGCGAACTTCAGCGTCACGCCTTGGCCACGCTGTGGCGCGTCGCATGGGGATTCGTGTTAGGGGTCATGGCGGGAACGATCTTCGGCGCCATCACCGGCTATTCGGCGTTGACGCACCGCATCGTCGATCCGACCCTGCAGGCGTTGCGTTCGATTCCCTCGATCGCGTGGGTCCCACTGTTCATCCTCTGGTTCGGCATCTTCGAAGCGTCGAAGATCATTCTCATCGCGGTCGGCGTATTTTTCCCGGTTTATCTCGGGGTGATGGGCGCGGTGATGTCGGTCGATCGCAAGATCGTCGAGGTTGGCCGCGTCTTTCGTTTGTCCGGGCCCGCCATGGTGCGGCGCATCCTGCTGCCGGCGGTGATGCCGGCCTACGTCATCTCGCTGCGCGCCGGGCTGGGGCTCGGCTGGATGTTCGTGGTCGCAGCGGAGTTCCTGGGCGCCTCGACGGGGCTCGGCTTTCTCCTCATCGACGGCCAGCAGCTCGGCAAACCGGCGCAGATCGTCGCCGCCATCGTCGCCTTCGCCATCCTCGGCAAGGCGACCGATTGGCTCATCGTGCTGGTCGCCTCGCCGTTCCTGCGCTGGGAAGACCGCTTCGCGCGTCGCTGAAGGATCTCGATGCTCGTCCTCGATCGCGTCGGCAAGACCTATCCCAACGGAGTGCGCGCGCTCGACGGCATCTCACTCGCGGTCGCGCCCGGCGAGATTCTCGTCGTCATCGGCGGCTCGGGATGCGGCAAGTCGACCATGCTGCGCACGATCTCCGGGCTCGATCCGCCGACCCAGGGCCGCGTCGTGCTCGACGGCACGGTGATCACCGCGCCGCACGAGCAGATCGGCATCATTTTCCAGGAGCCGCGGCTGCTGCCGTGGCTGCGCGTCGCCGACAATGTCGGCTTTGGCTTGGCGGAATACCCGAAGGTGGAACGCCGGATGCGCGTGGCGGGCGCGCTCGAGCGCGTCGGTTTGACCGAGAAGGCCCGCGTGTGGCCGCGCGAACTCTCCGGCGGCCAGGCCCAGCGTGTCGCCATTGCCCGCGCGTTGGTACCGCGGCCGCAGGTCCTTCTCCTCGACGAGCCGTTTTCCGCGCTCGATGCTTTCACCCGCGCCGACCTGCAGGATCATCTGCTCGACCTGTGGGCCGACCTCAAGCCGACGCTGGTGATGGTCACCCACGACGTCGACGAGGCGATCGTGCTCGCCGATCGCATCATGGTGATGCGGGCGCAGCCCGGCCGCGTCTATGAGGAAATCGCCTGCGAGCTGCCGCGACCGCGCGACCGCCAGTCCGCCGCCTTCGATTTCGTCAAGCGCCGCGTGCTGGCGGCGCTCGACCGTTCGCTCGATCGCGCGGTGGTCATGGCCGAGGAGGTCGAGACGCGCGCGGCGGCCGGCGGCGGCTTGTGGTGGTGAGGCGCGGCGCATAGCTCCGAACGGGCGGGGCTTGCGTTTTCCCCTGCGCTGTCGTCTGTGCTCTGCCGTTCGCAACGGAGATTTCCCATGGATGCCACCGCGCTGCGCGCCATGCAGGCGCCGATCAAGGAGCGCTACAAAGGCGACCCGAAGTCGGCCCTTATCACCTTGAAGGCCAAGGGCGCGCTCGATGATGCGCACATCGCGTGCAAGGTGGAGACCGGGCGTGCGCTCGCGGTCGCCGGGCTGCACCCCGCGACGGGCGGCTCCGGTCTCGAACTTTGTTCCGGAGACATGCTGCTCGAGGCACTGGTCGCCTGCGCCGGCGTCACGCTCAAGGTGGTCGCGACCGCGCTCGAGGTTCCGCTCAAGTCCGCCAAGGTCAGCGCCGAGGGCGACCTCGACTTCCGCGGCACGCTCGGGGTCGCCAAGGATGCGCCGGTTGGTTTTGCGACCATTCGGCTGCGCTTCGAGGTGGACACCGACGCGCCGCAGGACAAGCTCGACCAGCTCCTCAAGCTCACCGAACGCTACTGCGTCGTCTACCAGACGCTCAAGAGCGGCCCGCCCGTCGAGGTGAAGCTCGATCGCGCTTGATCCTTCTTCACGGGCATGTCGCTTCGGAAGTTGGATGCCCCCCGATCCGTTCTTTTGGTATGGACTAGCCTTCAAGGCGGTGATGACCGCCACAGTGGTCGTCGCCGTGTCGGTTGCCGCCGAGCGGAGCGGGCCGTTGATGGCCGCGCTCATCGCCGCGCTGCCGACCGCCGCCAGCGCGACCTACATCATCCTGGCGCTGGAACACCCGCCCGCATTCGTCGCCGCCAGCGCCGTCGGCAGCATGGCGGCAAACGCGGCGGTGGCGGTCTTTGCGCTGAGCTACGCCGCGCTCGCGCAGCGCCATGGCATCGTGCTCAGCATAACGGCGGCAACTCTCGGCTGGTTCGCTGTCGCGGCCGTTCTGCGACTCTTCGACTGGACGCCAGCGACTGCGCTCGTCCTTAATGTGCTCGTCTTTGCCGTCACGATCCCGCTGGCCGCGCGCTACCGCACTGCCCGGCTCACGCGCGAACGCATCAAGCGCACGGGCTACGATCTTCCGCTGCGGGCGGCAGCGGCGGCGGTGGTGGTCACCGCGGTGACCACCGCGAGCCATTGGATCGGCTCGTTTGCCTCCGGCGTGTTCGCAGTATTCCCGATCGTGATGGGCAGTTTCGCCGTCATCATGCATCCGCGCGCCGGCGGCAAGGCGGCCGCCAGCGTGTTCGCCCATGCGCAGCCACCGCTCCTCGGCCTTTGCCTGGGGTTTCTCGGCGTGCATTACCTCGCCGAGGCGATCGGCGTGTGGTGGTCCTTCGCCGCCGGCCTCGCCATCACCATGACATGGAGCGCCGCGCTTTGGCTCATGCAGCGTGTGTTATTTCTCGATCGTTAGCTTCTGCGCGCGGATCACCTCGGCCCATTTGCGCGTCTGCGCCTTGATAAAGTCGGCGAACGCCTCCGGCGTGCTCGCCATCGGCTCGAACATTTGCGGCGCCAAAAATTTTTCGCGGAACTGCGGATCGGCCAGGATGTTCGCGACCTCGGCATTGACCTTGTCGACGATGGCGCGCGGCGTGCCTGCGGTGGCGAACAGTCCGAACCAAGTCGAGGCCTCATAGCCGGGCAGTCCGCTTTCCGCGACGGTCGGGATGTCGGCGGCGGCAGCAAGCCGCTCGCTGCTGCCGATGCCGAAGATCTTGACCTGGCCGGCTCGCAACGCCGGCAAGGCCAGGCTGACGCTGACCGACATCAACTGCACGTGCCCCGCCATCACGTCGGTGAGCGCCGGCGCGGCGCCGCGATAGTGCACGCCCTGCAGCTTCACGCCGGCCATGCTCTCGAACAGCACCATGTTCATGTGCGGCGCCGATCCGATCCCGGCGGTGCCGTAGGTGAGCTCGCCCGGCCGCCGCTTGGCGAGCTCGATCAGCTCGCGCACCGTGCCGGCCGCAAGCGAAGGATGGCCGAGCAGCGCCTGGTTGATGCGCACGATGCCGCTGATCGGGATGAAGTCCGTCTCCTCGTCGTAAGGAAGCTTGCCTTTGCCGTAGAGCGTCGGATTGATGGTGAAGGTGCCGGCCTCCGCCACCAGCAGCGAATAGCCGTCGGGGGCGGCCTTGGCCACGGATTGGGCGCCGACGACGTGGGCGGCGCCGCCCTTGTTTTCGATCACGACCTGCTGGCCCCACGCCTCGGCGAGGCGCTGGCCGAGCGCGCGCGCCACCACGTCGGTCACGCCGCCGGCGGCGGCGGTCACCGTTAGCGTGATGGTGCGCGCGGGATAGGATTGCGCGCGCGCCGTGGTGGCCGGGGCAAGGCCGGCGAGCAAACCGAGAGCGGCAAGCCACTTGTGCACGTCAGCCGTCCTCGGCCGCCTTGGCCTTGAGCGCATAGAGCGCCTCGAGCGCATCGCGCGGCGACATCTCGTCGGGATGAATCGCCGCGAGCGCGGCAATGAGGGTTTCCGCCGCGGCGCGCGGCGATGACGCGCGGGACGTTGCGGCAAACAGCGGCAGTTCGTCGAAATCGCGCGGCGAGGCGCGGTCCTCGGCTTCGAGCTTGGCGAGCACCACCTTCGCGCGCTCGATCACCGCCAGCGGCAGCCCCGCGAGCTTCGCCACCTGGATGCCATAGCTGCGATCGGCCGCGCCCGGCACCACCTCGTGCAGGAACACGACATCGCCCTGCCATTCCTTCACCCGCACCGTGGCGTTGAACAGGCGCGGCAGGTTGGCCGCGAGCGCAGTGAGCTCGTGGAAATGGGTGGCGAACAATGCGCGGCAGCGGTTCGTCTCGTGCAGATGCTCGATGGTGGCCCAGGCGATGGAGAGGCCGTCGAAGGTCGCCGTGCCGCGGCCGATTTCGTCGAGGATGACGAGCGCGCGCTCGCCCGCCTGATTGAGAATGGCCGCCGTTTCCACCATCTCGACCATGAAGGTCGAGCGCCCGCGGGCAATGTCGTCGGCCGCTCCGACGCGCGAGAACAGCCGGTCGACGGCACCGATCTTGGCGCGGCGCGCGGGCACGAAGCTGCCCATCTGCGCGAGGATCGCGATCAGCGCGTTCTGGCGCAGATAGGTGGATTTGCCCGCCATGTTCGGTCCGGTGACGAGATAGATGCGCCCGTGCGCGGCCGATTGCGGCGGAGAGAGATCGCAATCGTTGGCCACGAACGGTCCGCCGTCGGCGGTGAGCGCCTGTTCCACCACCGGATGGCGTCCGCCCTCGATCACGAAGTCGAGCGAGGTGTCGAGCTGCGGACGCACGTAGTGGCGCTCCACCGCCACTTGCGCCAATGCCGCGGCAACGTCGAGAACCGCCAGCGCTTCGGCGGCCTCCTTGATCCTCGCGGCAGCGGCCGTCACCGCCACGGCGAGCTTGTCGAAGGTCTCGAGCTCGATGCCGAGCGCGCGGTCGGCGGCGCTCGCGATCTTGGCTTCGAGCGCGCCCAACTCGGTCGTCGTGAAGCGGACCTGGCCGGCGAGCGTCTGGCGATGGATGAAGGTCGCGTTGAGCGGGGGGGCCATCAGCCGCTCGCCGTGTTGCGCGGTGACCTCGACGAAATAACCGAGCACGTTGTTGTGGCGAATCTTGAGCGCGCGCACGGAAGTCGCATCGGCATAGCGCGCCTGCAGCGCGGCGATGACGCGGCGCGATTCATCGCGCAGCGCCCGCGCCTCATCGAGCGCGGCGTTGGAGCCATCGCGCACGAAGCCGCCGTCGCGCTTGAGGTGGGGAAGCTCCTCGGCCAGCGCGGCGTCGAGCTCGTGCGCGAGCGCAGGATCGAGTCGGCGCAGCGCGCGCACGGCCTGCGCGAGCTCGGCGGCAAGGTTCGCCCGCTTCTCCAGCTCGGCCGCCAGCGCGGCGGCGGCGACGATGCCGTCGCGGATAGCGGCGAGGTCGCGCGGGCCGCCGCGGGCGACCACGAGCCGCGCCAGCGCGCGAGCGAGATCGGGCGCCGCCTCGAGGCGATCGCGCACCTCGGCGCGCGCCGTGGCATCGGCCACGAAGAATTCGACCGCGTCGTGGCGCATGCCGACCGCGGCAGGGTCGGTGAGCGGAGCGGCGAGCCGCTGGGCGAGGAGGCGCGAACCCGCCGCGGTGACGGTGCGGTCGACGGCGGCAAGCAGCGAGCCGCGGCGCTCGCCGGCGAGCGTGCGCACCAGTTCGAGATTGCTGCGCGTCGCCTGGTCGATCGCGAGCGTCGTTCCTTGCGCCTCGCGCACCGGCGGTGCGAGCGCCGGGCGCGAGCCGAGTTGGGTGCGCTCGATGTAGCTGATGCAGGCGGCCGCCGCCGTGAGCTCGAGGCGTGACAAAGTGCCGAAGCTTTCCGTCGTGGCGAGACCGAAATAGGCGGCGAGCCGGCGTTCGGCGGTCGCGCCGTCGAACACGTCGCGCGCGAGCGGTGTCACCGCCGGAAGCGAGCGAAGATAAGGGGCGAGCGCGCCGTCGCCATAGAGCGCGTCCGACACGATGATCTCGCCGGGCTCGAGGCGGGCGATCTCGGCGGTGAGGCCGGCGCGGTCGCATTCGGCGATCCGGAACTCGCCGGTGGAAATATCGATCCAGGCGAGCGCTAAGTTGCTCTCTTCGCCCACCGACGCGCGTGCCCGGGCAATCGCGAGAAGGTAGTTGTTGCGCCTGGCGTCGAGCAGCGTGTCCTCGGTGAGGGTGCCGGGCGTGACCACGCGGATGACGTCGCGCCGCACCACGCTCTTGCCCCCGCGCTTCCTCGCCTCCGCGGGATCCTCGAGCTGCTCGCAGACCGCGACGCGATGGCCGAGCCCGATCAGCCGGTTGAGATACTCGTCGGCGCGATGGACCGGCACGCCGCACATCGGGATGTCGCGGCCGAGATGTTTGCCGCGCTTGGTGAGCACGATCCCGAGCGCGCGCGCGGCGATTTCGGCGTCGTCGAAGAACAGTTCGTAGAAATCGCCCATCCGGTAGAACAAGAGGCAATCCGGATTGGCAGCCTTGATCTCGATATATTGCTCCATCACGGGCGTTGCGCGCGGGGCGCCTTCGCCGGATGGAGCAGACTCGAAGCCGGACGGAACGATGGGGCGCGCGGCATCCATGGCGCCGCGACGCTAGCAGATGGCGCCGCGAGATTCATGGGCGGGCGGGCAGATAGCCACAAGGCAGATGAGACTTCGCGCATGACTTCAGCGCGGTCGATAGACTGGGTGCGCTCCCGCCGCCGCTAGGCGCGTGCCGTCACTCCGGCCTTATGCCGGATGCCTTGACCACCTTGCCCCATTTTTCGACCTCCGCAGCCATGTACGCGCCGAACTCGGCCGGGGTGAACACGATCGGCGTGGTGGCGACATCGGCGAGCCGCGCCTTGATCGTCGGGTTCGCCAGCCCCGCATTGATCTCGCGGTTGAGCCGCTCGACGATCTCGGCTGACGTGCCGCGCGGCACTCCGACACCGCACCAGGAATTCGCCTCGTAGCCGGCGACCGTCTCGCCGATGGTCGGCACGTCGGGCAGCGCCTCGGATCGGTGCTTGCCGGCCACGGCCAATGCGCGCAGCGAGCCCGAGCGGATATGCGCCAGCGCGCCCGTCAGCACGTCGAAGGCAACCTGCACCTGCCCGCCGACGACGTCGGCGAGCATGGCGGCGCCGCCGCGATAGGGCACGTGGATCATGTTGAGCCCGGTCATCATCTTGAACAGCTCGCCGGCCACATGCGAGGTCGAACCGGTGCCGAACGAGCCGACGCTGATCTTGCCAGGATTGGCCTTGGCGTAGGCGATGAATTCGGGGACCGTCTTCGCCGGCAGCGACGGATTGGCGACCATCACCAGCGGAAAATCGATCAGCCCGGAGACCGGCGCGATGTCCCGCAGCAGATTGAATTGCAGATTGTCGAACAGCGACACGTTGACCGCGGCGGACGCGGGAATGAACAGCAGCGTGTAGCCGTCGGGCGGCGAGTTGACCACGGCCTGGATGGAGATGTTGCTGCTGGCGCCGGGCTTGTTTTCGATGACGACCGGTTGGCCGAGCCGCTCGGCCAACCATGGCGCCATGATGCGCGAGACGATGTCGGCCCCGCCGCCAGGCGGGAAGCCGACCACCCAGCGCAGCGGTCGCGCCGGATAGGCCTGCGCGCGGGCGCTCCGCGCCGCGGCGCAAACCGCGCCGGCCGCGACCGCTTGATGCAGAAAGCGACGGCGGGAAATATGCATGGCGTCCCTGCCTCGCTTGCGCCGGGCGCAGCGCAGTCCGGACGCCCTAGTTTACCAGTTTGCGGCCGGTAATGGCTTCCAGATTCTTGTAATCGAGCTTCTCGCGGTCGGCCTTCGAGATATCGAGCGAATCGAGGATTTCGAGCGTAAGGCGAGGATACATCGTGCCGCCTTCCGGATCGAACGGGCAGTCGGAGGCGAACACGATCTTCTCCAAAGGGAAGAACTCCAGGCCGCATTTGGTCGCCGGCTTGCCGCCGAACACTGCGGTGTCGGCGTAGAAGTCCTGCTTGAAGTAGTCGAGCGGGCGTTTCTTGAGGCTCTTGCGCAGCGAGACGTAATCCTCGTCGCTGGTGCGCGAGCCCAGCACGTCCCAACCCGGCCCGATGCGCCCCTCGAGCATCGGAACGATGCCGCCGAAGTGGTGGGTGATGATCTTGAGGTTGGGATGGTTGTCAATGATCTTCGAGAACACCAGGCGCGCCATGGCGGTCGCCGTCTCGTACGACCAGCCGAACGTCCACCAGATTTCATAGAGTGACTTCTTCTCGTCGATATAGTCCGGCATATTCGCGCCGCGGGCGGGGTGCATCCAGACCGGCTTTCCCAGCTCGTTCATTTTTTTCCAGAACGGCAGATATTGCGGCCGGTCGAGCGGTTTGCCGGCGACGTTGGTGTAGATCTGCACGCCAAGCGCGCCGAGCTCCTTGATCGCGCGCTCCGCCTCGCGCACGCCGGCATCAGGTGCATCGAGCGATATCTGCGCGACCCAACCGGGAAAATGGTCGCGTTCCTTGGCGCACAACTCGGCAAAGCCGTCGTTGATGAGGCGGATCAGCTCGTCGATCTGGGCCGGAGTCTTGGCGAAGGTCTCGACCGGTGGCTGCGGATAGGACAGGATCTGCCGATAGTCCTTGAAGCCGTCGACCATCTTCTTGCGGTGATCGAGATCGAACAGCGCCGGCAGCGAGCGCACGCGCTTGCCCATGTCCTTGTAGTCGCCGGCAACCTCCTGCATCTTGTCGAAGAATTTCTTGGGAAAAAAGTGTGTGTACGCATCGATCCGCATCTGCAGTTCTCCGGGTTCTCTCTTTCGTCATGCCGCATGCAGTCAAGCCTGCGCAGACTGCGCTAAACTTGTCTGCGCTGCCGGGCATCCAATTTTCTCTTCCTTGATCCAACAAAGACGTGGATGGCATCGGAGCTCGGGCCTGCCCGAGTTCCGCAGTATTCAGTGCCGCAAGTCGCGTAAACGCGACTTTGCGGTGCCAAGCCCGGCCATGTCGGCAGAGAATAGATCAGCATTTAACGCCGTTGCTCTTAACGGCTCGAATGCCCCGAGTCCATCATAATACTTGCCGGCCTAATCGGCGGCGATGCTCACGATGCCTTGCGCCTCGATCTCGGCAATACAGCGCGTGAGCGCCTCGCGCTCGGGATCGGCGAGCGCAGCGGCGCGCGCGCTCGCGATGGCGTCCAGGCCGCGGGCGGGCGGCATGCGTCCGGCCAGGACCGGATCGATGATGCGCGTCTCGATCAGCCGGTAATTGGCGCTGCCGCGCTTCAACGTATCGCCATAGCCCTTGATCAGCCGTGCGCATTCGGCGACTTCGAGCGCGAGATCGGGCGAGAGCCGCGCCGCCTCGATGACGCGTCCGAGCCACGCTTCGATCGAGCCTTGCTCCCCGTGGAAGCGGTACGACTTCCGTCGCCACCGGCGCAGTTTGGCCAGCAGCCAGACGCGCAGAAATCCGAAAACCGAGGTGGTATTGACCTCCATCCCCCAATGCAGGCGCTCGCTCAAACCGCGTCGCTCGGCAAATGCAAGAATGCGCGTGGCGAGCGCGGGCGGAAGCAGCGAGCATAGTTCCTCGATGCCGGGCTTGAGGAACTCTGTGACCATGAACGGCTCGCCGGGCTTGACGCCCAGCTCGGCGCCAATGCGCGCGATCCGCGCCGGATCGATCTTGGCTTGCGCCACTCGGATCACGTCCTCATAGGACATGCGCACGGCGAGGTGCCGCGCGGTCTCGCGCACGAGCCGCCCGCCTGCGTCCACGCGCGCATCGGCGGCGCGCACCGGCGCCAGGCGGTCGAGATAAAGCTGCGCATAGGCGACGTCCTGATACGTGGCGAGCCGCCGTACGCCGGCGAGCACGACATCATGCGCCGCCGCAGGCATGGAGATGGCGCGCTCGAGCTCGGCGAGCGTGGCGGCGTCGCGAGATTGCTGCGCGACAGCGTGGCCATTGTTGCGCGGGGCCCATGCCGTTCCCGCCGCGTCGAGCCCGGCGCGGAAGCCTCTCAGATTGGCATCGACTGCCTTGGCATCCGCGCGGATCGCGCGCTCGAATGCGTCGGCCGGGATCGGCAGGCGCCCGCAGCCGGCAATGGCCCCGAGCATGACGGCATTCACCATCGCGCCGCTTTGGCTCGCAAGCGCAGCCATGTCGATAAGAAGATGGCGCTGCGCATGCGTCCCGATCGCCTTGATCAGCCGTGCGTTGTCGTAGCGGCCGTCGCCCATCGCCATTTTCTCCACCACCAGGTACGAGCGCGCGCTCGAGGCGATCATCAAGGTGCGATCGGGCGTGACGAAGCCGCCGGCGATGGTGCGGCCGGCTTCCAACAGCTCGCTGGCGAGCACGATGTCGACGTCACCGATGCCGGGGGCGAGCGCCAGCACCGGCCGCGCCGGAAGCTCGTCGCCCGGCACCGGCACGATCTCGATGTAATACGTGGTGGCGCCGGTGCGCTGGGCGACGCCGGGAATCGAGGTCGATTGCACCGGAAAGCCGAGTTCGGCGGCCGCGGCGACGATCCAGTCGGTGAGCACGCCGCCGCCTTCGCCGCCGAGGGCGGCGATGAGAATGCTGATGGGACGAGCACCGCTCACGCCGGTACCTCGCGGCGGTCTGTGAACGCGCCGATGATTGCTTGCCGGGTGCGATGCAGCGCGCGATCCCACCAGTTCGGGTTGCGGATCACTTCGGCGCGATAGAACGAGGGACACAGCGCCGCGGCGTGGGCGACCTCGCCGCACAGCCCGCAGCCGACGCAGCTCTCGATCACGGTTGCCACCGGGTCGCTGCGCAGTGGATCGGGATTGGGCTTCACCGTCAGCGACGGGCAGCCGGAGAGCCTGATGCAGGAATGGTCGCCGGTGCAGATCTCCTCGTCGACACCGAACCGAACTTTGACCACCCGCGCACCGCGCTTGAGCTTTTCGGCCTCCTCGGCGCGCACGCGGCGCTGGCGGGCGAGTTGGCACTCGCCGTCGGCGATGATCACCTTTAGGCCGCGCTCGGCGGTGCGCATCGCCGCTTTGAGCGTCTTCGTCATCTTCGCGACGCTATAGCTGCGCACTGTGCGCAGCCATTTGACCCCGAGCGAGCGCAGCGTCTGCTCGATGCTCGTGCCGGTCTGCGCACCGAGGCGGCTCGCGGCGCTCGAGGGTAGATATTGCTGGCCGGTGGCGGAGGCGTAGCCGTTCTTCATCAGGATCAGCACGCCGTCGCCTTTGTTGAAGAGGTTCGAGGCAACCCCGGTGATGAGGCCGTTGTGCCAGAACCCGCCGTCGCCCATCACCGCGATCGGGCGCCGCTCCATGTTGGCGGTGACCGCCGCCGCGCTCGCGAGCGACATGCCGTATCCGAGGATGGAATTGCCGAGACTGAAGGGCGCAAAGGTCGCGAACGAATGGCAGCCGATGTCGGCGCTGATGTGGGTGGGCCCGAGCTCGCGCTGCATCAGCTTGATCGCGCTGAACACCGGCCGTTCCGGACAGCCGGTGCAGAAATTCGGCGGCCGGGCGGGAATATCGCCGAGTGCGGTCGTCGCCTGCGCCTTGCGCGCGAGCAGACTCTTGGCGCGGGCCGCGATTGCATCGGCGTCGATGCCCGCGGGCCTCGTCTCGGCGATGAAGCAGGCGAGCCCGTTGAGCAGCACCTCGGAGGTGTATTCGCCCGCGCGCGGCAGCGCGCCCTTGCCGAGCACATGCGTCGTCATGTCGGAACGGCGGAGCTCCACATTGACCGCCTGCTCGACATAATCGGGATTTCCCTCCTCGACCACGAGCACGGCGCGCTTTCCCGCGCAGAACTCGCGCAGCTCCTCGGGCACGAGTGGAAAGGCGACGTTGAGCACGTAGATCGGTACGCGGCTCGCGCCGTAGAGATCGGCGAGATCGAGCCGCTCGAGCGCGCGCAGCACGCCATTGGTGAGCCCGCCGAGCGCGATGATGCCGATTTCGGCAAGATCGCCCGCGATCACCTGGTTGAGCTTGCGCGCGCGGATGAACCGTTGCGCGGCGGGAAGCCGTTCCTCGACCTTGTGCCGCTCCTGCGAAAAAATGACGGGCGGATGCGCCAGCCGGCCGTAGTCGAAGCGCGGCGGACCGGGCAGGCGGTTCTTACCGGAAAACGCGGCGCGGCGGTTGGCTTTGGTCTTGAACTCGCCGGTGACGTGGCAGGCGCGGATGCGCAGCTCCATCATCACCGGCGCATGGCTCGCTTCGGACAGTTCGAAGCCTTGCTCGACCATGCGCACGATCGTCGGCAGATCCGGGCGCGGATCGATGAGCCAGATCGAGGACTTCATGGCGTAGGCGTAGGAGCGCTCCTGGATCACGCTCGCGCCTTCGCCGTAATCCTCGCCCAGGATGATCATCACGCCGCCGACGACGCCGGGGGAGGCGAGGTTCGACAGCGCGTCGGCCGCCACGTTGGTGCCGACGATCGATTTCCAAGTCACCGCGCCGCGCAGCGGATAATTGATCGAGGCGCCGAGCATGGCGGCGGCGGACGCTTCGTTGGTGCAGGTCTCGAGATGCACGCCCAGGGCGCCGATGATGTCCTCGGCATCGACCAAGACGTCGAGCAGATGCGAGACCGGCGCGCCCTGATAGCCGCCGACATAGCTCACGCCCGACTGCAGCAGCGCCTTGGTCACCGCGAGGATGCCCTCGCCGCGGAAGGTCTCCCCGTCGCCGAGCTTGAGCGCCTGCACCTCTTTCTTGAACGAGCGTTCCATCGGTCCACCTGCGCGCGAGGCAGGTTCTATATCGGCGCGGGGGCGAATGCCACCAGGGCGATCGCGGCCAACCTGCCGCGAGCCGCTATTTGACCGTTATGTTCGCCTCGCGAATGATGCGGCTGTACTCCTCGCCCTGCCGCCGGAGATAGGCGCCGAATTCCGCGCCGCAGGTCCCGACCGGAAACAGCCCTTGCTGCGCGAGCTTAGGCTTCATGTCGGGAGCCTTGACCGCGCTGCTGAACCAGCCGGACAACTGAGCGAGCACGTCCGGCGGCGTCTTCGCCGGCGCGACGATGCCGTAGAAGATGTCCGCCTCGTAGTTGCTGATGCCGGTCTCGTCGAGGGTGGGCACGTCGGGCAGCGTCTCGACCCGCGCGCGCGAGGTGGTGACGAGCCCGCGCAGCGTGCCGGAGTTGAGCTGCGAGACGACGGTCGGATAATCGGCCCAGACCGCGGCGACGTGATTCCCCATCAGCGCGTTGATGGCGGGCGCGGTGCCGCCATAGGGCACGTACGTCACGTTGATGTTGGCCGCGCGCTTGAGCACCTCGATGGCGACGTGCAGCGAGGAGCCCGGTCCGCCGCTCGCGAAGGCGAGTTCGCCGGGCTTCGCGCGCGCCGCGGTGAGCAAATCGTCGAGGGTGCGGTAGGGCGAGGAGGCCAGCACGACGAGGACCATGGGCGTCGCGGCGAGGTAGCAGACCGGATCGAAATTTCGCGTCGGATCGTAGTTCGCGCGCTTGAGCGCCGGATTGACGACGAACGAATTCGCCACCAGCAAAACCGTGTGACCGTCGGGCTCCGCGCGCTCTACCGCTTCGGTACCGATCACGGTGCCGGCGCCGGGGCGATTCTCGACCACGACTGTGGGTCCTTGCGCGCGGCCGATCTGCTCCGCCATCAGGCGAGAGAGAATGTCGGGGCCGCTGCCCGGCGTGTAGGGAACGACGATCTTGATGGTTCCCGATTGCGCCAATGCGCCCGGCGCGGCCGCGGCGAGCGAGAGGGCGGTAGCGAGCGCGATGGCCGATCGGGTCAGGAGCGATGCTGTCATGCTTGTCCGCGGGACAATGCCACAGGTGAGCTGCGCGTTAGCGTACGCGATTTAGTGCCCCGGGCGAAGCGCGGCATAAGGCGGCGGCAGCGACGGGGCCGGCGTCCGGCCCGCGCATATCGAGCGGCGCGGCGTCACATGCGCGAGGGTAGCCATAAGGCAATGATCGGAAACGCGATGAGAATCACCAGCCGGATGAGGTCCGTGGCGATGAAGGGCAGGACCCCGGCGAAAATCGTAGCGAAATTTATGTCCTGGATCACGCTCTTTATGACGAACACGACCATTCCGACCGGCGGATGGATCAAGCCTAGCTCGACCGTCATCACGATGATCACGCCGAACCAGATCGGGTCGAAACCGAGTTCCTTGATCACGGGAAAGATGATCGGGACGGTCAGAATGACCATGGCCAGGGCATCCATCAGGCATCCCAGCACGAGATACATGAGCATAATGAGCGCCAGCACCCCGTAACGGCCCAACCCCAGGCCGGTAAGGAACGCGGTCACCTTCTGCGGCGTCTGGGTAATGGTGAGAAAGTAACCGAACAGCAGCGCACCGATCAGCACCGTGAACACCGCGGCGGCTGTGCGCGTCGCCTGCAGCAGCGAGCGGCGAATGTCCGCGCGGTTCAGACGGCCGCGCAGGACGCCGATCAGGAACGCGCCGCCGGCGCCCATTCCGCCCGCCTCGGTCGGCGTGAACAGGCCGCCATAGAGTCCGCCGATGACGAAGAAGAAAAGAAGGAGAGTCGCCCAGATGTCGCGCAGTGCACTCAATCGTTCCCGCCAATTGCTGCGCGGGCCGGCCGGCAAATATTTGGGCCGCGCCCAGACGATGACCGCCACTGTCATCATGTACATCGAGGCAGCGAGGATGCCGGGAACGATGCCGGCGATGAACAGCTTGCCGATGTCCTGCTCGGTGATGATGCCATAGACGGCGAGAACGGTTGACGGCGGCAGCATGGCGCCGAGCGTCCCGCCGGCGGCGATGACGCCGGCGGCAAACGATTGCGGGTAGCCGTAGCGCCGCATCTCCGGGTAGGCGACGGTGGAAAACGTTGCCGCGGTCGCTACCGATGAACCCGAGATCGCGGCAAAGCCGCCGCAAGCCGCGATCGTGGCAACGCCGAGCCCACCCCTGCGATGGCCGAGGAAACCGTTGGCCGCGCGGAACAGCTCGCGGCTCATGCCCGAGTTGGTGACGAACGCTCCCATGAGCAGGAACATCGGGATCACGCCGAAGGTGTAGTCGGTCACCGTGCGCATTGAGGTATGGCCGACGATCTTGAAGGCGGCATCCCAGTTGACGAGATAGGAAAAGCCGGTAACCCCGACCAACCCCATCGCCATGCCTACCGGCACGCGCAACATCATCAATGCGAACAACGTGATGAAGCCGACGATGGCGACCGCATCCGTGTCCATTGCCAAGCTCACTCGACGGGCTTGATCTGATACTGGCCGCCCATCAATTCCGGCTGGAAAATCAGCCGGTAGGTGCGCACGGCGATCAGGAGCACCGCGGACACGTCGCCCAGCCATGCCACCAGGAAAAACGGCCAGGTCGGCAATCGCAGATCGAAGGTCAACACATTGTCGGCCCGCGTGGTGACCACCTTGTCGAACAAGGTCCAGGTCTGAACCGAGACTACGAACAATAGGACGAGGGTCGCGAACACGTCGATGAAGCGTTGCAGTTTCTGCCCGACATTCGCGTAGAGAAGATCGACGGTGATATGAGTGCCCCGGTACGACGTCGCGGCGATGCCCCAGAAGATCAGGATGCCCAGAAGCAACCGCCCGAAGTCGTAGCTGTCGGGAATCTGCACGCTGAAGAAGTATCGCAGCAGGACCGAGGTGAAGATGTCGGCAGCGACGATGCCGACGAAGAATGCCGCCAGAAGCTCGATCCCGTCGATGAAACGGTCCATCCGGCTGACGCGCCTGACGCCGCGCGCGGGATTTACCTCGGTTGCGGGCATGATGCCTCGCGTGTCAGTACGCGGCCTTGTATTGAGCAAGCGACTGCTTGAGCTCCTTCATGACGGTGTCGGGATCGCCGCCGGCCCTGCGCACGTTATCGATCCATTGCTTCTCCAGCGGCTCGGCCGACTTCTTCCATTCCTCGAGCTGCGCGCCAGTGATCGGATAGACCTCGTGGCCCGGCTCGGCCTTCACCTTGGCCAGCCCCGCGTGTTCGAAATCCGCCCATGGGTCGGCGAATTTTCCGGCCCACTCGGTGGTGCAGTGGTCGTCGATGACTTTCTTCTGCGCAGGCGACATTGCCGCGTAGGTGCGCGGGCTCATCAACCACTGGAACGTGACGGTGTTGAGCGGCGCGTCCATGTGATACTTCGTCACTTTGTCGACCCCGAGCAGCGGCACCGAACCCCAGGGGAAGTTGACGGCCTCCGCCACGCCTTTCTCCATCACGTCGCGCACCTCGGTTGCGCTCGCCTGCACGTTGGTGCCGCCGAGCAGCGTCACCCAAGCCGCCACCGTCGCCTGCGAGGGCCGCACCTTCATTCCTTTGATGTCGGAGGGCACCACGATCTTCTTCTTGCTCGAGTGCCAGGTGAGCGGATCGAGGATGAAGGAGAAGCAATATTTCACGTCCTTCATTTCGGTTGGCGCGTATTTGCGATACCAGGCGTCGACCGCGTGAATGCCGCCCTTGGCGTCGCCCACCAGGAACGGCAATTCGCCGGCGGAGATGATGGGAAAGCGGCCCGGCTGATAACCGGGGTTGACGTAGGTAAAGTCGGCGATGCCGTCGCGTGCCATGTCGTAGTGGTCGAACGCCTTGCCGAGCTGCTGGGACGGAAACACCTTGGATTTGATGGTGCCGTTCGAGGCCTTCTCGATCGATGCGCCCCATTCCTCCATCGCCTTCTGCAGCGGGTGCGTGGGCGGTACCCAATGCGAAAGCTTGAGCTCGAAGGTTTTGTCCTGTGCCGATGCGGCCGATGCAGCAACCAGCAGCATTGCGGCTGCGGCGACGACCGCAGCAAAGAGGTGCTTGCTTTGACCCGTTGCCATCATCTCCTCCTGTCGAAATCGACGCCCGTTGACCGGCGTTTGCGCGGCATTGAGCCCGAAGTGACCGGAACTGTAAAGGACGGCGCCTCGCTAGCTTCGTTCGCCGAATTGGTCTATGCGGGCGTCCGCCGCGCCGCGTGTGGTGGAAGGGAACTCGTGGACGACAAGCGCGATAAGGCCGCCGACGCCAATCCCGCGTTGCTGCACAAGAAAATGCTGCAGCTCCTGAGCAGCCTGTGGGTGACGCGCGCGGTTGGAACCTTCGCACGGCTCGGTCTCGCCGACGTGATGGAGGAGGGCGTTGCCGACCATGCGGCAATTGCCGCAGCGCGCGGTCTTGTTCCCGATCGCGTCTACCGGCTGCTGCGCGCGCTCTCCACGTTGGGCCTGGTGACGGAGCCGACGCGCGGGCGCTTTGCCCTCACGCCGCTCGGGCGGCTCTTGAGCTCCCATTCCCCCCACAACACCAGGACCACGGCGATCTTCCTCAACGACTATTTCGCCGACATGTGGACGCATCTCGACGACGCACTCGCCGGCGAGCTCACCGCTTTCGAGGCGCTCAAGGGCGCTCCGTTCTTCGAGTGGCTGGCGCAGCATCCGCACGAAGCGCGCCGCTTCGATCGCATGATGCTCGAGGTGCACGGGCCGGAGACTCCAGCGATCGTCGCGGCCTACGATTTCTCGTCGTTCGAGCACATCGTCGATATCGGCGGCGGCAATGGCTCGCTGTTGTCCGCCGTGCTCGCCGCCTGCCCGAAGCTGCGGGCGACGCTGTTCGACATGGAGGAAGCCGTCGCCGCAGCCAAGCGCGGGGAGGGCGGACCGCTCCCCGGCGTAAGCTTCGTGAGCGGAGACGTATTCGCGACGGCGGCTCCCGCGGGCGGCGACGTGTATCTCATCCGCCATCTCCTGCACGACTACGATGATCGCGATTGTATCCGCATTCTCGCCAACGTGCGTGCCGCCATGCGGCCGCAGGGGCGCGTGCTGGTGCTCGAGGCACCGTTGCCCTCCGACGAGAGCCCCGGCCCGGGCCGATGGCTCGACCTGCAAGTGATGCTGCTGTGCGGCGGGCGCGAGCGCACGGTGGAGGAATATGCTGGGCTGTTCGAGCGGGCAGGCCTGCGTCTGGCGCGCACGATCCCGACGCAGCATCCGGCGATGACCATCATTGAGGCGGTGGCGGCGGGGAACCCGCGTGGCTGAGCCAACGGGCATTCGCGCCGAGGCGACTTTGATCGCGCGGCGGCACGTCATCTACGTCAGCGGCTACGATCCGCAGGGCGCCGAGGGCTATTACCGGCTGTTCGCGCGGTCATGGAAGCGTTTCCTGACGATATGGCCGCTCGCAACGAAAGTCGGGCCGCTTGAGCTCGATTCGGAAGATTTCGCCCACTGGATGATCGAAGCCGCGGGGCCGAACTGGCAGGTTTCGACTCGCTACGAGTTCCTTCGCCAGGAGCACATGATCCGCGCCAACATGGCCGAGCCGATGCGGCGGCAGGTGCCGCGTGCGCTCGCCTGGGCGCTCGATCACCTCGTTAGCGGCGCGCTCCTGCGCGTGCTGCGCACCTCATGGCAGTTCGGCCTCGTGCTGATCTATTTCCAGATGATGCTGATCTGGTGGATCGTGTTGTCGCTGGCCGGTGGCGCGCTCGCCGCCTACGTCGCGGTGCGATACGGCTTTCCCATAGTGGCGGCCCTTCCGCTCGGCATTGCGTGCGCGTTCGCGGTCTTCGCCGTGCTGCGCCCTCTCGCTGACCGCTGGTTCGTGGTGCAGATCAACAGCCATTGGCCGCATTTGTGCGCCTTTGCGCGCGGCGAGCCGACTTGCTTCGACCCGCCGATCGAGAGCTGCGCGCAGCGTCTCGTTGCGGCCGCCCGCGCCGGAGAGGCGGACGAGATCATCGTCGTCGGCCATAGCGGTGGATGCGCGCTGGCGCCGGCGGTCGTGGCTCGCGCGCTCGAGCTTGATGGGGATGTCGGCCGGCGCGGAGCGCCGCTCGTGTTGCTGACGCTCGGCTCCATGGCGCCGGGAGCGGCGTTGCATCCCAAAGCGGTGCGGCTGCGCGCGCTTGCCGCGGGGCTTGCCGCCGAACCGTCCATTGTTTGGATCGACTGCCAATCGCGTGCCGACGTGATGAATTTTTGGGACTTCGATCCGGTGGAAGGGATCGGCGCTCGGGCCGGCGCGGCGCGCTGCAATCCCCGCATCTGGATGGTGCGCTTCCGCGATCTGCTCTCGCCTGAATTCTTCCGCCGAATTCGCTTCCACTTCTTCCGCTTGCACTATCAGTTCATCATGGCGAACGACCGTCGCGCCCGGTACGACTACTTCATGTTGCTCACCGGTCCGATCCCGGTCGCGACTTGGGCGCGACAGGACTACGAGGCGATGATGGCGTTCGACAGCGATGCCAGCCTGGTCGTGGATCGTCTGCCTTGCTCCGACGCACAGGAGACGCGCACGACCGACTACCGCCGGCCCACCAGCGCCGGCTCGAATTTCGCGGCATCGTGACGGCGCTCTCGGCCCGCCCTGCAGCGATGGCCTACTTCTGCGACAGGCGCTCGATCATCGCTTGCGGCATCGGTTTGGCCTGCATCGTGCCCTTGGCGGGATCCCCTTGCACCCACACCCGCGTCTCGAGGCCTTCGGCTGCGAGCGCGCCGTCCTTATAAACGCGGTGGCGCACCTCGAAGCTCGATCGGCGCAGCGCCGTGACCGCCGTCTCGACCGTCACCTCGTCGCCGAAGCGAGTAGGGATCAGAAAACGCGACTGGGCGTTGACCAGCGGATGCCCGGCGAAGGCGTAGGCTTTGAGGTAGTCGCGCTTGCGCATACCTAGCGCGCGCTCGATGAGCGCCGCGGTGCTGGCGTCGAAGATCTCGAAGTAGCGGGGGTAATAGATGATGCCGGCGGGGTCGCAATCGCCCCACTCGATGCGCACGACGCGGTAATTGACGAGCATGCGCCCCCGTTCGCTCAGCGCGGCGCAAGCCGCAGCGCGCCGTCGAGGCGGATCACCTCGCCGTTGATGTAGGTGTTCTCGATGATGTGGCGGGCGAGTGTGGCGAATTGATCGGGGCGTCCGAGCAGCTTGGGAAACGGCACCGACGCGGCGAGGCTCTGCTGCGTTTCCTGCGGCAACGCGAGCAGCATCGGCGTGTGAAAGATGCCCGGCGCGATGGCATTGACGCGGATGCCGAATTGCGCGAACTCGCGCGCCGCCGGCAAGGTCAGCGCGGCGACGCCGCCCTTGGAGGCGGAATAAGCGGCTTGCCCGATCTGGCCTTCGAACGCGGCGACCGAGGCGGTCATGACGATGACGCCGCGCTCGCCGTCGGCGAGCGGGCTCAAGCTCTGCATGTCGGCGGCAACAAGCCGCATCATATTGAAGGTGCCGATGAGATTGATGTTGATGACCCGCTCGAACTCGGCGAGCGGCATCGGCCCGTCGCGGCCGACGATGCGCCTGGCGGGTCCGACGCCGGCGCAATTGATCAAGATGCGGGCCGCGCCGTGCTGCTCGCGCGCCTCCGCCAGCGCCGCGCTCGATTGCCCGGCGTCGGTCACGTCGCACTTGAGCGCGTGGCCGCCGATCTTCTCCGCCAGCGCGCGGGCGCCGTCGAGATTAACATCGACGAGGGTGACCCTGGCGCCGGCGCGGGCGAGTTCGCTCGCGGTCGCCGCGCCGAGGCCCGAGGCGCCGCCGGTCACCACCGCGGCGTGTCCCTTGATGTCCATGGTCAGTTCTTCCGTGGGGAGGCGAAGTCGGGGTTCTCGATCAACAGCGCGATGCCTTGGCCACCGCCGATGCAGGCCGAGGCGATACCATAGCGCAGTTGCGCGCGCTTGAGCTCGCGCGCCAGCGTGAGCGCGAGCCGCACGCCGGTTGCGCCCAGCGGGTGACCGATGGCGATGGCGCCGCCGTTGACGTTGAGCTTCGCTTCGTCAATGCCGAGCTCGCGCGCACACGCCATCACCTGCGCACCGAAGGCCTCGTTGATCTCGAAACGATCGATATCCTCGAGCTTGAGCCCCGCGCGTGCGATGGCCGCCTTGATCGCCGGCACCGGGCCGATGCCCATGATATCCGGCGGCACGCCCACGCTGGCGGCGGCAAGGATGTGCGCGAGCGCGGCCTTGCCGCGGCTCTTGGCGTATTCGGAGGAGGCGACGAGCGCCGCCGCCGCGCCGTCGACGATGGCCGATGAATTGCCGCCGGTCTGCACGCCACCGAAGGAGGGGCGGATGGCGGCGAGCGTCTCGACCGGGGAGGACCGCACATGGGTGTCGGCGGCGAGCTCGTCTACGCCCTTGAGCTTGAGCGCGCGGGGCGCAAGGCCCTCGCGCTCGAACGTCTCGCTCTTGACCGGCGCGATCTCGCCGGCGAGGAAACCCGATGCCTGCGCCGCGACCGCGCGCGCGAAGCTTCGCGCGGCATAGGCGTCGACCTCGGGCCGGGTGATCTGGTAGGTGCGCGCGAGGTTCTCTGCGGTATCTCCCATACTGACGTCGGCGGCAGGATCGCGCAGCGCTTCCCAGAGGAAATCCTTGAAGTCGACGGATCCCATGCGGAAGCCCCCGCGCATGGTATAGGAGGCGACCGGGTTGCGGCTCATGGACTCCGCGCCGACGCAAAGCGTCAGCCCGATCTGCTTGTGGGCGACGACGTCCGCCGCTTGAATCAGCACTTCGATGCCGGTGCCGCACACCCGCTGCACCATGTGCGCCGGCACCTCGATGGGCACCCCGGAATAGAGCCCGATATGGCGCGGCAGACAGTAGGTGTCGAAGCTCGCTTGCGCCATCGAGCCGGTGATGACGGCGCCGACATCCTGCGGCGACACGCCCGAACGTCCGAACGCCTCGCGCGCGGCCTTGATGCCGAGATCGGTCGGCGAGACCTGCGCTAATGCGCCGTTATAGTCGGCAAACGGGGTGCGCACGCCGTCGAGGAGCCAGACGTCGCTCCAGTTCGCGCTTAGACCTGCGGTTTTGCCGGCCATGACGCCTGCTCCTCGATCTCGATCACGGGCGATAGCGTTTACATACCGGGCTCGTCAACCAGGGCAACAGCCTCTAGCTACGCCTTATGCTATGGGGGTGCGTATGGAGCCCGCAGGGGCCGCCGGACATTGCTTGGGTTGGTTTCGTCAAAAAGAACGAGCGCCGGACCGATCGCGCATCCAGATTTGCTCGAGGATGTGCGCGGCCTAATGGCGCGCCGAAATTGTCGGCAAACTATTCGCCCGGCAGCTATTCGCGAGCATCCGCCAGGTTATTGCGGCAAAGGGCGACGGGTTAGGCGGGACTTACGAGCGAGCGGTGTTCGTTTGGGACGTAGGAGGCGACGGGCTTACGGCGGCGGTACTCGGAGCGCCAAAAATCCACGCGCCGACACCTATCAGCAAAAATAAGGTCAGCAGCGTCACGGAGACAACGGCAAAATTGTAGTCTGCGCGTCGCCACTGATGACTGCGTCTTCCTGCTCGTCTTGCTTTCATGCTGGTTCCTTCACGTCGCTCTGCAATTCGCCGGGAGGCGAATGCGAATCACGGGGAGCGCCTGCGCGGACTGCTTGTTTCGGCGGCGGCGCTGCCGAGCCGATGCGCAAGTCGAGCTTGCTCGGCGGGTACGCGCTCTCACCATATGTCCAAACTTTTTGGAAATCGCTCTTCGTTTTCTGAAACAGGACCACGGCCGGTTTGCCGTCTTTTCCGCTGTCATTCGCGAGCTTGATCGCGGCTTCCACGGCTTTGTGTTGCGCAGAAAAAACGCGTTCCAACTCCTTGGCCTTCACCACCCACTTGTCCTCACGCTTGAGTACGACGAATTGGACCAGTGTCGTTCTTCTGGCGAGCCCGCTGGTCGCTTGCATTCTTTGTCTCCACGATAACTGCGTACCCTAAACGCCGTGGGGGAACTTACGTTCCGTGAGCGGATTGTACGGTTGCCGACGCATCGCCGGCGGAGTCGATGCCCAAGCTCCGCCGGCGCAGTCGCGAGGCGACGAGGTCATGCGCATGGCGGACACAACAAAAGGCGATCGTCCTGCTCGCGCATCCGATGCGAAAAGCCTCCGCCTGGTAGGCCTGATCGGACCCGGGCTCATCACCGGGGCATCCGACGATGACCCCAGCGGCATAGGCACGTATAGCCAGGCCGGCGCCCAGTTCGGCTTCGCGATTTCGTGGACCATGCTCTTCACGTATCCGCTGATGGTTGCGATTCAGCAGATCAGCGCAAGAGTAGGACGAATCACCGGCAAAGGGCTCGCTGGCAATCTTCGTCAGCACTATCCCAACTGGCTGCTCCAAAGCATCGTCGCGCTGCTCTTCCTGGCAAACACCATCAACATCGGCGCGGATCTCGGAGCGATGGCCGATGCTCTCAGATTGCTAATCGGCGGACCGGCGTTGGTGTACGTCATCTTATTCGGCTTCATATGCGCGGTGCTGCAAGTGGTCATGACTTATCGACGATACGTGACAGTGCTGAAATGGCTGACGCTTGCCCTCTTTGCCTATTTCGGCACCGTCTTGACGGTGCAAATTCCGTGGGGCGAGGCTGCGCTCGGTCTCCTCGTTCCGACGTTTCTGCCTGATGCAAGCTTCTGGACCACGGTGGTGGCCGTGCTCGGCACCACGATCAGTCCCTACTTATTCTTCTGGCACGCGGCACAGGAAGCCGAGGACACTCGGATCGATCCCGAACGCAAGCCGCTTGTGCGAGCGCCGCGGCAGGGTCCGGACGAGATCGAGCGCATCAGATTGGACACGTATGTAGGGATGGCGTTTTCAAACCTCGTGGCGCTCGCAATCATAGTGGCCACCGCAGCAACGCTTCACGCTGCCGGCGTCACCGACATTCAGACATCAACCCAAGCGGCCGAGGCATTGCGCCCGGTCGCTGGGCCTTTTGCGTTCACACTCTTTGCAATCGGCATCATTGGAACCGGTCTGCTGGCGGTCCCTGTTCTGGCAGGATCGGCAGCCTATGCCGTCGGTGAAGCCAGCAAGTGGCCGGTCGGACTCAGCCGCAAACCGAAAAAAGCCAAGGGTTTCTACGCAACTCTGGCGCTAGCGACCATGCTCGGCATTGCGCTCAACTTTTCACCGATCAACCCGATCAAGGCCCTTTATTGGAGCGCGGTGATCAACGGAGTTGTGGCTGTGCCAATCATGGTCGCAACGATGGACATGACGGGCAATCCAAAGATCATGGGCGCGTTTCACATCCACGATGGCTTGAGGCTCCTGGGCTGGGTGGCGACTGCGATCATGGCCGCGGCCGCGGTCATCATGTGCCTGACGCTGATTTTCTGATCATCCGAGTCATGCCTTGGAGCCATCGCGCGGATCACGCAGCTGGGGCCCTCGTCGGCGTTCGGCTGGTTGATCACCCCGCCATGCGTGAAACCGAACGCCATGGCTTTGCGTTCGTCTTTTAGCGGACGAACGGGCGCCGGCGATGGCCAACAAGCGGGCAAACCAATATCGCGACCTCGCACAAGACTGTCAGAGGATCGCAAACGGCTTGCCTCCCGGCAGCGATGCTAGAACCGATCTCTTGGAGATGGCGAAAATCTGGGATCGGCTGGCGGATGAGCAGGAGCGCGCCACCGATTTGCGCAAGAAGCGATAGGAGGCTCGCACCTTAGTTTGTCTGGTCGCCTGCTGACAGGCTCGTAACCGCCGCGTTCGAGACAAAGACCCCTGGCGAGCGACCACGCGCCGCGTCTGATCCGATCCCCGCAAGCCTAATAGTAATAAGTTCGGCCCGCGCGGTCGTACTGCGGCGAAGCGCGGTAGGCTCGTGCCCGTTTGTTCGCGTAATGCCGGCCGACCAGACACCCCGCTGCTGCGCCGATGACCCCATGATGGCCTGCATAGTGGCCGGCAGCGCCTCCCACCACGGCGCCCTTGAGGCACCCTTTGGCCGAGGCGGGCGCGGCGGCCAGCCCGGTTGAAAGCAAGACAACCAAGACGAAAGGCACTCTCATCGTCGTTCCTTCCACAGACGGCTGGATCGGGTTACGTCGCTGAGAACTGCGCTCGCAGTTCTGTCGCTCGCTAATGATGCAAGAGCGCTAAGAGGATAAGGATGGGGATCGGAATGCCGATCAGCCACAACAAGATATAACCCATGGCGGTCTCCCTAAGTTGTAGTTCGTTGACTCCGGTAACTTCTTCCACCGATGACGCCGTGCCATCGGCCATCACGTAGCTGTCCGCCCTCGATGGCGGCGAGGCTGGCCGCAAATGCGCCGACGAGCATGGCTGCGGTCAGCCAAAGAGCGGTTTTGGCGGCGGCGCTTCGCGCCTGGTCCGCGGCGACTTTCGCTTGATTGAGCACGTCGGAAACTCTCTTGTTCGCCTCTGCCTGATCGATGCCCGAGCGTGAGGCCACGAGCTGCACCAAATAGGTGCGATCCGTAACAGAAAGCTCGCCGCCTTGCAGACTTCGCGCGAAGATCCGCCCGATTTCGCGGCGCAGCGTCACATCGCTCCCGCCTTGCGGGGAAGGTGTGCTTTGGCCGGCCGGATTGGGACGCAACAGCAGATCGACGAAATACTCGTTTGCTCCGCCCGAGGATTGGGAGGCGGCGGCGCCTTGAGCGGCGCCCTGCGCGGCGCCGCCGACCAAATAGGTCGCAGCGCCGCCGAGGACTGCTGAACCGAGGACTGCCGCAAATGCCCAGGCCAAGAACCCGTGTGCGGTGTCGCGGAAAACAACTTCGTCACTATGCACGCCCATCCACTTTGTCCGCAGGCGGCCGGCCACGTAGCCGCCGACCGTGGAAGCGAGCATTGCCACCACGATGAGATAAATGCCGGCAGCGACCTTGAAAGTTTCACTCGAGATCCCGGAATTGGACCAGGGCGAGATTGACGAAAATCCCATGCCGGCGCCAAAAGCCAACAGGACCAGCGTCAAAGCGGCGGTCGCCACGGCTCCGGCGGCGATAGCGGCCCAGGACACAGCGGATTGGTTTTCCTCGAGAGCGCCAGCGCGCGTTTCAGTTCTCAAATTATTGGTCATGGTCATGGCAATGGTCTCGATGTTTAAGAGCGGCGTCAGAACAACACAGGGACGGCGCAAAAAGTTCCGCCAGCGCGTCTTGTGCCCGGGCGAATTCGACGTCCTACAAAGGGTCGAGATGACGCCGACCAGGCGTCTCACGCCGCTCGCAGCGGCGCGGCGCGGACTTCGGCGGACATGCCGCCTTCAGCTGCGCACCGTCTTGGCGGCGCGCTTTTCGAGAAACGCCTTGAGCCGTGCCTTCGCCTCTGCATCGCCCTGGGCGATCGCCGAGATCAGCGCCTCGGTGAGATACCCGGCGGCCGGATCGGCGGCGGCGATTCGCGGCAGCACGTGGGTGACGGCAAAATTGGTCATGGGTGCATTGCCCGCTACCTGCTTGGCGAGCTCGATGCCCTTGGCCAGACCGCCGCCGGCGGGAACGAGATAGTGCGAGATGCCGATCGTCTGACCTTCCTCGGCGCTGTAGACGCGGCCGGTCAGCATCATGTCCATCATCCGCGCGGTGCCGATGAGGCGCGGCAGGCGCACCGCGCCGCCGCCGCCGACGAAGATGCCGCGGCTGCCTTCCGGCAGCGCGTAATAGGCGGAGGCCTCTGCCACGCGAATGTGGCAGGCGGCGGCAATCTCGAGGCCGCCGCCGACCACCGCGCCGTGCAGCACCGCAACCACCGGCGCCTTGCCGAACTCGATGCGCTCGAAGGCGCGATGCCAGCTGCGGGAATGTGCGATGCCTTGGGCGATGTCGCGGGAGGTGAGCTCGGCGAGATCGAGGCCGGCGCAGAAATGCTCACCCTCGCCGGCCAGCACGACGGCTTTGATCGCGTCCGGGAGCGCGGCAAAAAACGCCTCGATGCCCGATACGGTCGGATCGTCGATGGCATTGCGCTTTTGCGGCCGCGCCAGGAACAGAATGGCGATCTCGCCCTGGCGCTCGGCCCTGAGCGAGCGCGGCAGTTCAACGTCGAAGCCGCCAGCGGATTTGCTCACCGCGATCCCCGCAACTCTAAGCCTCGCCGGGTTCGGTGACATTTCTCGGAAAATCGGTCAAGCGCTCACACCACCTCGTAGACGTCGAGCCGGACCGCGCGCCTTTCGCGCGCGCCGCTTGCCAGCGCCAGGATGCGGTTGAGCCAGGCCAAGGTCGGCTCCGCGGTCTCGAAGCGCATCACAGCGCGGAAGTAATAACGCGCGGGGTCGATTGGCTCGCCGCGGGCGAGCGCGGCGATCACCTCGGGCGGACCGTGGCGCAGGCCATCGCTGCGCACGAGGATCCGCGCGCCGCCATCGGTCTCAATGCCATAGCGCGCCTTGAGATCGGTGACGCCGTCGCCCCGCACGATCTGCCAGTCGGCCCCGGGTAAGATCCGGCCCTGCAGCCGCTGCCCCTCGACCCGGCCGCCGAGGATGTCGACCACCCGTCGCTCGCCGTACGGCGTTTGGCCGAAATGCCGGATGTCGGCGAGCTCGGCGCGAATGGTGAATATCGGTGTCTGCGAGATCATGATCGCCGCTCGATCCTGGTGCTGCCGCGCGCGAGGCCAAGCTGTTGACTTGGCGGGGCGCGCTTGCGAGGACGATAGTAGCGAGTTTGGACATGACGGACACGCGCGACGTTTTTCTCTGCGATGGCGTGCGCACGCCGATCGGCCGCTATGGCGGCGCGCTTGCCAAGGTGCGTACCGACGATCTCGCCGCCGTGCCCATGCGGGCGCTCGTCAAGCGCCATCCCGAGGTCGACTGGTCGGCGCTGGACGAGGTCGTGCTCGGCTGCGCCAATCAAGCCGGCGAGGACAATCGCAACGTGGCGCGCATGGCGCTGTTGCTGGCGGGCCTGCCCGATTCCGTTCCGGGGGTCACCGTCAATCGACTGTGCGCCTCCGGGCTCAACGCCATCGGTGATGCCGCGCGCGCCATTCGCTGCGGCGAGACCGAGTTCGCCATTGCCGGCGGCGTCGAATCGATGACGCGCGCGCCGCTGGTCATGGGCAAGGCGCAGGAGGCGTTCCAGCGCGGCGGCGAAATCCACGACACCACGCTCGGCTGGCGGTTCGTCAATCCCGTGCTCGAGGCACAATACGGGGTCGAGTCCATGGCGGAGACCGGCGAGAACGTGGCCGAGGACTACCAGGTCTCTCGCGCCGACCAGGACGCCTTCGCGTTGCGCTCGCAGCAGCGCGCCGCCATGGCCATGGCGGCGGGCTATTTCGCCGAGGAGATCATCCCGGTCGAGATGCGCGGCAAGGACGGGATGGTCACGGTCGCGAAGGACGAGCACCCGCGGCCGGGCACGACGCTCGAGGCGCTCGCCAAGCTCAAGCCCCTTGTCCGCCAGGGTGGCACGATCACGGCCGGCAATGCGTCAGGCGTGAACGACGGCGCGGCCGCCGTCATCCTTGCCTCGGAAGCGGCGGCCAAGCGCCACGGGTTCACGCCGCGCGCGCGTGTGCTCGGAATGGCCTCTGCCGCGGTGCCGCCGCGGGTGATGGGGATTGGTCCGGTGCCCTCGACCCGCAAGCTGATGGCGCGGCTCGGCTTGAAGATGGGCGATTTCGATCTGATCGAGATCAACGAGGCTTTCGCCTCGCAAGGGCTCGCCTGCCTGCGCCAGCTCGGCGTCGCCGATGCCGCTGAGCACGTCAATCCGCACGGCGGGGCGATTGCGCTGGGGCACCCGCTGGGCATGTCGGGGGCGCGGCTCGCCTTGACCGCGGTGCACGGATTGGAAAAGCGCGGAGGCAAGCTCGCGCTCGCGACTATGTGCGTGGGCGTCGGCCAAGGCGTTTCGCTCGCCCTCGAGCGGATTTGAAGAGCGGCGAAGGAACACGCCCCGTGTCGATGAGTCCGGGCTATATCCCTTTTCATCCCAATCCGTCGAAGCCGAAATACGTCCCGCCGCCGGGCGCCGTCGATGCGCACTGCCACGTGTTCGGTCCGGAAAACAAATTTCCCTACGCGCCCGAGCGCAAATACACGCCTTGCGACGCGCCCAAGGAAAAGCTGTTCGCGCTACGCGACTTTCTCGGCTTCGACAAGAACGTGATCGTTCAGGCGTCATGCCACGCCAAGGACAATCGCGCGCTGATCGATGCGCTCGCGAGCTCTGCGGGCAAGGCCAAGGGCGTCGCCTTCGTCGGGGAAGAGATCACCGATGCCGAGCTCAAGGCGATGGATAGCGCCGGCGTGCGCGGCGTGCGCTTCAACTTCGTCCGGCGCCTCGTCGATTTCACCCCGCGCGAGATGCTCGACCGCATCGCCGCGCGCGTCGCGCCGCTCGGCTGGCACATCGTCGTCTATTTCGAGATGGCGGATTTGGGGGAGCTAGAGGATTTCTTCACCTCGCTGCCGACTACCGTGGTCGTCGACCACATGGGCACGCCCAACGTGGGCAAGGGGGTCGACCATCCGGAGAACCAGCGCTTCCATCGCCTGATGGAACGGCACGGCAATTTCTGGGTCAAGACCACCTGTCCGGAGCGCATGACTCTTGCCGGGCCCCCTTATGACGACGTGGTGCCCTTCGCCCAGCGCCTCATCGAAAACTTCCCCGACCGCGTCATCTGGGGCACCGACTGGCCGCACCCCAACATGAAGAAGGAGGCGCCCGACGATGGCGCGCTGGTCGACTTCATCCCGCGCATCGCGCCGAGCGCCGCGGCGCAAAAGGCGCTGCTGGTCGACAATCCGATGCGGCTTTATTGGAGCTGAAAGCGTTCTAAGGTGGGATACGCGGGCGCGGCTTGACTCGCCCGCAGCCGCGAGGACAGCATTCGTTGCCGCAAGGTTCTGCGCTATAAAAGCTCTACGCTATATATGTCAGCCCGCAACCGTGGGAACGATCGGTCGAGCGGCAGGATGGAGGAGGCCCATGGCCCGCGCGCAGCATGACTATGACGACATCCCCGGCACCTTCGTGTTCGACGCCGAGCGCTCGCGCCAGGGCTACGGCATCAACATGTTCTGCATGTCGTTGATGAAGGATGAGAACCGCAAGGCCTTCAAGGCGAACGAGGCGGAATATCTCAAGAAGTTCAAACTGACCCCGGCGCAGACCGACGCCATTCTCAAGCGCGACTACAACCGGATGCTGGAGCTCGGCGGCAACATCTATTTCACCGCCAAGCTCGGCGCCACAGACGGCCATTCGTTCCAGCATCTTGCCGCGCTCATGACCGGCTCCTCGCAGCAGGACTATGCCGCGATGATGCTGGCGGGCGGGCGCTCGGTGGAAGGCAATCGCAGCAAGTCGGGCAAGCAAAGGCCTGCCAAGGCGAAGGCCAAACCCAAGCCCAAATCCAAACCCAAACCCAAACCCTCAGCAAAGCGGAAGTGAGCCGTGGCAAGCATCATCGCAGGTGTAGGTTCGTCGCACGTGCCCGCCATCGGCGCGGCGCTCGACAACGGAAGGACCGGGGAGCCCTACTGGAAACGGGTGTTCTCTGGCTTCGAGAAATCCAAGCAATGGATGGCGCAGACCAAGCCGGACGTCGCCATCGTGGTCTACAATGACCACGCCTCCGCCTTCTCGGTGGAGATGATCCCGACTTTCGCGCTCGGCTGCGCGGCGGAATTTCCTCCTGCCGACGAAGGCTGGGGGCCGCGGCCGGTGCCGGTGCTCAAGGGCCATCCCGAGCTCGCCGCCCACATCGCGCAATCCGTCATTCTCGACGAATTCGATCTCACCATCGTCAACAAGATGGAAGTGGATCACGGCCTGACCGTGCCGATGAACCTGTTGTTCGGCACGCCGAAGGAATGGCCCTGCCGCATCATCCCGCTCGCGGTCAACGTCGTCGTGTATCCGCCGCCGACCGGCCATCGCTGCTACATGCTGGGCAAGGCGATCCGCAAGGCGGTCGAGTCCTATCCGGAAGATCTGAAGGTCGTCATCTTCGGCACCGGCGGCTTGTCGCATCAGATCAGCGGCCCGCGCGCCGGGCTCATCAACAGCAAATGGGACAAGAGCTTCCTCGACAACCTCACCAAGGACCCCAAGAAGCTCACCCGCATCCCGCACATCGAGTACATGCGCGAGGCCGGGGCTGAGGGCATCGAGATGGTGATGTGGCTGATCATGCGCGGCGCGCTCGATGACAAGGTGGACGAGGTGTACCGCTTCTACACCGTGCCGGCATCGAACACCGCGGTCGGGCACATCATTCTGGAGAACCGGCGCAAGGCCGCGGCCAAGAACAAGCGTGCCCCCGCCGGGAGGAGCAAGCAGGCCGCCGCCCGCAAAGCCGCGCACCGCATCGCCAGCAAGGGACGACGATGAAGATCTGTGTCGCCGGTCAAGGCGCGTTCGGCCAAAAGCACCTCGACGCGCTCAAGCGCATACCCGGGGTCGAGGTGAGCTCGCTGGTGGGGGGCAATCAGGACGCCACCGCCGAAGTCGCCAAGAAATATGGCATCCCGCATTACACCGGCGACCTTTCCGAGGGCATCAAGCGCGCCGACGCGGTAATCCTGACCACGCCGACGAAGCTGCACTTCCGGCAGGGCGAACAGGTGATGCGCGCGGGCAAGCACTTGTTGGTCGAAATCCCGATCACCGACAGCGTCGAAGACGCCGAACAGCTGGTCAAGATCGCCAAGGAGGTGGGCGTCATCGCCATGGGCGGGCACGTTCGCCGCTTCAATCCTAGCCATCAGTGGATCCACAAGCGTATCGAGAAGGGCGAGCTCAAGATCCAGCAGATGGACGTGCAGACCTATTTCTTCCGCCGCAGGAACATCAACGCGGCGGGCAATCCGCGCAGCTGGACCGATCATCTGCTCTGGCATCACGCCGCCCACACCATCGATCTGTTCCAGTACCAGGCCGGAGAGACGATTTCGGATTGCTACGCGGTGCAGGGCCCGATCCACCCGCAGCTCGGCATCGCCATGGACATGGGCATCGTGGCCAAAGTTCCCTCGGGCGCGATTCTCACGCTCTCGCTGTCGTTCAACAACGACGGTCCGCTCGGCTCGTTCTTCCGCTACATCTGCGACAACGGCACCTACAAGGCCTTCTACGACGACCTCAGCGACGGCAAGGACAACAAGATCGACGTCTCCAAGGTCGACGTCTCCATGGATGGCATCGAACTCGAGGACCGCGAATTCGTCGCCGCGATCAAGGAGAAGCGGGAGCCGAACGCCGCGCTGGCGCAGCTCATTCCCTGCATGCACGTGCTCGGCAGGCTCGAGCAGATCATCGATCCGCAGCGCAAGGCGCACGCCTAGTGCGCCGACGAGATGCCGGCTGGTGACGCCTTGCGCGCCGGCTCGGCTGCGCGGATTGTCGCATGATTAGCGAAAGCCCATCTTTTGTGCGATGACCCGCGGCTGGTTCCGATATAGATTGGCGCAAACCAAACCCCTACGGAGAGGAAACGTCATGCTGCGTATCATAGGGATTGCGTTGACGGCGGGCACGCTAGTCTCGACCGGCGCTTCGGCCGAGGACGTAAAGGTCGGCGTCGTGCTGCCGCTCACCGGCGGGCTTTCGGCGGTCGGCAAGCAGGTCCAAGCCGGCATCAAGATGTACATGGACAAGAACGGCGCCACCGTTGCCGGCAAGAAGATCGATCTCATCATCAAGGACGATGGCGGGGTCCCCGACAACTCCAAGCGGCTGGCGCAAGAGCTGCTCGTCAACGACAAGGTCGCCATCGTCGGCTCGGCGCTGACCCCAAGCGCCATGGCGATCGGTCCGCTCTCGACCCAGGCCAAGACCGCAAACGTCGTGATGGTGTCGGGCACCTCGGGGGTGATCAATCCCAACAATCCCTACATGGTGCGCACCAGCTTCACGCTCGGCCAGCAGTCCGGCATCATCGCGGAATGGGCGGCCAAGAACGGCAGCAAGAAAGTCGCCATCGTCCAATCGGATTGGGCGCCGGGCGCCGAGGCGGCGGCCGTGTTCAGCGACGCCTTCACCAAGGCCGGCGGGCAGATCGCCGAGACCATCAAGGTGCCGCTCGCCAATCCCGACTTCGCGCCGTTCCTGCAGCGCGCGCGCGATCTCAATCCCGACACGCTGTTCGTGTTCGTGCCGGCGGGCCAGGCCGGAACGTTCGCCAAGCAGTTCGCTGAGCGCGGCCTCGACAAAGCCGGCATCAAGCTCATCGGTCCCGGCGACATCGTCGACGATAATGATCTTCCCGGAATGGGCGATGCCATGCTCGGCGTCGTCACTGCCTGCGTCTATTCCGTCGTGCACAATTCTCCGGCCAACAAGGAGTATGTCGCCGCCTTCAAGAAGGCCAACGGCTACCGCCCGAACTTCATCTCGCTCGGCGGCTATGACGGCATGCACCTCATCTACGAGGCGCTCAAGAAGACTCAGGGCAAGACCGACGGCGACACCTTGGTCACCGCGATGAAGGGAATGAAATGGGAAAGCCCGCGCGGGCCGATTTCCATTGATCCGGAGACGCGCGACATCGTCCAGAACGTCTATATCGGCAAGATCGAAAAGGTCGACGGCGAGCTGTACAATGTAGAGTTCGCCACCTTCGACGCCGTGAAAGACCCGTTGAAAATGAAGAAGTAGCCGGGCCGCGGCCGGCGCGCGGCTTCCCCCGCGCGCCGCCCGTGCAAAGCGCGGCGCGACGGTCCCCGGCGGCCGGAAGCGGCCTTGCATCGCTTCCCACGCCGCCATCAGTATACGAGAGCGTCGACGGGCGGCGACGAGCGACCATGCTGACCATTCTCTTCGACGGAATCGCCTACGGCATGCTGCTGTTCGTGCTGGCATGCGGGCTGTCGGTCACGCTCGGGCTGATGAATTTCGTCAATCTTGCGCATGGCGCCTTCGCCATGGCGGGCGGCTACATCACGCTGGTTCTGGTCAATCGCGGCGGGGTGCCGTTCGTGGCGGGGCTCGCCATCGCCTTCGTCGTCACTGCGCTGATCGGAGTTTTGCTCGAACGCACGCTCTATGTTCACGTCTATGGCAAGAGCCCTCTCGACCAGGTGCTCTTCACCATCGGCCTGGTCTTCATGTCGGTCGCCGCCGTCGACTATGTGATGGGATCACAGCAGGTCTTCATCCAGATCCCGAGCGCGCTGGAGGGCCGCTTCGAGATCTTCGGCATCGGCATCGGCCGTTATCGGCTGCTGATCATCTTCATCTGCGGTCTGCTGACGCTCGCGCTGCAAATGACCCTTTCCAACACCCGCTTCGGCAGCCGGTTGCGCGCCTCGGTCGATGATGCGCGCGTCGCCCGCGGATTGGGCATCAACGTCAACGCCGTGTTCACCTTGACCTTCGCCGTCGGCTCCGGCCTGGCCGGGCTCGGCGGGGCGCTGGGCGCGGAGATTCTTGGCCTCGATCCCACCTTTCCGCTCAAATACATGGTCTATTTCCTGATCGTGGTGACGGTCGGCGGCACCTCGAGCATCACCGGTCCTTTCGCCGCCTCGCTGGTGATCGGCATCGCCGATGTCGCCGGCAAGTACTACGTCCCGAAATTCGGGGCGTTCGTGATCTACACCATCATGATCATCGTTCTGATCTTGCGCCCGCAGGGCCTGTTCGCCCGCGCCGCCGGCAGGTAGCGGCGAGGTGGCGATGCCGTCAGCGCCCGTCGCAGAGGTTACCCACCGCCTCGCGATGCGCGCCCGTTGGCGTCCGCTCGAATATGCGTTCTGGCTGGCGGCGCTGGCGAGCGTGTTCCTGCTGCCCGGGCGCCATCTGATCCTGACCGAGATCGCCTGGCTCGCGTTGTTCGCGCTCTCGCTCGATCTCATTCTCGGCTATGCCGGGATCATATCGCTCGGGCACGCCGCCTTCTTCGGACTGGGCTCCTATCTGGCTGCGCTGATGGCCAAGCACGCTATCATCAGCGAGCCGGTGCTCGCGCTGCTCGTGTCCGGTCTTTGCGCCGCCATTCTCGGATTTGCCACGAGCTTCCTCGTTCTGCGCGGTTCCGACCTCACGCGCCTGATGGTGACGCTTGGGGTCGCGCTCATCATGCGCGAGATCGCCAACCAGATCCCCGAAATCACCGGCGGCGCCGACGGACTGCAGGGCGTCACCGTGGCGCCCATTCTCGGCCTGTTCCACTTCGACATCTTCGGCCACGTGGCCTATGCCTACTGCTTAACCGTCCTCTTCATCCTGTTCCTGCTGGCGCGGCGCATCGTTTATTCGCCGTTCGGCCTGTCGTTGCGGGCAGTGAAGGGAAATCCGCTGCGCGCCTCCGCCATCAGCATTTCGGTCAATGCGCGGCTGGTGGCCATCTATACGTTCGCGGCGTTCTACGCCGGAATCGCCGGGGCCCTCCTGGCACAGACCACCGCCTTTGCTTCGCTCGACGTGTTTTCCTTCGAACGCTCCGCCGACCTCCTGCTGGTGCTGATCATCGGCGGGACCGGCTACCTCTATGGCGGGCTGATCGGCGCCGTGATCTTCAAGCTGATGCAGGACTGGATCGCCAATCTGACCCCGCAGTACTGGCAATTCTGGATCGGCCTCGTGCTGGTCCTGATCGTGGTCGTCGGGCGCGGGCGCATCGGCGCGTGGACCTCGGCTGCGCGCGCGCTGGCCGAGCCTGTGACGAGGCGGTTTGCGCGCGGCCCGATGGCGGCAGCTTATCCCTCCTCGGCCGGAAAAGGCGGGGAGGGGGTGCCGGGGAAGGGACATTGAGCCATGTCCGTCGTGCTCGAAACCGTGGGCCTGGAGAAGCATTTCGGCGGCATCGCCGCGGTCGCCGGCGTCTCGCTCAAGATCGAAAAGGGCGCCCGACACGCGCTGATCGGACCCAACGGCGCCGGCAAGACCACCGTCGTCAATCTGCTCACCGGCGTGCTCAAGCCCTCCGCCGGACGCATCCTGCTCGAAGGGGAGGACATCACCTCGCTCGAAGCCTACAAGCGGGTGCAGCGCGGGCTCGCGCGCACGTTCCAGATCAACCAGTTGTTTCTCGATCTTACCCCGCTTGAGAGCGTCGGGCTCGCGATCTCCGAACGGCTCGGGGCGGGCGCGCAATGGTGGCGTCTCGTCGGCACCAATCCCGTCGTGGTCGAGGAAATCGTCGAAATCCTCGGCCGCTTCCATCTCACCGACGTGATGTATGAGCGCACCGGCAATTTGCCTTACGGTAAACAACGGTTGCTCGAGATCGCGCTCGCCATCGCCTGCCGCCCGCGTGTGCTGCTTCTCGACGAGCCGGCGGCGGGCGTGCCCGAGGACGAACGGCACGAGATCCTGGCCACCGTCGCAGCGCTGCCGGCCGACGTCAGCGTGCTCCTGATCGAGCACGACATGGACATCGTGTTCTCGTTCGCCGATCGCATTTCGGTGCTGGTGAACGGCGCCTTATTCGTGGACGGGGCGCCGGAGGAGGTTGCGCGCGATCCCCGGGTGAAGGCGGTTTATCTGGGCGAGTCGCTCGATGCCTGACCTGTTGTCCATCGAGCGGCTGAGCGCGGGCTACGGCGAAGCGGTCGTGCTCCATGCGATCTCGCTCGACCTTGCCGAGGGCCAATCGCTGGCGCTGCTCGGCCGCAACGGCATGGGCAAGACGACGCTGATCAATTCGATCGTGGGGGTGACGCGCTTCATCGCCGGGCGCATCCGGCTCGACGGCCGCGACATCACGCCGCTGCGCCCGGACCAGCGCGCCCATGCCGGCATCGGCTGGGTGCCGCAGGAGCGCAACATTTTCAAATCGCTCACCGTCGAGGAAAATCTCACATCCGTGGCGCGGCCCGGCCGATGGACGTTGGAGCGCATCTATGAGCTGTTTCCGCGCCTGAGCGAGCGCCGCCGCAACCTGGGCAATCAGCTCTCGGGCGGCGAGCAGCAGATGCTCGCGCTCGGGCGCGCCTTAATTCTCAATCCGCGGCTGATGCTGCTCGACGAGCCGCTCGAGGGACTCGCCCCGATCCTGGTCGAGGAACTGCTGCTCGCGCTGCGGCGCATCATCCGCGACGAAGGCACCTCGGCGATCTTGGTCGAGCAGAACGCGCAGAAGGTGCTCGGCGTGACCGATCGGGTGGCGATCATCGAGCGCGGTGCGGTGGTCTACGAGGGCGCGAGCGCCGATCTTGCCGCCGATCGCGCGGTGCTGGAGAGCTATCTCGGCGTCACCGCCGCGGGGGCGCGGCGCAAGGGTCGACGCTGAGCCGCTTGGTTCGTCGGGTGTGGGACGTGTCCCACGCGCCCACCGGCCGCGATCTGACCATCGTTTTGTGGTTGACGCCGCCGCGGCGGGCGTGCCTTTGCTCGCGGTAAATGCCCAAGGAGCCGTATAGATGAAAAGGACCAAGCCGCCGTTCCGCGCCGATCATGTCGGCAGCTTCTTGCGCCCCGCGGCGCTGAGGGAGGCACGCGCCAAACGCGAAAAGGGCGCCATCACCGCGGCCGAGCTCAAGGCCGTCGAGGACCGCGAGATCGGGAACAACATCAAGAAGCAGGAGGAGCTGGGGCTTCAGCTGGCGACCGACGGCGAGTTTCGCCGCTCCTGGTGGCACTTCGATTTTCTCGGCATGCTCGACGGTGTTGAAATTTACGAGGCCGAGCAGGGCATCCAATTCCGCGGCGTGCAAACGAAGGCGCAAGGGCTACGCATCGTCGGGAAGATCGGCTTCTCCGACCATCCGATGCTCGAGCACTTCAAATTTCTCAAGGCCCACACCAAGGTCACGCCGAAGATGACCATCCCGGCCCCGCCGGTACTGCATTTCCGCCTTCCCAAGGACGGCATCAAGAAGAACGTCTATCCCGATCTCGATCAATTCTTCCACGATCTCGCCACCGCGTATCAACAAGCGATCAAGGCATTTTACCAAGCCGGCTGTCGCTATCTGCAATTCGACGATACGGTCTGGGCCTATCTCTGCTCGCAGGAGGAACTGCGCAAGGCGCGCGAGCGGATGTCGAACGTTGATCAGCTCCAGGGCATCTACGCGCGGGTGATCAATACCGCGCTCGAAGCCAAGCCCGCCGACATGACCATCACCACCCATGTCTGCCGTGGCAATTTCCGTTCGACCTGGATTTCCGAGGGCGGTTACGAGCCGGTGGCGGAGACGTTGCTGGGCAAGGTGAACTACGACGGCTACTTTCTCGAATACGACACGGAGCGGGCCGGCGGATTCGAGCCGCTGCGCTTCTTGCCGAAGGGCAACAAGCTCGTGGTGTTGGGCCTCGTCACCTCCAAGAGCGGCACGCTGGAGAAGAAAGACGACGTCAAGCGGCGCATCGATGAAGCGGGCAAGTTCGCTCCGCTCGAGCAGTTCTGCCTATCGCCGCAATGCGGCTTCGCCTCGACCGAGGAAGGCAATGTCCTCGCCGAGGAGGAGCAATGGGCGAAATTGCGGATGATCGTCGATGTCGCCGGCGAGGTGTGGGGGCGATGAGTGCAAGCGTATGAGCGAGGGATCGGCGAAGCACGGTCGAACCACGTGATCAATCTTTAACCGAAGGCGACGCCGTCGCCGCGTGTTCCCGCAGCCGGGTGCGGGCACGAGAGGTCACCGCGATGCTCCTGCCAACCACCCTGGTCGGCTCCTATCCCCAGCCGGTCTGGCTGATCGACCAGGGCAAGCTTTCGAAACAAGTGCCGCGGGTGCGCGCGCAGGATCTTTGGCTCATCGATCCGGACCGGCTCGAGGCCGCCCAGGACGACGCCACGCTGCTTGCCATTCGCGATCAGGAGCGTGCGGGCCTCGACATCATCACCGACGGCGAGCAGCGGCGCGAGAGCTATTCCAATAGGTTCGCCACCGCGCTCGCGGGTATCGATCTCGACAATCCGGGCAAAACCCCCAATCGAACCGGCGGGTTTTCAACCGTGCCGCGGGTGGTGGGACCGATTCGGCGCAAGCATCCGGTCGAGGTGCGCGACGTGGAGTTCCTGCGCGCCAACACGGAGCGGACGATCAAGATGACGGTGCCGGGGCCCTTCACCATGTCGGCGCAGTGCCAGGACGATTTTTATGGGGACGGGGAGCGCCTGGCGCTCGACTACGCGGCGGCGGTCAACGCCGAGATCAAGGATCTGTTCGCCGCCGGTGCCGATATCGTGCAGATCGACGAGCCTTGGATGCAGTCGCGGCCGGAGGAGGCGCGCAAATACGGGCTCAAGGCGCTCGACCGCGCGCTTGCCGGCGTTGGCGGGACGACGGCGGTTCACATCTGCTTCGGTTATGCCGCGGTGGTGAAGGACAAGCCGTCCGGCTATTCTTTCCTCGCGGAGTTCGAACGTTCGGCGGTCGACCAGGTCTCGATCGAGGCGGCTCAGCCCAAGCTCGATGTTTCGATCTTGCAACAATTGTCGTCTAAGACGATCATTCTCGGCGTGCTCGATCTCTCCGACCGCACGGTCGAGACGCCGGACACGGTCGCCGGGCGCATCCGCAAGGCGTTGCCGTTTGCGCCGGCCGATCGGATCGTGGTGGCGCCGGATTGCGGCCTGAAATATCTTCCGCGCGAGGTCGCATTCGCAAAAATGCGCGCCATGGTCGAAGGCACCGCGATTGTGCGCCGCGAGCTCGCGGCTTGAGATAACGAGCTGCAACACAAGGAAATGAGGAGCCGACCATGCCCTACGTGACCGAAGCCAACCTGACCGATGTCGCGCTGGAGCGGTGGAAGGACATTCCCGATCCGCGCCTGCGGCAGATCATGCAATCCCTGATCAAGCATTTGCACGCCTTCTTACGCGATATCGAGCCGACGCAGGCGGAATGGGCCGCCGCCATCGATTGGCTCACCCGCACCGGCAAGCTGAGCTCGGAGAAACGGCACGAATTCATCCTTGCTTCGGACGTCCTGGGCGTGAGCATGCTGGTCGACGCCATCAATCATCGCCAGCCCAGCGGTGCGACGCCGAGCACGGTGGAAGGTCCGTTCCATGTGCCCGACGCGCCGGCAATGTCGCACGGCGGCAACATGGCACAGGGGGCGCCGGGCATCGCCTGCTTCGTGACCGGAACGGTGCGCGGCCTCGACGGCGAGCCGATCGCGGGAGCGGTACTCGATCTGTGGCAGACCGACGGCGAAGGCCTCTACGAGGACCAGCGCGACGTCAAAGGACCTTGGATGCGCGGGCTCTACCGCACGCAACGCGATGGCAGTTACGTGATCCGCACTGTGGCGCCGATCGCCTACACGATCCCGATGGACGGCACCGTGGGCGAGCTGATGGAGCAGACCAATATCAGCCATATGCGGCCGGCGCACATTCATTTCGCGGTCTCTGCACCGGGCTATCATGGCCTTATCACCCACCTCTTTCAGAGAGACGGCGAGTATCTCGACACTGACGTGGTTTATGCCGTGAAAGAGCCGCTGATCGTCGACTTTGTCAAAAGGCCTCCCGGCAAGGCGCCGACCGGCGAAACCATGACGACGCCGTTCTACGAGGTGACATACGACTTCGTGCTGGCGAAGGGAGCCGAGGCGCTCGCCGCGGCCGAGTGAGGAGCCCGACGCAATCCGACGCAGCCCAGTCGGCGCCGGAACAGCCGACGCCGTCCTTCGAGCACCGGGCAAGGCGGCGCGCGCGAGGTCGGCCGAGACGGCGCCGGGATCGCTCGCCGGCGCAGACGAAGCTTCTTTGCCCGGCGCAAAGCCAAGGGCTGATGTCATCATGCCCAGAACCAAGCCTCCGTTCCGTGCCGATCACGTGGGAAGCCTGCTGCGCCCCGCCGCGCTCAAGGCGGCGCGCGCCAGGCACGAGCGCGGGGAAATCACTGCGGCCGAGCTCGTGGCGATTGAGGACAGTGAGATCGAGCGGGTGATCCGCAAGCAAGAGGATGTCGGGCTCCGCTCGGTTACCGACGGTGAATTCCGCCGCGCGTTTTGGAATTACGACTTTCTCGGCAAGCTCAACGGCGTCGAAGCTTATCTGGGCGAGCGCAAGATCAAGTTCCAAGGTCCGCAACCCAAGCCAATGATGCTGCGCGTCACTGGAAAACTCGACGGCGACGGTTCCCATCCCATGATCGAGCATTTCAAATTCGTCGCTGCGCGTGCCAAGTCGACGGCGAAAATGACGATTCCGTCGCCGTCGTCGCTCCATTTCCGCTACGGGCGCGATGCCGTGCCGGCGGCGATCTATCCGAGCATGGACGACTTCTACCGCGACCTCGGGCAAAGCTACCGCAAAGTCGTGCGCGCCTTCGCCGACGCCGGTTGCCGGTACTTGCAGCTCGATGAGGTCAACTTCGCCTATCTCTGCGATCCCAAGCTGCGCGCGTTGGTCGCCGAGCGGGGGGATAATCCGCAGGCGCTGCCGCACATCTATGCCGCCATGATCAACGCGGCGGTCTCCGACGCCCCCGCCGGCATGACCACGGCGATGCATCTTTGCCGGGGCAATTTCCAATCGAGCTTCGTCGCATCCGGCGGCTACGAGCCGGTCGCCGAAATCCTTTTCAACGCCATCCAAATCGACGCCTATTTCATGGAATACGACAGCGAGCGCGCCGGAGGCTTCGAGCCGCTGCGCTTCGTTCCCAAGGACAAGACTGTGGTGCTTGGATTGGTCACCTCGAAGCGCGGCAGCCTCGAATCGAAGGATGCTCTCAAGCGCCGCATCGAACAGGCGGCAAAATTCATCGACCTCGAGCAACTCTGCCTGTCGCCGCAATGCGGCTTCGCCTCGACCGAGGAAGGCAATATTTTGACCGAGGACGAGCAGTGGGCGAAGCTGCGCTTGATTGTCGATGTGGCCGACGAGGTCTGGGGCTGAGGGGCAACCCGACAGAAGACGAGAAGGATATGGGCATGAAGCGATCGAAGCCGCCGTTCCGCGCCGATCACGTGGGCAGCTTGCTGCGGCCGGCGCCGCTGAAGGCGGCGCGGGAGAAACGCGCGAAGGACGAGCTCGCCGCCGCGGATCTCAAGGCGATCGAGGATCGCGAGATCGAGCGCGCCATCAAGAGGCAGGAGGAGGCAGGGCTTCAAGCCGTCACCGACGGCGAGTTCCGCCGCTCCTGGTGGCACCTCGATTTCCTCTGGGGTCTCGACGGGGTCGAACGCCACGTGATGGACGCCGGCGTGGCGTTCGCCGGGGTCAAGACCCGCAACGAGGGCGTGCGCGTCTCCGGCAAGCTCGGGTTTTCCGGCCACCCGATGATTGAGCATTTCAAATTCGTGCAGGCGCATACCCGGCGCGTGCCGAAGATCACCATCCCGGCGCCCTCGGCGATCTACGGCCGCCCGGTGATGACCCCGATCGACAAGACCGTCTATCCCGAGCTCGACCGATTCTTCGCCGATCTGGGCCACGCTTACCGCAAGGCGGTGCGCGCCTTCGCCGACGCCGGCTGCCGTTATCTGCAGCTCGACGAGGTCTTCATCGCCATGCTGTGCGATCCGAAATACCGCCAGCAGATGCGCGATCGCGGCGACGATCCCGAACGCCTTGGCGAGGTCTACGCTGATCTCATCAATACGGCGATAGCGGATATCCCTCCCGACATGACCATCACCATGCACCTCTGTCGCGGCAACTACAAATCGACCTACATGGGCACGGGCGGCTACGACGCGGTACAGGAAATCCTGTTCGATAAGATCAAAGTGCACGGATATTTCATGGAGTATGACGATCCGCGTTCCGGCGGTTTCGAGCCGCTGCGCATGCTACCAAAAGGCAAGCTGGTCGTGCTCGGCATCGTCACCACCAAGAACGGCAAGCTCGAGAGCAAAGATGAGCTCAAGCGGCGCATCGACGAGGCGGCGAAATACGCTCCGCTCGAGCAGCTCTGCATCTCCGGCCAATGCGGCTTCGCTTCGACGGAGGATGGCAACTTGCTGACCGAGGACGAGCAATGGGCGAAGCTTCGCCGCATCGTCGAGGTCGCGGACGAGGTGTGGGGTTAGGGGGTGAGTGAGATCGTCGCGGGGAAGGTCGCAATCGTCACCGGCGCGGGTCGGGGCATCGGCCGCGGCATTGCGCTGGCGATGGCCCGCGAGGGCGGGCGCGTCGTCGTCTGCGACATCGGCGCGAGCCTCGAAGGCGCCGGTACCGATCCCTCTCCCGCGCACGAGGTGGTGGACGAGATCAAGCGCGGCGGCGGCGAGGCGATCGCCTCCACCCTCTCCATCGCCGAGCCGAAGAACGCCGAGGACATCGTCAAAGCCGCACTCGCCGCCTTCGGCCGCGTCGATGTGCTGGTCAACAACGCCGGCATCTTGCGCGACCGTATCTTCCATCGCATGAGCTGGTCGGATTGGTCGGACGTGCTGGCGGTGCACCTCAACGGTTCCTTCAACATGAGCCGGGCCTGCGCGGTGCATTTCCGCGAGCAGAACGGCGGCGCCTTCGTGCACATGACCTCGACTTCCGCATTGGTCGGCAATTTCGGCCAGGCCAACTACATGGCGGCCAAGTTCGGTATCGTCGGACTCTCCCGCGGGATCGCGCTCGACATGCAGCGCTTCAACGTGCGTTCGAACTGCATCGCGCCTTTCGCCTGGACGCGGATGATCGATTCGATCCCGACCGAGACAGCGGAGGAAAAGGCGCGGGTCGAACGCATGCAGCAGATGACGCCGGAAAAGATCGCGCCGCTCGCGGTCTATCTCGCCTCAGATCGCGCCGAGGGGATTTCCGGACAGATTTTCGGCGTGCGCAACAACGAGATTTTTCTGTTCAATCAGCCGCGTGCGGTGCGCACGCTGCATCGCTCCGACGGCTGGACGCCAGACAATATCGCCGAGCAGCTCAAAGGCGCGCTCGGGCCGTCCTTCACCCCGCTCGAACGTTCGAGCGACGTCTTCTCGTGGGATCCGATATGACGCGCCGGCGGGGTTGCTGCGAGGCCGAGTGCGAGCGGCGCGCGTGCTCGAGCGGGCCGAATTCGCGGCCGGATGGAACCGAGGACGCCAAGGCGGTTTGAAAATGGCCGAGGCTGAGCCCACTGCCGCCGGCGAAGATCTCGCGCAGATCCGCGAGTCTGTGCGCGCGCTGTGCGGCAAGTTTCCGGGCGAGTATTGGCGCGCGCTCGACCGCGCGCGCGCCTATCCGACCGAGTTCGTCGCCGCCCTCACGAAAGCCGGCTTCCTCGCCGCGCTGATCCCGGAAGAATACGGCGGCAGCGGGCTGAGCATGACCGCCGCGGCGGCGATCATGGAGGAAATCCAAGCTTCAGGCTGCAACGGCGCGGCCTGTCACGCGCAGATGTATACCATGGGCACGCTGTTGCGGCACGGCAGCCCGGCGCAGAAGGCGCGCTGGCTGCCCGCGATCGCGGCGGGCGAACTGCGGCTGCAGGCCTTTGGCGTCACCGAGCCGACATCGGGCTCCGACACGCTCAATCTGCGCACCACCGCGGTGCGCGAGGGCGACCACTACATCATCAACGGCCAGAAGATCTGGACTTCGCGCGCCGAGCATTCCGATCTGCTTCTCCTCATTGCCCGTACCACGCCGCGCGAAGCGGCAAAGACGCGCACCGACGGCCTTTCGGTCTTCCTCGTCGACATGCGCCTTGCGCTAGGCACCGGCATCACCATCAATCCGATCCGCACCATGATGAATCACGCGACGACGGAGCTGTTCTTCGACGATTTGCGCGTGCCGGCAGAAAATCTCATCGGGGAGGAAAGTCAGGGATTCCGCTACATCCTCAGCGGCATGAATGCCGAGCGCATCCTGATTGCGGCCGAATGCATCGGCGATGCCAAGTGGTTCATCAGCAAGGCGACCGCCTATGCCAAGGAGCGCATCGTGTTCGGCCGGCCGATCGGTCAGAACCAGGGCGTGCAGTTTCCGATCGCGCGGGCTTATGCGCAGATGCGCGCGGCCGAATTGATGGTGCGCTCGGCCGCCTCGCTCTATGAGGCCGGCCGCGAATGCGGCGCGGAAGCCAACATGGCGAAGCTCCTCGCTGCCGAGGCATCCTGGGCGGCGGCCGACATGTGCCTGCAGACCCACGGCGGCTTCGGCTTTGCCGAGGAGTTCGACATCGAGCGCAAGTTTCGCGAGACGCGGCTCTATCAAACCGCCCCGATCTCGACCAACCTGATCCTGTCCTACCTCGCCGAGCACGTCCTCGGGCTGCCGCGATCGTATTGAGCCGAGCGAAAAAACACCGACTGCCGCTTGCGCGCGCGGCAACCTCTTGACTAGGACAGGGTTATCAACTCGGGGTAACGGTCATGAGCACCACTCTCCTCGCCGACATCGGCGGCAGCAAGAGCCGGTTTGCGATCGCGAACTCCTCCGGAGCGGTCGAGCACGTCCTGGTGATCCATAACGATACCGCCGCCGACCTCGATGCCGCCGTTTCGCGATATCTCGAGGAGACCGGCGCACGCCCGTGCGCGGCCACGCTGGCGGTTGCTGGGCCGGTCGACGGCGAGGAAGTCGTGCTGACCAATCGCACGAATTGGCGGCTCCGGCGCGTGGAATTCGCCGAGCGCTTCGGGCTCTCGCAGTTGCGCCTGCTGAACGATTTCGAGGCCATCGCCTGGGCGCTGCCGCATCTTGGCCCGGCGCACACGCGTCCGCTGGGGAGCGCCGTCCCCCCGCGCGAGGGCGTCAAGGTGGTGCTCGGTCCGGGCACCGGCCTGGGCGTGGCGGCGCTCTTGCCCGCCGCCGGGCGCTGGCACGTGATCGCGAGCGAAGGTGGACATCTCTCGTTCGGCCCGCAGGCGCCGGACGAAGCCGCGGTGTTCGCGCGGCTACGCGACGAATGCGGCTCGGTCAGTGCCGAGACCGTGCTGTCCGGCGCAGGGCTCGTGCGGCTCGCTCGCGCGCTCGACCCGCAGGCGGCGTGCCATGCGCCGGAAACCATTGTCGCGAGCGCGCTCGCGCGCGAGCCCGCCGCACAAGCGGCAGCGCGATTGTTCGTGCGCCTGCTCGGGCGCTTTGCCGGCGGGCTGGCGCTCACCTTCAAGGCGCTGGGCGGCGTCTACATCGCCGGCGGCGTCGCCAGCGGGCTGGGACCGCTGCTTGACGAGCCGCAGTTCCGCGCCGCCTTCGAGGCGCATCCTCCGCACCAGGCCTTGCTCGAAACCATCCCCACCCTGCTCATCACGTGCGAAGAGCCCGGCCTGATCGGCTGCGCCGCCCACGCTCATGAGCATGCGCTGACGACATGAGGCGTCGGCCGGGGAGCGACGCGGTCACGCCAGTCCGAGTTCGGTGAACGCCTGCGTGTGATGCTCGGCGCTGTCGGGCGAGAAACAGCAGAACACGACACGCGCGATGCCGCGCGGCGCATGTGCGATCTCTGCCGCCACCGTCCCGACGGCGATGCGCGCCGCACGCTCGGGGGGAAAGCGATAGACGCCGGTCGAGATCGCGGGAAAGGCAATCGAACTCGCGCTGCGTTCGGCGGCAAGGACAAGCGCCGTGCGGTAGCAGGACGCAAGCAGGTCTTCCTCGCCCTTCTTGCCGCCGCCCCACACCGGCCCGACCGCATGAATCACGTGCTTGGCTTTGAGCCGATAGCCGTGGGTTATCTTGGCGGAGCCGGTGTCGCAGCCGCCGAGCGTGCGACACTCGGCGAGAAGGTCCGGTCCCGCGGCGCGATGGATGGCGCCGTCGACGCCGCCGCCGCCCAGCAGCGTGCGGTTGGCGGCGTTGACGACGGCCTCGACATCGAGCGTCGTGATATCGGCGACGCAGATCTCGAGCCGCGTCGTTGCGATTTCGGCGGTGAGGAGGGGCGCGCTCATCGCCGCCGATGCTAGCGCAAATCGCGTGCTCGGCGGAGCGCCTCAAGGCCGTGCCGGTATCAACTCTGCGCCACCAGTTCCGGCTCTGCTTGCGCTGGGTAATCGATGGTGCTGCGGCGGCCGATGTCGTTGAAATGCGCGTCGAGGAAGCGCCGGGTCGCGCGCTGGCCGAGCTTGCGCAGCGTCTCGAGATATTCGTAGTCGGTCTTGAGGGTGCTGCGCGCGGAAACCGGCTCGTCCAGATCCTCCATCACGATGCGATGAAGCCTCAGGCGGCGGAATTCGCCGCGCCGCAGTCCCCGCGGCAATCGTCCCTCGTCGATCAGCCGGTTGACGAAGGCAACGCCACGCAGCTCGGACAAAAGCGAGGCGTTGAAGCCGATTTCGTTGACCCGGTTGACGATCTCGCGCGTGCGGGTCGGCACCTTGCGCCGCTCGCGCGGAATGATCTGGACGATCAGCACGTCCTCGGTCGCAGTCGCGCGCAGAAACGGAACGACGACCGGATTGCCGCTGTAGCCGCCATCCCAATACGGCACGCCGTCGATCTCCACGGCGCGGAAAAGCAGTGGAAGCGCCGCCGAGGCCATCACCACTTCGGGCGCGATCTCCGGGCGGGTGAACACGCGCAATTCCCCCGTCTGGACATTGGTGGCGGAAATGAAGAGTTCGAGGCTGTGATCGCGGCGGATCGCCTCGAAATCGACGAAACGCTCGATCAACTCCTTGAGCGGGTTGATGTTGAGCGGGTTGAGATCGGAGGGCGAGAGCATGCGCGCCATGGCGCCGAACCACAGCCCTTCGCGCGGCACGAAAGGGAACAGCCGCTCGACGACGTCGCGCTGCAGGTCTCCGAGATGGCCGTCGACGCTCACCGCGCGCCAGAAATCGGCGAGCCGCTGGCGCGCCTCTTCCGGCCCGCCGCGGGTGAGCCCATCGGCGAGCATGACCGCATTCACCGCTCCCGCCGACGCGCCGGACATGCCTTCGATATCGATGCGGCCGTCCTCGAGCAGCTGGTCGAGCACCCCCCAGGTGAAAGCGCCATCGGCGCCGCCTCCTTGTAGGGCGAGATTGATCGGCTTGCCCGAGCCGCGTCTGCCTTGCCCGGGTGCAAGCGGCCGCCGCCGCGGAGTTCGCGGCTTGAGCGCATTGGCAACGACATTTGCGAGCAGAATAGGAAGCATTCTCGGCGCGGCGTTGTGGGAATGAATTCGGAGGAACGTGTGATATGGTGGCGGGATTGCTGCATTGCAATATATATTATGGCATTGCAGCAAGAGCGAAATACCGTCAAAGCGATTAAGATACGTGCATGCCGAAAGCCAAACCCTCGCGCGAGCAAGTTACGCGGCGGCGGGCCGTCTTTCCCCGACCCGGTCATGACCACGACCGTTGCTCGACCGATGCTATGGCCGTCGCCGAGGCGCTATGCGCTCAGCGCGGCCAACGCCTGACGCCGATCCGCCGCAAGGTGCTGGCGGCGCTCTTGGGCACGCACAAGCCGCTCGGCGCCTACGAGATCATCGAGCGACTCGCGCTCACGGGGCCGCGGCTAGCGCCGATTACCACCTACCGCGCGCTCGAGTTCCTACGCGAGAACGGCCTCGTGCACCGCATCGAGAGCCGCAACGCTTTCGTCGCTTGCGTGCATAACCACGCCGCCAGTGCGCTCGTGGTGTTCCTCATTTGCGAGCGCTGCGGCGCCGTCGGCGAGGCCTCCTCGGAGCAGGTCAGCGCGACGCTGACGTCGGCGGCCCGCGCCGCCGGCTTTACGCCGAAATCGCCGCTGATCGAGCTCACCGGCGTCTGCACCCACTGTCGCGGGGCGTGATGCGCAGGACGAAACCCGCGCGCGTTGACGCGGCCGGCGCCGTCTGGCAGTTGCCTGGGGCAAAGGAGGCCACATGACCGAAATCGGACCGCAGCAACGACGCCGGTCGGTGGCCGTCGATGTCGGCGGCGTCATCGTCGGCGGCGACGCGCCTATCGTCGTGCAGTCCATGACCAACACCGATACCGCCGACGTCGAGCAGACGGCGCGGCAGGTCGCGGCGCTGGCGCGCGCGGGTTCCGAGATCGTGCGCATCACGGTCGACCGCGACGAGGCGGCAGCCGCGGTTCCCCGCATCAAGGAGCGCCTCGACAAGATGGGCGTCGGCGTGCCGATCGTCGGCGACTTCCATTATATCGGCCACAAGCTCCTGGCCGACCATCCCGCCTGCGCGGAGGCGCTCGACAAGTATCGCATCAATCCCGGCAATGTCGGCTTCAAGGACAAGAAAGACCGCCAGTTCGGCGCCATCGTCGAGACCGCGATCAGGTACGGCAAGCCGGTGCGCATCGGCGCCAATTGGGGCTCGCTCGATCAGGAGCTTCTGACCCGATTGATGGACGAGAACGCGCGCTCGCCCACTCCGCGCGACGCGCGCGACGTGACGCGCGAGGCGATGGTGCAATCGGCGCTGCTTTCGGCCGCGCGCGCCGAGGAGATCGGGCTTTCCCGCGACCGCATCATATTGTCGGCGAAGGTGTCTGCCGTGCAGGATCTGATCGCGGTCTATGCCGACCTCGCGCGGCGCTCGGATTACGCCCTGCATCTCGGTTTGACCGAGGCCGGCATGGGCTCCAAGGGAATCGTGGCCTCGGCCGCGGCGCTGAGCATTCTCTTGCAGCAGGGCGTCGGCGATACCATCCGCATTTCACTCACGCCCGAGCCCGGCGGCGACCGCACGCTCGAGGTCAAGGTAGCGCAGGAGCTGCTGCAAACCATGGGCTTTCGCGTTTTCGTGCCGCTCGTGGCCGCCTGCCCGGGCTGCGGGCGCACGACCTCGACGACCTTCCAGGAGCTTGCCCGCGACATCCAAGGGTTCATTCACACCTCGATGCCCGAGTGGAAGCGACGCTATCCCGGCGTGGAATCGCTCAACGTGGCCGTCATGGGCTGCATCGTCAACGGACCGGGGGAAAGCAAGCACGCCGACATCGGCATTTCGCTTCCCGGTACCGGCGAGCAACCGGCAGCGCCGGTCTTCGTCGACGGCAAGAAGGTGGCGACGCTGCGCGGCGCAACGGTTGCCGCCGACTTCAAGCAAATGGTGATCGACTATATCGAGCGCCGCTTCGGCGAGCCCGGCGCCGGACGCACCGCGGCGGAATAGGCGCGCGCACGGCGCACCGCGCCTCAACGACAGCTTTGAATGGATGACGCGCCGCGCGCTACTGCGGCGCTCGCGGCGCGCGCGACAGCTCGGCGAGCAGCCCAATGACCGCGATCAAAAGGCAAAGGAGCACAACTTTTTCCACGCACGCCCTCCACGATCCCACCCCTGGGAGCCTCGACGTTAGAACACGATCGCGGCGGCACGAGTTCCGCCGCGTGGCAAAGTGATGGCAGAAAGCTTACTTCGGCATTAAGCCTCCGAGCCGATTTACGACCGGCCGGTGCGCTGGGCTGCGTCGCGGCAGCCGGCATGCGAGCGGCGCGCGAAACGCTCGCAGCCGTGTGCCCACGCGCGCAATGGACCGGCACCTCGCCGGCCTCTACTCTTGCGCGCGCCGCCATCGCGCCGCAGGAGCGACGAGCATGCCGGAGCATGAGTTCCCCGGGATCTTTGTCGAGGAGGTGGCGTCGGAAACGCACGCCATCGCCGGCGTGCCGACCGCCACGACCGCATTCCTCGGCGTCACGGCGTCCGGCCCGGTCGAAGCACCGCGCACAGTCGGAAGCTTTGCCGAATACGAGGCGCAGTTCGGCGGACTTTCCGCCCACATGCCGCTCGGCTACGCCGTGCAGCATTATTTCCTCAACGGCGGCCGCGAGGCCGTGATCGCGCGCGTCGTGCCGAGCGGCGCGACGCTCACCGATGCCGATCTATCGAGCCCGGCCTTGGAGGCGCAGCAGCGCGGCCTCTGGCTGCTCGATCGCGCGGAGCGGTTCAACATCCTGTGTATCCCGCCGCTCTCGCGCAGCGGCGATGTCGGGCGCGCCACCTGGGATGCGGCGATCGCCTACGCCAGCGGCCGCCGCGCCGTGGTTGTCATTGATCCTCCCGCGGCCTGGGCCGCCCCGCCGACGTTGGCCGACGTGGCGGCAGTGGCGGGCCGCAGCCCCAACGCGGCGCTCTATTACCCGCGGTTGCAGGCGACCGATCCGCTGCATGGCAACCAGCCCGCGAGCTTCGCACCGTGCGGCGCCATCGCCGGCATCTACGCGCGCACCGACGCCGCGCGTGGCGTGTGGAAGGCTCCCGCAGGAACCGAGGCTCCGGTGCTCGGCGCGCAGGGCCCGAGCGTCGCGCTGTCGCAGGCACAGCTTGCCGAGCTCAACGCGATGGGCGTCAACGCCCTGCGCGCGCTTCCCGGCGGCGCAACCGTGCTCTGGGGCGCGCGCACGCGGGCGGACGACGGCGCGGACTCTTTCAAATTCGTTCCGGTGCGCCGGCTAGAATTGTTCATCGAGTCGAGCATCATCGGCGGCCTGCAATGGGCGGCGTTCGAGCCGAACGGACCATCGCTTTGGGGGCGGCTGCGCACGAGTGTTGAACACTTTCTGCTCGACCTGTTTCACCAGGGCGCGTTGCAGGGCGACACGCCGCAGCAGGCGTTCTTCGTGCGCTGCGACGCCTCGACCATGACGCAGCACGATATCGACCAAGGCATCGTCAACCTCGTGGTCGGCTTCGCCCCGCTCAGGCCCGCCGAGTTCGTCATTATCGGCATCGGCAACCTGGCGAAGGATGCTGGGTGCGCGCGCTTGCTCTCGCAGCACTATCGCATCCGCACGGCGCGCTATGCCTTGCGCGTCACGTGGGACGGCGAGTCGATCGCGGGGGTGCGTCGCGTGCGCGGCCTGGGGCAGCTCACCGAGCTCATGAGCGTCCGCGACGGCGGCGATGCCGATGCATCGCGTTCCACCGTCGGCCCCACCAAATTCGAGCCGGTGACGATCACGCGCGGGCTGAGCCGCGACACCGCGTTCGAAAAATGGGCGCAGGCGATGCGGCACGGCACGGGGTCCGCCCCGCGCAAGGACGTGCGCATCGAGATGCACGACAACGCGCGACAGATCACGTTTGCATGGGTGCTCAAGGGAGCGCTACCGATCAAGTTCGAAGCGCCGGATCTCAATGCCGCCGCCACCGACGTCGCGGTCGAAGAGCTCACCCTCGCGTATGACGGGCTCGAGTTCGAAGATCCTAGCTGCTAACGGACAGGACTTGCCGGGAAAAAGGATGCGCGTGCGCGCCGGGGCCCCGCAATAATCGACTGGACCCACATGCCCATTGCGAAGAAACAGGAGCCGCGCGCGGCAAAGCAACGCCAGCGCCCGCGCCGATGGTTGTCACGCCTGGCATGGGCGTTGGTGGCCGCGGTCATGATCGTGCTGCTGTTGCCCTATGTCTTGGTGCCGCTCTATCGCGTCGTCGATCCGGTGTCGACATTGATGCTGTGGCGCTGGGCAAGCGGCGCCCGGGTGGAGCGTAGCTTCGTGCCGATCGAGCGCATGGCGCCCGCGCTGCCGATCACGGTGATCGCCTCCGAGGACGGGCGCTTCTGCACCCACCGCGGCATCGATTGGCGCGAGATCCGCGAGCGCCTGGAGGACGTCGACGACATCAGCGCGGCGCGGGGGGTCTCCACCATCACCCAGCAAACCGCCAAGAATCTCTTCCTCTGGCCGGGGCGAAGCTTCCTGCGCAAAGCTCTGGAGCTTCCGCTCGCGCTCTGGATCGATTTCGTGCTGCCCAAGCGGCGTGTGCTCGAAATCTATCTCAACATCGCGGAATGGGGTCCGAGCGGGCAATTCGGCGCCGAGGCAGGGAGCCGCTACGCCTTCAACAAATCGGCGCGCTCGCTCACCCCGCGCGATGCGGCGTTGCTGGCTGCGGTGCTGCCGAACCCGCGGCGGCGCAGCGCCAAGCAGCCGGGCCCGGCGGTGCGCCGGCTCGCCGCCATCTATCAAACCCGCGCCGCCGCCCAAACTTCGCTTGCGTTCTGCGCCAAATCCGCCAAGGCGGCGAAAACGGCGCGGGGCGCCCGCGCCCCTGGCCTAGACCCGCGCGATCCTCTATAAGCGCGACTTTCAAAGCGGCAGGCTGCCGCACGCCGCCCGAACCAACGAGGAGCCCGACCATGGCCGTCCCGAAACGCAAAACATCGCCGTCGAGGCGCGGAATGCGCCGCTCCGCCGATGCGATCGCGCGGCCCACCTATATCGAGGATAAGGATTCGGGCGAGTTGCGCCGGCCGCATCACGTCGATCTCAAGACCGGCATGTACCGCGGCCGCCAAGTGCTCAAGCCCAAGAAAGAGGTCTGAGCGTCACTCGAGATGTTGCGCACGGTGCGATCGCGCTGATGCCGCTTCTCCGGGTGACCGGGAGATCGGCAGAGTGAGCTCGCGAGCTTGCGTGCAGAAAAAGAAGGCCAAGTGTCATGTTGGCTGGTTTTCCCCTCCTGCTCATCCCGTTTGCCTTCTTCAACATGGCCGTCTTTCTTCTGAACATGGCGTTCACCGATACGGTGTTCAGCATTCCTCTCGGGCCCGACCGGGAGATGCCGGTCGACCTCGGCGACCTCATTGTCGGGATCGGTATCCTCCTGCTCTGGATCGAACTC
>Ga0307277_10000011_pt1 | contig 61720 bp, 56 predicted proteins | sample ER_DNA_116_FD_194473 | JGI IMG/M metagenome (GOLD analysis project Ga0307277, IMG submission 194473) | Bulk soil microbial communities from the East River watershed near Crested Butte, Colorado, United States - ER_DNA_116 | ecosystem: Environmental > Terrestrial > Soil > Floodplain | place...
GCTCGGCATGCATCCGCAGGTCGATGCCGAAGTGGCGCTCGGCAACGCCTATAACCGCTGGCTGATCGAGCAGATCCTGCCGCAGGATACGCGCCAGAAGGCGCTGCTCTACCTGCCGTTCAACGATCCCGACGCCTGCGTCGAGACCGTCGAGCGCTTCGGCGACGCGCCCGGCGTGGTCGGCTTTTCCGTCACCTCCACGCGGCACAAGCCGGTCTGGCACAATTCCTACATGCGGCTGTACGGTGCGCTGCAGGAATTGGGCAAGCCGCTCGGCTTCCACGCCGGCTTCACGTGGTCCGATCCGTCGTTCGCGCAGCTCAATCGCTTCATCGGCATGCACGCGCTGTCGTTCGCGCACTTCAACATGGTCCACATGACCAATTGGGTGCTCAACGGCCTGCCCGAGCGCTTCCCCAAGCTCAAGGTGATCTGGATCGAGAGCGGGCTTGCCTGGATTCCATTTGTCATGCAGCGGCTCGACTCCGAATACATGATGCGCACTTCGGAGTGCCCGCTGCTCAAGCGCAAGCCGAGCGAGTACATCGAAGAGATGTACTTCACCAGCCAGCCGCTCGAGCGCAGCAACATGAAGCTCACGCAAGCGACGTTCGAAGCGATCAGGGCCGAGACCCAACTCCTCTACGCCTCGGACTGGCCGCATTGGGACTTCGACGCGCCGAGTTCGATCACCAAGCTGCCGTTCCTCAAGGAAGAGGCCAAACGCAACATCCTCGGGCTCAACGCCGCGCAGTTGTTCGGGCTCGAAGTGCCGGCGGCGAAGTCGGGCGTGAAGAAGGCGCCGCAGCCGGTCGCCGTCCCGGCCGAATGAGGCGCGGCGCCGGGCGAGCCTGCGTGAGGTCGGCATGAGTTCATCCGCGGCCACGAGCGATACGGCCGGCGCCGATTGCGGCGCGGCGTTCTGCGCATCGGTCGACGATGCGCTCAAGAGCGGCCGGCCGGATGCGGTGTCGGACGAAAATCTGCAGCATGTGCTCTCCGCCGCCGTGCGGCTCTATGCCGCCAAATCGGAAGACCGCGCGCGGGAGCTTGCCCCCTTCGGCGACCGCGCCGTGAATGCGACAGAGGCGGTGACGGCGATTTGCGCCATCATGCGCGCGGCCGATCTCAATTTCTTCGATCTGCAAATGTGGTACCGGCGCGGGGAGCGCGAGTGAGCGGGCAAAGAAAGACGTGGGTGAGGCGATGAACGAGATCATGGTGGGCGAGCTCAGCGAGTTCGCGGAAGGGGGCTACCGCGTGTTGCGGGTCGAGGCTTTCGAGTTTGGAATTTTTCGCCAGGGCGATCGCCTCGTCGCCTACGAGAATCATTGCCCGCACGACGGCGGTCCGGTCTGTCAGGGAAAGGTGATCCCGCGCGTCGAGGAGGAGCTTGCGGCAGACCAAACCAGCCGCGGCCTTCGTTTCTCCAACAAGCGCAACATCGTGTGCCCCTGGCACGGTTGGGAATTCGACCTCGAGACGGGCCGCCACTGCGGCGACCCGAAATATCGCCTGCGGCCGGTCGACGTGAAGGTGCGCGACAATCGCGTCTATGTCAGCGTGCCGCCGGCCTAAGCAACGTGTTCTCCCGTCCGGTTGAGCAGCGTAGGGTGGGCAAAGGCGCGCTCTGCGCTAATGAACGTGGGCAGAATCGCACGGCGCCTTTGCCCACGCGGCGATCCCGCCTGCGAGTCCGTTGATGACTACTTCGCTCCTCGAATTGAGCATCGCGCTTTCCGACAATGAGCGCACGCGGCCGCTGATCGAAGGCCGGGTTGTCCCGCAGGGGATCAAGCCCGTCATCACGGTGGTGCATCCGTCCGAGATGTTTTGGCGGCAGCTGCGCTTCGCCGAGTTCGACGTGTCAGAGATGTCGATGTCCTCGCTCATCATCGCCGCCTCGCGCGGCGATACGCGCTGGGTCGCCATCCCGGTCTTCACCATGCGCAAGTTCTTCCACACCAGCATCATCGTGCGCACGGATTCCGGCATCGCGGCGCCGGCCGATCTGCGCGGCAAACGCATCGGGGTGCCGGAATATCAGCAAACCTGGGCGATCTGGTCGCGCGGCGTCCTGCAGCACGAATTCGGCGTCCATGCGCGGGACATCGAATGGTTCATGGAGCGCAACCCCGACAAGAGCCACGGCGGTGCGACCGGCTTTAGTCCTCCCGGCGTGCGGCTGCACTATATTCCGCCCAACACCAATATCGGCGAGATGCTCGTGGGCGGCGAGCTCGATGGCGCGCTGCTCTACCTCGTGCATCCGAATCTGATCGACCGCAGCACGCTCGATGTGTCGGGGGTGACGCGTCATCTCTTTCCCGACCCCGCCGCCGAGGGGCGCCGCTTCTACGCCAAGACCGGCCTGTTTCCGATCAATCACACGGTCGTGGTGCGGCGCTCGCTGCTCGAGCGCCATCCCTGGGTCGCGCTGAACCTTTATGCGGCGTTCGTCGCGGCGAAGGAGGAGATCGCGCGCTACGGCCAATCCTATCTGCAGTGGTATTTCGAAACCGGATTGCTCGACGCGGGCGTCAATCGCACGCTGGCCGCGCATGATCCGCTGGCGTACGGCTTCAAGGCCTCCCGCGCGGTACTCGAAACGATTGCCGATTACGTGCACGAACAGGGGCTGAGTGAGCGCCGCGTCAAGCTCGAGGAAGTGTTCGTCGCCAGCACGCTCGACATGTGAGCCGGCGCCTTCGCCGCGTCAGCTACGCCGTCGGCCGCCTTGGACGGGAAAGACGGTCGGGCGAACAGATGAATCGTGTGTGAGAATGAGCAGCAGGAATGAGCGCGCGCAAATCTTATGACTACGTGATCGTCGGTGGCGGCTCGGCCGGCTGCGTGTTGGCTAATCGGCTGAGCGAGGATGCCGCCGCGCGCGTGCTCCTGCTCGAAGCGGGCGGACGCGATCTCAATCCGCTCATCCACATCCCGCTCGGCATGGGCAAGATGCACGAGTACGACATGTTCAACTGGGGCTATCACACCGAGCCCGAGCCGAACTTGAACGGCCGCAAGATCGAGGCGATGCGCGGCAAAGTGTTGGGCGGCTCATCCTCGATCAACGTCATGGCTTACACGCGCGGCCATCGCAGCGACTACGATCGCTGGGCGCAGAAGGGCGCGCGTGGCTGGTCCTATGCCGACGTGCTGCCGTACTTCAAGCGCTGCGAGCGATGGGAAGGCGGCGAAAATCGCTGGCGCGGCAGCGCAGGGCCGGTCGGCACCGAATATGCAAAGACCGCCGACCCGCTCTACGACGCCTGGATGCAAGCGGCCTTGGCAGCGGGATTGCCGGTGACCGACGATTACAACGGCAAGCAGCAGGAAGGCTTCGGGCGCGGCCAATATACGATCCGTGACGGGTATCGCTCCTCGGCCGCGAGCGCGTATCTGCGCCCGGCGAAGCGGCGGCCGAATCTCGAGGTGGCGACGCGCGCGCATGCGACGCGCGTGATGATGCGGGGCACGCGCGCAACCGGCGTCGAATACCGCAGCGGCGGCCGCGCAACGCAGGTCGACGCGGCGCGGGAAGTGATCCTCTGCGGCGGCGCGTTCAATACTCCGCCCCTGCTCATGCTCTCGGGCATCGGCCCGGCTGCGCATCTGCGCGCGCTCGGCATCGAGCCGGTCGCGGATTTGCCGGTCGGCAAGAACCTGCAGGACCACTTGGCGGTGATCGTCTTTTTCCGCCGCTTGGACGAAAGCGCGTTCCTCAAGCAGATGCGTTTCGACCGCATGGCCTTTGCCATGGTGCGCGCCTATGTCTTCGGCACCGGCCCGGGCACGGTGGTCCCCGGCGGGTTGCACGCCTTCGTCAAGACGCGACCCGAGCTCGCGGTGCCCGATATCGAGTTCATGTTTCGCGGCGCGCCGGCGGCAACGCATCTGTGGCTTCCGCTCATCCGCCCGGCCTACGCCGACGGCTACGGCATTCGCCCGACCCTGCTGCATCCGGATAGCCGCGGCGAAATCCTGCTGCGCTCGGCCGATCCGCACGAGCATCCGCGCATCGTCTATAACTTCTTCTCCGCCCCGGATGACCTTCCGCGCCTGCGCGAGGGCGTCAAGCTCGCCCGCGAAGTCGCCTATCAGAAGCCGATGGCGCCCTATCGTGGCGCTGAAACCTCGCCCGGCGAGGCCGTGAAGACCGACGCCGAAATCGAGGCGTGGATCAGGAACACCGCGATCACCGCGCATCACCCGTGCGGCACCTGCGCCATGGGCACGGGACCGGATACGGTCACCGACCCGCAGCTGCGCGTGCATGGGATCGAGCACCTGCGCGTGGTGGATGCCTCGGTCATGCCCGATCTCGTCTCGGCTCACATCAATGCCTGCGTGCTGATGATCGCGGAGAAGGCCGCCGACCTCATCCGCGGGAAGCCACCGCTTCCCGCCGCCGATGATGCGTGATCTGCCGCCTTGGGCGGAGGCAGGGCGAGGCGGCCGCGCCGAATGACTGATGCAAGACTGCGGAGCACCTGCGCGGTAGGACGTCTTCCCCGCGTCTCAACGCGGCGATAGTATTGCCCGATAGCTCGATTCAGCCGGCGTGGCAGCAGGTCGCCGCGCATGAGCATCAAGGGAGAAACGCTATGGCACGAAAGCATCCGCGTCCGCAGGTGAGTCGGCGCAAGTTCCTGGCCGGAGTCGCAGTGGCGGGCGCGGCGAGCGCGGTGCCGCCGGCGCAAGCTGCGACCACCGCGTCGACAAGCGCCGCGCCGCGGCGGCCTTCCGCGTTGCCGCCCACGATGCACGTCGCAGCGGCCGAGAGCGGAACGCCGAAGGAGTTGTCGCAAGCGCGAATCGGCGGGGTTCCCGGCTCCGACTTCATGGTCGACGTCATCAAGACCCTCGACATCAAATATCTGCCGTCCAATCCCGCGTCGAGCTTCCGCGGCATCCACGAGTCGCTGATCAACTACGGCGGCAACAAGATGCCGGAATTTCTCACCTGCGCGCACGAGGAATCGGCTGTCGCCATGGCGCACGGCTACTTCAAGGTCGCCGGCAAGCCGCTGATGACGCTCTGTCACGGCACGGTCGGCCTGCAGCATGCCTCGATGGCGGTCTACAACGCGTGGTGCGATCGCGTCCCGGTGATCGTCCTCGGTGGTAACGACCTCGATGCCGCGCATCGGCCGCCGGGCGTGCCGACGATCCACTCCGCGCAGGACATCAACGGGCTGGTGCGCGATTTCACCAAGTGGGACGACACGCCGGTCTCGCTCCAGCATTTCGCGCAGTCGTTCGTGCGCGCTTACAAGATCGCGATGACGCCGCCCTATGGACCGGTCGCCATCTCGCTCGATGCCGGCCTGCAACAGGAGCCCATCCGCAACAACGGCGAAAAGCTCTACATTCCGCGCTACGTTCCCACCTCGCCGCCGCAGGGCGATAGCGGCGCCGTGAAAGAGGCGGCGCGGCTCCTCGCCAATGCGCAGAACCCGGTGATCGTCGCCGATCGCGCCGCGCGCAGCGAGAACGGCGTGCGGCTCTTGGTCGAGTTGGCGGAGCTCCTGCAGGCGCAAGTCATCGACCAGGGCGGCCGGATGAACTTCCCCAACACGCATTATCTGCACCGTCCGCCGACAGCGGTCGGCAACGCCGACGTTGTCCTCGGCCTGGAGCTGACCGACTTCTGGGCGACCGTGAACGCTTATATCGACAACGGCGAGCACGGCATCGGCGTCAACACGAGCAGGGTCAAGCCGGAGACGAAGCTCATCAGCATCAACGCCTCGGAGCTGCTGACCAAGGCGAACTATCAGGACTTCCAGCGTTTCCAGACGGTCGATGTGTCAATGCCTGCCGATGCTGAAGCAACGCTTCCCGCGTTGATCGAGGCGGTGAAGGCGGCAATTTCCGCCGACCGCAAAGCCGCCATCGAGAAACGGGGCGAGGCTGCCAAGAAAGGGTTTGCCGAAGGGCGCGAGCGCACCAGGCAGGCGGCGGCGCTCGCCTGGGATGCGAGCCCGATTTCCACGGCGCGCATGTCCATGGAAATCTGGGCGCAGATCAAGGATCTGGATTGGTCGCTGGTGTCGGTATCCGGCGTTGGCTTCAACTGGCCTAATCGGTTGTGGCCGATGGAGAAACATTACCGTTGGCTCGGCGCATCCGGCGGCTATGGCGTGGGCTACGGCGCGCCGGCCTCGGTCGGCGCCGCGCTTGCCAACCGCGACCTCGGGCGCTTCTCCGTCAATATCCAGGCCGACGGCGATCTCATGTTCGCGCCGGGCGTGCTGTGGACCGCCGCACGGCACAACATTCCGCAGTTGGCCGTGATGTTCAACAACCGCGGCTATCATCAAGAGGTGATGCACGTCCAGCGGCTGTCCAACTTCCGCAATCGCGTGGCTAATCTCGGCAACGACATGGGGCCGATCGGCACCAGCATCCAGAACCCGGACATCGAATACCACAAGCTTGCGGAGTCCATGGGTTGGTGGGCGAAGGGGCCGATCAAGGATCCGGCCGAGCTCGGACCGGCGATCAAGGGAGCGGTCGCGGTGGTGAAATCCGGCCAGCCCGCGCTGCTCAACGTCTGGACGCAGCCGCGCTAGGGAGGAGCCGTCGATGCGGTCAGTGTGTGGATTGGGGCCGGCGGTGCTCGCCGCCGGCCTTGTCTTGGGCTGTGGCGGCGCATTCGCCGCCTCCGCCGAAAAGGGAAAAGCTGCGTTCATCCAGCACGGCTGCTGGCAGTGTCACGGCACGGAGGGTCAAGGCGGGCAGGCCGGCGCGAGGCTTGCGCCGGATCCCCTGCCGATCGAGACATTCACCGCCTTCGTGCGCACCAGCAATCGCGCCATGCCACCGTACCCGGAGGCGGTGCTCTCCAACGACGACCTCGCCGATATCCATGCCTACCTGGAGGCGATCCCGAAGCGGGCGGATTACAAGGATATTCCCCTGCTCAACCAGTAGGGCACGCGCCGCCCTCATCCTGAGGAGCGCGTGCTAAAGGTGTAAGCACAATAGTCAGACTCGCGTGCGCGTCTCGAAGGATGGGGGCGGTCTCATGCTTCGAGACGCATCGCAGCGCCGACCATTTGCACATGCAGCACAAATTTGGACGCGCTGCGTTGCTCCTCAGCATGAGGCCAACCGGTTCACTCGTCTGCAGATCGACTACCGGCGCTCACAGGTCGAGCACCAGCCGCTCGCTTTTGCAACCCGCGCAGCAGATCATCACCTTGGTGTTGGAGGCCTGCTCCTCCTCGGTGAGGATGGCGTCGCGGTGCTCGGGGGTGCCGGAAATCACCCGCTGCTCGCAGGCGCCGCAGATGCCGAGCTCGCAGGAGTAGTCGACGTCCACACCGGCATCGAGCAGCACCTGAAGGATGCTTTTGCCCGCGGGAATGACGAATTCCTGTCCGGAGCGCGCCAGCTCGACCACGAACCCGCCTTTCTTCTCCTCCGCCCCCGGTTTGGGTGTGAAATATTCGACATGGACCTGCGCGCGCGGCCAATCTGCGGTGGCGGCTTCGAATGCCTTGAGCATCGGCGTCGGCCCGCAGCAATAAAGGTGCGCGTCCCGCGGTGCCTCGCTGATGATCGGTTTGATGTCGAGAACCTTGTCGCCGTTCTCGTCGTCGAAATGGAAATGCGTGCGGCCGATCGCTACGAGACCTTGCAGAAACGCCATATCGGCGCGCGAGCGGCAGGCATAGTAAAGCTTGAACGAGCGGCCGAGCTTGTGCAGCCGCTGCACCATGCACCAGATGGGGGTGATGCCGATGCCGCCGGCCAGGAGCACGACGTGCCCGGCGTCCTCCACCAGCGGGAAATTGTTGCGCGGCGCGCTGATCTTCAGCGTGCGGCCGACGCGCAGTTCGTCGTGCACGTAACGCGAGCCGCCCCGGCTCGCAGGATCGCGCTTGACGCTGACGGAATAGCTTGACGGGTCAGGCTCAGCCCTGATCAGCGAATATTGGCGGATCAATCCGTTCGGCAAATGCAGATCGATATGCGCGCCCGGCTCGTAGGCCGGCAGCGGCTTTCCGTCGAGCGGCGCAAACTCGTAGAGGTGCGTATCGCGCGCTGCGTAGCGGATCGCGGTGACGCGCACTTCGATCAAGCCGTCGGCGGTGTTTGCCGGCATCGCCTCGCCGGGCGCGGCCGTCGCTGTAGTCAACGATGTTTCTCCCTGCGGCAGCGCTGGCGTCATCGGCCACGCAAGCTCGTTTGTCAATTGTCGGCCATGAGATATGCGCTGCGCGCGGGCAATCCAAGTCGCGGAAAAGTCAAGCGAATCCCAAGCAGGCCGGCCGCGCCGGCGGCGGCCGAGCGCGCGCGTTTCGCTCGCGCCAAGAAGGCGGGCGCTGACGATCAGGCCGCCGCGGCGAGATTGCCGAAACGGGCAAGGTTCTCGCGCTGCTTCTCGTTGCGCGGCGGCAGCTTGAACAGCCGCGCGGCGGTGCCGCCGAGGATATTGTGCTTGGCCTTCTCCGAGAGGAAGGGCAGGTCGTAGATCGTGGACGGCAGATCGAAATCCCAGTGCGGATAGTCCGAGGAGTAAAGGAGCTGCGTCTCGGCGTTGATCATGCGGAAGGTGCATTCCAACGCCTGGCGGTCCTGGATCTCCATCGGTTGCGAGGAGTAGTACATCTCACGCATGTAGTCGGAGGGCTTCTTCTTCAAGAGCGGAGCTTCCGACGGCCGCATCATGAATTCGTGGTCGAGCCGCTGCATCAGGAACGGGATCCAGGCGAGTCCCGATTCGATCCAGATCACCGGCAGCTTGGGAAAGCGCTCGCCCATCCCGTTGATCACCCAATTGGTGCAATGCAGGATGTTGTAGAACGTAAATCCGAGCGCGTGCACCGACAGGAAGCGGTTACAGGCGCGGAATACCGGTTCTTGCCAATTCGGCCCGGAATGGAACGCAAGCGCGAGCCCGCGCTCCTCCATGGTGCGATAGAGCCGCATATAGACGTTGTCGTTCACCTGCAGGTGCCGCACCGTGGTGACCATGAAGCCGGTCACGCCCGGCCGGGCGCCGAAGGTCTCGACCTGCCGCACGCAGGCGGCGGGATCGGAAAACGGCAGGCACAGCATGGAGTACATGCGGCCGCCCGATTCCGGCAGCACCTTCTCGGTGACCCAGCGGTTGTAGGCCCAGCAAAGATCCGACTCCATCTCCTTCTGCGGATGCATGCCGATGTTGAGCATGCCGGTTGGGAACAGGCAGGAGTAATCGACGCTCATCGCGTCCATCCAGCGCTCGCCGAGCTGCACGTCGCGATGCTTGCCGTCCTGCTGCGTCTTTTCCGAGCGCCGCAGCGGATAGCGCGTCACCCGCCCGCCCATGTCCTGGATGAATCCCGCATTGGTCGGCACGACGGCGCCGCGGTCGGTCATGCCGCGACCGCCCATCGTCCACTGGCGGAAAACGTCGTTTTCCATGTAGGGCAGAATGTCGTTGTAGTGCTCGTTCTCGTAATGGTGGGCATCCACGTCGACGATGAGAACGTCGTCGAGCTTGCGCTGAACCGCCTGCTTGCGCGCGTGCGCGAGAAGCCTGGTGGTGTTCAGCTCGTCGATCGATACGCGTCGGCCGCGTTCAGCGAGGAGGTCCATCTTCGTCTCCTGACGTTTCCAAAACGGCTTGCCAATTCCTTGCGGGCGCACCCGCGCTCGAATCTAACGCCCGGTCCAACTCTGCCACATGCCGAGCTCGAACACGGCGAGGTTGGCGGCTTTGAGCAGGCCGCTCGCCGTGATCATGACCTCGGTCGCGGTGGCGCCGCCGCGCTGGGGAAGCGGCAGCACCTGCTCGCCCGCTTCGACTTGCGCCGCGTAAGCCTTGCACGCCGCGGCCATCAACGCCTGCAGCGCGTCGGTGCTGAGGACGTCGCGCCGGCCGCCGGCCAGCGCGCGCTCAAGCTCGGCCGCAAGCCGCTTCGCCTGCGCCGAGCTGCCGTCGCCCTCGACAGGTTTGCTGGCGGGCTTCGCCGGCGCCTGCCGCCGTTGGCCGGACTTGGCCGGCTTTGCAGCGGGCGCCCGCATCGCCGCGCGCCGTGCGACCTTGGCGGCCCTAGGTGAGGACATAAACCTCATCCCCTTTCTCGACCACTTTGTATTTGCGCAGCTTGAGCTTGCGGTCCGACACGCATTCGCCGGTTTTCATGTCGTATTCGTAGCCATGCCACGGACACACGAAATGCATTTCGGTGTCGGAGAAGTAGAGCCCTTGCGAGGTCTTGTCCGGCAATAGCCGCTCCTCCACCTTGGCGATGGTGAGGCCTTCGCAGGCGGGGCCGCCTTGGTGCAGGCAGAAATTGCTGTAGGCGTAGAACTGGCCCTCGTGGCGGAATATGCCGATCTCGTTATCTCCGGCGAAGATGATCCGGCGGTCACCGTCCTTGAACTCGGCGATCTTTCCGACGTACTGCTCCGCCATGCTGCCACGCCTCCTGGAACTCGTTTCCTTGGACTGATCTTGTCTTTTAGGTGCCCGGCGCGCCTGCGGCCGTGACATCGCCGTCCATTGTCATTTGTATAATACAAATGTCTGCTGCTAACCAGCGGCAACGGTGGCCGATGCGCCGGCGCGATAGCAGGCGGGTTAAAATCGCATAAATCACGCCATCTTGGTGGTCAGCGTCCCGATCTTTTCGATCCAGATTCGGACGACGTCGCCGGCTTTGAGGAATTCCCCGCGCGCCGCCCCCACGCCGGCCGGCGTGCCGGTGAGAATCAGGTCACCCGGATAGAGCGTCATGCCGCTCGACAACTGGGCGATCTGCTCGGCGAGATTGAAGATCATGTGCTTGCTGTTGGAGTCCTGCTTGAGGACGTCGTTCACCCACAGCTTGAGGCCGAGATTCTGCGGGTTGCCGATGTCGCCGGCGGGCACAATCCATGGGCCGAGCGGGCAAGAGCCGTCGAACGTCTTGTGCTTGGTCCAGTCGGACTTGAACGGAGAGGTCTCGCTGATGTTGGCACGGCGCCCGCGGTCGCGCGCGGAGAGGTCGTTGGCGGCGGTGTACCCGGCTACGTAATCGAGCGCCTTTTCCTGCGGCACGTCCTTCGCGGTCCTGCCGATCACGGCGGCGAGCTCGACCTCCCAATCCATCTCCTTCGACAGAGGCGAAATCTTCACCGTCGCGCCGGGGTCGGCGAGGACGCGTGATGCCTTGAGGAAATGCCACGCCTTGAGGCCCTGGGTGTGCGGGTCCGGCTCCGGCGGCCGGTTCATGCGCTTGGCCATCTCGGCGGCGTGATCGGCATAATTGGCGCCGGCGCAGTAGATGGCCGAGGGCCAGCGCACGGGCGCCAGCAGCTTGGTGCGTCCGAGCGGCAAGGCTTTGACGCGGCTTTTTTTCGCCGCCGCGGCGGTTTTGCGCAGCACGCCTTTCGCCGTTCTCCAGTCCTCGAGGATGGCAAGCACGCTCGCGTAGGCGCTCTTGCCGCTGAGATTGGCGGCATCGAACACCTTGTCCTCGATCACCAGCCCGGCGCGGGGTCCGTCGGAAGCCTGATAGGTCGCGAGCTTGTAGCCGTCCATGTCGTCTGCTCCCTGCGTGCCATGCTGCGCGAAGCTTTCGCCGAATGCTTCAATCTTGTCGAGGGGCCTAAGACGCCTTGCGCCGCGCCCATTGCCGTGCCGCAGCCTCGTTTGCGAACTTCGGAATCGAAGGACACTAGCAACTTATTGATCTAGTGTGGCTTTGGTTCAGAAGTCCGCATGTCGGACACGCTACAAGAATGATGCGGACTTCTGAACCGCCACACTAGCGATGGATCGCGCTATAGTGGTGTTCATCCTGGCTATGGCCAGGTGGCTCCGGCGCGGAGGGCGGAGGATACGGAAGGAGAGGATGCCATGATCAAACCGAGACGCATCGGCCACGCCACCTTCGAGACGCCGGACCTGGAGAAGGCGATCGCGTACTACGGCGAATTCATGGGGCTGGTTTTGGCCGAACGCGAAAAGGACCGCGCCTTCCTCGCCAGCAAGGTCGGGCCGCTGGTGATCGAGCTCAACAAGGCCGATCGGGCGCACTGCACCAAGCTGGCTTTCGAAGTCGCGCCCAACTCAGATTTCGGCGAGTTAACGCGGGAGCTGTCCAAAGACGGCATACGCAGCGAGTTGCGCAACGACTCCGTTCCCGGCATGGGCCAAGTGCTGTCGTTCAAGGACGACAAGGGAACGACGATCGAGCTGTTCAAGGAATGGAGTTATCTCACCAAGCACGCGCCGGTCGCCGGCATCGGGCCGTTGAAGCTCGGCCATGTTGCGTTCTACACGCCCGATATCCAGCGAACCGTCGCGTTTTACGAGCGGGTGCTCGGCTTTCGCGTCTCCGATTGGATCGGCGATTTCTTCTGCTTCATGCGCTGCAATCCGGATCACCACACCGTAAACTTTTTCAGCGGGCCGAACGTGATGCTTCATCACATCGCCTTCGAGCTCAAGGATTTCATGCATCTGCAGAACTCATGCGAGGTGATGGGGCAAAAGCGGGTGCCGATCATCTGGGGTCCGCTGCGGCACGGCCCCGGGCACAACGTCGCCACCTACCATCGCAACCAGGATGAACAGGTTGTCGAGTTCTTCTGCGAGCTGGACCAAATGAAAGACGAGGAGCTCGGCTACTTCGAGCCGCGGCCATGGCACCACGACACGCCGCAGCGGCCGAAACGCTGGACGCCGGGCAAGACCAGCATTTGGGGACCGACGCCGGAGGACGATTTTCACCGGACGCAGGGCTGATACCAGCCTTTCGGTCCGTCATTGCGGGCGCGCTGCGAAAGCGCCGCGCGTTACGGCCGCACCGCGGGAATCTCGACGGGCATGCCGCGCGCGCGCCACATCAGATAGAGCTCGAGGTTGACGTATTCGGGCGCGCCGTACGGGTAAGCGACGGCGCGCATGCCGAACAGGCAGTTGCGCAGTCGCCGCTGCAGCGATCCCAACGTTTGCCACTCGAGGCGGTAGAGCGGATAGCCGGTCGGGTGCCCCTGCGGGATCGCAGCGCCAGCGAGCTTTTGCCCCCAATTGTCGTCGTGGCATTGCGCGCAGGAGAGATTGAGCTGCCCTTGGCGGCCGGTGAACATGTCGTGTCCGGCTTGCAAGAAGGGCCGCATGCGCGCGTCATCTTCGATCTCGATCGGCATGCCGCGCGATTGCTGCCCGATATAGGCGGCGAGCGCGAGTAGCTCCTTGCTCTCCAAAGGTAACGGCGTCGCTCGCTGCTGATCCGTGCGGCAGATATTGATGCGCTCTTCGAGGTCGACCGGGCCGGCGCGTGCCGCGCTAAAAGCTGGATAGCGCGCCGCGACGCCTTTCATGCTCGTGCGCGCGTCGCCGTGGCAATCGGCGCACGATTTTCCGGCAGAGCCCTCCTTGCGCCGCCAGAACGTTTCGCCGTCGAGCACCCACAGCATGGCCGGATTGGCGGTGCCGTCATCCTGCATCGCGCGCGTCTCGCGCGTCATGAATTCGTAGCCCGATTTGCGCTCGGCGAGCGGAATTTCCGCGGCGCTCGTCGCGGCGCCGGCCAACACGACAGTAAGTAAAAGAAAAGCCGCCCGCGTCATTCGACGCTGATATTAACGGATTCGGTGGATGAGAAGCCGTTGTCGCCGGTCCATTCGAAGCTCAGCGTGCCGCTTTCCATGGCAACCGTGAAGAAGCTCAGGAACGGATTGGCGGCAATCGCCGGAAACAGCTCGGCGCGGAAGATTTCCTGTCCGTTATATTTGCACACGAAGTCGGTGATGATGTCGCGTGGTATCGCCTTGCCGGTGTTGTCGGGGCGAAAGCCGGTCTCCATGGTGTGCGAGATCAGCGTCTTGATCTCGATGACTTCGCCGCGTTTCGCCTTCGGCGGGACGTTGATGAGGGCGCGCGCCATGGTCAGCTTCCCTCCAGGCAGGCAGCGAGGGTGACCACGACTTCGGCATCGTCGGACCAGAACGAGCCGTCGCTCATTTGCGCGACGGCGACGACCTTCTGCGTGTCGGCGAGGCGGATGCGGGTCGACACGCTTGCGCGTCCGGCGCGCGGGCCGAGTTGCACGCTGATGACGTTGGGCTGCGGATTCTTCTCGGTGAACACGTGAATGGCCTTGACGTGATCGTTTTCCGTCATTGGGCTTTCGCACGACACCGTGAACGGGACCGCGTTGCCGTTCTCGATCAGCGCGGGCACGTCGATTTTGATCTTGCCTCGGTTGAGCGGCGCCTCGCCGACAATCTTCCTGATGGCGGCGCGCATCGAGGCCAGCGTGGCAGCCGCGGGCTCGGTCGCGAGCGGGAAGCCGACGCCGGCCGCGCCGGCGATCGCCGCGGCTTCGACCAAGAAGCGCCGCCGGGTCCTTGGCAACGGCTCGTCCTGGCGCGCCATGGTCATCTCTCGTCACGCAAGGTCGCCAGATAGGCGACTACGTCCTCGATCTGCTCCGCGCTCAGCACCGGCTTGCCTTGATAGGCCGGAGCGACGCGTGTGAGACCTTCGGTTCGATAATACGGCGGCATGATCGTATTGGGGTTGAGGCGGCTCGCATCCACGATGCGCAACCGCAGCTGGCCTTCCGACCAGCGCGCTCCGGTTCCCTTGAGGTCCGGCGCGAGTGTGCCCTGGAACTTCTCCTCGGGGAAGGGCCCGCTGTGGCAGAGCAGGCACAGCCCGACCTGCCGGTTAACGACGATGCCGCGCCCGCGTTCCGCGTCGCCCTTTACCCCGGTCAGCGACTCGGGGATCGCATCGCCGACCACGGTGTAGGGACGCAGTTCCTCCTGGCTTGCCGCATCGTCGGCAAAGCCCGCCATCGCGGCGGCGAGCGCGATTGCCGCCGCCAGCGCGCCGCAACGCTCAGCCGAAGACTTCGGTGGTGATCGTGTTGAACCAGGCATTCGCGAACGTCGCTTCGAGCGCGCGCGTGGAGTTCGGCGCATCGAGCGCGCTCACGCCGCCCGAGCCTTCGATCTCCTTGATCTGACCGTCGGCGGGCCGATAGACGCCCTCGACCGAGATGCCGTAGTCGGGCGCTACCAGACTGTAGCAGGTGTTGATCAGCCTGGGCTCGTCCGGCTTTTCACCGGCGATGAGCTTCGCCACCGCGGCGGCGCAGACCTTGGCCTGCGCGTTGGCGGAGAACGCCGATTTCGGCATCGCGCCCGCAATCGAGGCGTCGCCGATGACGTGGACATTGGGCTGCAGCTTGGACTCGAACGTGGCGGGATCGATCGGACACCAACCGGTGCGGTCGGCGACCCCGGCCATCTCGGCGATGCGCGCCGCCTTCTGCGGCGGAATGACGTTGGCGACATCGGCCTTGTGGCGACCGAAATCGGTCACGAGCGTCATCTCGGCGACTTCGACCGAGGTGACTTTGCCGCCGTTCGACAGCGACACCCATTCGAGATTGGGATAGAGCGTCCTCCACGCGTTCTGGAACAGGCGCTGCTTGGAGAAGACGTCTTTGGCGTCGAGGACGATGAGCTTCGATTTCGGCTTTTTGGTCTTGAGATAGTAGGCAATCAGGCTCGCCCGCTCGTAAGGACCCGGCGGACAGCGGAAGGGATTGGCGGGGGCCGATATCACCACCGTGCCGCCGTCCTCCATCGCTTCGAGCTGCCGGCGCAGCAGCAGCGTCTGCTCGCCGGCCTTCCATGCATGCGGCATGCGCCCGGCGGCGGCTTCGGTATAGCCGGGCAAACCGTCCCAGCGGATATCGATGCCGGGCGAGAGCACCAGGCGGTCGTAAGGAAGTTGCGTGCCGTTGCCGAGCGTCACCGTGCGTCCCTGCGGGTCGACCGCGGTGCCGGGCGAGAGCTGAAGCACCACCTGATCGCCGGCAAATTTGTCGTAACCGAATTCTTGCGCCCTGATCTCGCGCAGCCCGGTGATGACGCCGTTGCTGAATGGGCAGGCGACGAATGTCGGGTTGGCTTCGACCAACGTCACGGTGATGCGCGGGTCGATGCGCTTGATGAAACGGGCGCAAGTTGCTCCGCCGAGGCCTCCGCCCACGACGACCACGCGTCCGCGGGCGCCTTGGGCGATCGCCGGAAGCGGCAGCAGCGCTGCTCCGGCCGCTGCCGATTTGAGGAATTCACGCCGGCTGCTGCGCTTTGCGCTCATGACGGCCTCCATCTCAGTCCTTCTGGGCGCCGTACCAAGCGGCGATGGCTTTGACCTCGTCCTCGGAAAAGCCTTTGGCGATCCGCTCCATCACGGTTGATGGAACTTGTCCCGACTTGAACGCCTGCATGGCGGCGACGATGTCGGCCGGATTGCGGCCGATAAGCCGCGGCACCGCCGCATCCGCCGTATGCGCGGATGCATGGCAGCCGGAACAGGAGAGGGCGCCGGGCGGGGCATCGGCCAAACCCGCGGCCCAACCATGAGGCGGCAATGCAAGCCACAAGGCGGCAGCGGTCACGATGCGTGTGGCATTCATGTCGGGCCTCCCGGCTGTGAAGGGCGACGATTGCGGCGCTCGGCCTTGCTTATGCGCTCCTTAGATCATGGTTTTTGAGCGGCAAGGAGCGGATGCGCTTGCCCGTCGCCGCGAAGATCGCGTTGCACAACGCGGGGGCCAGCGGAGGCACGCCCGTCTCCCCGATCCCGCCCCAGCCGGTGCCCGCGACAATGACGGTCTCGACCCGTGGCATGTCGGCAAGTTGCAGCATCGGGTAATCGTGAAAATTTGTCTGCTCCACCCGTCCGTCCTTGATGGTGATCTCGCCGTAGAGCGCCGCGGTGAGGCCGAACACGACGGCGCTCTCGGTCTGCAACTCGATGGTGAGCGGGTTGACCACGTGGCCGACGTCGACCGCGGATACCACGCGGTGCACACGCACTTTGCCATCGCTGCCGATCGAGGCCTCGACCACTTGCGCACAAATGCTATTTTGCGAGTTGTGGAGAGCGATGCCGCGGAATACGCCCGGCTCCAGCGGCGTACCCCATCCGGCACGCGCGGCGGCGGCGTCGAGCACCGCAAGCTCCCTCGGCCTGTTTGCCAAGAGCTTGCGCCTAAACAGATAGGGATCGGCAGCGCCCGCAAATGCCATTTCGTCGACGAAGCATTCCTTGAAGAATGCGTTCTGGGAATGGTTGACGCTGCGCCAGACCCCGACCGGAACGTGGGTGTTGCGCATCGCGAAATCGACAAGGTAGTTCGGCACCGCATAGGGCATGTCCTCGAGCAGGCCCTGGAGAAAATTCCTGTCGACGCCGAACTGCATCACCCGCGGAGAGACGGCGGCAATGATGGATTGACCCGCCGTGCGGATTTTCCACGCGATCGGCATGCCGTCGCGGTCGAGACCGGCGGTGAGCCTCGCCATCGCCACCGGGCGGTAGAAGTCGTGGCGGATGTCCTCTTCGCGAGTCCAAGCGAGCTTCACCGGGCGGCCCACCTCTTTCGCGATCACCACCGCTTGGCGCACGAAATCCTGGAAGATCCCGCGTCGACCGAAGCCGCCGCCCAGCATCATTTTGTGGATCAAGACGTTGCTCGCCGGCATGCCGGCGGCATCCGCCGCGATCGCGAGCGCCGTCTCGCCGTCCTGAGTCGGAGCCCAGACCTCGACCAAATCGGCGGTCACGTGCGCCGTGCAGTTCTGCGGCTCCATGGTCGCGTGGGCGAGGAAAGGGACCTCGTAATCCGCTTCTATTCGCTTGACCGCCTGCGCAAGCGCGGCCTCGACGTCGCCGTCGGTGCGGCCGGTGCGCGCATCGGCGGCGCTGAGCCCGGTTTGCACATGAGCACGTATCGTGGCGCTGGAGACGGCGGAATTTTCGCCGAAATCCCAACTCACCGGCAGCGCTTCCGCCGCATTTTTCGCCCGCCACCAGCTGTCCGCCACCACCGCGACGGCGTCCGTAAGCTTCACAACGCGGTGGACGCCTTTGAGCCCGGCTAGCTTGCTCTCGTCGACCGATTTCAGCGTGCCCTTGAACACCGGACATTGCACGATCGCCGCGTGCAACATGTTCGGCAGCCGCACGTCGATGGCGTAGATCGGCTTGCCCGCGATCTTATCGGCAACCTCGAAACGCCTCTGTCGCGTGCCAATCAGCTTCCAGTCCTTCGGCTCCTTGAGCGTGACCTGTTCTGGGCGCGCGATGACGGCAGCGGCGGCCGCGATGCGGCCGAACGTGACGCTGCGCCCGCTGGGTCGGTGGGTAATCACCCCTTGCGCGACGGTGCATTCGCTGTCAGCCACGTCCCAGCGGGCGGCGGCTGCGGCAATGAGCATGGTGCGGGCCGTCGCCCCGGCGCGGCGCAAATCGCTTTGCGAGGTGCTGACGGAGCGGCTCGCGCCTGTCGACATGTTGCCCCACACCCGATCGCGCTTGCGATTCTCGTGCGGCGGCGCGAACTCGGCTCTCACCTTGCTCCAGTCGCATTCGAGCTCTTCGGCCACCAGCATCGGCAAGGCGGTAAAGCTGCCCTGTCCCATCTCCGATTTGGCAACGCGGATGGTCACCGTCTCATCAGGGTCGATCACGATCCAGGCGGTGATCTCCCGGGCGGACGGCACGGCGTGCGTGGTCAGCGCCCCGAACGGTATCTCGAAGCCGAGAACCAGCGAGCCGCCGGCTGCGGCGACGCTGGCGAGGAACGACCGGCGACTGGGGTGGGAGACGCGGCTCACGGCGCTCTCGTCCCGCTGTCGCCTTTCCCCGCCGCGGCCTGCAGCGGAGCGGCTCCGCCGCGCCCGCCCTTGGTGCCGAACAGGCCGAGCCTATCTCGCAGCCCCGACATCGTAAGACGCCCCATCCCCCTCTCTCCCACCCGAGCTTCAGACGGCGGTTCGCTTGCCCCAAGATTAGTTCAAAAAATTGGCCGCGCAAAATCGGCCGCGCAAATTTGGCCAAAGCGCGGCTCTGGTTCAGGCCGGCGTCGCTGCACCATTCGGCGGGATGAAAGCGGCGGCCGATCGGCCGCCGCCCGCTTTGTTACGCGAACGAAATGTTGTGGGTCTTGAGCGGGATCGAGCGGATGCGCTTGCCCGTTGCCGCGAAGTAGGCGTTGAGCACGGCAGGGGCCGCCACGAAGATCGTCGGCTCGCCCACGCCGCCCCAGAAGCCGCCCGAGGGCATGAGGATCGGTTCGACCTTGGGCATCTGCGCCATGCGCATCACGTCGTAGCTGTCGAAGTTCTGTTGCTCGATGCGCCCGTCTTTTACGGTGCACTCGCCGTTGAACAGGGCGGACAGGCCGTAGACGAAAGAGCCTGCGACTTGCCGGTCGATCTGCGCGGGATTGACCGCGTAGCCGCAATCCGTGGCGCCGACGATGCGGTTGATTTTGATTTTGTTGCCGCCCGTCACCGAGATTTCAGCCGCTGCCGCGACGTAGCTGCCGTAGCCCATCTGCTGAGCGAGGCCGCGGTAGACGCCCTGCGGCGCCGGCTGTCCCCAGCCGATTTTTTCCGCCACGGCGTTGAGCACGGCGAGATGCTTGGGGTACTTCGCCATCAGCTTGCGGCGAAACTCGAGCGGATCCTGCCCGGCTGCATGGGCGAGCTCGTCCATGAAGCATTCCAGATAGATGGCGTTCTGGTTGTTGTTGACGCCGCGCCAGAAGCCTGGCGTGACGTGCGGGTTTCGCATGGCGTGATCGATCAGCAGGTTGGGGATGTCGTATCCGAACACGCCTTCCGCGCCGCCGGGATTGAGTCCCTGGAAAGTCGCCGGATCGCGTCCATTCTGCAGCCGCGAGGGAGCGAGCGCCGCCAGGATCGATTGGCCGGAAATGCGCATGTGCAACCCGGTCAAGTTGCCGCTCCCATCGAACGCGCCGGTGAGCCTGCACTGTGTGGTCGGGTGATAGGTATCCTGCGTCATGTCCTCTTCGCGCGACCACAGCAGCTTGACCGGGGTGCCCGGCATCTGCTTGGCGATCAGCACGGCCTGCGAGACGTAATCCGTTCGCCCGCGCCGGCCGAAGCCGCCGCCGAGCAGGAGCTTGTGCACGTCGCATTTTGCGATCGGCAGGCCCGCTGCCTCGGAGGTGGCGGCCAACGCCGCCTCGGCGTTCTGGCTGCTCGTCCAGACCTCACATTTGTCCGGCGTGTAGAGGGCGGTCGCGTTCAAGGGTTCCATGCAGGCGTGGGCCTGATACGGATAGCTGTAGACCGCTTCGACCTTCTTCGCCGCGCCGGCAATCGCCGCTTTCGCGTCGCCTTTTTGATTGCCGACGAACGTCTGGTCCGCATCGAGCCCGGCCTTGAGCACCTCGGCGATCGACGCGGTGGTCACCTTGGCATTCTCGCCCTCGTCCCACACGATCGGCAGCGCCTCGAGCGCGGTCTTGGCCTGCCACCAGGTATCGCCGACGACGGCGACGGCAGAATCGCCGACCGGCACGACGTTCTTCACTCCCTTGATGCCGGTGATCTTGGCCGCGTCGAAGCTCTTGACCTTGCCGCCATGAACCGGACAGGCCTTGATCGCGGCGTACACCATGCCGGGCATCTTCACGTCGATGGCGTAAAGCTGCTTGCCTGTCAGCTTGTCGCGCGTGTCGAGCCGCTTGAGCGGTTTACCGGCAATTTTCCAGTCCTTCGGATCTTTGAGCTTGACGTCAGCGGGCGGCTCGACCTTCGCCGCCGCTGCCGCCACTTTGCCGTAGGTGGTGGTGCGACCCGACGGCTTGTGCGTGATGACGCTGTTCGACGCGCTGCACTCGCCCGCCGGGACCTTCCACTCGTTCGCGGCAGCTTGGATCAACATTTCACGCGCCGCCGCGCCGCCCTTGCGCACGTAGTCCTCCGATTCGCGGATGCTGCGGCTTCCGGTGCTGCTGTAATCGCCCCATACCCGTTTGCGGGCGACGTTCTCCCCCGGCGTAGGATATTCGGTCGTTACTTTCGACCAATCGCATTCGAGTTCCTCGGCGACGAGTTGGGCGAGCCCGGTGAGCGAGCCTTGACCCATTTCGGAGCGGGCGATGCGAATGACGACCGTGTCGTCGGGGCGAATCACCACCCAGGCATTGACCTCCGGCGGGATCTCCTGAGCACGAACGGCCCGCGGGCCAGCGAAGGGAAGCTCCAGTCCGAGCGCCAAACCCCCGCCCATGGCGGCTGCGCTCACGACGAAGCTGCGGCGGTCGATTTTCGGTAAGTAATTCATGGCCGCCTCCCTGCTTACGCGCTCGCGGCAACGGCGTGGATCGCCGCGCGTATCTGCTGATAAGTGCCGCAACGGCAAATATTGGTGATGTTGGCGTCGATGTCGGCGTCGGTTGGTTTCGGCTTGTCCTTGAGCAGCGCCGCCACCGCCATGATCATGCCGCACTGGCAATAACCGCATTGCGGCACGTCGTGGTCGAGCCAGGCCTGCTGCACCTTGTGCAGCACACCGTTCTGCGCCAATCCCTCGATCGTGGTGATCTGCCGCCCGGCGACCAAGCTCAACGGTACCGAGCAGGAGCGCATCGCGATGCCGTCGACGTGCACCGTGCAGGCTCCGCACTGGGCGATGCCACATCCGTACTTGGTGCCCGTCAGGCCGATCGTATCCCGCAGCACCCACAGGAGGGGGGTGTCGGGATCGACATCGACCTGGTGCGTCCGTCCATTGATGTTGAGATCAGCCATTTGCAAACCTCCGTGCATCGCCGCCGTGAAAGAGGCGAGGATTGATACGCCGGTGACCCCTCGGTCATCCCGCGCCGCTGTCCCAGGAAGATAACTTCACTTAATTCTAATATGAAAATCGCAAGTGCGCGAGGTGGGCTCGCGTGCTGGGCGCATGGGAGCAATGCCGCTACGCCTGCGTGCATTGCGACCCCGGATTGAGCCGGCCTTCAAAAGCCCCTTCGGCCGGCGCCGAACATGGCCCTGTCGCCCACTGCACAGGCGGCCGATGCTGCGGCCTTAGAAAATATTTGAGCGGCTCGGCGGCCTCCCCTAGTTTTTTGCAACGCGTAACGGCACGGCGGGGGCATCCCGTGGATTTTGTCCGGCACACGATCGAGATCAACGGCTGCAAGCTCGGCTTTGCCCGCGGCGGCAAGGGCGCGCCGTTGATCTACCTGCACGGCACGGACGGGCTTTCCGAATGGCCCGCCTTGCTCGACACCTTGGCGCAAGAGTTCGAGGTGATCGCGCCCGATCATCCCGGCTTCGGCGGCACCGAGGCGCCCGCCTGGATCGATGACGTCTCCGACCTCGCCTATTGCTACCTCGATGCCATCGACGCGCTCGGCCTCTCCGGCGTTCATCTTATCGGGCAATCGCTCGGGGGTTGGATCGCGCTCGAAATGGCGGTGCGCTCGACGCAGCGCCTGCGCAGCCTCACGCTGATCTCGGCCGCCGGGATCCACGTGAAAGGCGTGCCCAAGAGCGATATTTTCATCATCGATCCGGAGGAGTTGGCACGCCTCGCCTACGCCGATCCCAAGCTGGGCGAGGAAGCAGCCGCCCGCGCCAGCTCCGACAAATACCAGGACATCGCCATTCTCAACCGTATCGCCAGCGCGCGTTTCGGCTGGCAGCCGCGCTTCTTCAACCCGCGGCTGGAGCGTTGGCTGCATCGGGTGAAGATCCCGACCCACATCATCTGGGGGGAGGGCGATCGGATCATCCCGCCGGCTTATGCCGAGGCCTTCCACCGTCTCATTCCGGGCTCCACGCTCACTATGATCGCCAATGCCGGCCACCTGCCCCATGTCGAGCGCGCCGATGACGTCGCGCAGGCGATCCAGAAATTCCTGCGCAACTAATGGCTCGCCGCGCACTCGAGCCGTGACGTTGGAATCCGGCTGATCGACTCGGTTGTCGCTCCGCACCCCCTGGCTTTCCTTGCGCGCAGCTCCGCCATCGAGAAGATGGCCGGCCGAAAAAAAGATCAAACAAAAATCGGCACCTGATTTCGTCACAGCGGCAACCAACCGGGCGAGGGAAGCTTGGCCGATGCGGCCGTGAGAAGAAGGCAGTTGTAATCCGTCTTCGATCGCGATGACATAGCGGCAGCCGCAGGAGTGGACATGTCAGGGCAAGTCGCAACCGATGCCAACCGCGCCAGCTCGAGCGATGCACCGCGCGTCACGCCGGCGGCGCTAGCCGCTTTCGTCAAGCGCGCTCTCGAGGCTGCCGGTCTTTCCTCGGAAAACGCCGACATTGTCGCCGGCCTGATGGTCGAGGCCGATTTGCGCGGCAGCGATACCCACGGTGTCATTCGACTACCGCTCTATCTGCGGCGTCTCAAAGCAGGAGGCATCAAGGCGCGTGCGGATATCCGCATCGTAGAGGAGCGGCCGGCCACCGCGCTCGTCGATGGCGACAACGGCATGGGCCATCTCGTCATGCGCTTTGCCGCCATGACCGCGATCGCGAAGGCCAAGCAAGCAGGCGTCGCCTGGGTAGGCGCACGAATGAGCAACCATGCGGGCCCGGCGGCGCTCTACGCCATGATGCCGCTCGCGCACGACATGATCGGCCTTTATCTCGCGGTCGGCAGCAACAACCATCTGCCGCCTTGGGGCTCGACCGAGAACTTGCTCGGCACCAACCCCATTGCGATCGCCATCCCGTCGGAAGAAGAGGCGCCCGTCGTGCTCGACATGGCGCCGACGGTCGCCGCGTTCGGCAAGGTACGGCTGAAGATGCAACGCGGCGAGCCGATGCCGGTCGGCTGGATGATCGGCCGCGACGGCAAGCCGCTCACCGATCCCAAGCGCGCGGAAGAGGGTCTGCTGCTGCCGATCGGCGACTACAAAGGTTACGGCCTGAGCCTGATGGTGGGGCTGCTCGCCGGCGCGCTCAATCAGGCGGCGTTCGGGCGCGAGGTCATCGATTTCGTCAAGGAGCCGGGCAAGGCTGCAAATACCGGGCACGCCGTCGTTGCGCTCTCGGTCGAGGCCTTCGCGCCGGCGGCGCTATTCAAGCGTCAGGTCGATGCCGCGGTGCGCGCGATGCGCGGCGCGCAACGATTGCCCGGCGTGGAGCGCATTTGGCTCCCCGGAGAACAAAGTCATCTCAAGCGGCAAGACCGTATGCAACATGGTATTCCGGTGCCCAAGCCGTTGCGCGACAGCCTCGAGGCGGCGGCGCGCGACCTCGGCATCGCGCCGCTCGGTTGACCCGTGGCGGCGCGCGGGCCCGTCGGTCTCATCGGCATCGGCCTCTTGGGCCAGGCGTTCGCGTATCGCCTGCTGGGCGCGGGCTTCGAAGTCGTGGGCTTTGATGTCGATGCCGGCAAGACCGCGAAGCTCGCGGAGCTCGGCGGCCGCCCTGCTGCAAGCGTTTCCGATCTCGCGCGACGCTGCGATCCCGTCGTGCTTGCGGTGTTCAGCACCGATCAGGTCGAGCACGTCATCGAAAGCGAATTGGCTCCGGCCTTGGGCAACGGCTCCGGCAAAATCGCCCTGTGTGCAAGCACCTGCGACCCCGACCGCATCGCCGCATTGGGGCAGCGCGTGGCGATGCACGGACTGCGGCTGCTGGAAACGCCGGTTTCCGGCGCGAGCGGTCAGGTCAGCCGTGGGGAAGGGGTCGGCTTGATCGGCGGCGACGCCGACGTCATGAATGCAGTGGCGCCAGTCCTTCGCGCGCTGTTTGCCAGCTACTTCCACATCGGCAAGATCGGTGACGCGGGGCGGGCCAAGCTCGCCATCAACTTGATCCTCGGGCTCAACCGACTGGCGCTCGCCGAAGGCTTGATCTTCGCCGAGCGGCTCGGCCTCGATCCCGAGCTTTTTCTCAAGGTCGCGCGCAGCTCGGCGGCCCACTCGCAGGTCATGGATGTGAAGGGCTCGAAGATGATCCGCGGCGAGTTCACGGCCGAGGGCCGCATCGCCCAGCATCTCAAGGATGTGCACCTCATGCTGGAACAGGCTCAACGCCTGCGGCAACCGCTTGCGCTGCTTGAAATCCATGCCGACATCCTGGAAGCCTGCGTGCGGCACGGGGAGGGAGATTTGGACAATAGCGCCGTGATCAAAGAACTCAGGCGCCGCGGACAGGCTTGAGCGTTGGAGCGATCATGATCGACGCGCATCATCATTTCTGGTGGACCGGCCGGCACGCCTATACCTGGCCGGATCAGGCCGGCGAGCGCCTCGCACGCGATTTCACGCCGGACGACCTGCGCCCGGAGCTCGCGCGCTGCGGGATCAAGGGAACGGTGCTGGTCCAGGTCCTGCATCAGCTCGGCGGCGAGACCGAGGAGTGTCTCGACATCTGCAAAGAGATCAACTTCGTACGCGGCGTCGTCGGCTGGCTGCCGCTCACCGATCCCGATGCCACCTCGCACGCGCTCGAGCGGCTGCGCTCCGGCGGGAAACTCGTCGGCGTCCGCCATCTCATTAGCAACGAACCGGACCCCCGCTGGCTGCTGCAGGACCGCGTCGTGGAGTCGCTCAAACTCCTGGCCGCGGCGGGCCTCGCCTTCGACGCTATTCCCGTCAACGCGGCGCAATTCGAATCCGTGCTCGACCTCGCAGCTCGGCTGCCCGAGCTCAAAATCGTGATCAATCATCTCGGCCGGCCGCCGCTTCCGGAGCGGGGCTGGGAACCGTGGGCGACGCAAGTTGCCCGCGCGGCCGAGCATCGCTGCGTGTCGATCAAACTCTCGATCGGACTCGACATCATCATGCGCTGGCGCTGGTCGACGGACGAGATCCGGCGTTATAGCGATCACGTGATCGACCTATTCAGCTCCAATCGCGTCATGGCGGCGAGCAATTGGCCGGTGATCTTGCTTGGCGCAAGTTACGCGCAGACGTGGCAGGGGATCACCGATCTGGTCGCGGCGCTTTCCGTCGACGAGCGCCACGCAGTCATGGGCGGCACGGCGGAGCGGGTGTACGGGCTGTGATGGTCCGCCGTCAGGCCATTGAAATCGTTTTCGGAATAGGTCCGTGGACATCCGACTGCCGTTGCGCGCGTGCTGCGGCGCTGGCGGGAAAGATCAACGACTTGATCACCACGGGTACCGCGCCGGACATCGGCAGCATGGCGCCGATGTCGATGTAGTCGAACTCTTTGAGCTCGAGACCGTCGACCGAGACGATCGCATTGTCGACGCCCATTTCCTCGCGCAGGTGAATGCCGATCAGGCCGCCGACGTCACCGTCGCCGGCCAGCACCAGCGGCTGGCCATCGGCGAGGATCGTCGCGAGCCCCTCGGTCAGGCCTTGGCAGAACGCGTCGAGCCGCCGGAAGGTCGCCGAGCCGCGCCACGGGACGAACACTGCAACCGGCGTGCCGGCGTCGGCGACGTCGAGGCGCTTGAGCAGCGCCTTGATCTCCGCCGCCACCGCGGAGCTGTCGATGTCCTCGTTGTCGAGCGCGAAGGCGGGCGCGATCACCGGCACATTGCGCAGCGGCAGGATCGTGAGCGGGGAAACGTAGATGGTGCTGCCGCTCACCTGTGTGGTGTATTGCGAGGCGCCGATCACGGTGGCACGGATGCCTTCGCTCGCGCGCTCGACCTTTGATCCCCAGCGTTGCGCGCGGGCGCGAACCTCCTGCGCGAACAGGCTGCCGAGATCGCCGTAGGTCCGTGCCTCCCGCTCATAGATGTATTCGGCGACGCCGCCGGAAAACGTCAGTTGCCCCACGGCTGGGCGCGGCGACAGCGGCTCGAGCCGCAACAGCGCTCGCCCGCCGGCCGTCGGCGATCCGCCGTCCATCGCTTCGAACAGGCAATCCGCCATCCGAGCAGCCAAAGCCCGCGCGCTCTGCGGTGCCAGCTGCGCACCGACCTCGAGATTGATGCCGAATTCGGCGCCGAAGCGGCGTCCTGCTTCTTCGATGCGCACGATGCGCCCCGCCGGGTCGAGACAGATGAGGCGCGCGCCGACGTCGAGCGCGGTGAGATCGGCCACCCGCCCGTCGGCGCAGATGGCGATCTTCGATGTGCCGCCGCCGATGTCGACGTTCATGACCCGCACGCGTTCGCGGATCGAACGCGCCACGGCCCCGGAGCCATGGGCGGCCATCACCGCTTCCAGGCTGTCGCCGGCGGAAACGGCGACCATCTTGCCGGTCTGTCGCGCAAACAGTTCACCGATGTTGCGGGCGTTGCGGCGGCGCACCGCAACGCCCGTGAGGATGAGTGCGCCGGTGTCGATCTCGTCCGCGTCGATCTCGGCCTCGCGATATTGCCGCTCGATGAAGGCGCCCAGCGCCGCGGCGTCGATCTCGTCCTCGGCGCAATAGGGTGTGAGCAGGATATCGGATTGGTAGAACGTCTCCCGGGTCGTGACCACGTAGCGGCTGTCGAGCCGCTCCAGAACGATGCGCGAGAACACCAGATGCGAGGTGGAGGAGCCGATATCGACCCCGACGCTGAGCACGGCGATTTCGTCTTCGTCGACGAGCGAGCGCCCGGTGCTGGTGAAGAAAATGCGGCCGCCTTCGTCTTCGTCCGCCATCATGGCAACCGTTCGCCCATCGCGCATGCGCCCTGCGGCGCCATGCGCGTCTCCCTCATGCGCCCGCGAACTTGGGCACGGCGGCGCCCTTCTTGTAAAAGCCGGGCTCCATTCGGCTCGGCACCCCTTCCGCCTTGAGCGTCGCCTCGTAGTCTGTGCTGATGAAGGGATCTTCCATCCAGTAGGGGATGGCCGTGCCGCCCTCGGGAATATCCATCCCGGTGTAATCGACGTGCTTCTCGCCGGGAGGGCCTGGCTCGCGGCCCGGATTGTGCGGCCCGAACCACGCGGTCAGACGCAGCGGCTCTTTCGACGCGCCGAAGTGCTGGTGATACCAGCGCGCCCCGCCCGGGGCTGCCGACACCATCCCCACCGGCTCATAGTCGACGCGTTTGACCTTGTCGCCGTGGCCCTCTTTCCAGGGAGTGATGCCGTACCGCTCCGGCCAGGTATAGGTATAGCCCTTGCCCTTGAGGCAGATCAGCACGGCGGCCGATGTGTGCGCGTGCGCCTTGGAATAACGGCCGTTCTCGTGCTGCCCGATCCAGAGATAAAACGTGTTGCCGGTCATGAACGGCTCGACGCGACGCCACCCGGGTGAGCGGCGGTTGTCGAGCGGCAAGTCGCAATTGACGACGTCGGGAATGAAATTCGTGCGCCGCATGCCGAGCCCGCGCACCGGATCCGGCTCGATGTCGTCCTTGTATCTGTAGAAGTCGTCGGCGCCGCTGAAGCGGTCGCGGAACTCATAAGGACAGTTGAATATGAGCTCCACGTTGTTGATCAGGTTCACGAGGTTGGGTGCCGTGGTGCCGCCGAGGAGTAGCGCCGGCGCCGAGCTCGCGTTGACGATGCGATGCCAGGCGTTCACCGGGATCGAGAACAACGAGCCCTTCTGCCATTCGAAGACGTGTCGCTTGCTGTCGCCGTCGAGCCAGACTTCGGTGGTGCCGCGCCCCTCGACCACGAGGTAGATTTCCTCGTACAGGTGTCTTTCCGCGCGAAGTGCGCCGGCCCCTGGCACCTCGACAACGTAGCAGCCCCATTTGCCTTCGGTGCCGTGCAGCTGGATATACGTGCCTTTGCCGCCCAGCCGCTTCCATGGCGCAAGCGGCAAATTTTGCACCTTGCTCACGCCGATGTCGCGGTAGATCGGAATGCCTTCCGATTCCATGAACAGGTCGTAGGGCGTCTTGGGCCGGCCGAACTCGCCGAAGCCGGCTCGCTCGTTGCCGCTCGGCTCATGCCAATGCGTCCTGCCGGTCAGTTCGTGCATCGCGACGCCTATCGTAGAAGCGCAGCCGGATGAATGCTTTACTGCCGGCCCCCGGGCAAGGCAAGGCGCGTCCCCGCACAGGCGTGCGGACGGGCGCGCGTTCGTTGACGCAAAAGCTTAGCTAAGCGACGCTCGATGCGGGACGAAAGGCCACGGACAGGAGGGCTTTTGACCCCTGAACCGATCCACTAAGATCGGCTTTGAAGTTCGCTCGGCGTCTTGGAGGATAGCGCACATGAAAAGGCTTCTGATGGGAACGGTTGCTCTCGTCGCACTCGGCGCGGCGCCGGCCTGGCCCCAGCAATCCGTGAAGATCGGGTTCGTCAGCACGTTCAGCGGCCCGACCGCGGTGATCGGCAACGACATGCGCAACTCCTTCGAGCTCGCGCTCGACCATCTCGGCCGCAAGATGGCCGGCAAGCCGGTCGAGGTGATTTATGAGGACGATCAGCAGAAGCCCGAAGTCGGCGTGCAGAAGTCGCAGAAACTGGTCGAGTCCGACAAGGTCGATTTCGTGATCGGCTACATCTGGTCGAACGTGCTGCTCGCTTCGCTCAAGCCGGTGGTGGATTCGCAGACCTTCCTGATCAGCGCCAACGCCGGCCCCTCGCAGGTCGCCGGCGAGCAGTGCTCACCCTTCTTCTTCTCGACCTCCTGGCAGAACGATCAGACCCCGCAGGCGATGGGCACCTACATGACGCAGAAAGGGGTGAAGACCGCCTTCCTGATCGGGCCGAATTACGCCGCCGGCAAGGACATGCTCACCGGCGTGCGCACGACCTTCAAGGGCCAGGTCATCGCCGAGGAGTTGACCAAGTGGCCGGACCAGCTCGATTTCTCCACCGAGCTGTCGAAAGTGCGCGCGGCCAGGCCCGAGGCCGTGTTCGTGTTCTATCCCGGAGCCGCCGGCGTGCAGTTCCTCACGCAGTATGCCCAGTCCGGGCTCAAGGGTCAGATCCCGCTCTATACGGCGTTCACGATCGACGCGATCACGCTTCCGCTGCAGAAGGATCTCGCGCTCGGCGTGCCGGGTGCCCAGGAGTGGGTGAATGATCTGCCGAACGATGCCAACAAGAAGTTCGTGGCGGACTTCCGCGCCAAGCATAAGAACTATCCCTCGTTCTACGGCGCGCAGTCCTATGACGCGGCGAACTTCGCCAACAGCGCGGTCGTCGCGGTCAACGGCGATCTCAGCAAGAAGGACGCCATGCGCGCCGAGATGCGCAAGGCCAACTACGCATCGGTGCGCGGTCCCTACAAGTACGGCAACAACCAGTTTCCGATTCAGAACTTCTACCTGCAGGATGTGGTGAAGGACGCGGAAGGCAACTTCACCCTCAAGACCGTCACCACGATCGTCAAGGACAGTCAGGATCAGTTTCACGACAAGTGTCCAATGAAGTGGTGATCCGGCGAGCGAGGCGGGACGGGGGACAGGCGGCGACAAGAGCGACGGGCCGAAAGGTCCATCCATCGTCCGTCACAATCTGATGCTGTTGTTTATCGAACAGTGCCTGAACGGTCTGCAGTTCGGGCTGCTGCTGTTTTTGCTCGCCGCCGGCCTCACGCTCGTCTTCGGCATCATGGATCTGGTGAATCTCGCCCACGGCTCGCTCTACATGCTGGGGGCGTATTTCGCGGCGACCTTCGCGGCGTGGACCGACAGTTTTGTCCTGGGAGCGGTGCTGGCGCTCGGCGCCACGCTTCTGGTCGGGATGGTGCTCGAAGTGGTGGCGCTGCGCCGGCTTTACGGCCGCGATCATCTCGACCACGTGCTCGGCACGTTCGGCTTGATTTTGTTCTTCAACGAGCTGGTGCGGCTCATTTGGGGGCCGGCGGGAATGAGCCTGTCGCTGCCGATGTGGCTCATCTCGCCGGTCGAGATTCTGCCGGGACTTTTCTACCCGACCTACCGCATCGCGATCATCCTGACGGCGCTGCTGGTCGCGCTGTTCCTCTACATCCTGGTGATGCGCACCCGGCTCGGCATGCTCGTTCGCGCCGGCGCTTCCAACCGGGAGATGACCGGCGCGCTCGGCGTTAACATCAACCTGCTCTACACGTTGGTCTTCGGTCTCGGCGCGGCGCTCGCCGGGCTTGCCGGACTGATGCAGGCGCCGATCCTCACCGTGCAGATCGGCATGGGTGAGAACATTTTGATCCTCGCCTTCGTGGTGATCATCATCGGCGGCATCGGTTCGATTCGCGGCGCCTTCATCGCCGCCGTTCTGGTCGGACTCATCGACACGATCGGACGGGCGTTCCTGCCGGATTTGCTTCGGCTGGTCTTGAGCTCGCGCGGGGCGTCCACGGTCGCGCCGGCGCTGTCGTCGATGCTGATCTACCTGTTGATGGCGATCGTGCTGGTGTTGCGGCCGGAGGGACTCTTTCCGGTATCGAGCAAATGACCGCCGCGCTCACGCCTCGCAATGCAGCGATCGTCGTCCTGATGCTCCTTCTCGCCGCCGTGCCGGTCTATGCGGCGGTGACGGCAAACACGTTCCTCGTCACCTTGTTCACGCGCGTCATCATTCTCGGCATGGCGGCGACGAGCCTCAATTTGATCCTCGGCTACGGCGGCATGGTGAGTTTCGGGCATGCCGTCTATCTCGGCATCGGCGGCTATGCGGTCGGTATCCTCGCGCAGGAGGGCGCGAGCTCCGGTTTCCTGCAATGGCCGGTCGCAATCCTCGTCAGCGCGCTGTTCGCGCTGCTCGTCGGAGCACTCTCGCTACGCACCCGCGGTGTCTATTTCATCATGATCACGCTCGCCTTCGCCCAGCTCGTCTATTACTTCGGCGTAGGGCTCGACCGCTACGGCGCCGACGACGGGTTGACTATCCGCACCCGCAGCCAATTCGCCGGCCTCCTCAATCTCTCCGACCGCGCCCAGTTCTACTATCTCTGCTTGGCGCTGCTGGTCGTCACCATCTATCTCATCGCCCGGCTGGTGAATTCGCGGTTCGGCATGGTCATCCAGGGTGCCCGCTCGAACGATCGGCGCATGCGGGCGATCGGCTTTGCGACCTTTCGCTACCGTCTCACCGCGTTCGTCATCGCCGGGGCGATCTGCGGGCTCGCCGGCGCGCTGCTCGCCAATCACACTGGATTCATCAGTCCGGCAACGATGCACTGGACGCGCTCGGGCGATCTCATCGTCATGGTCGTGCTCGGCGGCATGGGATCGGCATTCGGCCCGCTGATCGGCGCGGTCGCGCTGCTGTCGCTGGAGGAAGCGCTTCCGGTGCTGATCCGCGTCATGGCGTCACCTCTGTTCGGGGATGCCGCGCTGCGCATGGCGGAATACTGGCAGATCGTGCTCGGACCGCTCTTCCTGCTGGTCGTTCTGTTTGCACGCGGCGGCATTGACGGACTGCTGGCGGGAGCGCGCCGTGGCTGATCCGCTGCTGGAGATCGAGGCGCTGACCAAGCGCTTCGGCGGCGTCATCGCCTCGGATGCGATTTCGCTTTGCGTGCCGAAAGGGGAGCTGCACGCCATCATCGGCCCCAACGGCGCAGGCAAGACCACGCTGATCGGCCAGCTGGCGGGCGAGATCGCCTCCGACGCCGGATGCATCCGTTTCGAAGGCCGCGACGTCACCGCGCTCTCAGTCGATCGCCGCAGTCAGCTTGGCCTCGCCCGCTCGTTCCAGATCACCTCCCTGTTTCTCGATTTCACGGCGCTCGACAACGTGGCGCTCGCCGTGCAAGCCCATGCCGGTCACTCGTTTCGCTTCTGGCGCGACGCCCGCCGGGAAGCTGAGCTGCGCACCCCCGCACGTGCGGCGCTGGCGCGCGTCGGACTTGCCGCACGGGAGGACGTGATCGTCTCCAATCTCAGCCACGGCGAGCACCGCCAGCTCGAGATCGCCATGGCGCTTGCCACCACCCCGCGCATGCTCTTGCTCGACGAGCCGATGGCCGGCATGGGGCCGGACGAAAGCGCGCGCATGGTCAAGACGCTGCGCGAGCTCAAGCGCGGCCTGACGATTCTTTTGATCGAGCACGACATGGAAGCCGTGTTCGCGCTGGCCGACCGGATCACCGTTCTGGTCTATGGCCGCATCATCGCCTCCGGCTCCCCGGAGGCGATCCGGGCTAATGCCGAAGTGCGGCAGGCCTATCTCGGCGAGCAGGAAGACGGTCATGGCTAGCGCCTCGCTGCTCGAGGTGGCGAACATCGAGACCTGCTACGGGCTGAGTCAGGTCCTGTTCGGCGTGTCGCTGGCTATCGCGCCGGGCGAGGTGGTGACGCTCATGGGCCGCAACGGGATGGGCAAGACCACGACCGTGCGCTCGATCATGGGCCTCACCCCGGCAATGACCGGCTCCATCCGTTTCGGCGGAAGGGAAATCCGCGGCCTCCCCGCATATCAGGTCGCCAAGCTCGGCATCGGGCTGGTTCCTGAGGGCCGCCAGGTCTTCCCCAATCTCACGGCGCGGGAGAATCTGATCGCGACCGCGGCTAACCGCAGCAGCGCGGCGGCGCCCTGGACGCTGGACAAGGTGTGCGAGCTGTTTCCGCGGCTGGCCGAGCGCACCGCCAATATGGCGAACCAGCTCTCCGGCGGCGAACAGCAGATGCTGGCGATCGGTCGCGCGCTCATGACCAACCCTCGGCTGCTGATCCTGGACGAAGCGACCGAGGGTCTCGCACCGCTCATCCGCGCCGAAATCTGGCAGTGCCTCACGCGCCTCAAGGCTGCCGGCCAGTCGATTCTGGTGATCGACAAGAACGTCGCGGCGCTGATCCGCATTGCCGATCGCCATTACCTGATCGAGCGCGGCAAAGTCGTATGGACCGGCAGTTCCAGTGAGCTTGCCGCCGCGCCGGCGGTTCAGCACCGATATCTGGGTGTGTGACGCCGTTATCGGCGCGGCACGCCCGCCTTCCCTAGGGGAGTGCGCCCTAACCCCAAACGATAACCAGTTGGTAACCGCGATGCGGTCCAATTCGCCGCCGCATCGAGGACGCTCCATGGGTAAGCACGAGATCATCGAGGACACGCGCGCGCCGTCCGAGGCCGAAGGCTCGGGCGCGCCGGCAAGCGAACCGCCCGCAAGCAAAACCTCCAAGATGGCATTGGCCAGCGCGGAGGCCAGCGAGATCGTGGCTCCCAAGAACGAAGCCGCCGCGGGCGAGAGCGCCGCCACAACGGTGCCGCCGCAGGCGGACATCGAGCAACGCAAGCCGTCTCGCGGGAAAGATGCCCCGGACGCGGAAGAGGCGCTGCCGGGGGCTGGCGAGGAGACGCCTCGTGTCAGCCGATTTGCGTTGTTGGCGGCTGCGCTTGCGCTGGCCGCCGCCCTCGGCGCCATGGTCGGCGCGCTGGCCGCCTACGGGATCGCCCGGCCTGCGGCCACGGCGGCAGAGGCGAGCCGAACGGGCATGGACGAAGTCCAGGCGCTCAAAGAGAACATCGTGCAGACGCGGGTCGAACTCGCTGCGTTGAAGCTGAGCATCGATACCGCCACCCGCAACGCCGCGACCCAATTCACCAAGATCGGTGAGCGCATCGACCGCGTCGAGCGCGCTCAGGCCGAACCGGTCGCCAAGCTGAACAAGGCGATCGACGCGATTGAGCGTCTGTCCCGCGACGAGGCCGCATCCGCTGCCAAAGATGTGACCGGGGCGATCTTGCCCCCGGCGGGGCTCCCCAAGGCCGGGGCAGTCGAAGGCTGGGTGGTACGCGATGTCCATCGCGGGACCGCCCTGCTGGAAGGCCGCATGGGCCTCATCGAGGTCGACCAGGGCGACGTCGTGCCGGGACTGGGGCGTGTGGACGCAATCCGCAAGCAGGACGGCCGCTGGGTCGTGGTGACCCCGAGAGGCCTGATCATGCCGCCGCGCTGATCGAAAGATCACCGGATCCTTCGCGCCAACGACCGCCGCTGCCAACGTGTTACGGCTTTCGCTTTCGCCCGCCCGGGCGTGGCGGCGCACCCCCGATCCGTGGCAAATTTCCCCGCCTCGCTCGCCGTGGGCGTCCGCGGCTCGCACGGAAGGATTGCTCGATGCCCGACTTCGCTCGTGTCGTTCGGACGGCGGCGCTCGCCGCGGCGGGACTCTTCGCCTCGCAGGCCGCGGCGCTCGCGCAGGTAGAAGCGCCGCCGGCGAAGCCGGAAGCCCCGCAGAACTGCCCCGGGCTCGTGGCCGTTGACGCGCCGCGCATCATCCCGGCCGCGTTCCGCCTCGCGCTCAATGCGGATCAGGTCCGCCTCACGTATGTGGGCCATTCGACCTTCCTGATCGAGAGCCCGCAGCTCGTGCGCATTGCCACCGACTACAACGACTACGTCAGGCCCCCGCCAGTGCCGGACATCGTCACCATGAACCATGCGCACACGACGCATTTCACCGATCTCCCCGATCCGGCCATCAAGCATGTGCTGCGCGGTTGGGGGCCGACGCCGGATCAGCCAGCGCGCTACGATGTCACGGTGAAGGACGTGCGCGTGCGCAACGTGCCGACCAATATTCGTGACTGGCGCGGCGGCACCGAACGGCACGGCAATTCCATCTTCATCTTCGAAACAGCGAACATGTGCATCGCCCATCTGGGCCATCTGCACCACACGCTCAGCCAGCAGCAACTCAACGAGATCGGCCGCGTGGACGTGGTTCTGGTTCCGGTCGACGGCAGCTACACGCTAGATGTCGAGGGGATGATGGAAGTTCTAGAAGCGCTCAAGGCCCCGCTGATGATCCCAATGCACTATTTCAGCACGTACACCCTCAACCGCTTCCTCGAACGGGCGCGCCAGAACTGGACGGTGGAAACGAGCGAGATTCCCTCGCTGGTGATCGCAAAAGCGAGCTTGCCGGCCGCGCCCAAAGTGATGGTGCTGCCCGGCCATTGAGACGCGGGGCTCGCGCGTCAAGCGCCGAAGCTGAAAAAGCCGAGCCACAGCGCGCCGAAAGCGACCAAGGCCAGCGCCAAGCTCACGCCCAAGACGATGAGCACGGGACGATCGAGAAATCCTGCCCGCGCCTCGACGCTGGTCTCGACTTTACGCCCGCTCTCCTCGCGCATGATTTGCTCCTTGGCCTTCGCCATGCAAACGTCAACGCCGGGAGATCAAGTGAGGTTCCCGGGCCGCGGCGCGCGCGGAGGGACCGGGCGTCGGGAAGGACTGGCACTCATCGCGCTCGATCCGGTAAGGTTTGCTCCGCACCGCTTGGAAGAACGGCCATGTTGACCGCCGAACAAAACGATCTCCTCACCCGCACCGGCCCGGGCACGCCTGCGGGCAAGCTGATGCGGCGCTATTGGCAGCCTGCCGCGCTGGTCGATGAATTGTCCGACACGCGGCAGCTCAAGCCGGTCCGCCTGCTCGGCGAGAACCTCGTCATGTTCCGCGACGATAAGGGCCGCTATGGCCTCGTCGAGCGCTCCTGTCCGCATCGGGGCACCGACCTCGCCTTCGGGCGGCTCGAGCAAGGCGGCTTGCGCTGCGCCTTCCACGGCTGGCTGTTCGACGTGACGGGCCAGTGCCTGGAGACGCCGGCCGAGCCCGAGGGCAGCCGCATGTGCGCCAATATCCGGCACAAGGCTTACCCGGTGGTCGAGAAGAGCGGCATTCTGTTCGCCTATCTGGGGCCGGGCGAACCGCCCGCGTTTGCGCAATTCGACTCTTTCACCGCCCCCGCCAGCCACACCTTCGCGTTCAAGGGCATGATCGACTGCAACTGGCTGCAGTCGCTGGAGGTAGGCATCGACCCGGCCCACACCTCGTTCCTGCATCGCTTCTTTCACGACGAGGAGCCGGACCAAGGCTACGGCAAGTTGTTTCGCGACAAATCGATCGACTCCGACATGCCGATGACGCGGATCATGCGCGAGTTTCCGCGCCCGCAGATCGAGATCGAGCCGACCGATTACGGCATGCGGGTGATCACGCTGCGCCGAATGAGCGGCGCCCACACGCACGTGCGCGTCACCAACCTGGTGTTTCCCCACGGCTTCGTCATTCCCATGTCGAGCGAGATGACGATCACGCAGTGGCACGTGCCGATCGATGACCACAGGCACTACTGGTACGCCATCTTCACCAGCTTCGGTGCGCCGGTTGACAAGGACGAGATGCGGCGCCAGCGGCTGGAGCTCTACGAGCTGCCGGACTACATCCCGCGCAAGAACAAGAGCAACGATTACGGCTTCAATGCGCACGAGCAGGAGCACGAGACGTTCACCGGCATGGGCGCCGATATCAACGTGCACGACCAATGGGCCTGTGAATCGATGGGCTCGATCCAGGATCGCACCAAGGAACATCTCGGGCAGTCGGACAAGGCGATCAGCGCCTATCGACGCATCCTGCGCCGCGCCATCGATGAGGCTGCAAACGGTGGCAAGCCGCTGATGGCGCTCGGTGCCGCCCAAGCAGCGCAGATCACCGGCCCGGCAGCGATCGATGGCATCGGTCCGACCGAGGACTGGCAGGCCTATTGGAAAAAGACCGACGCGGCGCGGCGCAATGCGTCAAGTTGGGCGAAACACAGCTCGGCGGTCGGCCAGCAGACCTCAGAGGTGGTCCACCTCTGATGACCAGTTCCTGATTTAGACGTCCACGCTGGCGGCGAGGGCGTTTTCCTGGATGAATTCGCGCCGCGGGTCGACGATGTCGCCCATGAGCTTGGTGAAGATGTCGTCGGCCTCGTCGATCGCCTTCACATTGACCTGCAGCAGCGATCGGGCGTTGGTGTCGAGCGTGGTCTCCCACAGCTGGCTAGGGTTCATCTCGCCGAGGCCCTTGTAGCGCTGGAGCGCGAGGCCTTTTCGCCCGGCGCTGGTCACCGCCTCGAACAGGCCGACGGGGCCGTGGATCACGGTGTCCTCGTCCTTGCGGCGCAGCGTGGCCGGCCGCGGATAGATCTGCTGCAGCGTCGAGGCATGCTCGTCGAGCTTGCGCGCGTCGGCCGAGCCGAGCAGCGCATGATCGAGAATGGCGATCTCTTTAACACCGCGCACGGTGCGCTCGAAGCGGAACCCGTCGGCATCCTTGAATTCGCCCTGCCAGCCGCGCTCCGTCTCTTCAGACCAGGCATCAAGCCGGCGCGCGATATATTTCGCCGCCTCAGTGGCGTTGCGCGGGTCGCCGAAAATATCGGGCGTGAGCACGCCCGCGATCGCCGCCTGCTCGACCACCTGGCGATTGTAGCGGCTGTGCAGTCCGCTGAGCACGTTGCGGATCACGCGCGCCTGTTCGACGAGCTGGCGCAAATCCTCGCCGGCGCGATGCTCGCCGGAAAATAGCCGCAGCACCGCGTCTTCCAGGCCGCTCCCGATAAGATAATCCTCGAGCGCCCGCTCGTCCTTGAGATACTGCTCGGACTTCCCGCGCGCCACCTTGTAGAGCGGCGGCTGGGCGATGAAGAGATGGCCGCGGTCGATGAGGTCGCGCATCTGACGGTAGAAGAACGTGAGCAGCAGCGTGCGGATGTGCGAACCGTCGACGTCGGCATCCGTCATGATGATGATCTTGTGGTAGCGCAGCTTGTCCGGATTGAACTCCTCGCTGATGCCGGTCCCGAGCGCGGTGATGAGCGTGCCGATTTCCTGGCTCGAGAGCATCTTGTCCATGCGCGCGCGCTCGACATTGAGGATTTTCCCGCGCAGCGGCAGCACCGCTTGGAATGCGCGGTTGCGGCCCTGCTTGGCCGAGCCGCCCGCGCTGTCGCCTTCGACGATGAACAATTCGGATCGCGCCGGATCGCGCTCCTGGCAGTCGGCCAGCTTGCCGGGAAGTGAGGACACGTCGAGCGCGCCCTTCTTGCGCGTGAGTTCGCGCGCCTTGCGCGCGGCCTCGCGCGCAGCTGCCGCCTCGACGACCTTGCCGACGATGACCTTCGCCTCCGCCGGATGCTCCTCCAGCCAGTATTGCAGCGCCTCGTTGATGACGTTCTCGACCACAGGACGCACCTCGGAGGAGACGAGCTTGTCCTTGGTCTGCGAGGAGAATTTCGGATCCGGCACCTTGCAGGAGAGGACGGCGGTGAGGCCTTCGCGGCAATCATCGCCGGTCAGCGCGACCCTCTCCTTCTGCATCACGCCGGTCTTCTCCGCATAGCCGGTGACTTGCCGGGTAAGCGCGCCGCGGAAGCCGGCGAGATGGGTGCCGCCGTCGCGTTGCCCGATGGTATTGGTGAAGCAGAGCACGGCCTCGTGGTAGCCGTCGTTCCACCACAGCGCACATTCCACCGCGATGCCCTCGCGTTCGCCCTTGATCATGATCGGCGCGGGAACGAGCGGCGCCTTATTGCGGTCGATATATTTGACGAACGCCTCGACGCCGCCCTCGTAGCGCATCTCCTCGCGCTTCTCGACGGGATGGCGCATATCGGAGAGGACGATCAGCACCCCGGAGTTGAGGAAGGCGAGCTCGCGCAGCCGGTGCTCCAGCGTCGCGAAATCGAATTCGGTCATGGTGAAGGTCTGCGGGCTGGGCAGAAACGTCACCTCGGTGCCGCGCTTGTCGGGGGCCGGGCCGCCGACCGACAAGGGGGTGACCGCCTCGCCGTCGCGGAACTCCATGAAATGTTCGTGGCCGTCGCGCCAGATGGTGAGCTTGAGCCAGCTCGACAGCGCGTTCACCACTGACACGCCGACGCCATGCAGCCCGCCCGAGACTTTGTAGGCGTTCTGATCGAATTTCCCGCCGGCATGGAGCTGGGTCATGATGACCTCGGCCGCCGAGACCCCTTCCCCCTTGTGAATGTCGGTCGGGATGCCGCGGCCATCGTCGCGCACGGTGCAGGAGCCGTCCGGATTGAGCGTGACGAGCACCTCCTTGGCGAAGCCGGCGAGCGCTTCGTCGATGGCGTTGTCGACGACCTCGTAGACCATGTGGTGCAGGCCCGAGCCGTCGTCGGTGTCGCCGATATACATGCCCGGCCGCTTGCGCACGGCGTCGAGGCCCTTGAGGACCTTGATCGAATCCGAATCGTATTCGGAGGCAAGGGGCGGAGTCTGACGGGCAGGTTCGGCCATGGACGATGTCGAATCAGTTTCGCAAGTGAGGGGCAAAATCGGGGTTTGGTTTGGCACGAAAAAGCGGTGCCGTACAGCCCAAAGTGATAACCTGTAAGTGGCTGTTTTTTTTGAAATTTCAAGGCGTGTCGCGGCCCAAAAAAAGCCCCGGAAATGGCTCCTTTGCGGCCCTCTCCGGCGCCGCATTTTGCGCCTCCGCCGCCGCCGTTTTCGAGTGCCCTCTCCGGGGCCAAACGCGCGCGGCGCTAAGCGGTGCTCACGACGATATTGCCCATCGCCTTGCCGGACTCGACGGCTTCATGCGCGGCGACGATCTCGCCGAGACCGAAGGTCTGCGCCACGTTGTGGATGAGCTCGTCGCGCTCGAGCATGCGCGTGATGTCGGCGGTTGCGCGTGCGCGTAGCTGCGGGGGCATCAGGTAAACCAGGAAAAATTTCAGCGCGATGCTGTTCTGGAGCAGGAATTGGAACGGAATCGACACCTCGGGGGAGCCGCTCCCGTAGATCGCCACCACGCCGTTCGAGGCCAGCACGGCGGGCAAGAGCCGCGCATTGGCGCCGAGATCGAGTTCGATCACCGCGTTCACGCCGCGTTTTGCGGTGATGGCCATCACGCGCTCGCCGACGTCCTCGCGCCGGTAATCGATCACATGATCGGCGCCGGCGTGCCGGGCGATCTCGCCCTTGCTCGGCGAGCTGACGGTGGTGACGACGGTGGCCTTGCGTTTCTTCGCCAACTGGATGGCGTAATGGCCCACCGCCCCGGCCCCGCCGGCGACGAGGACGCTGGAGCCGTCTCCGCACCCGGCGAGCTCCACCGCCTGATAGGCGGTGTAGGCCGGAATGCCGAGGCATGCTCCGGCCTCCATGCTGATATTGGCGGGCAAAGGCACGGCCTGGTCCGAGGGCAGCACGATCGATTGGGCGGCGGTACCGAACGGACGACGCCACTGACCGTTCCAAACCCACACCCGCTCGCCCACGCGCGAGGTCGAAACGCCTTCGCCCACGCGATCGATCTCGCCCGCGCCGTCGCTGTGGGGAACGACCCGGGGGAAGGCGATCTTGCGCGTCAAGCCGGCGCGGCTCTTGACGTCGGAAGGATTGACGCCGGAGGCGGCAAGCCGCACCCGAACCTCGCCGGGTCCCGGCTCTGGCGTCTCCATCTCGGCGACTCGCAGTACCTCGCGGGCCGCGCCGTTCCTCTCGTAATAGGCAGCGCGCATGCATGCTCCTTCGGCCGCTGGATCGTCCGCTCCGTGCGGATGATGCCACAGAACCGGCGCGACAATCACGCCCGCCGCTTCACCTCTCCCGGTACGATCTCGAACATGTCCGCGTTGGCTTCGATCTCCGCGAAGGCGGCGGCGTCGGCGCCGCTCATCCAGGCTTGCGCGCCAAGCTTGTCCAGCTCGGCGTAGAGGGCGGCCCGCCGGGCGGGGTCGAGATGGGCGACAACCTCATCCAGCAGCAGCACCGGCGCGTATCCCGACATCTCGGCAAGCAGGCCGGCATGAGTCAGGACGAGGCCAATGAGCAGTGCCTTCTGTTCACCGGTCGAAGCCTCTTTCGCGGCGATCTGCTTGTCCGCGTAGGTGACGGCGAGGTCCGTGAGGTGCGGCCCCTCGAGCGTGCGTCCCGCAGCGGCATCGCGGCCGCGATTGTCCCTGAGCAGTGCGCGATAGCGATCCTCCACCGCGACGGCCGGCTCGAGCGGCACGAGTCGTTCCATCCAGCCATCAAGCGCGATGCCGGCCGCGGGAAATGCCGCGGCAGGATGCGCGCGCGCGAGGAGGATAGCTTGCAGCCGGTCGACGGTTTCCACCCGCAATGCCGTCACCGCAACCGCAAGCTCGGCGGTTTCGTGCTCAATGGCATCGAGCCAGTGCGGATCGGGACGGATATCCTCGAGCAGCCGGTTGCGCGAGCGCAACGCGCGTTCGAGCGCGTTGACCCGCGTCATATGCTCGGCATCGAGCGCCAGTGTGAGCCGGTCGAGAAATCGACGGCGCTCGGACGCCGGCCCGTTGAACAAGCCGTCCATGGCCGGCACCAGCCAAACGACTCGCAAATGATCGGCGAACGCCGCTGCCGATGCGACCGGCTCGCGATCGATGCGGCATTTGCGCGTGACGACCGCGTCCTCGTTCGTGGGCGGCTCGATGCCGGTGCCCAACGTCGCCAGTCCCAGCGCACCTTCTACCTCCGCCGATACTGCCCACGAACCGTCGCCTTCGGAAAAAGCGATGTCTTCGAGGGTTGCTCGCCGCAGACCGCGTCCCGGCGTCAGAAACGAAATCGCCTCGATCAGGTTCGTCTTGCCGGAGCCGTTGGCGCCGACCAGCACTACCGCTCCCGCGCCCGGCTCGAGCTGGGCGGCGCGGTAGCTGCGGAAATTCGTGACGGTGAGGCGGCGGATGCGGGCAGCGGACATACCGGTAATCAGTAATGACTGATCGGAAAACAGCAATCAGGCGCCGCGTCCGCGACGCCTGCCATCCGCTGCCGGCTCTTGACGACTGGCCGCGCCGATCCCCGCTACACCCGCATCGGCATGAGCACGTAGAGAGCGCCTTTGGTGTCGCGGTCCTGAATGAGCGTGGGCGATCCCGGATCGGCGAGCTTTAGCACCGCGGCCTCCCCTTCGAGCTGCGCCGCGATATCGAGCAGATAGCGGGAATTGAAGCCGATATCCAACGGGTCGGCGCCGTATTCGACTTCGATCTCTTCGGTCGCGCTGCCGGAATCCGGGTTGGTGACGGACAGCATCAGCTTGCCGTTGGTCAGCGACAGCTTGACCGCGCGGCCGCGCTCGCTCGACACCGTGGAGACACGATCGACGGCCTGCTCGAACTCTTTCTTGTCGACGGTGAGCTCCTTGTCATTGCCGAGGGGAATGACGCGCACGTAGTCGGGAAAGGTGCCGTCGATGAGCTTGGACGTGAGCACCGTATCGCCGAGCCGGAAGCGGATCTTGCCCTGCGACATCTCGATGGTGATTTCCGCCTCGTTGTCCTCGATCAGCCGCTGCACCGCGGCGACGGTCTTGCGCGGAACAATGATGCCGGGCATTCCGCTCGCGCCAGAAGGCAGCGGCAGTTCGAATTGCGCAAGGCGATGCCCGTCGGTGGCGACCCCGCGCAGCGTAGACTCCTTGGCGGTGCCGGCGGTGTGCAGATAGATACCGTTGAGATAGTAACGCGTCTCCTCGGTCGAGATAGCAAACTGGGTCTTGTCGATGAGCCGTTTGAGATCCGCGGCCGTGACTTTGAACGTGTGCGTCATCTCGCCCGCCGCCAGATCGGGAAAATCGCTCTCCGGCAGCGTCTGCAAGGTGAAGCGGGAACGGCCCGCGCGAATCGTCAGCACCGCGCGGTCGCCGGACGCTTCGAGGACGATCTGCGCGCCTTCCGGAAGCTTACGCACGATCTCGTAGAACATGTGCGCGGGCACCGTGGTGGCGCCGCCCGGGCCCACCTCGGCGGCGATCGTCTCGGTCACCTCGACATCGAGGTCGGTCGCTTTGAAGCTGAGCTTCGATTTCTCCGCCTTGATCAAGACGTTGGCGAGAATGGGAATGGTGTTGCGCCGCTCGACCACGCGATGGACATGGCCTAGCGACCTCAACAGTGCTGCGCGTTCGACGGTGACTTTCATTGTTCCATCCGCCCACTCGCGTGGAAGTCTCGAAGGGCTGACGAAGGTGGCGCGGACGGGGGTTTTTCGCAAGGGCGCGGGCACCGGCGACGCCACTTACCCAACGGATTTGGTCGCAGCTAGGGGGCGGACGGGCGGGTGGCGCCCGGAGCGGGGGCGGGGGTGCTTGGCCTGCGGCCGGCTTTTTGTCCCTTCGCTCGGCAGCGCGGTCTCGCCGGCGGCACCTACTCCTGCAGTTGCCGTTTCAGCAGATCGATTTCTTCCGCCAGCGCAGAGTCGGTGTTCACGAGATTCTCGATCTTTCGCACCGCATGCAAAACCGTGGTGTGGTCGCGTCCGCCGAAGCGGCGGCCGATCTCCGGCAGCGAGCGCAGCGTAAGCGTCTTGGCGAGATACATCGCCACCTGCCGTGGACGCACGACGTTTGCCGTGCGCCGCGAGGACAGAAGGTCGGCGCGGCTCACGTTGTACTGGCGCGCGACCACCCGTTGGATATCTTCGATTTTGACGCGCTTGGGGTCCTGCGGACGGATCAGGTCGCGCACCTCGCGCTCGGCCATTTCCAGCGTGACCGGCTGGCTGGTGAGCTTGCTGTGAGCGAGAAGGCGGTTGAGCGCGCCTTCGAGATCGCGGCCGTTGTGGGTCACGGTTTTGGCAACGAACTCGAGCACCGGCATCGGAACATCGAAGCCGGGATGATGCTGCTTGGCCGCCGCAGCCCGGCATTTGAGGATTTCAAACCGCAGTTCCTCGCCGAGCGACCCCATTTCCACCACCAGGCCGCCGGCAAGCCGCGAGCGCACGCGCTCGTCCAGGCTCTCGAGATCGGAAGGCGGCCGGTCGGCGGCGATCACCACTTGGCGGCCGGCGTCGATGAGCGCGTTGAGGGTGTGACAGAACTCGGCTTGAGTCGATCGGCCCTGCAGGAATTGCAAATCGTCGATGACGAGCACGTCAATGGTCCGCAGCGCGTCCTTGAAAGCCAGCGCATTCTGCGCCCGCAGCGCCGCCACGAAGCCGTACATGAACTTCTCGGCAGTGAGATAGAGCACCTTGCGCTCGGCGTTCGCGTTGCCGGCCCAAGCCAGCGATTGCAGCAGATGCGTCTTGCCGAGACCGACCCCGGCATGGATGTAGAGCGGATTGAACATGACCATGTCGCCGCGCCTGGCCTGTGCGACCTGCTTGGCCGCGGCATGCGCCAGCGTATTGGAGCGCCCGATCACGAACGTCTCGAAGGTGAGGCGCGGATCGAGAGGCGAACCGCCGAGGGAATCATGGGCCGCCGAAATCGGTCCCACCGTATGGCGCCCGTCGCCGCCGTTGAGCTTGATCTCGCGCATCTCGCGTTGCGATGCGGCACACTCCGGCGGTTTGATTTTCGGCAGCAGGGTGCGGATCACCGCCGAGCGCACGGTGAGCTCAACGCGAGAAAAGGTCGGCTGCTCTGCCTGCCAGCAGGCTAGCACCCGCTCGGCATAGTGCGACTGAATCCAACTCTTGAGGAAGCGCGTAGGTACCGAGAGCTTGACGGTGTCGCCTTCGCTGCCGTCGAGCTCCATGCGGGCGAACCAGCTTGCGTAGACGTCGTCGCCGACCTCAGCGCGAAGACGATCCTTCACGCGGGTCCAACGGTCCAGATCCATGCTCGTCATTGCGTGTCTCTTCTTGATCGGCGGAAACCGACGGGGAACGCGGACGAAACGCGATACTTCGACGCGAAGTGGCACACGCAGGGGAACGGGGGAGTTAAGGAGTGCTGCGGCGCAGCGGCTGGGCCGGAAGGGAACTCCGGCAGACCCGTTGCCGCTAGCGCAACGAATGCTCAGCGCGGAGGTGGCGCCGGCCCGCGAGCAGCGACAATGAAATCAGGCAAACAGCCGTAGCGCAGGCGGCCGATACCGCAAGCCATGTTGACCCTCGCTGTCGTCATGATTACCCCCCTTTTTCATTGCCCTTCTCGTGAGGGCTGATGCGGTTCAGATTTTTTGAATTATTTCGATTTGCTTTCGTATCACCGATACCCAGACACTCGTCGCCACAAACGCACGCTTGCTTTCCATCAGGCCAGGGATTGGCGGCATCGAAGCTGAGACCAACCAGGCGTGACTCACCCGTCCTCATCTTCGATGAGCTTAAGCACGACCTTTTACTGAGAACCGCCGGTGGCCCAGCGGCAATTTGAAAATAGCACGCCGCCGTCCCCCTGCAACGGCTGCACTCATCGGGCTGCGCGCGATTCAGGATCGCTTCGCGCGTCATGTGCTCCTGGTCGACGCACGGACAGCCGCGATAATATTTTGAATTGACTTGCGTATTCCTGGCAGGCGCGACGGCCCGCCGAAGCTGACACGGCACTGTTATTTTGCTGTCAAACTCGACAGCGTCTATGTCGGAAACCGGCGGAAATCAAAGTCCTCCTTGCCGCTTTCCCTTTAAGCCGTTCTGCAACCAGTTATTTCCGTGAGAGAAAAGGTAGGGTAACCCCCGCCGCGACGGCCGAGATCATGGGCGCGAAAATTGTTCCTTGATTATCCTCAATTTGTGTGACGCTTTTGAAACAGCGATAAACAACGATTAAAAGATATCAACAGCCATCGAGCGCCAAACTGTGAGCGCGATGTCGGCGCGCGCATGTGTCGCGTTGTCGCTCGCGCGATCATTGACGGTCAGTGTCGACGTTGGTTTTGGCCGCCCCGACCGACTAGGTGGCGAGCTTGGCGACCCGGTGCGCGAGGCGGGATACCTTGCGACTTGCAGCATTGGCATGCACGATGCCTTTCTGCGCCGCGCGCATGATGACCGGCTCCGCCTCCTTGAGCGCCGCGAGCGCCGCGCTGCGGTTGCCGCCCGTGATCGCTTCCTCGACCTTGCGCACGAAGCTGCGCAATTGCGAGCGGCGTGACTTGTTGACCTCGGTACGCCGAGCAATCTTGCGGACCGCCTTGCGAGCGGAAGTGGTATTGGGCATGGCTATGCTCGTTTGCGGGCGGCCGCTCGCGCCCCGCGCATTCTTATGCGGCCGATGGCGTTAAAAACACGTGGCGGCGAGCACCTCGCCGCCACGACGGCGCTTATAATGGCCGCGCCCTCAAGCGTCAACGGTTGGCGAGTGTCAACGGCTCAGCCCGCTCCACGACGCGATGACGCAGACGCCGCGGCCTGGCGACTTCCGGCGATACCGGTCTGCGGACGCCCGCTTGGTCGGCGGCCAAGCGGGCCGGCAATCGCTCACGATCCCTGAGCAGCGGTGGCGGCGACCTTGGGTGCTTGCGCGGCAGCGCTGCGCAGGTCGTCATAGGCTGCGGCCACCGCGGCCTGCTCGCTTGCAGCGACGGCGGCCAGCGGCGGCTTGACCTGCACCCAAGCCATATCGCGATGGATGTGCGCAAGGAGCGCCTTGACCCCGGGCACCAGCGGCTTGCCGTCGAAAAGCTTGCGGATGCGCACGGCCGCGTCGAGGGCTGCCGCGTCGCCGCTGCGCCATGCGCGCGCACAAAGGTCGGCGTTGAGGTTGGCGGTGGCCGAGATGCAGCCGGCGAACACGCCCGAGCGTGCCTGCACCAACACCGCTTCGGTCGACGGGAACACGTCGAACTGCGGCGACAGCGCTGCCGCCTCGCGCGCATAGGCCATATCGCCCGACGAATCCTTGAGCCCGACGATGTGGGTGCCGAAGGCGCGCAGCAGGCGCTTGATCAGTTCGAAGTGCCACGGCAGCCCGGAGAGGGCGGGGAAGTGATAGAGATAAAGCGGGATCGGTTTTACCGCCGTGGCGCCCACGATCGTCTCGACATACGCGAGGAGTCCCTCGTCCGGCACGCCCTTATAGTAAAACGGCGGCAGCAGGAGTGCCGCGGCAAAGCCGAGCTCGGCCGCATGTCGCGTCAACGCGACCGCGTCGGCGACCGAGGCGGCACCAGTGCCAACCATGAGCCGATCGAGCGGCAGACCCGCCTCGCGGTAAGCCGTCATCACGCGCTTACGTTGCTCGAGCGAGAACGAGGTCGCCTCCCCGGTGGTGCCCAGCACGTTCAATCCGTCGCAGCCGTTGGCGAGCAGAAAACGCGCGAGCGCGACCGAGCGTGCACAGTCGGGCTCGCCTTGCGCATCCACGGCGGTGGCAATGGCGGCTATCACGCCACGAAGCTTGTTGGTCATGTCCACTCCCGCGGTCGTCATCCGCTCACGTTAAATGCCGCAAGCGCGGCCATATTGACGAGTTGGGCGTCGTTGGCCGAAAGCGGGACGATCTGCACCGACCGGTCGAACCCGACTAGAATTGGGCCGATCACCGTCGCGCCACCGAGTTCTTGCAGCAGCTTGGTCGAAATCGAGGCGGAATGGAATGCCGGCATGATCAGCACATTGGCGGGACCCGACAGGCGGCAGAACGGATAGGCCTCGCGCAGCTCCATATTGAGCGCGACATCGGCGGCCATGTCGCCGTCGTACTCGAAATCGACGTGCCGCTGGTCGAGGATGCGCACCGCACCCTGCACGTGCGCCGAGCGCTCGCCCGGCGGATGGCCGAAGGTCGAGAACGCCAACAGCGCGATGCGCGGCTCATAGCCGAAGCGACGCGCCACGCCGGCGGCTTCGATGGCGATGTCGGCCAAAACCTCGGCACTGGGCATTTCGGTCACCGCGGTGTCGGCCACCAGCACGGTGCGCCCGCGCGCGATCACCAGCGACACACCCATGACGCGGTGGCCGGGCTTGGGATCGATGCAGCGGCGCACGTCCGCGAGCGCCACCGAGAAATTGCGCGTGACACCGGTCACCATGGCATCGGCATCGCCGAGCGCGACCATGCAGGCGGCGAAATGATTGCGGTCCTGGTTCACCAGGCGCTGCACGTCGCGCTGAAGAAAGCCGTCGCGCTGCAGGCGCTCGTAGAGAAAGGCGGCATAGGCGGCGTTGCGCTGCGACAGCCGCGCGTTGATGATCTCGATGGCGCCGCCGAGTTCGATGCCCAGCGTGTGTGCGCTGTCGCGCACGCGGTCCTCGCGCCCGACGAGCAACGCCGTCCCGAGACCCTGCCGCACGAAGCTCGCGGCGGCGCGGATGACCTGCTCCTCTTCGCCCTCGGCGAAAACGACGCGTTGCGGCCGCCGGCGCAGCCGCTCGTGCACGCGCTGGAGGACGCCGGCCACAGGATCGCGGCGCGAGCGCAACTGTGCCCGGTAGGCGTCCATGTCGACGATGGGACGCCGGGCGACGCCGCTGTCCATGGCGGCGGCGGCCACGGCGGGGGGAATAAACGAGATCAGCCGCGGATCGAACGGCACCGGGATGATGTATTCGGGTCCGTATTTCGGCCGGGCGCCATAGGCGGCGGCGACCTCGTCGGGAACGTCGTCCCGCGCGAGTGCGGCGAGCGCTTTGGCGGCGGCGATCTTCATCTCCATATTGATGGCGGTCGCGCGCACGTCGAGCGCGCCGCGGAAGATGTAGGGGAAGCCGAGCACGTTGTTGATCTGATTGGGATAGTCGGAACGTCCGGTCGCCATGATGGCGTCGCTGCGGACCTCCGCCACTTCCTCGGCGGTAATCTCCGGATCGGGATTGGCCATGGCGAAGATGATCGGCTTGGCCGCCATCGATTTCACCATCTCTTTGGTCACCGCGCCCTTCACCGAGAGGCCGAAGAAGACGTCAGCGCCCGCCAGCGCCTCGGCCAGCGTGCGGGTGGAGGTTTTCGCCGCATGCGCCGACTTCCACTGATTCATGCCTTCGGTACGGCCTTGATAGATGACGCCTTTGGTGTCGCAGAGGATGATGTTGTTGGGCGTGAAGCCGATGGCCTTGAGCAGTTCGAGGCAGGCGATGCCGGCGGCGCCGGCCCCGTTGCACACGAGCTTGGTCGATTTGATATCGCGGCCGGTGAGATCGAGGGCATTGATCAAGCCGGCCGCGGCAATGATCGCGGTCCCGTGCTGGTCGTCATGGAACACCGGGATATCCAAGAGCTCCCGCAGCCGGTGCTCGATCACGAAGCATTCCGGCGCGCGAATATCCTCGAGGTTGATGCCGCCCCAGCTCTTGCCCAACAGCTTGACGCAATTGACGATCTCGTCCGGGTCTTCGGAGGCCACCTCGAGATCGATGGAATCGATATCGGCGAAGCGCTTGAACAGCACCGCCTTGCCTTCCATGACGGGCTTGGCCGCCAGCGCGCCGCGATTGCCAAGCCCCAGGATGGCGGTGCCGTTGGTGATAACGGCGACGAAATTGCCCTTGGTGGTGTAATCGAAGGCGCGATCCTCATCCTCGGCGATGGCCAGCACCGGCACCGCGACGCCGGGCGAATAGGCCAGCGACAGGTCACGCTGGGTGGCCATGGGCTTGGTGGCCACCACTTCCAGCTTGCCCGGCCGGCCCTGGCTGTGGAACAGCAGGGCTTCCTCGTCGGTAAATGTCGGTCGTATCCCGCGGCCATCCTGTTTCGCAGACATCTCAACCCCTTACAAAAGCCGTGATGGCCGGAGAGCCGAAGGTAGCGGATCGAACGGGCTTCGCTCAAGGCAAGCCGGGAAACCCCTCCGGCGGCTTGTTCCCGGATTGAAGCGAATGGGAAGGCGGGTTAATCGGTAGAGGGGCGATGGGTGTGTTTGCGCGTAAGACCTCATGATCCGCTTTGTTCTACGGTTCCTCGGCCTGTTGGCGCTCGCGTTGGGATTCATCTTTTTGGTCTACGACGGCACCAAGTCGATCGCGGACCAGACGGTGTATATCAGCAGCGTCGAATCCACCTGGTCGAACATCCACCAGAGCTCGCTCACGGCGCTGCAGCCGGAGGTCGAACGGCGCGCCGGGGCCTGGGTCTGGGAAGGCTTGGTCAAGCCTTACTTTCTCGACCAACCGGTTTCGCTCGTGCTCGCCGTCATCGGCGCCATCCTGATCCTGTTGGGACGAAAGAAAAAGCCGCTGATCGGATACGCGCGGGACTAACGCGCTCCTATATTTAGCCTGCGAGTAGCGGAGGCGCTGCCATGCTGATGTTCAAGAAAAAGCCCGAAATGCCGTCACCCGCCGAGGCGCTGCCCGGCCGTCCGACGCCAATTCCGACGGCGCGGGAGCATTTCATCTTTCGCCGGCCGCTCAAGGGGCCGTACCCGGCGGGCTTCGAGATGGCGATGTTCGGCATGGGTTGCTTCTGGGGCGCCGAGCGCAAGTTTTGGGAATTGGGCGATGGCATTTACATCACCGCCGTCGGCTACGCGGGCGGCCATACGCCCAACCCGACCTACCAAGAGGTGTGCACCGGCCGCACCGGGCACAACGAGGTGGTGCTGGTGGTCTATGATCCCGCGAAGATTTCCTACGAGCGGTTGCTCAAAGCCTTCTGGGAGAATCACGATCCGACTCAAGGGATGCGCCAGGGCAACGACGTCGGGACACAGTATCGCTCCGGCATCTATGCCTTCACCCCCGAGCAGCGCCAGGCCGCGGAGGCCTCGAAAGCGATGTACGGCAAGGAACTAATGGCGCGGCATTTCGGTGCGATCACCACCGAAGTGATCGATGCGCCCCCATTCTACTTTGCCGAGGACTATCACCAGCAATATCTGGCGAAGAACCCGATGGGCTATTGCGGCCTCGGCGGCACGGGCGTGAGCTGCCCGGTCGGCCTTGCCGCGGCGCAAACGTAGTCGGCGTTACGCCTAACCGCTGCCGCTGGAACACGGGTCTCGCGCGAGCGCGCTCACGCACGGCGCCTTGGGCGCGTTCCCCGCCTCTGCGTCATGCCCCGAAACGACGGGCCGGCAAGCTGATGCCCGGCCAATCGGCCGGCTAGCGGCTCACTTCTTCAGATGCTTCTTGAGGAAATCCATCGCGCGCTGCCAGGCCGTCTTGGCGCTCGCTTCGTGGAAGCTCCCACGCTCATCGCAATGGAATCCGTGCTGCGCGCCTGCATAGACGTAGATCTCGCTGTCGCCGCCGCGCTTCTTCTTGATCATTTCCACGTCGCTCATCGGAATCGATGCATCCTGGTCGCCGAAATGCATCTGCGTGGGTACCTTCGGCTTCTCGTCGGCGTTCTTGGCGATTTGCCCGCCGTAATAGCAGATCGCGGCCGAAAGGCCGTTGAGCTTGCAGGCGGCGAGGAAAGCAATGGTGCCACCCATGCAGAAGCCCATGATGGCGACTGGGCCTTCCTTCTTCAGCTCGTCGATCGCGGCTTGCGTGTCGCGCAGCATCGCGCCCCAATCGGGATTGGCGACGAATTTGCGCGCGTTGGCGATTTCGTCCGGCGTATAGCCCGACTCGAAGTCCTTGTGCTGACGATCGAACAGCGCCGGGGCCAACGCCGCGTAGCCTTCGCCGGCGAGTCGGTCGCAGACCGCGCGGATGTGATGATTGACGCCGAAGATTTCCTGGATGACGACGATGCCGCCCTTTGCGGGGCCCGCCGGATCGGCACGATAGGCACCCAACTGAAATTGATCGGCGGACGTGAGCGAGAAGTGCTTACCCAAGGCGACCTCCTTTAGAGTGTTGCCGGCGGCCGAATGTGCCTCCCCGGCAGCGCACCGCAATGTCACGCTTTCGTCGCCGCAAAGCAACTGCCCGCGAACGCCGAGCGAGCATGCTCGCCGCCGGGAACTTACGGGCGCAGTCCGAACGCCTCCGCCAGCAGTTCGTAGGAACGCCGCCGGGCAGCATGGTCGTAGACCATCGTGGTGATCATCACTTCATCGGCTTTGGTGGCGGCGATCATCTGAAAAAGGTGCTCGAGCACCGTCGCCTTCGTGCCGACAAACAGGCGCCGGCGATTGCGCGCGATCAATCCGCGCTCGGCCGGCGAGTAGGGATAAGCCGCGGCGTCTTCCGGGCTCGCCAACGGCGAATATTCCCCGTGGCTGCGGCGCACGAAATTGAGATCGATGGTCGAGGCGAGGCGTTGCGCTTCCGCCTCGCTGTCGGCGCAAACCGCGGCGCAGGCCAGAATGGCGTAGGGCGCCTGCCGGGCGGGGGACGGCTTGAACTGATCGCGGTAGCTGAGCATCGCGGCGACCGGGTCGTGATCGGCGAAATGATGCGCGAAGGAAAATCCGGCACTCAGCACGGCGGCGAGCTGCGCGCTGTAGCCGCTCGATCCCAAGAGCCAGATCGGAGGCAGCGCCACGTCCTGCGGCATGGCGCGCACGGAACGGAACGGATGGCCTTCCGGGAAGGCGTTGCTCTCGAACAGGAGCAGTTCCTGCAGCCGCTCCAGAAAATCGTCCTCGCCGGCATTCTGCCGCCGCCGCAGCGCATAAGAGGTGACCGGATCGGTGCCGGGCGCGCGGCCGAGGCCGAGATCGATGCGGCCGGGAAACAGCGCCTCCAGCACTTTGAACCGCTCGGCCACCATGAGCGGAGCGTGATTTGGCAGCATGACGCCGCCGGAGCCGACCCGGATGCGTTCGGTCGCTACCGCGACCTGCCCGATCATGATGTCGGGCGCGGAACTCGCGATCGAGGACAAATTGTGGTGTTCGGCTAACCAGTATCGCGTGTAGCCCAGCCGATCTGCCAGCCGCGCGAGGTCGAGCGAATTGCGCAGCGAGACTGCGCCGGAGGAGCCTGCGGCGACCGGCGACAGATCGAGGACGGAGAGAGCGATGGGTCGCGCCAGCATACGCGCGCGTCAGAACGGCCACGGGCGACGCAAGCGCCAATCCTTTTTCCATCCCGTGAGCTGCCCGTTGCGAAACTGCAGCGCAAGGGCGGAATAGGTCGGATAGAAACCGGGTATGCCCGGCGATCCATAGGCGAGATAGACCTCCGAGCCTGCCCGGCCGGAGTAGTAGACGAGCGGCACGCCGAGCGCGCCCGAAACCTGCTCGGGGGTCATGCCAAAAGCGAGCGGCGCCGTATTGGATTCGGTTCCGCAAAAGGCGGCCCAACAAATGCAAAGCGACGCAACGACGCGCTTGAATGCCAATGCTCGTCTCCCGCCGGGATGCGGCGCAACGCGCACGGCCGTCCGCCCACGCGCGCGCCCATCTTCGGTCCACTCATGGAAGCCAGTCAAGCTTGTGGGGAGGGCGCATATTGCCGGGACGCCGGCGCGCAACAACGATGCGGGCTGACGGTTTTCGCCGCGGATATGGCGGCCTGCGCGTGCGGAGATTTTTACTCCGCCGCGAGGAGCTGCTCCGCGGGCAGCAGATCGTAGCTCTGCGCGCCGGCGGATTTCGTTCCCCAACACACGTACCAGGAGCCGAAGAGGAACTCCTCCATCTCGAACTCGTCGGCGATTGCGGCGAGGTCGTTCCACGGCTTGATGAAAGGGTTGCCGAGGAGGGTGTGCTTCATCAGCCAGAGCGCGAAGGGCAGTACGAGCTTGCCGCCGCGGCCGTGGGGGAGCTTGCCGTCCATGATGACGATGCGGCGGCCGGGGTGCAGGTGCTTCCACGCATGGCGCAGCACCGCGAGGTGGTGCGGCATCGTGTTGTAGCAGAGGCCGAACATGATGCCGTCAAGCGGCTCGCAGGGGATGTATTCGAGGCCGTCGCACTGCGTCAGCTCGACGTTCTCCCACTGCTCGCGCCGGCACAGCGCTCGCGCCCGGCGCAGCATCCCGCTCGAGAGATCGACGCCATACACCTTGCCCGCGGGCCCGACCGCCTCGCGCAGGAACGGAAGATTGCGCCCCGTGCCGCATCCGATTTCGAGCACGCGGTCGCCCGGCTTGAGCCGGAGACCCGTGGTCGCGCGTCGGCGCAGGTGCGATGGGAGGAACAACAGGCGGTCGAACAGGCCGATGAGGCCGGCAATTCGATCGTAACGCTGTGCGATGAACGCGCGTTCACGATCCTCCCACTGGTAGGTCACGTGCTTCGCCCCGACGCGCGCGCGGCCCGTTGTTGTCTGCTGCCGCCCGCTTGGCTTGAGATGTTCCCGTCCGTCGACGATGTTTTCGTCCGAGACGTCGCCATCGTCGAAGCGCAAACGTGAGGCGGCAGGGTGGGCAAGGATAGGTGGCAAATAGTCGCATTATTTTACCGCTGCCGCGGTGCGACGCCGCGCCGTCGAGTTATCCCTTCGCACAAAGCGCGCGCCCAACGCGCGCATGCGCAATGCAAAAAGATCTGACCTAGGTGTAAGCGGCGCTTACTCGGTCGCAGCCAGCTTTGTCTGCCGCGCGTTGCTCTCGCGCCATAACAGGAAGAGGCCGGACGCGACCACGACAACGGACCCGATCACCAGCGAGACGGTCGGCAAGTCGCCCCAGATCGCGAACCCAAGGATGCTCGCCCATACGAGCGAGAGATAGAAAAACGGCGCCACCGCCGACGCTGGCGCCAGGTGCAGCGCGCGCGTCCACCAATATTGCCCCACGGCGTTGGTCACGCCGTTGAACACGATCCATGCCGTATCCGCCGGTGTGGGCCAGGCCCACCCCAAGGGCAACAGCAGCGCGAAGAACGCCGTGAGCAGCGCGAGTTGATAGAGGATCAGCGTTTCCGCCGATTCGGTTGCGGTCATTCCTCGCACGCCGACGGTGACCGAGCCGTAGAGCACGGCGTTCGCCAGCGCGAACAGCGCGCCGATCTGGAACGTGCCGGCGTCGGGATTGGCGACGATGAGCACCCCGCAAAAGCCCACCAGCAGCGCCAGCCAGCGCGCCAGCCCCACCGCCTCCTTGAGCACCAGCGCCGAGATCAGCGTCGCGAACAACGGAGAAGAGAAGTTGATGGCGATGGCGCCGGCGAGCGGCATCAGGCTGAACGCGATCAGCAGAAACGTCTGCGAGCAGCCTTGCGACACCGAGCGCAGCACGTGGTGGCGCAGGCGTTGCGTGCGAAAAACGACGAGCCCGGTCTGCGGTATGATGAAGAGCGCGCAGGTGAGGAGCGCGATGGCGGTGCGGGTAAACAGAACTTCGCCGATCGAATAACTCGCCACCAACCATTTGGACACCGCGCTGGAAACGGCGAACACGACGGTGGCGCCGACCATGTAAAGAATGCCGAGCGGGACATGCTCCCGGCGCGCGGTTTTCGCGGGCGCGATCACGCCGGTCGCTTCACTCGTCGGGATCGGCTCTTTGCCGGCAGCGGATCGCCTCAAATTGGCCGCGCCTCGCCTTCACGCGCGATTTCGCCAGCGCTCGGTCGAGCAATACGCGCTGTTCAACCGTTATGACATGGCAATGGTTGGTTCGTCATTCCCGGACGGCATGACGGGTGAGCCAATTTAATCCTTGCAATGACGCAGGGATTCTGCGTCCCGGCGCCACGCCGTGCGGCACGGACGCTGCGGTGCTCTTTCGCGCCATAGTTTATCGAGGCTGACTCGACCATCATCCTACTCCGTGGCGGAGGTCGGAAGGATCGCTCACCGTGATTGCAGCGGCAGAACCTTCGGCGCCGGCGGCCTGTCCGCAGGCGCGGCCTTTCTCTTCAGCATATCGTGGATCACGTCGAACACGCGCACCCCAATCTCGCTCGGCATCGGCGCGAGCCATGGGGAGGCTTGCAACGTGGCCCGCGCATCGGCGACGCCCTGCTGCCAGCGCAGCGCCATCGTCGGACGGCTGAACTCGAAATCCTTCCAGGAGCCCTGCGGCTCGTCCGGGCGGTAGATCATCTGCACGATGTCCATCGTCGTGACGCAACCGTGTTGGCAGAGCCGCTCGGCCTGTTCGGTGCTCGCGATCTCGGGCGGCAGCAGCTTATGCAATTCGTTGATCATATGTCGCACGTCGTGCCTTTCACACAACATACTGGTCGTAAGCCGCGTCCGGCTGGAATAGCGAATGTCCTTGTCGCGCTCTTGCACTTCATCGAGATTGGTGGGGTGCTTTCGAGAACGCGCCGGAAACAGGTCGACCTGGAAGATCAGGCGACTGCGGCGTGGATAGTAGTCCACCATGTATTGCAGCGGGGTTTTGGAGAAGAGGCCTCCATCCCAATACTGCTCGCCATCGATCTCGACCGGCGGAAAACCGGGTGGCAACGCACCGCTGGCCATGACGTGCTCGGGGCGAATCGTCATATCGCTGCTGTCGAAATAGGCGAAATCGCCGGTCCGGACGTTGACCGCGCCGACGCTCAGCCGCATGTCCTTTCCGGCATTGATGCGGTCGAAATCGACGAGCCGCTCCAGCGTCGCTTTGAGCGCCGATGTCGAGTAGTAGCTCGTGCACTTGTCGGATGGAGGCCAGGCTCGGGGATGCGGGCCGAAAAAGCCGGGTTGACCGAACGCAATCGCCATCGCCGCGCTTGCCCAGCGTTGCCAGGCAGCCAGGGCTCCGCTCGCGTGCGGCCACAGCATGGTCGGAGCGGTGATCTCCTCCCAGAAGCCGCGCAAGCGATCGACGCGATCCTTCGGCGCATTGCCGGCGATGATCGCCGCATTGACCGCGCCGATGGAGATCCCCGCGACCCAATCCGGCATATAGTCGGAGGCCGCCAGCGCCTCGTACACGCCGGCCTGATAGCTGCCGAGCGCGCCGCCGCCTTGCAGGACCAAGCCAACCTTCTTGTTATAGGATGCCGGCACGGCCGGCGGAGTATCTTCGGTCATAAGCGCCTCTCCGCAAGCAGCTGACAGCTCTTGCTTGCCGCGTCGCGTCGGTCAAGGTGTCTATGCCGCAATTGAAACTGGAGTGCTTGTTGAGATATTTGCGGCCGACCGCCGGGCGGCTTTCGGCCCTGGACCATGCGCAATCGGGATTGAGCACCCATGGGCGAATTGACGACGATTGAAGCCAAAGCGTTCGTGCCGGCCAAAGACTTCGTTCTGTCCAAGCAGTTCTACCAGGACCTGGGCTTTGAGGTCGCTTGGTCCTCAGACGATCTGGCTTATGTCCGCAAAGGAAGTTCAAGTTTCCTCCTGCAAAGATTCTACAACAAGGAGCACGCCGACAACTTCATGATGCATTTGCTCGTTGAGGACGTCGAGGCTTGGTGGAGCCACGTTCAAGCGCAAGGATTGATTGACAAATACGGCGTGTGGGCGGAGCCGCCGGCGGACAGGTCATGGGGTCTCCGCGACTTCGTGATCGTTGATCCGAGTGGCGTCCTGTGGCGCATCGGGCAAAATATTGACGAGCCATCTGGGGAGGGCGCTTAGGGGGTCCGCCGGCTTGGCTGGCGGTTGAAAGCTCAGCGCAAGGTCGAAATATGCGCAGCAATTTTCACACATCTTTGCTCGGGATAAGATGCAATCATCCCTTCGTCACCATCGCTGCTTCTCGCCATACCGTTGGACCAGGCCGGCAATGCACGCACTGCTGAATAGAGATTTTGCCGCAGTGGAAGGCCTGTCGGCCATATAGCGAGTCCTCAATGACAGGGCCCCACCAATCGCTCCCGCTCGGGTCACTGGCGTTGATTGCCGCCTTCGTCGTCGCGGTTGCGGCGGCCTTTGCCTATACGGCGGGGTGGTTTTCGCCTCAGCGCCTGACGCCTAGCAAGCTGGTCGATGCATTTGCGCCGCCGAGCGGAGCGGCGCTCGGTCATCGCCGCAACCATGCGAAGGGGATCTGCTTTACCGGCGTCTTCGAAGCAAACGGGGCGGGATCCGAACTCTCGCAGGCTCCGGTTTTCGTGCGCGGACAGTATCCGGTGCTTGGGCGCTTCAACCTGGGAACCGCAAATCCGAACGCGGCGGATGCGACCGTCCGGGTGCGTGGCCTGGGACTACGGATATCGACGCCGGACGGCCAACAATGGCGTAGCGCCATGATCAATGCCCCGGTCTTTCCGGTCTCGACACCGCAAGTCTTCTACGAACTGCTGCGCGCGGAGGGGAGCAAGGAGGCGAACGCGGTTGCGACGTTCGCCGCGGCAAATCCGGAGTTCGCGCCGTTCGGCGACTGGGCCAAGAACGGGCCCTGGACCGGCAGCTATGCGGAAGAGCGCTACTACAGCCTCAACAGCTTCGTCTTCGTCGACGGTTCCGGCGCAGAGCACGTGGTGCGCTGGTCGTTGCTGTCAGCGGCGCAACCGGTCGCCGTCACGGCCGATGAGCTCGCCAAGCGCGGTCCCAATTTCCTCGAACAGGAGATTGCTCAGCGCGTCGCCGGCGCGCCACAGCGGTGGACCATGGTGGTGACGGTGGCTAATCCCGGCGATCCGACTGCGGACCCCAGCAAGGCCTGGCCTGCCGATCGCCGCAGCGTCGAGGTCGGTACGCTCGTGGCGCAGCAAGTCGAGGCCGAGCCGGACGGCCCATGCCGCGATATCAATTTCGATCCGACCGTGCTGCCCTCCGGGATGCGCACGTCGGATGATCCGTTCCCTGCTGCGCGCTCGGCCGCCTATGCAAAGTCTTACGACCTACGCACGGCGGAGGCCAAGGACTATCCCCGAACGACGACGGGAGCCAGGCCATGATCGCGGCTAACCGCCGCTTCAGCCCGTTGCAGCGTCTGCTGCACTGGCTCATGGCGGCCTGCATCCTGGCCATGCTGTTCATCGGCGTGGGCATGGTGTCCACGGTCATGCCGAAATATCTGACGCTCGTTGCAATCCATAAGCCGCTCGGCATCGCCATCCTGGCGCTCGCGCTGATCCGTTTGGCTGTGCGCCTGCGTTATGGTGCGCCGCCGCTGCCTGCCGACCTCCCCGAGCCAATGAAGCTCGCCGCGGTGGGGTCGCATTACGCATTGTACGCCCTGATGATCGCCATGCCGCTGCTCGGCTGGGGAATGCTGTCGGCGGCCGCCTATCCCGTCGTGTTGTTCGGCGGCTGGCATCTTCCCGCGATCCTGCCGCAGAGCGACAGCCTGCATACGCTCCTTTGGGACGCGCATTTCTATCTTGCTTTCGCGTTCTTCGCGCTGATCCTCTTGCACATCGCGGCGGCGTTGTTTCATGCACTCGTGCGGCGCGACGGTGTGTTCGAGACAATGGCGTCCGCGGCGATCTACGATGAGGTCGCGCCCGCCGAGCAAGGACGCCACGCGGCCTAGCGGCAAAATTTGCGACACCCTACGACTTTGCACTAACGCCTCGCAGGCTGCGCTTAATTTCGCGAGGGGTCCGGTTACCCTCCGACACCGACCCTCTCGATCAACGCCCGTGATTGACGTGATGGGCCAGAGCGGTCATCTGACCGCGTTCTCCGGTGTCGGCGCGCTCTGAGAAGAATCTTTCTTCGCAATCAGGCGGCGAGGGAGGTTCCTATTGGCTGCGGGCCAAAAATAGCAATGCGCCGGCATTGTAACTAACACTTTCCCCGGGCATTAACCTACTTTCGCTGAATGTCCATGATGGAGTTCCGCCCGTGCGCCGCCTTGCTCCGCTCGTCGCCGCTACTCTCTATGCAATCGGATCAATCGCATCCGCATCGACAGCGTGTGCACAGACGACATTGCTCAATGTCTCCTACGATCCTACTCGGGAACTGTCTTCTCCCAGGACATCGATGTGGTCGCCCCGGCTGATTGTCTCTTGCGCGGCCGCGTGCTCAGCGTTCGTCGAACGGCTACGGGACGCAGAGCCCAGGTCGCAATCGGATCAGGCGACGCGGTGCTCGAATCTGAGTTGCTACTGGGCAAGGACATCCAAGTCGGCACGGAGGTTGGGGTGATGGTACGGCAGGGCCGCGTATTTCCGGCCGCGATGTCCGGGTAGGGTCATTCACGTCAGTTGCCATATCCGCTCACTTGTCCGTTATACACGACAGCGCTCGCCCAGCGCGTCGAAGTCGTTCGCATCATGGGCTTCAAAAGCATATGGCCGCGCACGCTCGTCGCCGCCTCGAGTGTAAAAACGGCAGGTTTTGGAAATGCCCAGTTTTATAGCGAACCGGCGCGCCCGGCCAAATTCGAACTCACGACCTCTGCCTTGAGGGCAGCGCTCTATCCAGCGTCTCCTTATGCGACCAACAAGGCCGACCTAATCGAAATGCTCACATATTGCCGTGCCCGCGCTTGATGGTCTGGCGGATCACCGGCGCCGTGACCTGGTCGGAGATTTGGATGTTCCACATTTCGCTTTCGCCCTGCGCGGCGAAGTCGGCGAACAGCTTCGGGATGACCGACACATCGCGGATCTCGTGACCACGCAGGCCGAAGCCGCGCGCGATTTTTTCGAGCGCGGGCCGGCCGAACACAGCCAAGCTATCGTCAAGGCCGTCGGCGCGCAGCTTGTGAAACTCCGAGCCGTATCCGCCGTCGTTCATCGCGCAGATCAGGATGCGAAATCCTTGACGCTTGAGCGTCTCGAGCTCCTGGATATTGAAGAAGAGCCCACCGTCGCCTTCGAACAGCACGACCTTGCTGTCGCGGCCCTGCCGGCGGGCAGCCGCGACCCCGAGTGCATACGACAGGCCGTTGCCGACCGCGCCGAATTCACGGACCGTCGTGTAGCGCTCCGCCGGCCTGCCACGCATCTGGCTGTTGAAATAGGCCTGATGGCCGCCGCCGACGACGATGTCCCAGTCCTTTGGAACGACCGCGTCGATAGCTCGGATGGCCTCGCGTGGGTCCAGCACCCCGGGCGCGATGTCGAACGGCATCGAGTCCGCCGGCTCGGTCGCGATGCGGTGCGCCAGCTCTTTCGTGCGTATGGCCGCCGCCGTCGGCTTGCCAACGCCCAACTTCTTGTCGAGGCCGGCGAGGATCGCCTCGATGCCAATGAGCGCATCTGATCTGACGTAGATGTCGGCGGCCTTCTGCCCGTCGCGCAAGCCGCGAGGCGCATCGTCCAACTGGATCTTGAAGGATTTTGGGAAGAAGTGCCCGCCACCGACGTAGTAGGACAGGCTCGTGCCAACCGCGAGCACGACGTCCGCGGACTCGTACATCTCCCGGCCCAGCGACGTGAAGTAGCTGCCGGTGATGCCGAGCCCGAACGGATGGTCGTGGAAGAGACCGCGCGCGGGCAGCGTGTTGGAGAGCAGGGCGCCGCAGCGATCGGCGAGCCTGATCACCGCATCGCGCGCGCCCGCCCACAGCACACCGCGGCCGCCGAGGATGATCGGCCGCTTTGCCGCGGCCAGCCGCTCGACGGCCTCGGCCACGACCTCGGGATCGGGGTGCATGCGCCCAACCTTGGGCTGGTACATGGCCGAGGTCTCGTAGGGCTGGTTGGCCATGTATTCGACCTTCTGCAGGTCGTAGGGAATGCCCAGCACCACTGGGCACCGCTCGTACTTGGCGATGTGGAAGGCCTCGCGCACGTAGTCCATCATGCGTGGCACGCTGTGCGCGGCGATGTAACGCGCGCCGGTCGCCGTCACCAGCGGCGCCTGGTCGATCGCCTGGTTGTAGAACTTGGCGTTGATCGGCGCCTCGCCGGCGAACACCACCAGCGGCAGGCGGGCGCGAACCGCGGCCGGCAGCGCCGTCATAATCTGGGTCACGCCAGGGCCGCACGTGACGGAGGCAACGGCGAGCTTGCCGGTGGCTACGTTGTAGGCCGTCGCCGCCGCGACGGTCGCGTGCTCGTGCCTGACGTGGACGCTATGGACGCCTG
>Ga0307277_10000012_pt1 | contig 59664 bp, 58 predicted proteins | sample ER_DNA_116_FD_194473 | JGI IMG/M metagenome (GOLD analysis project Ga0307277, IMG submission 194473) | Bulk soil microbial communities from the East River watershed near Crested Butte, Colorado, United States - ER_DNA_116 | ecosystem: Environmental > Terrestrial > Soil > Floodplain | place...
CGACCGCGCGAGCCAGCATCAGGTGGCCATCTCCGCGATCGGCGCGGTCGTACTGCTCCTCGTCTACGGGGCCTGGCTCAGCTTCTACCTGCGCACGAGCTCGGGGGAGCACCGGCGAGAGGCCTTGCTGCGCATCCCGCTTCCCGTCGCCATCGGTCTCCTCGCGGTCAGCGGCGTGGCCGCGGCCTTCGTCGCGGACTGGTTCGTCGGCGCGCTCGACCCCGCAGTCGAAGCGCTCGGCATCTCGAAGGAGTTCACGGGGCTCGTGATCGTGGGTATCGCCGGGAACGCGGTCGAGAACGTCGTCGGGATCACGCTTGCCGCCAAGGGTCAGAGCGATCTCGCCGTCTCTGTCGTGAAGAACTCGGTCGCCCAGATCGCCGTCTTCCTCTTCCCCCTGCTCGTCATCCTCTCGCTCGCCTTCACCACGCACCTGACGTTCGTGCTCCCCGGCCTGTACGTCGGCGCGCTCTTTCTCATGGCCATCGCGGTGTGGCAGGTGACCGGCGACGGGGAGGCGGCCGCCTTCGAGGGACTCGCCCTCATCGGGCTCTACACGATCCTCGCGGTGATCACCTGGTACGAGTAGCGCCGCTCCGGCTCCGTCCGGGCTGGGCGTTAGCTTCGGCTTAGGCGATGAGGCCTGTGGAGCTCCGGCTCCCGGGCCTCTTTTCGTGTTCAAGGGGAGGTGCGGGGTGAAAACAGCGGATCTGGTCATCGCGGCCAACACGGTCTGGGTCGTGCTCGCGGCCGTGCTCGTCATGTTCATGCAAGCCGGCTTCGCCTTCCTCGAGGCAGGGCTGACGAGGATGAAAAACGCGGCGCACATCGCCGGGAAGAACGTCCTCATCTTCGGCCTTTGCTCGCTCGTCTACTGGGCGGTCGGCTTCGGCCTCGCCTTCGGCGACGGCAACTCCATCCTGGGGACGAGCGGCTTCGCACCCTCCGTCGACGCCCTCCTCGGCGTGGCGCAGGCGCCGTTCAGCTTCTTCGGCTCGATTCCGGGCGCGGGCGCCTACTTCTTCGAGGTCGTGTTCGCCGGCGTCTCGGTCGCGATCGTCTGGGGCGCGATGGCCGAGCGGGCGAAGCTCTGGGTCTACTTCGTCTTCGGCGCCGCCTTCACGATCGTCTACTCCGTCGTCTCCCACTGGGTGTGGCACTCGGGCGGCTGGCTCTATTCGCTGGGAATGCAGGACTTCGCCGGTTCGACGGTCGTGCATCTGCAGGGCGCGCTCGCCGCGCTCGCCGGCGCGCTCCTGCTCGGTCCGCGCATCGGCCGCTTCGGCCAGGACGGGCGCGCCCATCCGATCCCGGGCCACAACATGCCCTACGCCGTCCTCGGCACGCTCATCCTCTGGTTCGGCTGGTTCGGCTTCAACCCGGGCTCGACCCTCGGAGTCGCCTCGGGCGACCGCGTCGGCTACTTCGCCTACGTCGCGCTGACGACCAACCTGGCGGCGGCCGCCGGCGCGCTCGGCGGCATCGGGACCGCCTGGCTCGCCCTCAAGAAGCCGGACATCGGGATGATGCTGAACGGCGTCATCGCGGCGCTCGTGGCGATCACGGCGGCTTCGGGGTTCGTCGCACCCTGGGCGGCGATTTTCATCGGCGGCGTCGCCGGCGCGATCGCCGTCTACGGCGTCCTATTCGTCGAGCGCCTAAAGATCGACGATCCCATCGGCGCGGTCGCAGTTCACGGATTCTCGGGTGTGTGGGGCACCCTCGCCACGGGGCTCTTCGCCGTGCCGGCGCTCGCGGCGAACCTCGCCACCGGCAGCGGCGGGCTCTTCTACACAGGGAGCTTCCACCAGCTCGGCGTGCAAGCCCTCGGCATCGCGGCCGTGGGCGCGTTCACGTTTGTCGCGTCGTACTCGATGCTTTGGACGATGAAGGCGCTCTTCGGGATCCGGGCCGAGGCTGAGGGGGAGACCGCGGGGCTGGACGTCTCCGAGCACGGGCAGGCCGGCTATCCGGAGCTCTATCCGCGGCTCTACGAGCTCCAGAGGCTGGAAGAGCGCCTGGGCGAGGCCGCCTGAGGAGGAGTATCCCGGGAAGGCCGCTGCGCGTTAAACGGCCGATGTGCGTTCAATGCGGCAGCCCCCATATCTCTGATTCGTACGGATTCTGCCTCGCGTGCTCGATCGAGATCAGGCGAGAGTTCTACGCCGGTCTCGAGCGCCTGATCGCCTACCTCGCCTCGTGGGCGGCCTTCGAGGAGTGGGAGGCAGAGCACACCGTCGAGGCGCGTTAGTCGAAACGCAGGCGTATTCTCGCCTGCGTGAGAGAGATCCTCGAGACGATCGAGGGCTGGGCCAACGAGGAGCTGAGCGTCGTGCTCGCGACGCTCGTCGGCACGGAGCGCTCGTCGCCGCGTGACCCCGGGGCGGCAATGGCCGTCTCGGAGCGAGGGGACGTCGTGGGGTCTCTCACCGGAGGATGCGTCGAGCCGGCTCTCTACGAGGAAGCGCGGGCGATCTTCGACGGCGGCGCGCCTCGCCTGCGGAGCTACGGAATCGAGGAAGAGGACGCCTTCGAAGCCGGCCTCCCCTGTGGGGGAACGATTCACGTCTTCTTGGCTATGGCGAGGCCCGACCTCATCGAAGAACTCTCGGCCGCGGTGCGACATGAAATGCCGGTCGCGCTCGCCATCAAAACCGCAGGGCCTGAGATCGGCGAGCAACGTCTTGTGTCCGCGGACGGGCGCACGGAGCCGGCGCTCGAGGAGGACGTCTTCATCCTCCCGCTTCTGCCGCGGCCGCGCATGTACGTCTTCGGCGCGCTCGATCACGCCGCTGCCGTCGCCCGCGCGGGGAGCCTGCTCGGCTTCCACGTCACGGTCTGCGACGCGCGCAAGCGCTTCCTCACCAGGGAGCGCTTCCCCGAGCCGGACGAGCTCGTCGTTGCCTGGCCACACGAGTTCCTGCGCTCGGCGGAGGTGGACGAACGCACGGCGATCTGCGTCCTCACTCATGAGCACAAGTTCGACGTCCCTCTTCTCCAAACGGCGCTCGCCGGACCGGCCGGCTACATCGGCGCGCTCGGCGGATCGAAGACGCGAGCCGACCGAGAGGAGCGGCTGCGCGCCGAAGGAGTGGACGAGGAGAACCTGCGGCGAATCCACGCTCCGATCGGGCTCGACATCGGCGCCCGGACGCCCGAGGAGGTCGCGATCGCCGTCGCCGCCGAGATCGTCGCGCTACGACGCGGATCCAACTAAGCGCGGGCCTAGGCTAGCGCGGCAGCTTCGCCCAGAAGCTGCGCACCTCGGGCGCGAGCAGCCCTGCGACGAGCACGAGCAGGACGAACGCGACGACCCCGCCCCAGACGAACGAGAGCGCGCTCAGCGCCATACCCATCACGACGGCGACCGTGAAGAGGACGACGCTCGCGGCCACGATGTAAGCGGCCCATGCGAGCTCGCTGCGCCCGATGACTGTCCGCAAGTGCTCCACGGATGAACGTTCGACTCGGAGCCGCGCAGTCTTCTGTTCCTGAGGGAACGCTTACAACTCGACGAGTGCCAGGGGGCGTGCGCGACTGAGGTGAGCCGGCGACCCTGACTATTGACTTCGCGAGAAGACGGTTGTAGCGTCGGCAACGATCTGGCTTCGACCGGCGAGAGGAGGCCGGTTTGTTGGGTGGGCAGCCAGGGGGGATTCTTAGCGGGTCTTTCGCGGCTGCCCGCAACTCGAACATCGGCTCGCGTTCGGCGGCACGAATCGGCGAAGAGTCGATGGGAAGGAGGGGTATGAGTAGCTCGCATGTAGCCCAATCTCCGGGGACAGTGCGGCGCCTTGCCGTCCTCGGCGCCTTGTTCGTCACAGCGGTGTGCGTCCAGCTGATGGTGGCCGCACCGGCAGGCGCGACGGCCTATACCGGCGGCTTCTCGCCGACGATCTTCAGCGGCGGGGCCGACCTCAACGGGGACGCGGAGGTCACCGGTCGTGACGATTCGAATGCCTTCTATGGCGACACGAGCATCATCGACGGCCATCTCGACTGCGACGCGTGGACGTCGAACAACGACGGCGCAGCTGGGGACGGCACGATCGATGGAAGTGACAACTGCACGCTGATCGGTGTTGACGGCACGATGAACGGCGTCACGATCGATGTCGTCGCCGGCGAATTCCAGGTGCCCGACGGCCCTCTCCCCACAGTCTTCAACGCGGGAGATCCCGACAATCCGGATATCGGAGCCTCCGACTTCGCGTGGTCGACCATCGGCGGACGCGTCGATTCGAGCGGCAACGAGACGATCAACGCGAACGACTGTGCCTTCGGGCTCGTCGGCGTGACGGTCGACAACGGACTGGGCGACGCGACCGACGGCTACGACATCCTCGGCAACACCCAGTCGAACACGAACCCGTGCGGGTTCGCCAACCCGCCCCTCGCTGCGAACAACGGACTCGTTGATCGGAACAGCGACGGCGTCATCTCGGGCACCGACAGCTGCACGGACGGCTGCTTCTTCCGCCACAACGTCACGAACGGCGTCGTGCAAGTAGAAGGGCCCGCTCCGGACACGGGTTTCACCGGCGGCTTCTCGCCCTTCATCGTGAACGGGCTCGCCGACCTGAACGGCAATCGAACCGTGACCGGGCGCGACGACTCGAACGAGTTCTACGGCTCCACGAGCATCATCGACGGCGCCCTCGACTGCAACGCCTGGACCTCGGACAACGACGGCGCCGCCGGCGACGGCGTCATCAACGGCGCCGACGACTGCACGCTGATCGGCTACGACGGCACGGCCAACGGCAAGACGATCGAGGTCGTGGACGGAGAGTTCCAGGTGGGGAACGGCTTCCTGCCCACGATCTTCAACGCCGCCAACCCCGACAACCCCGATGTCGGCGACTCCGACTTCGCGTGGTCGACGATCCACGGCCGAGTCGACTCCAACGGGAACGAGTTCATCGACTTCAACGACTGCCACTTCGGCCTGATCGGCGTGCTCAGCGACAACGGGCTCGGCGACGCGACCGACGGGGCGGACATCCTCGGCAACAACCAGGCGAACACCGACCCGTGCGGCTTCGGAGCGCCAGCTCCGCCGGCCGCGGACAACGGCAAGGTCGACCTCAACAGTGACCACCAGATCACGTCGGCGGACTCGTGCACGAACGGCTGCTTCTTCGGCCACAACCTGCGGAACGGTCTCGTGCAATCGCTCGAGTGCCCCGGCTTCGCGGGCGATCCTCGGAACGATGTCAGGGGTACGGCAGGACCGGACACCCTTGTCGGCACGTCGGGCCGAGACATCATCTGCGGGCTCGGCGGCAACGACCTCCTCATCGGCCGAGGCGGAAAGGATCTGCTCATCGGTGGAGGGAACGCTGACGTCCTCCGCGGCGGCGCTGGCGCGGACACCCTTCGGGGCGGCGGCGGCGGCGACGTGCTTCGCGGCGGTTCCGGCGCCGACGTCCTGTCCGGGGGTCGCGGCAACGACGACCTGTTCGGCGGTCGCGGCAACGACCTCCTCCTCGGTGGCCGTGGCAACGACCACATGGACGGGGGTCGTGGCATCGACACCTGCCGCGGCGGGCCAGGTCGCGACACCTCGGTCAGGTGCGAGCACCACTGAGATAGCCCCTCGAGTTAACTGGGAAATCGGCCCCCTTGCGGGGGCCGATTTCTTTTCGGCTTTTGCAGCTCGGCTTGCGGCTAGAACCAGTGATCCTCGACCTCATGCGGGTCGAGGTGGTTCCGAAGCCAGAGCCCGAGCAGGACGAGCGGCGCGCCGGGGAAGACCATCATCAGCACGAGCGGCACCCAGAGGAGGCTGTTGACGCCGGGGCCGAGCAGGGCGAGCGCCGGCGGGAAGGCGAGCAGCGCAAACGTCTCCTGCCGCGGCATGGCGAACCCAGCCCCGAAATGCACGGCCATGGCGGCGACGAGCGCGAAGAGGATGATGAGGCCCGGCACGTGCCGCTCGGTGTTCGCGAACGCGTAGATCCAGAGCGTCATGAACGCCAGGTAGGCGAAGGAGGCCCTGATGTAGGTGTGGCGAGTGGCCGGAGTGCGCTCGATGAACGTGGTCACGTCTGTACGGGTCTCTCGGCGTGACCGCTCCGCCGATCAGTCGCTCTTACAGCGCATAATGAGCGACAAAGCCCGAATCGGGCATCCCTCTCAGTGGTGATGAAAGAAGCGACGTATTACGTGCAGTTTTCGTCTCCGGTGGAGGATCCGGAGCGCTGGCATACGATCGCGCGGGTGGAGGGCAAGGCCCTTGCGCAGGAGATTGTGCGGCTCGTCGAGGGCTCCTACGGACGGGTGGCGGTGACCTACCACTACTCCGGACGGGCGCTTTCACGCTCCGCTCTGCGGAGGGCCGGAACGCTGCAGCACGCCGACTGGGAGCTCGGCGTCGGCCATCACCGCGAGTACGGGGATGCGCTCCGCGAGAAGGCGGTCCGCAACCTGGGCGCCGTCTCGAACTAGGTATCGGCTCGACCTGAGGGCTGCCGATAGGAGCGGTAGGCCCGATGACCCGCCGCGCGCTCCTCTTCACTGTCGCCCTCGTGCTTGGATGCGCGGCGCTCTCGCTGGCGGGGAGCATCGTGGCGGTGCGCGCCGGGGGCCCCGCCGAGACCTCCTTCACGCTCGGACGCGTCGAGACGCGCGTCGGCCCCGCGAGCTCGGGGCGCTTCGACGCCTACGTGCCCATCGTCGACTGGGGCGTACGTGCCCGCCCGTACCGGGCGCCGCTTGCCGTGGACCTCCAGTTCCGCTCGCTGGATCGCGCCGCGGCTCTCGCCGCTGTGCGTTCGGGACCGGCCGCGCAGCAAAACGTCCGCCTCCTGGAAAGAGAGCTGCGTGCAAGCGTCGATGCCGGCTTCCGGCGCGCGGCGCTCGCGGCCCTCGTCGGCGGGATCGTCGGTGGCTTCCTGGCGGGCGCGATCGCGGTGGCCTTCGGCCGTCGGCGGCGCTGGCTGCCGACCGCGACGGTCGTCGGCCTGGTCACGTCAGCCTCGACCGTGCTCCTCGCCGGCCTGACACTCGTTCATGCGGACTGGAGCACGCTCCGCCAGCCCACGTTCTACGCCCACGGCTCCGAGCTGCCGAAGCTCCTGTCCTTCTCGGATCAGATCCTTACCGCCGGCGAGACGTACACGGACTCCTACGACCGCGCGGTCGCGGGCCTCGAGAACCTCATCTCGGCGACGGAGCGACCGCGCTCGGCGCCGCCAGTGAAGACCGTCGTCGTGGCTTCCGACCTCCACTCGAACGGCTTCGTCCTCCCGGTCCTCGCGCAGTACTCGACCGGGAAGCCCGTCTTCTTCGTCGGCGACTTCGCCGAGCTGGGGACAAAGCTCGAGGAGGGCGTCGTGCCCGCGGTGGCCCGGCTCGGGTCGCCCGTGGTCGCCGTCTCCGGCAACCACGACTCGGGAACCCTCATGCGCGCGCTCGCGCGTCACGGTGTGATCGTCCTCACCCGCTCGCGGGGAGTCGTGGAAGTCGACGGCATGGCGGTTGCCGGCTTCGAGGATCCGCTCGAGCGGGACGGCGGCGTGGCGGGCCATGTCCTCAAGCTGCGAGTGGGCGAGAAGGTGAGCGCCCAAGAGGAGCTGATCGCCTGGTTCGACGCGCTCCCGCGGCGGCCGCAGATCGTGCTCGTGCACCAATACGGGCTCGCGCATGCCCTGCTCGACCACGCGGCGGGCCAGGACGCGGCGCCGCTGCTCATCCTCACGGGCCACGATCATCGCCAGCACATCGATCAACGTGGCGACGACATCCTCGTCGACGGCGGCACCGTCGGGGCCGGGGGCCCATTCGCCATCGGCGAGTCGCCTGCCGGGTTCGCGCTGCTACATCTGACCGCGGCGAACCGGCTGCAGGCCGCCGATCTCGTTCAGGTGGAGCCGCTCTCGGGCGAGGGCAGCGCGCGCCGTGTCGTCTTCGACCCGGTCCGGTAGCCCTGCTGAAAAGGAAAGGGGCGGATTCACCGCATTGAGTCCGCCCCGTTCGAGTCCCGGTGTTGCTCCCGCCGCATCGGAGCCCCGGGAATACCGCCTTGACGCTTTCGGAGTGTGGCGGGTGGGGGTCGCTTGATTCGTCCCGCTTTCGGTGGTTCACCTTCGCGGTTGACCGGCTTTAGGCTTCGCGCGTGGAAGTGCTGACACCGCGGACGCTCGACGAGGCTCTCGTGCTGAAGGCCGAGCGGCCCGACGCGGTGCCGATCCAGGGTGGGACGGATGTGATGGTCGAGCTCAACTTCGACCGCGCCCGTCCCGAGACGGTGCTGAACCTGAATGAGGTGCACGAGTTGCGCGGGTGGTCGCGTGAGAATGGATGGCTGCGACTGGGCTCGGGCCTGACCTATGCGGAGGCGATGCAGCCGCCGCTCCGCGACCTGCTGCAGGCGCTCGCGGAGGCCTCCCGGACGGTGGGCTCGCCCCAGATCCGCAATCGCGGCACGATCGGGGGGAACCTGGGCACGGCCTCTCCTGCGGGCGATGCGCTTCCTCCTCTGCTCGTCTACGGGGCTGAGGTCGTCTGCGGGAGCGTGCGAGGCGTGCGCACGGTGCCGCTGGAGCGCTTCCTCGTCGGGCCGAAGCAGAACGCCCTCGCCGAGGACGAGCTGATCCTGGCCGCGCGGCTCGAGCCGCGGTCCTGGCGGCAGACGTTCATGAAGGTGGGGCCCCGGAACGCGATGGTGATCGCGGTCGTGTCCCTGGCCCTCGCCGTCGACGAGGAGCGGCAAGAGGTGCGGGCCTCATACGGATCGGCGGGGCCGAAGCCCGGGTTCATCACCGCGCCGCTCGAAGAGGCGGATGACTTCGCGGAGAGGGTGGCGCGCGACGCCTCGCCGATCGACGACGTGCGAGGGACGGCGGCCTATCGGCGGCACGCGCTGAAGGTGCTCGTCGAGCGGGCGCTCAACCGGTGCCGGACGTGAGCTTCGCGTTGTGAGGATCGCGCTGACGGTCAATGGCGAGCCGCGTGAGGCCGAGGTCTGGGAGGGAGAGAGCCTGCTGTACTCGTTGCGGGAGCACTTGGGTTTGCCGGGGTCGAAGAACGCGTGTGAGCAGGGGGAGTGCGGGTCGTGCTCGGTCCTGCTGGATGGGGAGCTGGTGTGCGCGTGCCTGGTGCTCGCGGCGCAGGCGGACGGGCACGAGGTGGTGACGGTGGAGGGCCTGGGGTCCGCCGAGGGCGAGCTCCATCCGGTGCAGGAGGCGTTCGCGGCGACCGGGGCAGTGCAGTGTGGGTTCTGCACGCCGGGCCTCGTCGTGGCGACCGTCGATCTGCTGAAGCGGGTGCCGGAGCCGTCGGATGACGAGATCCGCGAGGCGCTGAGCGGCAATCTCTGCCGGTGTACGGGCTACGCGAAGATCTTCGATGCGGTGCGGCGGGCGGCGGGAAGATGAGAGGCCTAATGGGGCCACCCCGAACCACCACCCACTTTCGAGCCTACTCGCGAAAGTCGCGCGCGGGTGAGATGCAAGGCGCCGGAACTCGCGCGAAGGCGCGCCAATGAGCGCGCCGGCGCGCAAGCTCGAGCACGGCCGCGTCGGCGAATCCATTCGCCGCGTCGACGCGATCCCCAAGGTCGCGGGCGAGTTCGCCTACGCGAGCGACCTCTTCGCCGCCGGCATGCTCTTCGGTCACACCCTCCGCAGCCCGCACGCCGCCGCCCGCATCAAGCGCATCGACATCGGCGAGGCCCGCGGGATGCCCGGCGTCCACGCCGTTCTCATCCACAAGGATGTTCCCGGCGAGAAGCGCTACGGCCTCGAGTTCGCCGACCAGCCGGTTCTGGCCATTGAGGACACGCGCTACTTCGGTGAACCCGTAGCCGTCGTCGCCGCCGAGCACCCTGAGCAGGCGCGCCGCGCCGCCGAGAGGATCCACGTCGAGTACATCCCACAGCAGCCGGTCGTGGACGCAGAGCGCGCCAAGGACGTCCTCCGGGAGCTCACCATCCGCCACGGGGATCCCGTTGCGAAGGGCGACGTGACCGTCAAAGGCGTGTACGAGCTCGGGATCCAGGACCAGGCCTTCCTCGGCCCCGAGTCGGGCCTCGCGGTGCCCGACGGCAAGGGCGGGATCGACATCTACGTCGCCACTCAGTGGCTGCACGTCGACCGCGACCAGGTCGCGCCCTGTCTTGGGCTCGAGCCAGAGCAGGTGCGCATCCACCTCGCAGGCGTCGGGGGCGCTTTCGGCGGTCGCGAGGATCTCTCCATGCAGATCCACAGCGCGCTGCTGGCGCTCAGGACGAACCGCCCCGTGAAGATGGTCTACAACCGCGAGGAGTCGTTCGCCGGCCACGTGCACAGGCACCCCGCAAAGGTCTGGGCGGAACACCGCGCCAACCGGGACGGGAAGCTCGTCAACGTCCGCATGCGGATCCTGCTCGACGGCGGCGCTTATGCCTCCAGCTCGACAGCCGTCTGCTCGAACGCAGCCTCGTTCGCGTGCGGTCCCTACGCGGTGCCCAACGCGTCCATCGAGTGCAAGGCGGTCTACACGAACAACCCGCCCTGTGGGGCCATGCGTGGATTCGGCGCCGTTCAGACCTGCTTCGCGGCCGAGGCCCAGATGGACAAGCTCGCGGCGGCGCTCGAGCTCGACCCGGTCGAAGTTCGCCTGCGCAACGCTCTCGCGCCGGGGGACACGCTGCCTACGGGCCAGCGGATCGACGGTTCGCTGCCGGTGGCCGAGGTGATCCGTCGCTGCGCCGCGCTCGAGCCACCCGAGCCGGAGGAGCTTCCCCGCGATCCGATCCGCCTTCCGGGCGGCGCCGGCAACACGACCCGCGGCGACGGCATCCGCCGGGGCCTCGGCTTCGCGCTCGGCTTCAAGAACGTCTGCTACTCGGAAGGGTTCGACGACTACTGCGCCGCCCGAGTTCGCCTTTTCGCCGATGCGGACGGCGAGCTGGTGGCCGAGATCCACTCGGCCGCCGCCGAGGTGGGGCAGGGCGTGACGAACGTGATGGTTCAGGTCGCGCGGACGGAGCTTCCCGACGTCGCGGATGTCGTCCTCGCGCCCCACTCGACCGCAGCGGTCGGCTCAGCGGGCTCGTCGTCGGCTTCGCGCCAGACGTGGATGACGGCGGGCGCCGTGCGGGCGGCCTGTCTGGCGATCAAGGACGAGCTTCGCCGCCGCGGCGGCGCTCTCGCGCCGGGTGAGGAGGTCGACGTCGAGCGTGTCTATCGCCACCGCCAGACCGCTCCCCTGGATCCGAAGACGGGGCAGATCGGGACGGAACCGGCGCACGTCGCCTTCGCCTGCGCGGCGATGAAGGCCGCCGTCGAGGTGGACGTCGAGCTCGGCCTCACGCGCGTCGTCTGGATCGGAACCGCTCAGGACGTTGGCAAGGCCATGAACCCGCAGGCCGTCTACGGTCAGATCGAGGGCGGCACGGCGCAGGGGCTCGGGCTCGCGCTGATGGAGGAGCTCCAGACGAAGGACGGCGTGATCACGAACGCCAGCTTCACCGATTACCTCATCCCGACGGCACTCGACATGCCCCCTGTGACGGCCGCGCTGGTCGAGGAGCCGGAGCCGTTCGCACCTTACGGCGCCAAAGGAGTGGGGGAGCCGCCCACCGTCGTCTCGACGGCGGCGATCGTCTCAGCTCTCCGCGCTGCGACGGGGCGGCCCCTCACGCGCGTTCCGGTACGGCCTGACGACATCGTCGGGCTCGCTGGCGACTAACGGCGCGTCGCGATCGCCTCGAGGGACCGAGTGTTGAGAATGTCGGCCGCGGTCGCCCAGCCGCGCCGCGCGGTGTGCACCGCGAGCTCCATGTTCGCGAGGCCACGGACCGAGTGCGCGTCGGTTGAAACGACGATCTTCACGCCCGCCTCGACCGCGCGGCGCACGTGCTCGCCGCTCAGATCGAGCCGGTCGGGCAGGCCGTTGACCTCGAGCGCCACGCCCGTCTGCAAGGACACCTCGAAGACCCTGTCGAGATCGAGCGCGTTCTCCGGCCGGTGGTTGAGGATCCGCCCCTTCGGATGAGAGAGGCAGCGAACGTGCGGGTTCCGCATCGCCTCCACCGTGCGCTTCGTCAGCTCGCGGGCCGGCATGCGCTGCCCGCCGTGGACGCTCGCCTGCACCCAGTCGAGCTCGGCGAGGACGTCGTCGGGCAGGTCGAGCGAGCCGTCGCGCAGGATGTCGCACTCGATTCCGCGCAGGATCCGAAACGGCGCGAGCGTCTCGTTGGCGGCCGCGATCTCCTCGCCCTGGCGGCGGACCATGTCCTCGGTGAGTCCGGGCACCGCGCCCACGCTCGGCGTGTGGTCGCAGATCGCCAGGTACTCGTAGCCGCGGTCGTGCGCCGCCTCGCCCATCTCGAGGATGCTCGCCTTTCCGTCCGACCAGGTCGTATGGCAGTGGAGGTCGCCGCGAACGTCCGCTAGCTCGAGCAGAGCGGGCGGTTCCTCGCTATGCGGCTCCTCGCGCAGCTCCGGCGGACACCAGGGAATCCCGAGCGCCGCGTAGACCTCCTCCTCGGTCGCGCCGGTGGGGAGCGGCTCGAGCGCGGAGACGTAGTCCTCGGAGCCCGTCCCGCGCAGGAGCTCAGTCCCGAAGCGCTCCGCAGGCGCGACGACGAGCTCCACCGGGACTCCCTCCACGGTGACTCCCACCGTCCCGTCCACGACGGCCACGATCTCGGGCAGCTCATGAAAGCGATCCAAAGCATTGTTGTCTGAACTGACAATAACGAGACGTTCGGACAGCTCCCGCCAGCGGCGTGGATCGCCTCCAACCACACCGTTCACCGCGGCCGCGACCGGTTCCACCAACACCCTCACGCGATTCAACGTCAGGCCCCGCCGCGGCTTCGGCCGCTCCTCGCGCTCGAGCGCGGCGAGGATCGCCGCCTCCCGTTTCGCGCCGATGCCCTGCACCTCGCGGAGCCGCCCGGCCCGTGCAGCCTCGCGGAACCCCTCCGGCGTCGTCACGCCGAGCGTCTGGGCGATCTCGACCGAGCGCTTAGCCGAGAGCCCGAGGAAGCGGCCGAGGCCGACGATCTGCGGCTGCACCTCGCGCTCGAGCTCGTCCAGCTCGGCGATCCGACCGGTCTCCACGAGCTCCACCAGCCGCCGCTCGATGCCGGGGCCGATCCCGCGCAGCTCCCGCACCCGTCCTTGCCGGACGAGCTCGCTCACGGGCGCCGGCGTAGCCCGGATCAGCTCCGCAGCGCGTCGGTAGGCACGAGCGGTGTAATACGAGGCTCCCGCGAGGTCGAGAAGCGCCGCAAAGGCATCGAGCCGCTCGGCGAGAGAAGAATTGTCGAGCTCCCGGCTCATTCTCGACCTTCGGTCAGGGTTGACCGACCGATCTGGAGTTGGGTTTTGGCACGGACCCGCGCATCATCCAGGGCATGGAGGGGCAGAGGGTCGCCGAGCCGCTTTCGAGCGCGCCACGGTTTCGGGACGAGCGGCTGCGCGTCCGGCGCTGGCGCCGGGAGCAGTTCTACGAGCTCGGCTTCACGTCCTCGGACGCCGTCGCGCTTGCGAGATCGGACGCGGATCTGAACGACACGCGCAAGCTGCTGAGGTCCGGCTGCGAGCACAAGCTCGCCTTTCGCCTGGTGCGATGAACGGAGACGATCCCCGCAGCCGCCTGGTCATCATGACCTACACCTTTTCGGTGTCGCTCGCCTTCTCGCTGAGCGCGTTCGTGCCGGTGCTCCTCTTCCTGCACTGGCTCTTCTGAACCTAGCGAGAAGAGCCACTTGGAACCTCGCCGCCGGGCTGCCAGGCTCAGCGGCGTGCGTCGCGCGCTGCTCCTCGCCCTGCTGGCGCTCCTCCCGCTGGCCTGCGGAGCGGCCCATCGCGCCTCCGCAACGGTGACCAGGGTCCTCGACGGCGACACGATCGTGCTCGAGGACGGCCGCCACGTCCGCCTCGTACAGCTCGACGCTCCCGAGACCGACGAGCGGGAGTGCTACGCCGACGAGGCCAAGACCGCGCTCTACCGCCTGATTCCCCCCGGAACCGAGGTCGAGATCGAGACCGATCCTGCACTGGACAAGGTCGATCAGTACGGGCGCACCCTCGCCTACGTGAAGAAGGACGGCGCCAACATCAACCTCGAGCTCGTCCGCGAGGGCGCCGCCGCGCCCTGGTTCTTCGAAGGCGACCGCGGGCGCTACGCGTCCGACTTCCTCGAGGCCGGCCGCGACGCCCGTGAGCATCAGCGCGGCCTCTGGGGCGCGTGTCCCGGAACTCCCTTCGACCCGCTCCACTCGGTGGAGGCGCGAAGTTAGGAAGCTGTAAACGACACAGGACAACCCTCGGACTTGGCCAAAATGCAGTTCGGTGTTTCACTTACGTGTGGTGGGTCGGGCCGCAGATCGTCCACCGCTCATGAGACTGAGGCAGTCGCCGCGGTTGCGTGGCTTCGTCGCCGCAGTCCTCGGAGCAGCCTTAGAGGCGGGCGTCAGCGTGGCCTTCGGCCAGACGGGCTTCGACGCCGTCGTCCTGGCGGCGACGATCGGGATCCTGATCGCCGTGCTCGCGGGGGCCGTGGGTGGCATCTGGGCCGGCCTCGCGGTCGCGGCTGTCGGCTGGGCGCTCCACTTCATCCTCGTTTCGGAGCAGACGTGGCGCGACGCGGTCACGCTCCCCGCCTGGCTGGGGGCAGCCGCCGCTGCCGGCTTCCTCTCGACACGTCTGCGAGCGCGGGCGACCGAGTACGAGATCCTGGGCGACCGCTTCGGCGCGCTCCGCGGAGCGACCCACGACGCGATCATCGGCCTCGGCCCGGACGGCACGATCAGCGCTTGGAGCGAGGGAGCCGAGAAGCTCTACGGCTACTCGGCCGCCGAGGCGGAAGGGCGGGAGCTGGCGGACCTGGTCGCCCCGGGTGAAGCGCACGACGCAATGCTCGCTCTCGTCGAAGCCGTGCATGGAGGGAAGAGCGTCGGCGACATCGAGCTTGAGCACGAGCGGAACGACGGCTCGACCCGCACTGTTCGCCTGACCGGGACGCCCGTGCGCGAGGAGTCGGGCTCGCGGGGAGCGGTCTTCGTGGCCGCGGACATCACCGATCTCGTCCTCTCGGAACAGGAGAAGGACGAGCTCGAGGCGCGTTACCACTCGCTGGCGCAGCAGCTCCCCGGGGCGACGTACGTCCACGAGGTCGGGAACCGCGAAAGGTTCGTCTACGTGAGCCCCCAGGTCGGAACGATGCTCGGCTACCGCGCCGAGGACTGGATCACCGACCGCGGGCTCTTCTTCCAGCTCGTCCACGAGGAGGACCGCGAGCGGGTCCGGGAGGAGATCGACCGCGCCGCGGAGGCCGCGACGCCGTTCGTCTCCGAGTACCGGATGCTCGGCCGGGACGGAAGCGTCGTCTGGGTGCGGGACGAGGCCACCACCGTGCGCGGGAGCGACGGCCAGCCTCACTACGTGCAGGGATATCTCCACGACATCAGTGCCGAGCAGGAGGCCCGTCTCGAGCGGGAGCGCCTGCGCGCCTCGGAGCGGGCGGCTGTCGCCGAGGCTGTCGAACGCCAGTTGAAGCTCGACCTGCTGGCGCGGGCCAGCCTCGGCCTCACGGGGTCGCTGGAGCGCGACGTGGGCCTGCGACGGGCGGCGGAGCACCTGACGGAGGGGTTTGCCGCCTGGTGCGTGATCGACCTCGTCGACGAGAAGGGTGCAACCATGCGTGCGGTTGCGGCTCGGGGCGACGCCGATCCGGTCAACGGCGCGCCGCCCTCCGAGCCCGAGGCCTCCGCGATCGAGGTGACCGAGACCGGCGACGCCGTCCTCTCGGAGACCCGCATCTGCGTCCCCATCGCAGCCCGCGGCCGCATCCTCGGCGCGCTCACGCTCCTGGCCGGCAAGAACGGCCGGCCGTACGGGCCCGACGACCTCAGCTTCGCGGAGCACCTCGCGCTCCTCACGGGCCTCGCGGTCGACAACACGCGGCTGCATCAGCAGGTGCAAGAGGGCGCGGATGCCGCGCATGTGCTCACGTACGTGGCCGACGGAGTCTTCCTCGTCGATCGGGGCGGCGTCGTCCGCCTCTGGAACCCGACGATGGAGGCGATCACGGGTTTCGAGGCCCGCAGGGTGATCGGCGCCCAGGCCGCGGACGTCATCCCCGACTGGTCGACGCTCGTTGAGCGGATCCCGGTGGGCGGCGCCGAGCCGGTGCCGCCGGAGACCGTTCCCCTCGAAACGGAACACGGCGAGCGCTGGGTCTCCGTCTCGGGGGTCGAGTTCTTCGACGGGATGGTGTTCGCACTACGGGACCTCACCGCGACGCGCCGGCTCGAGCAGCTCAAGGCCGAATTCGTGGCCACCGCCTCGCACGAGCTGCGGACACCGCTGGCGGCCGTCTACGGCGCCGCTCAGACGCTTCGCCGCCACGACTTCGCGCTGGACGAGTCGGGCCGCGAGCGCTTCGTCTCGCTCATCGTCGAGGAGTCGGAGCGGCTGGGGCGGATCGTCAACGACATCCTGCTCGCAAACCAGCTCGACGTCGGCAACCTCGAGCTGCGCAGCGAGCCCTTCGACCCGGGCGACCTCGTTGAGCGGGTCGTCGAGGCGGCCCGGGCGCATGCACCCTCGTCGATCACGATCGAAGTGGCGGCGGGCCCACCGGCGCCGGCGATCCCCTCCGACCGCGACCGCGTGCGCCAGGTGCTCGTGAACCTCGTCGAGAACGCGATCAAGTACTCCCCAGAGGGCGGTCGCGTGGAGGTCGGGGCCGTCGCGGTTGACAAGATGGTCCGCTTCTTCGTCCGCGACGAGGGCCTCGGGATCCCCGAGGAGGAGCAGAGCCGGATCTTCGACAAGTTCTATCGCCTCGACCCGCACATGACCGCGGGCGTGGGGGGTACGGGACTCGGGCTCTACATCTGCAACGAGCTCGTCCGCCGGATGGGCGGGCGCATCTGGGTCGAGGCGAACAACGGGCAGGGCTCGACGTTCTCCTTCGTGATCCCGGCCGGAGAGTCGTCGGCCCCACGGCCGCACCTCCACGAGGTCTTCGAGAGCCCGGGCGGGTAGCGAGCGCTGAGCGATGCGGGTCCGCGGGGGGACTCTCGGTGGGCGCTGTGCTGTTGCCCTGGCCTGCGCTGCGATTAGCCTCGCCGCCCCGGCGGTAGCGAGTGCAGGCGCCGCGGATACGGCCGCGCTGCAGGTTGCCCTCCGCGCCTGCAAGAAACAGGCTGCGCGATGACTCCTGTCTAGGGAGCCGGGCCAGGAACGGTCATGCGGCCCGACCCTGGGCTCGGCTCCCTAAATCCCTGCCCGGCCGCGCTATCATCGGCGATCCGGGTGGGATTTTTCAGGCGCAGGACGAGCCTCGAGGACCTCGTTCGCGGGCACCTCGAGCGGCTGGGCATCTCCTCCTTCTGGCTGCATTCGGCCCTGGACGCGATCGGTCACTGCGAGCGGGGTGAGCCGTTCGAACCGGTCTTCAGTATCTCCGGCCCGGCTCCCGCCCGGTCGGTCGTCGCTCTCATGAGCCTGGAACCGTTCGTCCGCCGCGAGATCGACTGGACGGTCTCTCCCAGCGAATCGCCGCTCTGGGTCGGCTCAGTGGGCGACCTGCAGGAAGAGGTCTTCGAGGCGACCGCCGAGCGCTTCGTCGAGCTCTACTCGTCGGCCGAGAACCCGACCATTCGGCCCGAGCTCGAGCGGGCCATCCGCGAGCTGCGCACCGCGATTCAGGTCGAGCTCGACGAGCTCGACGACGAGGAAACCTCGGTCAGGCTCTGGTCGCTCGGAGCCGCCGGATACGTCTGGCGGCTCGCTGAAAGCCGGGCTCAGACGAGCGACCACAACCTGCGGGCCGACCTGGTAAAGGAGGTCGAAGCCGTCGTCGCGCCGTTTGCGTCGGATCCCTCCGACAGCCGAATCTACGGGCCCGCCGCGGCCGAGATCGTCCGTCGCAATCTCCTCTTGGGCTCGGGCTCGCCGGGAGGATGGGCGACCGGCGGGGAGTTCCTGCGCCGTGGTTTCCGCTTCGCCGACCGAATGCTCTGGCCGGATGCAGAGGCTCCGAGGAAGGCACGCTGGGACGCGTTCGTCTTCGGCGTCGCGCTGTACGAGGTGGATCAGAGCCTGGCGCGGCGGGCGGCGTGGTCCGCGCGAAATCGGCGCGTCTCGACGGCTCGTCCCTAGTATCGTCGCGCCATGCCGGATCTGGCCCGACGCCTCGCGGTCGCCCGCGGCGACGAGCTCGCGGACGTCGTCATCGAGGGCGGGAAGGTCTTCTCCGCCTTCACGCGCGAGTGGCTCGACACCGAGGTCGCCATCTGCGACGGCTACGTCGCCGGGCTCGGCGAGTACGCGGGCAGGGAGGTCATCCACGCGGGCGGCAAGTACGTCGTCCCCGGCTTCGTCGACGCGCACATGCACCTCGAGTCGTCGAAGCTGCTCGTGGACGAGTTCGCTCGGCTCGTCCTGCCGATGGGAACGACGACGGTCGTGGCCGATCCACACGAGATCGCCAACGTCCTCGGCACGGACGGGATCCACTGGCTTGCCGACCTCGCCGAGGAGGTGCCGCTCGACATCTTCTTCATGGCCTCCTCGTCGGTACCGGCGTCGAAGTTCGAGTCGCCGCGCCGCGCGCTGACCCTCGGAGACCTGCAGGGGCTCCTCCGCCGCCGGCGCGTGATCGGGCTCGCCGAGATGATGAACTACCCCGGCGTCGTCTCCGGCGATCCGGACGAGCTCGGCAAGCTCGGGCTCGACGGCATCTCCCACGTGGACGGGCATGCGCCCGGCGTGCTCGGGCGCGACCTGCAGGCGTACGCCGCCGCGGGCGTCCGCTCCGACCACGAGGGCTCGACGGCTGAAGAGGGGCGCGAGCGGCTGCGTGCAGGAATGTGGGTCCTGATCCGGGAGGCGAGCGCAGCCCGCAACGTCGAGGCGCTGGCGCCGCTCGTCGCGGAGTTCGGTCCGGCGCGAATGGCCCTCTGCACCGACGACCGGGAGCCGGAGCACATCGCGGAGGAGGGCCACATGAACGCGGTCGTGCGCAAGGCGGTGGACGTCGGGATCGCGCCCGAGGACGCCCTCGTCATGGCGACCGCGAACGGCGCGGTCTGGCACGGCTTGCGGGACTTCGGCGCGATCGCTCCCGGCTTCCAGGCGGACCTGCTCCTGCTCCCGGATCTCGAGTCCTTCGAGCCCGACCTCGTGCTGAAGCGGGGCGCTCCGGTGGAGGAGTTCCCGCGCGCCGAGGTGCCGGAGTGGGTCAAGCACACCGTGCGCGTGCAGCCGACGGCCTCGAACGACTTCCAGATCCCGTGGGAAGGCGGCGCTGCGCGCGTGATCGGGCTCGTCGAGGGCCAGATCGTCACCGAGGAGCTGCAGGAGGAGCCGCGCGTCGAGGATGGTCTCGCCGTCGCCGATTCAGGCCGCGACCTCGCCAAGATCGCGGTCGTCGAGAGGCATCTGGGGACAGGGCGGATCGGGCTGGGCTTCGTGCGCGGCTTCGCGCTCCAGCGGGGCGCGATCGCGACGACGATCGCCCACGACGCCCACAACATCGTTGTCGTGGGAGTCGACGACGGCGATATGGCACGCGCCGTCCAGCGGCTGGCCGAGATCGGCGGCGGGCTCGTCGTCATCGCCGACCGCGGCGTGCAGGCGGAGCTGCCACTTCCGGTCGCCGGGATCGTCTCCGACGCGCGCTACGAGGAGGTCGTCGAGGCCTCGGAAGCGTGCATCGCCGCCGCACGGGAGCTCGGCTGCATCTTCCCGGCGCCCTTCCAGACGCTCAGCTTCCTGGCCCTCTCCGTGATCCCAAGGCTGAAGATCACAGACCGCGGCCTCATCGACGTGGACGCCTTCGAGGTCGTCCCGCTCGAGGCGTCCTAGCCCGCCGGGATCTTCCCCGCCGGCGGGGCCCAGGAGGAGGCGAAGTCCTCCATCGGCCAGTCCGCCGTGCGGGCGCCTGCCTCATAGGCGCTCTGGAGGAAGCGGAGGAGGGCGAGGCGCGGGGACTCCGCCGTGCGCACGTCCTCGTACCAGAGGCGCGCCTGGTGGCTGGGGCCTGTCTCCGCCCAGAACGCCTGCTCCGGCTCAAGCGGGTGTTCGGTGAGGCCGGGCGGCTCGGGGGCGGTGTATGAGTAGTAGCAGGGGTCCGGCCAGGAGCCGTCTCCGGCCCAGAACCCGAAACTGATCACTTCGTGCGAGTAAGCCTCCTGGTCGACCCGGCTCCAGGTCGGCTTGGGATCGGTCCGACGGCCCGAGAAGCGCGTGACCGCGAGATCCATGCCGTGCCAGAAGAGGTGCACGGGGCTCGTCTTGCCCGTGAACCAGCCCGCGAACTCCTCGAAGACGAGCGTCGTCGCGGAGAGGGCGTGCCAGAAGCGCTCCACGGCGTCGGAGTCGTAGGAGGCGTCCTGGTCGTCGGTCGCGAAGGGGATCGGCGTCGGATCTCCGTAGGACTGCGCAAGGATGTCGACGTCGATCCCGAGCCGGGCAAGGAGGGAGAAGAGCTGCTCGTAGAAGGCGGCGACGGAGAGACCGTCGCGGAGCGGTAGGCGCTCGACTTCTCCACGCTCCGTGCGGACGACGAGGGCGTGGTCGACGAAGTCGAACTCGAGCTCGAGGGTGGTGTCGCCGCTCGGCATCGCGCCGGTGGTGAGGCCGCGAGGGGTGACGTAGAGGACGACGTGCCACCAGTGGTTCTTCGCCGGCGCGAGGGCCAGCCGCACCTTGCCGACGATCTGGATGAAGAGCCGGAGGGTGACTCTCGTTGCGTCCCATTCGGAGAGCCGGAGCGCGGGGAAGTCGTTCACGCCTCCATTGTTCCGATTCAGCTCGACCCTACGACCGCGTGTACAGGGCGGAGGTCGTATCATGCTGGTCCGCTTGTCTGACAAGGCCCTCTTCGAGCCGATCGCTCGGCAGAAGACGTACGAGATCGTTGCGGAGCGCCTCCTCGGCCTCATCAGCTCCCGCCATCTCGGGCCGGGCGACGCACTTCCCTCCGAGCGCGAGTTGGTCGAGCTCTACGGGGTCGGTCGCTCGTCGATTCGTGAGGCGTTGCGCATGCTCGAGTCGAAGGGTGTGATCAAGAGTGGGGGCAACGGGAGCTTCGCGGTTGCCGAGTTCCGCAACGCGCTCAACTACTCGCTCGACTTCCTCCTGTCGGTCGACGAGGCCGACTACGGCGAGCTTTTCGAGGTTCGGCGGATCCTGGAGGGTGAAGCGGCCGCGCTTGCGGCCTCGCGGCGTAACGAGGAGCACCTCACGCGGATGGAGGCGGGGATTGCAGGGATGGAGCAGGGCCTTGGCTCGGAGGAAGGCTTCATCACGGCCGACCTGCGTTTCCACCTCACGATCGCCGAGGCAAGCGGCAATCGACTCATCGCGCACCTCATGGATGCCATTCGCACGCTCCTGCAGCGCTCGCTCTCCTCCGCGTACCACATCCCGGGCAGCCCCGAACGAGCGATCGTCCTGCACAGCCTGATCCTCGAAGCGATCACCGCAAGGCGCCCAGAGGAGGCCCGCCAGCGAATGCAGGAGCACGTATCGCGTGTCGAGCGGGACATCACGAGGTCGGAGGACTGAAGGTGGCCAAGGTTGGGTTCGTCGGTCTCGGTGTCATGGGAGGTGGTGTTGCCAGGCGCCTCCTGGCCGCCGGGCACGAGGTCCACGGCTGGAACCGCACGCCCGAGAAGGCGGTCGCTCTCGTCGACCTGGGATGCGTACTCGAGGACTCCCCGCGGGCGGTCGCGGAACGCGCGGAGGTTGTCTTCACGATGGTGACGAATGTCGCCGCTCTCCGCGCCGTCGCGGAAGGAGAGGACGGAATCGTTGCCGGCCTCGGCTCCGGCAAGATCTGGGTCGACATGACGACCGCCGCCCCCGCGGTGAGCCGAGAGCTTGCCGAGCGCACGCGGGAGACGGGCGCCGACATGGTCGACGCGCCCGTCTCGGGCAGCGTGTCGACGCTCGAGGAAGGACGGCTCTCGATCATGGTGGGCGGGAGCGAGGAGACCTTCCGTCGCGTCGAGCCGATTCTGCTCGACATCGGGCCGAAGGTGACTCGGGTCGGCGACAACGGGCAGGCCTTGCTCCTGAAGATCGCGATCAACCTGAGCCTCCACGTCCAGATGGTCGCTTTCTGCGAAGGACTGCTCTTGGCGGAGAAGGACGGAATCGACCGCGAGGTCGCCCTGGACGTGATGCTCGGAAGCGTGATCGCCTCGCCGATGCTCAAGTACCGAGCCCCTTTCGTCCTCGACATGCCGGACGAGGCGTGGTTCGACGTCAACATGATGCAGAAGGACATGCTCCTTGCCCTCGAGGCGGGGAGGCAGCTCGACGTCCCGATGCCGACGACGGCGATCGCCAACGAGCTCCTCACGGCGGCCCGGGCGATGGGTCTCGAGCAGAACGACTTCGCCATCGTTTACGAGGTGCTGGCCGAGATGTCCGGACTGCGCAAGGTGGAGCGTTGATGGCGACCGAAGCGAAGTCCACCGCCGAAGTCGGAGCCGAGCTCGCAGTGCGGATGTACCAGCAGATGCAGCGCATCCGCTCCTTCGAGGAGCGCGTCGACCAGCTCTATCGAGGCGCGAAGATGCCGGGCCTCGCGCACCTTTACGTCGGCGAGGAAGCGGTCGCGGTCGGGGTCTGCGAGGCCCTCCGTCGCGACGACTACATCACCAGCACGCACCGGGGCCACGGCCACTGCCTGGCCAAGGGGGCAGCGCTTGATCGCATGTTCTGCGAGCTGCTCGGCAAGGAAGAGGGCTACTGCCGCGGCAAGGGCGGGTCCATGCACATCGCCGACCATGAGAACGGGAACCTCGGAGCCAATGCGATCGTCGGAGGATCGACGGGCATCGCCACGGGTGCTGCCTTCTCGGCCAAGGCGCGGGGCACCGACCAGGTCGCGGTCTGCTTCTTCGGCGAGGGCGCGCTCGGCCAGGGCGTTCTCTACGAGGTGATGAACATGGCGGCTCTCTGGAAGCTCCCGGTGGTGTACGTCTGCGAGAACAATTCGTACAACGAGTACACCCACTACTCCGAGACGACGGCGGGAGACATCGGCGGGCGGCCAGGAGCCTTCGCCATTCCCAGCGAAGAGATCGACGGCCAGGACGCACGCGCGGTCTTCGCGGCCACGCGCCGTGCCGTCGAGCGCGCCCGCAGCGGGGAGGGCCCCAGCTTCCTCGTCTGCGAGACCTATCGCTACCACGGACATCACGTCGGCGACGTCGACCGGAGCTACTACCGCTCGAAAGACGAGGAGGAACGGTGGAAGGCCGAGCGCGATCCCCTGCGCCTCCTCGGAGCCTGGATCGTCGAGCAAGGATTCGCCGACGAGGGCGAGCTCGAGCAGATCGGTCGCGACGCGGAGTCCGAAGTCGCTGCGGCCGCCGAGCACGCGCTCGAGGCTCCTTTTCCTGATCCCCGGGAGGTGGACGAGCATGTCTACGCGGGCTGAGGTCGCGGTGCCGAAGGAGCACGAAGGCACGCGCGAGATCTCCCTCGCCCAGGCGGTCAACGAGGCGCTCGCCGAAGAGCTGCGGCGCGACCCGAGCGTCTTCCTCATCGGCGAGGACGTCGCCGAGGCGGGTACGCCCTTCAAGGTCACGTCGGGCCTCGTGGAGGAGTTCGGCCCCGAGCGCGTGCTCGACTCTCCCATCTCGGAGGCCGGCATCACCGGAATCGGCCTCGGGGCCGCGATGACTGGCATGCGCCCGGTCGTGGACATCATGTTCGGCGACTTCCTCACGCTCGTCATGGACCAGCTCGCCAATCAGGCGGCAAAGGCCCACTACATGTCCGGGGGCCGCTTGAGAGCGCCGCTCACCGTCCGGACGACGCTCGGAGCCACGCGCCGGTCGGCCGCGCAGCACAGCCAGAGTCTCCACGCGTGGGTCTCCCACGTGCCCGGGCTCAAGGTCGCATTGCCCGCGACGCCCTATGACGCCAAGGGGCTCCTGAAGACCGCAATCCGGGACGACAGCCCGGTCGTTTTCTTCGAGGACAAGATGATGTTCGCGGTCAAGGGCCCCGTGCCGGACGACGAGTACACGATCCCCTTCGGTGTCGCGGACGTGAAGCGGGAGGGGGAGGACCTCACGCTGGTCGCGACCAGCTCGATGGTCTACGTCGCACTCGAGGCGGCCGACCGACTGGCCGGGGAGGGAGTCAGCGCGGAGGTGATCGATCCGCGCACGCTCGTCCCGCTCGACCGCGAGACGCTCGTCTCCTCGGCGAAGAAGACCGGCCGCGTGATCGTCGTCGACGAGGGCCACCGGAGCTACGGCGCTTCCGCCGAGCTCGCCGCGGCCATCGCCGAGGACGCCTTCTACTGGCTCGACGCGCCCGTCCGTCGCGCCGCAGCGATGGACGTGCCGGTGCCCTTCTCGCCCGTGCTCGAGGACCAGACGGTCCCCACGCCGGACACGCTCGTCGAATTGTCCCGGTCCCTCGTCGGAAAGGCCTAGCGATGGGTTTGCGCAGCTTCGGAACGATGGCGGTCGACTGGGAGCAGCGAGTCGACTTCGACCGTCTCCGGCGTGAGCGGCTGGCCCGCGCGAAGGCGCGACTCGAGGAGTCGGAGCTCGGAGCGCTCCTCTGCTTCGACATGGCGAACATCCGCTACCTCACCGCCACGCACATCGGCACGTGGGCGATCGACAAGCTCATCCGCTTCTGCCTGCTGCCGCGTGAGGACGAGCCGATTCTCTGGGACTTCGGGTCGGCCGCGCGCCATCACAAGCTCTTCTGCCCCTGGCTGGGTGAGGAGCGCTCGCGGGCAGGCATCTCCACGCTGCGCGGTTCCGTCGAGGGCCGGGCCGAGTCCGTGGCGCAGAAGATCCGCGCCGAGCTCGAGGAGCGCGGCCTCCTCGGCGAGCCGCTCGGCGTCGACGTCGTCGAGCTGCCGGTGCTCCGGGCGCTCGAGGCCGAGGGGATCCGGGTCGTCGACTGCCAGGCCCTCATGCAGGACATGCGCATGCTGAAGACCCAAGATGAGATCACTCTCCTGACGACCGCCTGCGCGATGGTCGACGCAGCGTATGAGGAGCTCTTCCGCGCCGTGAGGCCGGGCATGCGCGAGAACGAGTGCGTGGCTCTCGTCAACCGCGTTCTCTACGAGCTCGGGTCCGAGCACGTCGAGGGCGTCAACGCCATCTCTGGAGAACGCTGCAGCCCCCATCCCCACGTCTTCACCGACCGGATGCTGCGCCCGGGCGATCCGGCCTACTTCGACATTCTCCATGCCTACAACGGCTACCGCACCTGCTACTACCGTACGTTCGCGGTGGGGAGCGCTTCACGCGCGCAGGTGGACGCCTATCGCCGCTGCCGCGACTACCTCGACCAGGCGATCGCCCTCGTCCGGCCCGGCGTGACGACTGCGGACGTCGTCTCCGTGTGGCCGCAGGCCGAGGACTTCGGGTTTTCGGACGAGGAGGCCGCCTTCGCGCTCCAGTACGGCCATGGCGTCGGCCTCTCCATCTGGGAGAAGCCGATCTTCAGCCGCCTCGTCTCGTTCGACTATCCGGAGACGATCCAGGAGGGGATGGTTTTCGCCCTCGAGACCTTCTGGCCCGCCTCGGACGGCTGGTCTGCCGCCCGGATCGAGGAGCAGCTCGTCGTGACCGCCGACGGCTGCGAGGTGATCACGCGCTTCCCGGCGGAGGAGCTGCTCGTCGCGGGAGGAGGCCACGCGACCGTCGGAGGGCCGCTCCCCGGAGTCCGCGAGACGCAGTCGAATCTCAACAACCCGAGCACGACGGACGCCGTCGTCGCATCCGCACGACTCGAGGGAGCGGCGACGGACTAGTGCCTGCCGAGGTGATCATGCCGGCCCTCGGGCTCGCCCAGGAGACTGGCAAGGTCCTCCGCTGGCTGAAGGAGGAGGGCGAGAGCGTCAGCAAGGGAGAGCCCCTGCTCGAGGTGGAGACCGACAAGGTCACAGTCGAGGTGGAGGCCCCTGCCAACGGAACTCTCGGCGGCCTGCGCGCCCGTGAAGGCGACGACGTCCCCGTTGGCGAGGCGGTCGCCTTCGTGCTCGAGCCCGGCGAGTCCGCGCCCGAGCCCGCGGCGGTCGCGGCGAGCGCAACCTCGGCACCGCCGGAGGCACGCTCAGCTCCGGCCACCGAACCCGCGACGGAGGCCCGCCCGCGCCGGCCGCTCGCGTCCCCGAAGGCGCGTCGCGTGGCCCGCGAGCAGGGGATCGACCTCGAGTCCGTGCGGGGCTCCGGCCCGCATGGCTCGGTCGTGGCCGCCGACCTGACAGACGGTCGGGGCGCCGAGGCGGCTCCGCCGGAGACAGGCGCCGTCTGGCAGCGGATGGCTGCTCACGTCGCGAAGGCCTGGCAGACCGTGCCTCACTTCTTTCTCGTCCGCGAGGTGCAAGCCGCGCGACTGCAGGAGTGGCGTGAGGCCGCGCGCGCGAAGCCCGGGTGCGAGGCGCTTACGGTCACCGACCTGCTTGTCCGCATTTGTGCCGCGACCCTTCGCGACCACGCACGCGTCAATTCGACCTGGCAGGACGGCGCTGTCGTCGGCCAGGAAGAGGTCAACGTGGGGCTTGCGGTGGCAACTGACGAGGCGCTCGTCGTCCCGGTGATCCACGGCGCCGACAAGCTCGGGCTCGCCGACCTCGTAGCGCGGAGAAAGCAGCTCGTCGAGGCTGCCCGGGCGGGCAGGTTGACGCCGGACGACGTCCAGGGCGGGACGTTCACGATCTCGAACCTGGGGATGTACGGCGTGGATGGCTTCCTCGCGATCGTCAACTCCCCGCAGGCGGCGATCCTCGCCGTGGGACGGATCGCCGACCGGGTCGTGGCGGTCGACGGCGAGCCGGTCGTCCGCCCGGCCATGACACTGTCGCTCTCCTTCGATCACCGGGTCGTCGACGGCGCCCGAGGGGCGCAGTTCCTCGACACGGTGGCGGCGCTCGTAGAAGAGCCCGCAGGGTTGGTGGACTAATGAGCCTGACGCTCGATTTCGAGGCCGAGGTCGAGAAGTCGAGAGGGCGGCCGCCGAAGCCGCCGACCGAGGAGCAGGAGGGCCGTCTGCAACGCGCTCGCGAAGCGATGGCAGAGCAGGGGCTCGACGCGCTCCTCCTCTACGGCGCGGCCGAGGCGAACGCCGATTCCATTCGCTACCTCTCCGGCTACGTTCACGTCTTCCCGGGAGCGAGCTCGCTCTTGCTCCTGCCGCTCGAGGGTGAGCGGATCCTGCTCATCGACCAGCCCTGGCATCTCGAGGAGGCCCGGAAGATGGCCTTCGTCGAAGATGTCCGCGCCTACCCGAACCCCGCGCGGACCTGGCTCGCGGACGAGCTGCGCTCGACTCTCCATGACGCCTTTGCGGCAGCAGGGGCCGAGCGCGGTCGGGTGGGGGTTCTCCCCGGCGCTATGCCTCTCGTCTACCGGGACGTGCTCGAGGCGGCCGTTCCCGAGGCGAAAATGGCGAACGGGACGTCGGTCTGGTCGCAGCTGGTCGCCTCCCCCTCGGAGTGGGATGCGGCCAACATCCGTCGAACCGCCCGGGTGGCCGACGAGGGTCTGGCGGCGGCGGTCGACGCCGCCGGCGCGGGCGTCGCCGAGTACGAGGTGTGCATGCGCTCGCTCGAGCGCATGGCCTCGCTCGGAGCCGAGTTCCTGCACGGGAGCGGTGCCTCGACGCACATCAACATCGGCTCCTTCAGCGACGTCATATCGAACGTGCGGCCGTTTCTCTTCACGGGCAACCGCCTGGAGGAGGGACAGATGTTCTGGCTCGATCTATCCGCCTGCTTTGCGGGCTGCTACACGGATACGGACCGGACGATCTCGGTCGGCGAGCCGACGCGCGAGCAGCAGGAGCTCTACGAGGTGACCGCGGAGATGTACGGCGTGCTCCTCGACGGGGCGAAGGCGGGGGTGACCGGTGGCGAGCTCTGGGAACGCGGCAACCGCGTCGCCCTCGACGCCGGACTGAATGACTACCTGAACCACGTCTACCTCGGTCACACCACCGGGATCACGACCTCATCGCGGCCCGTCGTCGCCCGCGGCGAGACCGCGGAGCTCGTCCCAGGGAGCTTCCTCAATCTTGAGCCGGGCATCTTCGTGCCCGGTGTCGGATCGGCCTGCATCGAGAACACCGTCCACATCACCGAGAGCGGGGCGGAGCCAATCAACGGCTTCGGCCTCGAGATCCATGTCGTCTAGGCAAGCGAGAAGAGAAGGAGGCATAGCGGCGAGCACAGCACGGAAGTCCGAGAAAGGGCCCAACCACGTGAACGGAGGTCGTTTGATGCGTCGAATCGTGTGGCTTCTCGCCCTGCTCCCGGTCCTGGCGGCGCTCGTCGTGGCCGGCTGCGGGGGCGGAGGCGAAACCAGTTCGGGAACTGGAGGAGGGGGAACGGGTACGGCGAGCGGCGAGCCGATGAAGATAGGCGCTTCCTTGCCGCTCACCGGCGACTTCTCCGAGCCCGGTGTCGCAGCCCAGCAGGGCTATCAGATTTGGCAACAGCAGGTGAACGACAGCGGCGGCCTGCTCGGCCGGCCCGTCAAGATCACGATCAAGGACGACCAGTCGGACCAGAACGCCGTCGTCACCGACTACAACGCGCTCATCCAGCAGGAGAAGGTCGACCTGCTGCTCGGGACGTTCTCCTCACTCCTCAACCTGCCGGCGTCGGCAGTCGCGGAGCGAAACCAGATGCTCTACGTCGAGCCCGCCGGCGGGTCGCCGGAGATGTTCAGCCGCGGGTTCAAGTACCTCTTCTTCGCGCAGCAGGCGACCGCCGAGCACCAGGCCGACCTCTTCTCGCAGTGGGCGGCCGGCCTTCCTGCGGACCAAAAGCCGAAGACGGCCGCTTACGTGGCCGCGGACGATCCGTTCGGCGGCCCGGTGGCCGACGGAATCAAGTCCCAGCTCGAGGCGGCGGGCGTGCAGACCGTCTACAGCAAGGTCTACCCGCCCGAGACCACGAACTTCGACGCGATCGCCTCGGCGGTCGCCTCGAAGAAGCCCGACGTGATCGCCCAGGGCTCTGCCGGCCTGGCGGACGGCGTTGGGCTCGACCGCGCTCTCATCAAGGTCGGCTACAGCCCGAAGCAGCTCTTCCAGGCCTCGACGCCCTCGTTCGCAGACCAGTTCTCGAAGGCGATCGGGCTCGAGAACACGGAGGGCATCTTCTACGCCGTGAGCTACCACGTCGACGCTCCCACCCCGGGGAACGAGGAGTTCCTGGCGGCCTACAAAGCGAAGTACAACACCGATCCGCCCGAGGACGCCGCGGACGCGTACGCGGCCGCCCAGGTCCTGCAGGCAGCCGTCGAGGCGGTCGGCTCGATCGACGACCAGGAAGCTCTCGCCAACTGGCTCAGAGACAACTCCGTGGACACCATCCTCGGCACCCTCTCGTGGGACGACACCGGAGCCCCGGAACAGGCCTTCCTGCTCGCCCAGTGGCAGAACGGCGACGAGGAGATCGTGCTCCCGGACGATGCGAAGACCTCGGACACGATCGTCAATCCGAAGCCGCCGTGGAAGTAACCCATCGAAGATCAAGGAGGTAAGGCGACGGCGGGCGGGGGCCTCCCCCCCCCCCCCCCGCCCGCCAGGTGACTCAGCTCGTCCAGGCAATCATCCTCGGCCTCCTCATCGGAGGCGTCTACGCGCTCCTCGCTTCGGGGCTGACGCTCATCTTCGGCGTCATGGACGTCATCAACGTCGCCCAGGGGGCGCTCCTCATCCTCGCCGCGTTCCTCGCCTGGACGCTCTGGCAGGAGGCCGGCATCGACCCGCTCATCGGGGTCCTCATCACGACGCCGGCGATGTTCGTGCTCGGCTTCGTCATGTACAAGCTGACGGTGCAGTGGCTGTCGGGGATGCCGGCCTCGATGTCGGTGCTGCTGACGTTCGCCCTTGCGCTCGTCATCGAGGGCGCCATGGGCCTCGCCTGGTCCACGACGTATCACGCGGCCACGCCGGACTACTTCGACGAGTCCTACCGTCTCGGCCAGTTCTACTTCCCTAAAGCCCAGGTCTACGGCTGCGGTGTGGCGGTCGGCGTCCTCGCCCTGCTCTACGTCATGCTCGACCACACGTGGCTCGGCCGTGCGATCCGGGCGTTGTCGGAGAACGCCCAGTCGGCACGGCTCGTCGGCGTCAACGTGCGCGGCGTCGCTGCCCTCACGTTCGCGGTCGGTGTCGCCACCACGGGAGCGGGAGGGTCGATCATCAGCGTGCTCTACCCGTTCCTGCCCGGATCCCACTACCAGTGGATCTCCCGTCTCCTGGGGATAATCGTCCTCGGGGGCATGGGGAGCCTCCCGGGCGCAGTGGTCGGCGCGCTCGCCCTGGGAGTCGCCGAGACGATGACGGTGACGTACATCTCGCCGCGCTGGGCAACCGCTGTGCCCTACGTGGTGATCATGGTCGTCCTGCTCGCACGGCCGCAGGGGATCATGGGCGCGAAGCTGCGGGAGGACGTCGTCGTTTGAGCGTCGCCCAGTCTTCCGCCCGCCGCTTCTCGCCGGCCCGGCTCGGCGGCGTTATCGCGGCGAAGCCCTTTGGGCCCGTGATCGCGGCGGCCTTCGTCTTCCTCGTCCTCTACCCGGTCGTCACGGACAACCTCTACTACCAGAACATGATCATCCTCTCGACCCTGCTCGCGATCATGGGATCGAGCTGGAACATCATCTCCGGCTTCACGGGCTACGTCTCGCTCGGCCAGAGCGTCTTTCTCGGCATTGGTGCCTACACGACGGCGCTCTTCTCGCTACGCGTTTTCGACGGCGCATCGCCGTTCTGGTTCATCCCGATCTCAGCCGTCGTCGCCGGGATCTTCGCCGCGGTCGTCGGCTCGGTGCTCATGCGCACGCGCGGGCACTCCTTCGTGATCCTCACGATCGCCTTCCTCTTCGTGATGCAGATCGTGACGCTCAACTGGTCGGCGCTCACGAACGGGAACCACGGCCTCACGCTCCCGCTGCCGATGTGGGACATCGCCTACCAGGATTGGCCCTTCTATTACTCGCTCCTCGGCCTCCTCGTCCTCACTGTCGCACTCGCATGGTGGATCCGGCGGACGAAGTTCGGCATGGGCCTCATCGCCATTCGCGAGGACGAGAACAAGGCCGCGAGCGTCGGGGTCTCGACGCCGGTTTACAAGGTCCTGAGCTTCACCGCGAGCGCCGTCTTCATCGGCGCGGCAGGCGGCATCTACGCCTATTACCTCACGTTCATCGACCCGCGCGGGATGTTCGACATCGTCGTGAGCGTGATGATCGTCCTCGCCGTCCTCCTCGGCGGGCGGGGCACGCTCTGGGGCCCCGTGCTCGGGGCCTTCATCCTCGAGCCGCTGAACGAGGTCACGAACAACGAGATCGGTGGGGGCAACTGGCGCCTCGTCATCTTCGGCAGCCTGCTCGCGCTCGTCGTCCTGCTTCTGCCACGCGGGATCATCCCGAGCGTTGCCGACCTGTGGGCGCGGCTCCGTCGACGGACGGACGCCGCTGCTCTCGTCGGCGCGCGGTTCGAACCTCCTGCGCCCGTCCGGCTCCCCGCGGCCGACCCCGCGCCGCCGCCGAGCGGCAGGGCACTCCTGACGGTCGAGGGGACTGAGAAGCGCTTCGGGGGCCTGCGGGCGCTCGACGGCTGCTCGCTCACCGTAGAGGAGGGGACGATCACGGCGCTCATCGGCCCGAACGGGTCCGGCAAGACGACGCTCTTCAACGTCGTCGACGGGACGATGTCAGCCGACCGGGGCGAGGTTCTCTTCGAAGGCGAGCGGATCGACAAGCTGCCACCGTGGACGCGGGCCCACAGGGGTATCGGGCGTACCTTCCAGATCACGCGTCTCTTTCGCGAGATGACCGTGCTCGAGAACGTCGTGGCTCCGCTCCGCTCCTTCTCCTGGCGCCGGCTGGGCGCCGATGCGGTCAGCGGCCCCGAGGCCGAGCGGGCGCACGAGCTCCTCGCCTTCGTCGGCATGGATCGCTTCGCCGACATGCAGGCGAAGAGCCTCTCGTTCGGTCAGCAGAAGCTCGTCGAGCTGGCTCAGATCCTCATGCTCGATCCGAAGCTGATCATGCTCGACGAGCCCGCCGGCGGGATCAACCCAACGCTCATCGAGCACATGGCCGAGATGATCCGGGAGCTGAACCGCCAGGGGAAGACCTTCCTCATCGTCGAGCACAACATGCCCCTCGTCCTCAGCCTCTGCAACCCGGTGCTCGTGCTCGCGGCCGGCACCTGCATCTGCGAGGGTACGCCGGACGAGGTGCAGGGCGATCGGGCGGTGCTCGACGCCTACCTCGGCGAGGACTACCTGGCCGGCCAGGCCGCGGGGGCATGATGGCGCTTCTCGCGCTCAGCGGCGTCTACGCGGGATACGGCGGGGGGGACGTCCTCCAGGGAGTCGACCTCGCCGTCGACGAGCGCTCGGTTACGTGCATCGTCGGCCCGAACGGGGCGGGCAAGTCGACCGTGCTCCGCGTCGTCAGCGGCCTCCTCTCGCCGCGGCAGGGGGAGGTCTCCTTCGACGGGACGAAGGTCGGCGGGCAGGACCCCGGCAAGATCCTCCGGCTTGGCGTCGTCCAGGTGCCGCAGTCGCACGGGCTGTTCCCGAACCTGACCGTGCGCGAGAACGTCCTCATGGGCGCCTATGTCATCCGCGGGCAGCGCAAGCTCGTCCGCCGCCGCTACGACGAGGTCGAGTCGCTCTTCCCGATCGTCCGCGAGCGCGGCGACGACAATGCAGGGAACCTCTCGGGCGGGCAGCGGCGGATGGTCGAGTTCGCGCGCACGCTCATGCTCGACCCGCGCCTCGTCCTTCTCGACGAGCCGTCGCTCGGCCTCGACCCGAAGGCCCTCCGGAGCGTTTCGGACTCGATCGCGCTCATGCGGGAGGCGGGGAAGACGATCCTCGTCGTCGAGCAGAACGTCCGCTTCGGCCTTGCCCTCGCCACGCACGGCGTCGTGATGGAGAGCGGGCGCGTCCTCCTCGCCGCGGGTGCGAAGGAGGTGCTCGGGAACCCGGAGATGGGCGACCTCTTCTTCGGCGGCTCGGTCGCCGGGGATGATGGCCGACCGGCGGCGGCAGGCCTAACCCGAGCAGAGGGTAAGAGCTAGTCCCGTGACGGGCCCGGCGCTCGCGGCGGCAGCCGGCCTCGGCTTCGGCGTCTTTCAGACGCTCAACCGTCGCGCGGTCGGCGGGATGAACGACGCCTACCTCGCCACGTTCCTGCAGCTCGTCGTCGCCCTTGCCGTCCTCACAGTGGCGAGTCTGGCGACGGAGGACCTCGGACTGCTTCGCGAAGCGAGCACGGCCTCGCTGATCTGGTTCTCGGCCGCGGGGCTCGTGCACTTCTTCCTCGGCTGGACGCTCTTGAACATGAGCCAGATGCGCATCGGAGCGGCCCGCACGAGCCCGCTCCTCGCGACGAATCCCGTCTTCGGAGCGGCGATCGCGGCCGTGTGGCTGAGCGAGGTGCCCGGCCCGGTGTCCTGGATCGGGATCGTCCTCGTCCTCGCCGGCGCGTTCGTGGTCTCGCTCGAGCGGGTCGCAGAGACCGGGTGGGGCGTCGACTGGCGGGACGCGGCTCCGGGACTCGCGACCGCGCTCGCCTGGTCGATCAGCCCACTCTTCATCAAGGAAGGGCTCGACGGGCTCGAGTCTCCGCTCCTCGGGCTCACCCTGGGGATGTTGGTCGCGGTCGTCTTCTATGCCGCCGCGCTGCCGCTGCGTCCACGCGCGGAGGGCGCGGCGATCGGCTCCTGGGAAGCTCTCGGCTTCAAGCTCCTGGCGGGAGTGATGGTCGGCGTGTCCGTCTGGGCCCGCTGGGTCTCGCTGGACTACACCGAGGTCGCCGTCGTGCTTGCGCTCGGCCTCCTCTCCGTTCCGGTCGTCCTCACGCTCTCGCCGCTCCTCATGGGCAGGCACGTCGAGCGGGTCAACCTCCAGATCTGGTCCGGAGGTGCGCTCGTCGTCGCCGGCGGGCTCCTCCTCGTTCTCGCGAGCTGATGGTCTTCGACGTCCACGCCCATGTGATCGTCCCCGGTCTGGGCGCCGAGGTCGCCTGGGAAGAGGGAAAGCAGATCGTCCACTTCGCCGGCAAGGAGATTCGCGCGGCCGTGCGCGAATTCGTCGAGCTCGGCCGCATCCTCGAGGAGCAGGACCGAGCCGGCGTCGACAAGGTCGTGCTCTGCCCGTGGGTGAACCTGCTCGGACGCGAGCCGGAGCGGCAGAACGAGGCGCTTGCACAGATGGCAGGAGAGCGGGTCGCCGTCCTCGGAACGGTCGACCCGGATCGTCCGGAGGCTCTCACCGAGCTGATGGCCGACGGGCGGCTGGCCGGGGTCGAGCTTCCGGCGAGCATCGGCGGCGACTACCTCGGGCACGAACGCTTCCGCGACTTCTGGGCGGCGGCGGAGGAGACGCAGGCGCTCATCTTCATCCATCCGACCACGCGCGGCTTCGACCAACCCGTCTTCGATGACTACTACCTCTGGAACGCGGTAGGGAATCCCGTCGAGACGACGATCGCGGCCGCGCACATGGTAATGGCGGGCATCCTCGAGGCCCATCCTCGCCTTCGCATCGTCCTCGCGCACGCGGGCGGCGCGGTGCTCGCGCTGCGGGGTCGACTCCGGCACGCGCACTCATTCCAGCCGCAGGCGCGCGCCGTTCTCGGGGAGTCCCCTGAGGACTCGCTGCGCCGCTTCTACTACGACACGCTCACCCACGACGAGGGGCTCCTCCGCGCAATGGTCGACTTCGCCGGCGCCGACCGCATGGTCTGCGGCTCCGACTATCCCTTCGACATGGGGCTGGAGCGCCCGGCCGACCCGGTGCGCGCGCGCGGCCACGCGCCCGAGGACGAGGAGGCGATCCTGAGCGGAAACGCCTTGCGCCTCATTGGTCAGGAGCCGGGGTCTTGATCCCGCGCCGGCAGGCCCACCGTGCGGCGCCAGTGCTGCTGGCCGAGCTCGAAGCCGATGGCGCAACCGAGCTCGACGAGCTCGGGCTCGCTGAACTGCTTGTGGAGGTCGGCCCAGAGCTCGTCGTCGGCGGCCAGCGAGTCCCAGGCGATCGCGTGCGCCCAGCGAAGCGCGAGTTGCTCACGCTCGTCGAAGCGGGAGAAGTCGAACACCTCGGGGTCGTCGGCGACGTAGCGGAAGCAAAGGTCTTTCAGATTCGGATCGACGAGCCCGCTGCGGAGGACGTTGTCCCGTGCGAAGCGGTAGGCCTCGTCCGCGGCGGGGACGAGCGCCCTGATGTCGTGCTCGGTGCCGGGGAGGTGAGCCACCTACGAAGCCACCTTTCCCGGGGCGAGGCCGCCGGTCGTGTCGGGCAGGACCTCGCCGTGCCCGACGCCCCACGTCTTGATCACGCGCTGCTGGCCGAAGGTGAGCTGGACGAACTGGCCGAGCTCGACGATCTCCTCGTCGGAGAAGTGCTCACGCAGGCGCGCCCAGACGGCGTCGTCGGCGCCTTCCGGATTCCAGACGAGCATGCTCGTGTAGAGGAGCGCGGCCTTCTGCCGCTCGCTGAAGCGGTCGGAGGTCTCGAACTCGAGGAGCTCCTCGTAGTCCTCCTCGACCAGCCCCTGCTCTCCGCCCCGGAGAGACCGTTGCGATCCTCAGTAGTCGCACTCGATCGTCTTGGAGACGTAGACGCGACAGAGCTCCTTGAGGGAGTGCTCGACCCTCCCCTCGCGGAAAACAGTCTTCCAGGGCCGCATGAACGCCTTGGCGACCGCGGGGACGTGGAAGCGGATCGCCTGGGTCTCGGGGCGTGGCGTACCGTGGCGCCGCGAGTGCTCCATGTCGGCGGCCAGCTCGGGATCCGTTATGGAGGCGGGGTCGACGTAGCTGATTCGCGCCACGCAGAGAGGCTAGCCGATGGCTGACGCGGTCGACGTCGTCGTCGCGGGCGCCGGGCACAACAGCCTCGTCACCGCCGCCTACCTGGCCAAGGCCGGGTTCGAGGTGCTCGTTGTCGAGGCCCGGCCGGTGGTGGGAGGCAACACGGCGACCGAGGAGCTGACGCTGCCGGGCTTCCTCCACGACTCGTGCTCGACGGCGCACAACCTCATCCAGGCGAGCCCCGCGATCCGCGAGCTCGGCCTCGACGACTACGGGCTGGAGTACCTCCATCCCGACCCGGTCGTTCACATCCCATTCCCGGACGGCACCTGGCTGACGCAGTGGCGTGACCTCGACCGCACGTGCGAGGAGTTCGCGAAGTTCTCCCAGCGGGACGCCGAGGCCTACCGGCGCCTGATCGAGGCCTACGATGCCGCCAAAGGCGCTTTCGGCGCCTACCGGAACAATCCCGTCGGCGCCGCTCCTCGCCCGGAAGAAGCCCTCGACGGCCGTTGGCGGCGCCGACTCGCCATGAGCGCCTGGGACGTCGTGCGGTCGGAGTTCGAGGACTGGCACTCGCGGGCCTTCATGCTCTGGATGAGCGTCATGACCGTGCAGCCGGCCGATCGTCCCGGCACGGGGGCGCTCGCCTACTCGCTCGCCTACGGTCGCCAGCAGCACAGCTGGACGTTGCCGCGCGGCGGCTCGGCGGCGCTCCCGCTCGCGCTCGCGCGGCTGATCGAGGACCGAGGCGGCACCGTGGTCACGGGCAAGCGGGTGACGGGCCTCGTGCTCGAGCAGGGCCGCTGCACGGGCGTCGAGACGGAGGACGGCGAGCGCTACCTCGCACGCCGCGCGGTCATCTCGACGATCCACCCGAAGCATCTGGCCGGAATGGCGCCGGCCGAGGTCTGGAATGACGAGTTTCTCTACGGCGTCGAGACGTGGCGGGCCGGCCTGGCGCTCTTCCCGACCCACCTGGCGACGACGGAGGCGCCGAGCTTCCCGGTCGACGGCGGCACTGTCACGCCGGTCGCCTCGGGGATCGCTCCCTCGGTCGACCGCCTGCTGCGCATGGGCCCGGACGCGGAGCGCGGGATCCTCGCCGACGACGATCCCGTCCTCCTCGTCGTCTGCGGCTCGGTCGCCGATCCCTCGCGGGCGCCGGACGGGCAGCACGTGCTCAAGGTGATCGGCTTCCAGCCCTACGAGCTCGCTGGCGGAGGCGCCGCCCGCTGGGACGAACTGAAGGAGGAATCCGCCGAGCGCAATCTCGCCCAGCTCCGCCGCTTTGCGCCCAACCTGACTGACGAGACGATCCTCGCGCGCGTGGTCAAGAGCCCTGTCGACCTCGAGCGCATGAACGCCCACAACTGGCATGGAACCTGTCACGGCGGCGATCTGAGCCCATCGCAGTCCGGTGCGCTGCGCTTCCAGCCGCGGACGCCGATCCCCGGCCTCTACCAGACCGGGGCGACCACGCATCCCGGCGGCTCGGTCTCGGCGGCGCCGGGCCGCAACACCGCCGCCGTTCTCCTCGAGGACCTCGGCACCTCGCTCGAGCAGGTGGTTGCCGGTGCCTGACAAGCGCGTCCAGGCGGCGATCGACAACTGGGCGCCCCGCTTCGTCTCGCAGGGGGTGGACTTCAACGACTTCCAGCGGACGACGGCGGCGATCGAGCGCTGGGAGGACTGGCTCGAGGCCTGGGAGACGACCGGCGACGTCCATGCTCGCCTTGCCGAGGAGGCCGAAGCGGCTGGTAACGCGACTACCGCAGGCGAGGCGTACGTGCGCGCGGCGCTCTGCTACCACTTCGGCAAGTTCGTCTGGCTCGTCGATCTCGAGCGCCACCGCGAGGCGACCGAGCGCGCCATGGCCTGCATCTACGCGGCTCATCGGAATCTCGATCCGGCTGCGCAGCGGATCGAGGTCCCCTTCGAGGGAGAGGTGCTCGTCGGCAACCTGCGCCGGCCGCTGGGGGGAGACGACGGCGCCCTCGTCCTCCTCCTGCCCGGGCTCGACTCGACGAAGGAGGAGTTCTTCAACTGGGAGGAAGTCTTCCTCAGCCGCGGGCTCGCGACCTTCTCGTTCGACGGCCCGGGGCAGGGGGAGAGCGGCTTTCGCACGCACATCCGGCCCGACTACGAGGCCGCCGTCTCGGCCGCGCTCGACGCGCTCGCGTGGGACGGCCCCGTCGGGGCCGCCGGCGTCAGCCTGGGCGGCTACTACGCGCCGCGTGCGGCGGCGGGAGAGGCCCGTCTCGCCGCCGTCGCAGGCGTCAGCGGCGCGTTCAACTTCGGCGAATGCTGGGACGGGCTCCCGCCGCTGACTCGGGAGGCCTTCGCGCATCACTCCGGCGCGGCCGACGAGGAGGAGGCGCGCGCCAACGCCCTGGAGCTCGACCTCGCTCCCGTGATCTCCGAGCTCGACCGACCCGCTCTCATGCTCACCGGCAAGCTCGACCGCCTCATCCCCTGGGAGCAGACGAAGCGGATCGCGGACGAGGCTCCGCAGGGACGCTTCGTCCTCTACGAGGAGGGCAACCACGTGTGCAACAACATCCCCTACAAGTATCGGCCGCTCGTGGCGGACTGGCTCGCGCAGGAGCTCGCCGGTGTGGGATAGGTTCTCGCCGGCCGAGATGGAAAGGCGCTTCGCGCTCGCGCGTGACCTCATGCGAGGGGAAGAGCTCTCTGCGCTCGTCCTCTTCGGGAACTCGGGCGTCAGCCGCGGCAACATGGCCAACGCCTTCTGGCTCTCCAACCACCTCGACCTCCATCACTGCTACCTCGTCGTCCCAGCGGACGAGTCGCGCGAGGCCGCGCTCTACACGGGTCTCACGAACCACGTCCCGAACGCGCGCGAGGTGAGCGACGTCCCGGTCGTGGAGTGGGGCGGCTACAACCCGGCCGAGAAGGTCGTCGCGCGACTGCGGGAGCTCGGCGTCACGCGTGGCCGCGCCGGCCTCGTCGGCGTGAACTCGAAGTTCTCGATGGGGATGCCCTATGCGCATCACGCCCACCTTCGGGCCGAGTTGCCCGAGCTCGAGCTCGTCGACTTGACAGGACGCTTCCAGCGTCTGCGGACGGTGAAGTCGGAGGAGGAGATCGAGTGGCTGCGAAGGGCCGCCGAGCTGACGGATCGCGGGATCCTCGCCCTGGCCGAGGGCGCCCGGCCGGGCATGACCGACGTCGAGCTCGTCGCGCTCGCCGAGGCCGCCTTCCGCCCCGGTGGCGGCACCCCGCGCATCATGTTCCTCCGCTCGATGGCGATGGACGACCCCAACGGCTGCCTGCCGGCGCAGAACCCCTCCCGGCGCAAGATCGAGGCCGGCGACGTGATCATCACGGAGTTCAGCGCTTCGTACTGGGGCTACACCGGCCAGATTCAGCGACCGATCTTCGTCGGAGCCGAGCCGACCGCGGAGTGGCAAGAGCTTTTCGACGTCGCCCTCGCCTCCTACGAGGCCATCCGGAAGGTCCTGCGTCCCGGAGCCACCGAGGCCGAGGTGATCGAGGCCGCCGAGCCGATCCGAGCTGCGGGTCTGGAGATCTACGACGACCTCGTGCACGGCTACGGCGTCGACATCATGCCGCCCGTCGTCGACCGCGACCAACTTCGTCACCCGCCGCTGGACGGAGGCGCCCGCTTCGAGCGCGACTCGGCCGTCGTCATCCAGCCGAATCCCGTGACTCCCGACGAGCGAATGGGCCTGCAGCTGGGCGAGCTGACCGTCGTGCGCGAGGGTGGCGCCGAGTCGCTGCACAGAGTCCCGCTCGAGCCCCTCATCGCAGCCGCATGACCGAGGTGGGCGCTGCGCTGATCGGGCCGAGCGGGATGTGGGGGCCGAAGATCGCGGCCGCGGCGGCGCGCGCTCCGCACCTTCGACTCGTGACCTGTTATGGGCGCGACGAGGAGCGCCGGAATGAGTTCGCGCGCGAGCACGGGGTGGAGGCAGCGGCTTCGTTCGAGGCGGCCGTCGAGCATCAAGACGTCGAGGTCGTCCTGCTCGTGACCCCGAACGACGTCCACGCTGAGCAGGCGCTCGCTTGCGCCGAGCGAGGGCGGCACGTCTTCGTGGAGAAGCCCATCGCCGACACGCTGGAGGCGGCCGAGCGGATGCGCGCGGCCTTCGAGGCGGCCGAGCTCGTGCTCGCGGTCGGCCACGGGATGCGCCGGCTCGGCGCCGCGCGGCGCACGAAGGAGCTGGTGGACGAGGGCGCGCTCGGGACCGTCGTCCTGGCCGAGGCGAACTGGTCGCTCTCCTCGAAGCTGAGCCCGAGCGCCTGGCGCTGGTTTCGGGAGCGAAACCGAGGTGGGCCGCTCATGCAGCTGGGCGTCCACCACGCGGACACGCTCGCCTACTGGCTGGGCCCTATCACGCGCTCCCAGGGCACGTTCGCCCATCTCGTGACGGAGGCCGAGGCCGACGATGTCGGGGTCGTCGCCGTCGAGTTCGAGAGCGGCGCCCGCGGCGTGATCACGGGAAGCTACGTCTCGCCGCCGACCTACTCGCTGCGGCTCTTCGGCAACGAGGCCGTGCTCGAGTACCGGACGGACATGTCGGTGTGGCCGCAAGCCGAGCGGGCGGACGCCGCGACGACGCTCGTCCTCCGCCGCGCGGACGAATACGAGGAGCTCGACTTCCCGCAGCGCGACCCGCTGGCCGAGGAGCTGGAGGAATTCGCCCGGGCCGTGCGTGGCGAGGCGACTCCAGAGACGGGCGCGGAGGAGGGGATCGCGGCCCTGCGCGTGATCCTGGAGGCGCTGTGACCTACGTCGGCAGGCCGCTGCCGCGCGCGGAGGACGTCCGCTTCCTCACCGGCCGGGCGCGCTATCTCGCGGACCTGGAGGAGGACGGTGTGCTCCACGCTGCCTTTGCGCGCAGCCCCCACGCGCATGCGCGCCTGGTAGAGGTGGACACCGAGGCGGCGGCGAGCGCTCCAGGGGTGGTCGCCGTCCTCACGGGCGCCGATCTCGCGGGCGTCGGCACGCTCCCCTCCGGAAGCGTCGAAGACGGCGTCGTCGCCGACGCGGGACACCCTGTGCTCGCGCGCGGCGTCGTCCGCTACGTCGGCGAGCCGGTCGCCCTCGTCCTGGCGGAAAGCCGCGCCGCGGCCGAAGACGCCGCCGACCTCATCGATGATCGCTACGAGCCGCTCGAGCCCGTGCTCTCTCCGCGGGACGAGAGCAACATCCTCGTGCGCTGGTCGCGCTCGCGCGGGGACGTCGAGGGAGCTTTCGCGAAGGCCGACCGGCTCGTGAGCTGCTCGTTCACGATTCCGCGCCTCGTCGCGGCGCCCCTCGAAGGCCGGGGGGCGCTGGCCCGCTACGACGCCGCGGAGGACGTCCTCGTCGTCCACTGCTCCGCCCAGGACCCGCACCGGCCGCTTGCGCATCTCTCGCACGCGCTCGGGCGCGACCCGGAGCGCATCCGCATCGTCATCCCGGACGTCGGAGGGGCCTTTGGGAGCAAAGGCGCCATCGGGCCCGAGGTGGTCGCGGTTGCGGCGGCGGCGCTCCGGCTCGGACGCCCGGTGAAGTGGGTCGAGGACCGGCTCGAGAACTTTCTGGCCGCCTACCAGGGCCGCGGGCTCGAGGCGGACGCGGAGCTGGCGGTGAGCGCCGACGGCCGCCTCCTCGCTCTCAGAGCCCACCTCCACGCCGACCTGGGCGCGTATCTCTACCCGACCACTCCCGTTTCGGGACACACGACGGCGATGCTCCTCACCGGGGCGTACGCCATCCCCGCCGCGGAGGTGACGCTGGTCGGTGCGGCGACGAACAAGCCTCCGACAGGGCCCTATCGCGGAGCGGGCCGTCCCGAGGCCGCGCTCGTGATCGAGCGGCTGGTCGAGCTCGCCGCGCGTGAGCTCGGGGTCGATCCGTTCGAGCTTCGCCGCCGCAACTTCGTCCCGCGCGAGGCTTTCCCCTACGAGACCGCGCTCGGCTGGGTCTACGACTCGGGGGACTACGAGCGCTGCCTCGACCGCGCGCTCGAGCTGCTCGGGATCGAGGATCGGCGAGCGGAGAGGGAGAAGGCCCGCGCCGAGGGCCGCATTGTCGGCATCGGCGCCGGGATGGTGATCGAGCGCTGCGGCGGCCTGTGGGAGAGCGCGCGGGTGCAGGTCGAGCCTGGTGGCGGCGTGGTCGTCTGGACCGGCTCCTCCCCGCACGGACAGGGGCACGAGACGACATTCGCCCAGATCGCGGCCGACGAGCTTGGCATCGCGCCCGACGACGTGACCGTTCGCTGGGGCGACTCGCACGAGGTTCCGCCCGGCATCGGCACCTTCGCGAGCCGCTCCGTCGCGATGGGGGGCTCCGCCATCGTGCAGGCCTGCCGGGAGCTGCGTGAGACGGGGGCTTCGAGCGTCGAGGTCCGCTTCGAGTCGCCGCTCCTCTTCTCCTCGGGCGCCTACGCGGCTGCCGTCGAGATCGAGCGAGCGACCGGCCGCCTCCACGTCCTCCGGCTCGTCGCGGCCGACGATCCCGGCAAGGTGATCAATCCGCTCCTCGCCGAGGGGCAGGTGCTCGGCGCCGTTGTCCAGGGTCTGGGGGAATGCCTCGCCGAGGAGGCCGTCTACGACGAGGAAGGCCAGCCGCGGACGGCCTCGTTCGCCGACTACAAGCTGCTGACGGCAGCCGAGATCCCATCCGTTGCGACCGCGTTCGTAGAGACCCCGTCCCCGCACAATCCGCTTGGCGCCAAGGGCGTGGGGGAGGCGGGCGCGATCGGGACGCCGGCCGCCGTCGCGAATGCGGTCGCGGACGCGCTCGCCGCGGAAGGCCTGCCCGGGCTCGACCCGCCGTTCACCGAAGAGCGCCTCTGGCAGGCGCTCAACGCCAGGGAGGGATGAGATGAAGATCAGGAACGAGGTGACCGTCCCGGCCCCGCTCGAGCAGACGTGGTCGCTCCTCCTCGACGTCCCCCGGGTCGTGCGCGCTTTGCCGGGTGCGACCGTCGAGCCCGATGGCGTCGAGGGCGTCTATCGCGGCGACCTCAAGGTGCGCCTCGGGCCGGTTGCCATGGAGTACGAGGGAACCGCTCGCCTCGAAGACGTCGACGAAGACGAGCACGTGGCCAGCTTCCTCGTCGAGGGCCGCGAGCGCCGCGGTCACGGGGGTGCGACCGCCACGATCGTCAACCGCCTCGTTCCCACCGAGGAGGGCACCCGCCTCGTCGTCGAAACCGATCTGTCCGTGACGGGGCGGGCCGCGCAGCTCGGCCGCGGCCTAATGGAGGACGTCGCCGCCGGCCTGCTCGACCGGTTCGCCCAAGGGCTGGAGACGGCGGTGCTCGGCCGTGAAGAGGAGGTGGCGCCGTCGGAGCTCGACGTCGGCGCGGCCGTCTGGGAGCCGTTGCTGCGCCGCTATGGCCCGATCGCCGCTGCCGGCGTGGGCGGTTTCCTCCTCGGGCTGGCCGTCCGGCGGCGGTGAAGCCGGCTCCCTTCGCCTACGAGGAGCCGCGCTCCATGGAGGAGGCGGTGAGCCTCCTCGCCCGCTACGGCGACGAAGCCAAGGTGCTCGCCGGCGGCCAGAGCCTGATTCCGCTCCTCAATTTCCGGCTTGCGCGCCCGGAGCGGCTCGTCGACGTGAATCGGATCGACGAGTTAGCCTACATCCGGCGCCGGGACGGGGTGCTCCACATCGGCGCTCTCACCCGCATGGCCTCGCTCGAGCGCTCTCCGCTCGTGGCCGGTCGCTGGCCGCTACTCGCGGAAGCCGCACGTCTCGTCGGACATCCGCAGATCCGCTCGCGGGGAACGGTGGGCGGCTCGGTTGCGCATGCAGACCCGGCGGCGGAGCTCCCGGCGGCTCTGGCGGCGCTCGGTGCGGGCTTCCACGCGGCCTCCCAGCGGAAATCTCGGGTTCTCGCGGTGGAGGAGTTCTTCATCACTCACCTGACCACCGCGCTCGAGCCTGAAGAGCTCCTGGTGGAGATCACCGTGCCGCCGCTTCCTCCGCGCACCGGTGCGGCAATCGTCGAGCATGCGCGCGTCCACGGGGACTTCGCGCTCGGTGGGTGCGCGGTCGTCGTGGGGCCGCGCAAAGCCTCAATCGTCCTCCTGGCGGCGGGCCCGACTCCCTTGCGGGCCGGGGCGGCCGAGGAGGCTTTCGTCAACGGTGCCGATGTGGACGAGGTTGCCGAGCTCGCCGCCTCCGAGTCGGGCTTGTCCGGCTACCGCCGGGCGCTCGCGGCGGAGCTCACGCGGCGGGCGCTGACAATGGCAACCGAACGAGCAAGCGCATGAGGTCGATCGCCGTCACGATCAACGGCCGCGTCCACCGAGGGGAGGTCGACCCTCGCATGCTCCTCTCCGACTTCATCCGCTCCGAGGGGCTCACCGGGACGAACGTCGGCTGCGAGCACGGAGTCTGCGGCGCCTGCACCGTGCAGCTCGACGAGGAGCCGGTGCGCTCCTGCCTCATGCTCGCGGTGCAGGCCCGTGGACGGAGAATCCGGACGATCGATGCGCTCGCTCTGGGTGACGAGCTCCATCCGCTCCAGCTGGCTTTCCAGGAGGCACACGCGCTCCAGTGCGGGTTCTGCACGCCGGGTTTCCTCATGTCCCTCGACGTCTTCCTGCGCACCCGGCCGGATCCGAACGAGGACGAGATCCGCGAGGCCCTCGCCGGCAACCTCTGCCGCTGCACCGGCTACGTGGCCATGATCGAGGCCGTGGCCTCTGCTGCTGAGAGACTTCGGGCATCCCATGGTCCCGAACCCGTTTGATTTCGCCGGTCGCGTCGCCCTCGTCACGGGCTGCGGGAGCGAGGCGGGGATCGGCTTCGCCTCGGCGCGGCTGCTCGCCCGCCTGGGCGCACGCGTGGTGATCACGTCGACGACTGAGCGGATTCGCGACCGCGCGGAGGAGCTTCGTGGCGAGGACGCTGATGTCTCCTCGCACATCGCCGACCTCACCGAGCGTCAACAGGCGTTCGACCTGGCCTCGGCCGTGCGAAATGCCCACGGGCAGATCGACGTGCTCGTCAACGCCGCGGGGCTGGTGCAGACGGGGATCGCGCCGATCACGGCGAGCTTCCGCGATCTCTCGGCCGACGATCTCAAGCGCGAGCTCGACGTCACGCTGATGACGGCCTTCCACACGACGCGCGCCGTCCTGCCCGGGATGATCGAGCGCGGCTACGGGCGCATCGTCATGGTCTCCTCCGTGACGGGGCCGCTCGTGACGGCGCCCGGGAGCGCTGCGTACGCGACGGCGAAGGCGGCGATGGACGGGATGATGCGGACGATTGCGATCGAGCATGGCCGCGACGGAATCACGGTCAACTCGGTCGCGCCGGGGTGGATCGCGACCGCTTCCTCAGAGCCGGACGAGCTCGAGGCGGCGAAGCACACGCCCGTAGGCCGTCCGGGCACGCCGGACGAGGTCGCCGCACTCGTCGTCTTCCTCGCCTCGGAGGGCGCGAGCTACGTCACGGGGCAGTCGCTCGTGGTCGACGGCGGCAACATCATCCAGGAGCCGCACGGGATCGACCTCTACGACGGGTGACCTGTTATGCGGCCGCGCCGAGCGGGAGCGGACGCCGCCGCGCCGGGGACGGTTCCCTCGGCTCGCCTTCGGTTCTCAGCGGCGTTCCCAGAACGGTGCTGAGCGCTCGGACGCAGCGACGGTCGAACTGCGTGTCGGCACAGCGCGCCAATTCCTCGAGGGCTTCCGAAGGCGGCCTCGCCTCCCGGTAGGGACGCTCGGAGACGATCGCCTCGAACGCGTCCGCAACGGAGATGATGCGTGCTTCGAGCGGGGCGGTCGTGCCACCCTGCGGATAGCCCTTGCCGTCCGGCCGCTCGTGATGCGCCAGCACCCACGCGGCCTCCTCGTGGAGCTCAGCGGCGGCGAGGATGTGCGCGCCGAGCGTCGGGTGGGCTTTCATCACGGTGAACTCGCCGTCCGACAGACGCCCTGGCTTCTGGAGGATGGCATCGGGGACGCCGATCTTCCCCACGTCGTGCAGGAGACCGGCCAAGCGAATCTTGAACACGTGCTCGGCGTCGAAGCCAAGCTCGACGGCCATGAGCGCACAGAGCTCAGCGACCGTCTCACAGTGGCTGTGTGTGTACGCATCCTTTGTGTCGACCGCGCGTGCCAACGCGTTGGCGAGAACCTGCGTCTGGCGTAGATCCGGAGGCTCCTCGAGCACTGCGAACTCGAAAGCCGGCGTGTAGAGAAGGGCTGGATGCTTGAGACGCTTGGCCTCGAGCAGCGCTAGGTCGGCACGACGAGCGAGCTCGTCCTTCGTGAGCCCGTCTTCGCAGACGGCGATCCCGCCTGAGAAGCTGACTTCTCCGCTCGGCGCCGCTTGCTTGAACGCTTCGTCGATCCGCTCCGCCAGCGCGAGTGCATCTGGTCCGGCGCAGTTGCGCAGGATGAGAGCGAACTCGTCGCCACCGAGTCGGTAGAGCTGATCCGGCTCGGCGATAATCGATTCGGCGGCGGAGCTCAAGAGCTTGATGCGATCGTCGCCCGCCTGATGCCCGTAGCGGTCGTTGACGTGCTTGAGCCCGTCGAGGTCGAGCATGAGGAGGCTAATCGGCTTGTCCGGACGTGCCTCCTCGATGAGCGTTCCGATGTCCTCGTGGAAGGCTCGATGATTTTGCGCGCCGGTCAGGCTGTCGGTGAACGCTGCGTTTCGAAGCCGCTCGAGCTCGAGCCGGCGCGCCTCATCCAGCTGCCGGCGAAGCCGAATTGCCAGCACGGCGGTGGCCGAGACCAGGAGCGCAAGGAGGACGACTGCGAGCGCGCTGCGACGGAGAGTTGCCTCGGCGCTCTCGGCGGCCTCGAGGCCGACGCGAGATTCAGCTCGGTGTGCCTCGGCGCCGCGGTTGACAGTGTCGATTGCCGACTGAAAGAGCGGGTCGAGGCGCGCCGTCGCGATTCGGTCGGCCTGCTGCGCGTCGCCGGCGTTGACAGCGTCGACGAGCGAGGCGATCGTTTTCGAAAGCTCCACGTTCGTTCGGCGCGTTTCGTCTGCGAGCTGCTTATCACTCGGCGCGGCATGTTCGACCGCGGCGAGTGCGCTCTCGAGGCGCGCGGCTTCCGCGGCAAAGTGCTGCTCGAAATCGGGAGATGCGGCGAGACGAAACTCCTGCGTCAGGAGCGCCTCCTGGACGACCGAGTAGCGCGCTCGCTGGTACGCATTCCAGAGATTGGTCGAGGCGCGCACGTCGTGGGAGGTTCCACGTGCCTCTCGCGCGGCCAGGCCGGCGACGGCGCTCACGCCGACCAGGGACAGGGCGCCGACGAGAACGACTGCGGCGTATGCGAGGGTCCGTAGAGTCGACTGCTTCATTGCGCCCCTACTTCACGTAGTAGGAGAGGCTGACCGAGCGCACGTCGTAGCGGGCGCTCCGGGACACCTTGATCACGATGCGGTAATGGAGCCCTCTTACACGGAAGAGCGTCTTCCCCACGACGGAGGAAGAGCAGCAGAGCTTGTCGGCGTACACGTGCATCGTCGGCTTCCCGTAGAGGTGTTGTGGGAGATAGAAGTCGTACTGCGCAGTCGCGTAACCGTGAGGTCCATCGCAGACCAGGAGGAGATCGTCCTGGCCGAAGTAGTCGCCGCGGGACCCACAGTCGGCCTTGGCCAAGCGTGACGTAGTGTTGACGCCCGTGCGCGAGACCGTCTGCAGCTGAAGCGCTGCTGCCTCTGTAGCAAGGACCAGCGCCCCGACGAGCGCGAGAATGAAGAGCCGCATCTTCACTTTTACCTTGTTTGCACCGTGGCAGAGCAGATTCACGCGGGCCTTCCCCCGAATAGGGGATCCAGTTGCCTCTCGTGGGAGGAATCAAGCGGGAAACCGGGTAGACCCAGGGGATGAGGTTGCGACTATGGCCGCGGCGCTCAGGCCCCGAGCCCGAGCCGGAGGCTGCGCCCGTCGAGGCGCGGCCCGAACCCGAGCCCGAGGCTGCGCCCGAGCCGGCGCCGCCCGCTCCTGAGGGAGAACCTCCCGTCAGGGTCTCTCTTACCCTCGAGGAGGCGAAGGAGGCGATTCGCGCGGCGAAGGGCGACGTCATCCAGGTCGGATTCCTCGCCGGCGACTACAAGCGCATTCGCGAAGAGGATCCGGCGAGCGGAGAGACGGCCGCAGCGCGTGCCCAGCTCTGCGAGCTCATCGCCACGCGCCTGCGCGATCGAAAGCTCCTGGCGGCCGACGGCGTCTTCGAGCTCCGCGAAGGCCCCTAGCGACTCCGTACAGCGAGCTGGCCGCGGCCGACCGCCTCGAACCAGTTGTACTCGTCGAGATATTTGGCGAGCGTCTTCCTCGTCTCGTAACCGAGGAGCTCCTGGAGGTAGGCCTCGACGTCGTCGGCCGGGGCCTCCTCGGTGAGCCGGGCGGCGACCGTGTGCATCTGCAGGAGATAGGCGCCGTATCCCTCCGGGGCCGAGCGGCGGATCTCCTTGTCCCACATGACGAAGAGGTCGGGAAGCACAACGTGGAGCGTCTTTGAAGCAGCAGCGTCGCTCATGTTGAGCACGCCGTTTGCGCGCATATGCCGAATCAGGTCGTCGTGCAGGTTCCCGAGTTTCGTGGTGTGGTACGGGATGTTCGGGTCGACGATCGTGAGCGCCTCGACTGTTTCGAGGTCCACGGCGTAATTTTGCAGCCATTCGTAAAGAGCGCCCGGCGCGCGCTCCGACGACAGACGGCATGCCCAGGTATTGAGGAGGTGGACGATCTCTCCGGCGTAGTCGCTTCGTTCCGCCAACGGGTGGGCTTGGACGACGTCGAGACAGCGCAAATACGCGAGGTCTTCACGGTCCTTTGGCGAGAAGTGATCGCGGTATCCCCGAACTCCCGCGACGAATCCCTCCCACGAGAGGTTTTCCCAGTCCAGCAACGCCATGGCGCCATTCTCTCAACGTAGGATCAGCGCGTGGCCGTCACCGAGCCCCTGAACGTCCTCGAGACCTCGCCGCCGCGGTTCACTGCTGAGGAGGTAGCGGCCATCGCCGGCGACCTCTTCGACCTGCACGGGGAGGTCCGCGACCTCGGGAGCGAGCGCGACCAGACGTTTCTGGTCGGGGAGCGCGTCCTCAAGATCTCGAACACAGGAGAGGATCCGGCTGTCCTCGACCTCGAGGCGAAGGCGCTTGCCCACATCGCGCGCGTCGACCCCGAGCTGCCGATCGCGCGCCAGCTGGATTCCGGGACCCGCGGAGGCCACCTCGTCCGCCTCTTCGAGCGCATGCCCGGCCGCTCGGGTGCGCGGGATCTCGGCGACGATGCGGTCTCTGCGTTCGCGCAGACGAACGCGCGTCTCACCCTTGCGCTGCGCGGGTTCTTCCACCCCGCGGCCGGACGCGACCTCCTCTGGAACCCGGGGCAGGCAGCGCGCTTGCGTCCGCTCGTCGCCTCGATTCCAGAAGTCGGCCGCCGCGCAATCGTCGAGCGCGTCCTCGACCGCTACGAAGAGCGGGTCCTCCCACGCTGGGACTACCTGCCGGCGCAGGTCGTGCACGGCGACTTCACGCTCGACAACGTGCTGGTCGACGACCGTGGGCGCGTCTCCGGGATCACCGACTTCGGCGACCTCGGCTTCGCCACGCGGGCGGGGGATCTGGCCATCGACCTCTGCTCGATCCTCCGCGTCGGCGGCGAGAAGCCTTTCTGCACGGCGCGAATTGCGATCGACGGCTACCAGTCCCGGATTCCGCTCGAGGACGGGGAGCTCGACATCCTCGGCGACCTCGTTCTCGCCCGGCTGGCAGCCCTGGTCGCCATCAGCGCCTGGCGCGTGGAGCGCTATCCCGAGAACGCGGAGTACATCCAGTCGTGGGACGTCGAGTCGTGGACGCTGCTGGAGCAATTCGACGCGCGCGGCCTCGACGAAGTGGCCCGGGAGCTGGGCGCGCCGCAGCCACCCGTCCCGACCGAGGAGCTCCATCGCAGGCGCTCGGCCGCGCTCGGCTCAGCGCTGACGGGGCTCACCTACAGGAACCCCGTGCACGTCGTCCGCGGCGAGGGCGTCTGGCTCTTCGACGCGGACGGCCGGCGCTACCTCGACGCCTACAACAACGTCCCCGTCGTCGGGCACTGCCACCCACGCGTGACCGAGGCCGTCGTCCGCCAGACGCGCCTCCTGAACACGCACTCGCGCTACCTGTACGAGCCGCTCATCGAGCTCGCCGAGCGCCTGATCGCGACAATGCCGCCCGAGACGGGGCTCGACGCCGTCATGCTCGTCAACTCGGGGAGCGAGGCGAACGACCTCGCCTGGCGGCTCGCGACGACCGCGACAGGGCACTCGGGCGTGATCGTCACGGAGTTCGCCTACCACGGCGTCACGACCGCGATCGCCGACCTCTCTCCCGAGGAGTGGCCGCAGGGTTTCCGGCCCGAGCACGTCGAGACGATCACTCCCTTCGGAGTCGGCATGGCGGAGGCCGTCGAGCAGCTGAACGCGCGTGGTCATGGCCTCGCTGCGACGTATCTCGATTGCGGATTCACGAGCGACGGCATCTGGACACCGGCCGCGGAGGACGTGCAGGCGATCGCGTGCGCGACACGGGAGGCCGGCGGACTGCTCGTCGCCGACGAGGTGCAGGCTGGCCACGGGCGGAGCGGAGAGCACCTGTGGTCGTTCGCCGAGTGCGGCATCGCGCCGGACGTCGTCACGCTCGGGAAGCCGATGGGGAACGGCTATCCGGTCGCCGCGGTGATCGCGCGGCAGGAGCTCTTCGACCGCCTCAAGGCAGAGACGGAGGTCTTCAGCACGTTCGGCGGCAACCCGGTCGCCGCGCGGGCCGCGCTCGCCGTGCTTGACGTAATCGACGACGAGCGGCTGGTCGAGAACGCGAAGCGGGTGGGGGAGGAGTTGACTCAGGCGCTGCGCGCGCTTGAAATCGGCGAAGTCCGCGGCCGCGGCCTCCTCGTCGGCGTCGAGCTAGAGAGCGCGCAGCGGGCGGAAGATGTCGTGAACCGCATGCGCGACAAAGGCGTCCTCATCAACCGCACCGGGCCGCGCGAGAACGTCCTGAAAATTCGCCCGCCGCTGGTGTTCGCGAGTGAGCATGTCGTGGTGCTCGCCGCCGCGCTCGAAGCTGCAACGAGCTGAGCGTTCCAGCAGTGGAGAGTCCCCATCGTGTCGTGCTGTTGCTGATTGCAGCTCAGGGCGTCGTTGCTTCCACGAAGAACCGCTCGCAGAGAGTTCGCCCGATGTCGTTCCACTCCCCGATGTGGTTTCGCGCCGCGGCGATGTAGGGCCCCGGCGGGACCGGGGGTTCCTCGTAGGCCCTGATCCAGCGGACCAGCTGCTCGAGGCGCACCTCGGGGTGAAACTGGACGCCCCAGGCGGCGTCGCCGAGGCGGAACGCCTGCGGACAGACCTGGTTGCGGGCGAGCTCCACCGCTCCGGGTGGTACGCCGGCGGCGTATTCGTGCCATTGGAACGCGCGGAAGCGGCGCGGAAGCGCTGAGAAGAGCGGGTCGCCAGTAGCCGCGTCAGCGAGCTCGACCGGAACCCAGCCGATCTCCTTCTCTGCTGAGGGGACGACCTCGCCTCCTGCGGCACGCGCGAGCAGCTGGGCGCCGAGGCAGACGCCGAGGGTCGGGACGCCCGCTGCCAGAGCGTCTTCGAGGTACGCGATCTCGGCGTCGAGCCAGGGATGCGCCTCGTGCTCGTGGGGGTGCATGGTGCCGCCGAAGCTCATGACGGCGTCGTACGCCTGCGGTCCCCGCTTCGGCTTCTCGCCGCGATGCAGGCGCACGTCAGTGACGGTCGCTCCGAGACCCTCGAGAACGCCACGGAAGAGCGATGGACCGCCGCCGTCGCCGTGCACGAGCGCCACGATCTCCATCCGGCGAATGTATACATTCGTGGGTTGTGAGGCACGTTCGCATCGAGCTCGACGGTGAGCCGGTCTGGGGGACACTGGCGGGCGACACGATCGAGCTGCCCCAGGGATCCGCGGTCGCCGAGGCAACCGCTCGCTACCTCTCCCCGGCCGAGCCGACGAAGATCGTCGCCACACACCTGACCTACCGGAGCCGCGCGGAGGAGTACCGCATGGAGCGGCTTCCGTCCGCGCCTTCGTACTTCCTCAAGCCGCCGAGCTCCGTCTCGGCTCACCGCGCGCCGGTGGCCCGGCCCCGGGGCTGTCGGTTCCTCAACTACGAGGGCGAGATCGCGGTCGTGATCGGCGAGCGCTGCCTCGGAACCTCAGTTGGCGACGCACTGCGCTATGTCCGCGGCTACACCGTGGCCAACGACTGGGGTGTCCATGACTTCCGCCACGCGGACCGCGGTTCGATGCTGCGGGTCAAGGGCCAGGACGGCTTCTGCCCGCTCGGGCCCGCGCTCGTCGATGCCGAGGACGTGGACCCCGATGACCTGACAATCCACACGTTCGTAAACGGCGAGATGGTCCAGGAGGGGCACACGGGCCGTGATCTGCTCTTCTCGTTCGCGTACCAGATTGCCGACGTCTCCCGGCTCGTCACGCTCGAGCCGGGAGACGTGCTCCTTACCGGTACGCCTGCGAACTCGCGTCCGGTGGAGCCCGGGGACGTGATCGAGGTCGAGGTTGAGGGGATCGGCAGGCTGGAGAACAAGGTCGTCGAGCTCGAACGCGACCTCGAGCCGGTCGGCGAGCAGCCCGAGGTGACCGCAAACACGCTCCACGTCGCCCTCGCGATGCCGGAGGACGAGGCCGAGCGGCAGGCCGGTGCGGCGTGAAGGACGCCCGTCAGCTCGATATCAGGAGTGTGGTCGACCGCGTCCACGAGGAGCTGCTCGAGCGCATCGTCGCCGGCGAGCTCCCGCCGGGCGCGCGTTTGCGCCAGGAAGCATTGGCCGAGGAGCTCGGCGTCTCACGGACGCCGCTGCGGGAGGCGCTCGCGCGCCTGGTGAGCGAAGGGCTCGTCGAGTTCGCTCCTAACCGCGGAGCGACGGTGGCCGAGCGGGATTTCAGCGACATGGAGCAGGCGTGGCGGGCGCGTCTCGTCATCGAGCCGGGGGCGGCGTGCCTGGCCGCGGAGCGCGGCGACCCGGAGGCGATCGAGCGGATGCGAGAGACGGTCGAGCGCCAGCGGCGGGTCGCCGACGACGTCACGGCCAGCTTCGAGCTCAACCGCAAGTTCCACCTGGCGCTCGTCGCCGCCTCCGGCAACCCACACCTCGCGCAGTTCTCGGAGCTGCTCTGGCTCGCGCGTATCGGGCTCCCGATCTTCGCCCGCCAGGCGCGCGACCGCGAGCACCTGCTCGCCTGGGCCGACGATCACGAGGCGATCGTGGAGGCAATCTCCTCTGGCGACGCGGCGCGTGCGGCCGAGCTCACCCGCGGGCACATCGAGGCGTTCCCGCCGGAGCGTTAGTTCCTACGACTCCCGGCGCACGCCGTTGCGGAGCGTCCCGACGCCCTCCACCCAGACCTCGACGACGTCGCCTTCCTGGAGATACCGCGGTGGGTTCCTCGAGTCCCCGACTCCACCGGGAGTCCCGGTGGCAATGACGTCTCCGGCCTCGAGCGTCAGGCCTCTCGAGGCGTACTCGATGAGCTCGGCGAGCGAGAAAACCAGGTCGTCGGTCCAGGCTTCTTGCATCAGCTCACCCGAGACGGTCGTCCTGAGGCCGATGCGATCGAGATCGACGCTGTCGGGCGAAGCGATGCACGGGCCCAGCGGCGAGAACGTGTCGAAGCTCTTCCCGAGCGTGAACTGGCGCAGCGGCGTCTCGAGCTGCGCGCGCCGGCCGGAGACGTCGTTGAAGGCGGAGATACCGCCGATCGCGCGACGAGCCTCATCGAGCGACGCCCGGTAGATCCGCTCTCCGAGGACGACGGCCACTTCGCCCTCGTAGTCGGGGCGCGTCTCCTCGACGGGGACGACGATGTCCTCGTCCGGACCGATCAGCGAGGACGACCACTCAGCGAAGACGACGGGCACCGCGGGGATCTCGAGCTCGGACTCCTCCGCGTGGGAGCGGTAGTTCACGCCGATGCCGAGGATCTTGTCGGGGATGACGGGGTGGAGGAGCCGAACCCCCTCGAGGCCGTACTCCGGGCCGGAGGCCTCGGCGAGCAAGCGCCACGCCTCCGGGCTGGGAACGAAGCCGCGCGGCCCGGCGGGGCCGGCGTCGCGCACCGTGGAATCGTCCAGCGATCCGACTCGCGTCTCGCCGGCGGGATCGACGTAGCGGACTCCCTTCATGCGGCTCCTTCCTCTTCGTCGCGCAGGACCTTGAGCGCGTTGATCGCCCGCGGGAAGCCGGCGTACGGCGCCGTCTGGATGATGGCCTCCTCGATGTCAGCGTAGGCGACGTCGATGGCCCGCAAGGCCCGCACGTGCGCGCGCACCTGCGGATCGGAGCTTCCGAGCGCGGTCAGGAGCGCAAGGATGATCAGCTCTCGCTCGCGAGCGGACAGGCCGTCGCGCGAGTGGACGTCCCCGAAGACGAACTCGACCAGCCAGTCGCCGAGATCGCCCATGCGCGCGAGGAACTCCTCGCCCCCCGGTTCGTCGCCCAGCTCGGCGAGGCGGGCCAGCCCACGGCGCCGCCGCTCCTCGTCGTTCACGCGCCTCCTTGCGCTCGGGAGAAGACGGGATATTGTATGCAACCTATGGCGCCGCGGTGCAAATTGCGCGTCGCTGGAGCACGCAGGTGCTAGCTCTCCGCCGCATCGACCACATCTGTCTCAGGGTCGCCGACCTCGACGAGGCCGTCGCCCGCTGGTGCGTCCAGTTCGGGTTCACCGAGAGCCGGCGCGAGGGCGGGCGCGCGTTTCTGCGCTGCGGGTACGAGCCGTACTCGCTCGAGCTCGTCGAAGCCGAGAAGCCGGGCTTCGACCATCACGCCTGGGAGCTCGCGCGCGAGACCACGCTGGAGGATGCCGCCGAGCACCTGGAGCGGGCGGGGGTCGACTTCGCATCCGCGGACGAAGGGCTCATGCTCGAGGATCCCGAGGGAAACTGCGTGCAGCTCATGCCCCACCGGCCGACGGGCGACGATTTCTGGCCCGACGTCGCGCGCTCCACGACCGAGCTGCCCGGCTTCCGGCCGCGCAAGGTCGGCCACACGAACTTCCTCACCGCGGACCTCGAGCAGCAGACGGCCTTCTACACGGATGTCCTCGGGATGCGCATCACCGACCGGCTCGGAAGCGCGGGCGTCTGGCTCCACATCAACGCCGACCACCACGTGGTGGCCTTCGTGGACAAGGGCTACGCGCACGTCCACCACCTGGCGCTCGAACTGGTGGACTGGGGCGAGATCCGGGTCGCGCTCGACCATCTTGCCCAGCACGGCCGCTGGCTTGCGTGGGGCCCGCTGCGCCATGGCCTCGGCCGCAACCTGAGCGCCTATGTCCGCGTGCCCGAGGAGGACTGTTTCGTCGAGATCTTCTGCGATGTGGAACAGCTCGAGCAGGGCCACGAGCCACGCGAGTGGCCCGACGGTGCCCACTCTTCCAACGTATGGGGGATCCTGCCTCCGCGCTCGTACTTCCGCTTCGACGCCGAGGCGATCGAGGCCGAGCGCCAGGGACTCGAAGCCCTCGGAATCCCCTTGAGCAACAGGGAGGCTTGATGGCTACTGCCCGGACTGAAGAGCGGAGCGCCGACGCGGGCGTCGCGGCGCGCACCGGAGAGCAGTTCCTCGAGGGGCTCCGCGGGGATGCACGCGAGATCTGGCTGAACGGGGAGAAGGTCACCCACCCGCTCGAGCACGAGGAGCTTCGCGCCGCGGCCGAGTCGATGGGGCGCGTCTTCGACCTCCAGCACGAGCACGCCGACGAGATGCTTGCGCCGTCCCCCGACGACGGCCGTCTCGTCAACGTGACGCACCTCATCCCGCGCTCCCAGGAAGACCTCGAGCGCAGGCGGCGCGCCGTCGAGCTGACCGCAACGTTGTCGGCCGGGATGATGGGACGGACGCCCGACTACCTGAACGTCACGTTCGCCTGCTTCGCCGGCCGCGCAGACGTCTGGGCGCGCCGCGGCAACGAGCAGGGCGCGGAGAACATCGTCGCCTACCAGAAGCACCTGCGAGACGCGGATCTCTCGACGACCCATGCGCTCATGAACCCGCAGGTCGACAGGACGAAGCCGGAGGCGGAGCAGGCCGCCGGGGAGATCTCGCTCCACAAGATCGACGAGACCGACACGACGATCGTCGTCAAAGGCGCCCGCATGCTCGCCACCCTGGCGCCCTTCGCGGACGATCTCCTGATCTATCCGGGCTCCGACATCCGCCCGCAGGACGGGCGCTATGCGCTCTCGTTCGCCGTCCCCATTGGCACGCCGGGCCTCAAGTTCATCTGCCGCGACAGCTATTCGAAGCAGCGGCCGGCGTACGACTATCCGCTGTCGTCCCGCTTCGACGAGATGGACTGCGTGGTCATCTTCGACGAGGTCGAGATTCCGAAGGAGCGCGTCTTCCTCGACGGCGACACGGTCGGATACTCCGAGGTGATCACGGACACGGGCTGGCGCGGGCACATCATGCACCAGGCGTTTACGCGGGCCTACATCAAGCTCTGCTTTGCGTTCGGCCTCGGGCACCTGATCGCCAACACCATCGGCGTCGTCCGCTTCGACCACGTCCAGGAGAAGCTCGGCCAGATCTGGAACATGTGCGAGCTGACGCGCTCGGCGATCGTCTCCGCTGAGGCCGGCTCGTTCGAGGACGAGGGCGGTGTCTGGTACCCGGACGACCGGCCCTTCCTTGCGCTGCGTGGCGAGATGCCCAAGTGGCTTCCGCGGGCGAATGAGCTCCTCCAGCTGATCGGCGGGGGCGGCTTTATGGCGACGCCATCCCGGGCAGACCTGGACGGGCCCATGCGGCCGCTGATCGAGAAGTTCTTCCAGGCGGCAGGCGCGGAGGCCGAGCGGAGAATCCGGCTCTTCCGCCTCGCGTGGGACTACATCGGGTCGGACCTGGGCGGCCGCGGCGAGCTGTACGAGCGCTTCTACCTCTCCGACTCCTGGCGCATGACCGCGCTTGCCTACTCGATCGCCGACAAGACGTTCCCCGAGTCGATCGTCGAGCAGTTCCTCACCGACTGATGCTGCGCGGCTACTCCTCACCCCGTTCGCCGGAAGGCCGCTCGTCGCTCGTGCCCGCTCCGCCGTGGCACTACGTCGGCGACTTCTTCGTGATCGAATACTGGGCGGCGCCGCAAGCGGTCGAGGCCGTGCTTCCCCCGGGCCTCGAGCCGCATCCGGATCCGGGGAGATGCGCGGCCCTCTTCATCGACTGGCAGTCGTGCTCCGACTCCGGGGCCGAGCTCGACGATCCGGTGCGCAGCCAGTACAAGGAGTTCTTCGTCGTCGTGAACGCACTCCTCGACGGCGAGCCGGTGACCACGTGCCCGTACATCTGGGTCGACCGTGACTTCGCGCTCGCGCGCGGCTGGATACAGGGGTTTCCGAAGAAGCTCGGGTCGATCCACATGACGCGTGGGTTCTCCATCTCGTCCAAGGCCGCGCCAGACCTGGCTGCGGGTGGCCGCTTCGCCGGCACGCTCGCTGCGGCCGATCGCAGGCTCGCCTTCGGAGCGGTGACGATCGAGCGCGAGAGCGCGGATGGGCCGACACACAACGACCCACCGCTCCTCAACATCCGGCACTTTCCCCGCCTGGCGGCCGGCCGCCACGACGACCCCGCTGTCCACGAGCTCGTCCGCGCGCGCAGCCGCGACCGCTCGATCTCCACGATCTGGGAAGGGACAGCGGAGCTCGAGCTCTACGACGCGTCGAGCGAGGAGCTCGCCGCGCTCGCGCCGGCGCGGATGGGTAAGGGCTTCTGCTTCACGTTTGCCTACACCGTCGACGATCTCGAGACCGTGCGGGACTACACGCAGGCCGAGATGGCGACGGGCGCCGAGACGTGAAGCGCGGAGCCCTTGTCACCGGAGGCGGAACGGGGATCGGCGAGGCAATCACGCGGCGCCTGGTCGCTGACGGGTACGCGGTGGGCATCACCGGCCGGCGTCGGGAACCGCTGGAGGCCGTTTCCGCGGAGACCGGCGCGCTTCCCCTCGTGGCGGACACGGGTGTCTGGCAGGAGGCTTACGAAGCCAATCAGGCTGCTCGCGAGGCCTTCGGCCGCCTCGACCTGCTTGTCTGCAACGCCGGGATCGGCAGCGGCGGCAGCGTCACCGAGCAGACGCCCGAGAGCTGGGAGGCCGTGCTGCGGACGAACCTGACCGGAGCCTTCTTCGCGTGCCGGGCGGCGCTCCCCGAGCTCGTGCAGACGAAGGGCTCGATCGTGACGATCGCATCTGTAGCCGGCCTGCGGGCGGGGCCCGCGTCGGCCGCCTACTGCGCCGCGAAGGCCGGCATGATCATGCTCACCGAGTGCATTGCGCTCGACTACGGGCCGGGCGGCGTACGTGCGAACTGCATCTGCCCCGGCTGGGTGCGGACGCCGATGGCCGATCGCTCGATGGACTCCCTCGGCGAGGAGAAGGGAACCGACCGCGAGGGAGCGTACGAGCTCGCGTCGTCCAGGGTCCCGCTCCGCAGGCCGGGGACTCCCGATGAGATCGCCTCGGCGGTCTCCTGGCTCGCCTCCGACGGGGCGGCCTTTGCGACTGGGGCGACGGTCGTCCTCGACGGGGGCAACTGCATCATCGACTCGAGCTCGACGGAGTTCGCCGTATGAGCGCGCCCGTCGTCGCCGGCGTCGCCGTCTCCCCCGACCATTTCATCGGCGGCAAGCGGGTTGCGAGCGACGAGCGCTTCGAGGACCGCTCTCCGATCGACGAGCAGGTCCTGGCCGAGGTCGCGCGGGGGGGCGAGCGCGAGGTCGGGCTCGCGGTGGAGGCCGCACAGGCGGCTTTCACGGCCTGGGCCGGGCTCGGCGTCTCGGGCCGCGCCCAGCACCTGCGCCGTCTCGCGGAGCTGATCGACGCGAACGTCGAACGGATCGCGGCCGTCGAGTGCCTGGACATGGCCATGCTCGAGCGCTCGCTACGCGCTCGGGTCGTTCCTCGGGGAGCGCGGAACTTCCGGGCGTACGCGGAGCTCGCCGAGGGCTACGAGGAGCGGGTCTGGAGCTCGAACGGGACGACGAACCGAATCGTGCGCATGCCCGCCGGCCCGGTTGCGGTCATCACTCCGTGGAATGCCCCTTTCATGCTCTCGACCTGGAAGACCGCGCCCGCACTCGCGGCGGGCTGCACCGTCGTCCTCAAGCCTCCCGAGTGGGCACCACTCTCGTGCTCGCTGCTCGCCGACCTCACCCTCGAAGCCGAGATTCCAGCAGGGGTCTTCAACATCGTTCAGGGGATCGGCGAGGAGGCCGGTGCGACGCTCGTCGCGGACGGACGCCTGCGTCGCGTCAGTTTCACCGGCTCTTCCGAGACAGGGCGGCTCGTGGCCACCTCCGCCGCGCGGAACCTCGTCCCGTTCACCGCCGAGCTCGGCGGCAAGAGCCCGCTCGTCGTCTTCGCCGACGCCGATCTCGACGCGGCCGCCGAAAAGGCCGCTCTCCAGTACGACGATTCCGGGCAGAACTGCATGGCCGGGACGAGGCTGCTCGTCGAGGAGGGCGCCGCGGGCGAGTTCCTCGAGCGCTTTCACCGCGCCGTCGACGCGCACGTGCTCGGAGACCCGCGCGAGGAGTCCACCACGATCTCTCCGCTCATCCATCGCGACCACCTGGCGCGCATCGAGGGCTTCGTCGAGCGGGCGCGGGCGAACGGCGACCGCATCGTGCGCGGAGGGCGCGTCGCCGACATCGGCGGGCTCTGGTACGAGCCGACGCTCGTCGAGCCGCGCTCGAACGACTCCGAGATCGTGCAGCGGGAGGTCTTCGGCCCTGTGCTCACGTTCCAGACCTTCCGGGACGAGGACGAGGCCGTCGAGCTGGCCGATTCGACTGAATACGGCCTCGCGGCGACGAT
>Ga0307277_10000013_pt1 | contig 56810 bp, 52 predicted proteins | sample ER_DNA_116_FD_194473 | JGI IMG/M metagenome (GOLD analysis project Ga0307277, IMG submission 194473) | Bulk soil microbial communities from the East River watershed near Crested Butte, Colorado, United States - ER_DNA_116 | ecosystem: Environmental > Terrestrial > Soil > Floodplain | place...
CATGTAGTGGTCCCCATGCGCCAGCAGCGCGTCCCGCAGCGGGGTGAAAATTCCTGGCTCGCCCCGGCTGAAGGTATCGCTCGAAATCATGTCGAGCGCGGCCCGGGTCTCGGGCTCGTGCTCATAGTGCCAGTAAGGGCTGTACCAGCTGCGGCTGTCGGCGACTTCTTGCGCGCTCAGCCCGAACAGGAAGAAGTTCTCCTCGCCCGCCTCCTCGGCCATCTCGATGGTGGCGCCGTCGCGCGTGCCGACGGTCAACGCCCCGTTCATCATGAACTTCATGTTGCTGGTGCCGCTGGCTTCGTACCCGGCCGTCGAGATCTGGTTGGAGACGTCGGCGGCCGGGATCAGCCGCTCGGCCAGCGAGACGCAGTATTCGGAGAGAAAAACAACCTTTAGCCGGCCGCGGACCATGGGATCGCCCGCGATCGTACCCGCGAGGTTGTTGAGGAACTTGATGATGAGCTTGGCGAGACGATACGCGGGCGCTGCTTTTCCCGCGAAAAAGAAGGTTCGGGGCGTCATGTCGAGGTCCGGATGCGCCTTCACGCGATTGTAGAGGACGATGATCCGCAGCGCATTGAGCATCTGACGCTTGTATTCATGGATGCGCTTGACCTGGCAGTCGAAGATGCAGTCGGGGTCGACGGCTTGCCCGGAGGTCGATCGCAGCCAGTGGGCAAATTGCGATTTGGCCGCGCGCTTGGCCCGCAGGAATTCCGCGCGGAAGGCCGCATCGCTGGCGAGCCACTTCAATCCCCCGATCTCGCTGAAATCGGTGATCCAGCCGTCCCCAATCGCGTTGTTGATGACGTCCGAGAGCGCCGGATTTGCCATCAGCAGCCAGCGCCGCGGCGTCACGCCGTTGGTCTTGTTGTTGAACCGTTCCGGGAACGTCTCCGCGAAATCGCGGACCGTGGTCGCGCGCAGCAGTCGGGAATGGATGGCGGCGACACCGTTGGTGCTGTGCGAGCCGACGATCGCCAGGTTGGCCATTCGCACTTTGGCCTCCGGACCCTCTTCGATCAGGCTCATGCGCGCAACGCGGGCTTCGTCGTTGGGATAACGGCGCCGCACGTCGTCGAGAAAACGCCGGTTGATCTCGAAGATGATCTCCAGCTGGCGCGGGACGATCTCCCGGAAGTAATGCAGCGGCCATCTCTCCAGCGCCTCGGGCAGCAGCGTGTGATTGGTGTAGGCCAGGGTCCGCTGCGTGAGATCCCAGGCTGCCTCCCACCCGAAACCCGCCTCGTCGAGCAGGATGCGCATGAGCTCCGGCACCGCCAGCGTCGGATGGGTATCATTGAGCTGGATGGCGACCTTGTCGGGAAATGCGTTCCAGTCGGAATTGTCCCGGCGGAAGCGCCGCACGAGGTCCGCCATCGAGCAGGCCACCAGGAAATATTCCTGCGCGAACCTGAGTTCCTGTCCCATCTCGGTGGAGTCGTCCGGATAGAGCACGCGGGTCAGTGTGCTGGCGGCAATGTTGCCGACCAGGGCGCCGACGAAATCGCCGCCGCTGAATTCCTTGAAGTCGAAGTAATCATGGGCCGCGGCCCTCCAGAGCCGCAGAGTATTGATGGTCTGGCCGCCGAAACCGACGACGGGTCGGTCGAACGGGATGCCGATCAACGTCGAGGGGCGGCCGGCAACCAGTTCCATTTTGCCCCGGTGCATCTCGAACGAGCAACCGAGCTTGACCTCCACGGCTTCGCTGGGACGAGCCACCTCCCACGGATCCTGATGGTGCAGCCAGTTGTCCGGATATTCGCGCTGCCAGCCGTTCTCGATCGCCTGCCGGAACATGCCGTACTCGTAGCGCAGGCCATAGCCCGTCGCCGGCAGTTGCATCGTCGCCATCGAATCGAGGAAGCAGGCGGCGAGCCGTCCGAGGCCGCCGTTGCCCAGGCCGGCATCGGGTTCCTGCTCGATCAGCCCGAGCCAGTCGAGGCTGGCCTCGCGCGCGGCCGCTTCGACATAGCGATCCAGCAACAGATTGGTGATGTTGTTGGTCAGCGAACGGCCGATCAGGAATTCCATTGACAGGTAATAGATGCGTTTCGGGTTCTCCCGATGATAGGTGCGTTGGGTCAGCGACCAGCGTCGCGAAAGCACGTCGCGCACCGAGCGCGCCGCGGCTTCGAACGTCTGGCGCGTGCCGGCGGTGCTCGGGTCGATGAGATCGTTGAACAGAAGATGGCGTTCGAGCAGTGCGTCGGGGTGGCCGGAGAACCGAACCGGGTCGGAGCCATAATGCTGTGGGAGTCTCGTGCCCGCGACGACGCTGGTTTTTTCATCCATGATGCTCTCCATGAGCGATGCGCGCCGCCATCCGCTCACTCATCGATGCGGCGTCTCCCTCCCTGAATTTGAATCGCGCCAAAGAGCCGGCCGCCCTTTCATGGTTGCCGCCCCTGCATGAACCTTTGATGACACGAAGTGCTTCGCGCCGACCTCACAGGATCGGGCAAATGGCCGACGCGACTTCAGGTCCTGCCCGATATTTTGGCGGTGACGGTAACCACCGCGGTATATTGGCAACCGCGAGCTTCGCGGGAGGGAACAAGACATGGGCAACTTCGCCGGAAATCGTCGCGGAGGCGGCGACAAGGGGAAATCGACCACCCGACGCAACGTGCTGCAAATGGGAGCCGGACTTGCGGCCGCAGGCGGCTTGTCGCGAGGCCTTGCCGCTCCGGCAGTCGCCCGTGATCCCATTGCCATGCCGAACGGCCCGAACATCATCGTGCTGATGACCGACCAGGAGCGCCATCATAGGCATTGGCCGGATGGCTGGGCGGAAAGGCATCTGCCCTCGCTGCAGCGGCTCAAGCGCAATGGCCTCTACTTCCACCGCGCCTATACCGCTGCCTGTCAGTGCTCGCCGTCACGCGGCCTGATGCAGACGGGTCGCTTTGCGCCGGTGAACCGCGTAACCCAGACCTTTCTGTGGCCCGGCCTGCCGCATAAAGACCGGCTGCCGAATATCGCCTCGCTGCTCAAGGAGAAAGCCGGTTACGAAGTGCTCTGGAAGGGCAAATGGCATCTGAGCTACGCCGCTAATGCGGCGATGGGGAACGGCGGCGAAGACTGGGGCCCGGCGGATATCGAGGTGATGGAGAAGAATTGGGGCTGGTCCGGATGGAATCCGCCGGACGCAGGCAATGCAATCCAGGAATGGCAAAGCACTCCATTCGGCAAATTCGACGGGCTGCGCACGCTCGGCGGCGGAAACCCCAACAATGACGGACGTTACGTCAGCGGGCTCGATGCGTCCTCGCCACGCGGACAGACCGCCGGTGTGGGCGGCGAAAGCGTGGTGGAGTTCCTGAAAAACCGGGCACGCAAGCTCGACAAACCATTCTGCATGTTCATCTCGCTGGTGAACCCGCACGATGTCGGCTTCTATCCGGGGTCGTGGGTGAAGCCGAGCGCCTGGATTCAGGCCGGCTACCGCCGCGAGGACTTCGCCGAACTCGGGATCAAGCTGCCCAGCAACTACGCCGACGATCTCGCGACCAAACCAAAAATCCAAAAGCGCGCGCGTGACGCGTATAACAAATTCGCACCGCTCGACACTGCGCAGGCTCGCGAGGATTACGTCAACTTCTATGCCTACCTGCATACGGTCGTGGACAAGCACATCGTGACGGTGCTCGACACGCTGCAGGAAACCGGTTTGCTGGACAGCACCATCATTTTTCGACTCGCCGACCACGGCGAAGGCGGCCTGTCCCATGGCATGCGCGAGAAGGCTTATACGGTGTACGAGGAGATGATCCACATCCCTCTCATCGTGCACAGTCCAAAGCTCTATCCCGAGCCGCTCGAGACCAGCGCGTTCTACGATCATCTGGATCTCTTGCCGACCATCCTGGATCTCGCCGGCGTTCGCGATCCGGAGTCCTACGGCATCGGCAGGAGTATCGTTCCGGTCATGCGAGACCCGTCACAGTCGGTGCAGGACCATACGATCTTCTCTTTCGACGACCGCTTCTTTCTCCCGGCCAGCACACCTGGCGGCCATATCCGAGCGATGCGCGAGGGCGACTGGACATATGCAGTTTACTTCGGCCTCGACGGTTCCGGGCTGGAATACGAGCTCTACAACATCAAGGACGACCCGGATCAGATGCGCAATCTGCTGTATGGCAAGCCGAGTCGGGACGTCGAGCAGGAATGGGCCCGCCTGCATAAGAGGTTGACGGATCGCCTTGTGGTCAGCGCCAATCTGCCCGACGACTTCAGCTGGCCGCTTGCGCCGGCCCGGGCGTAACGCATCGCTGAGCCGGGACCGCAATCGGGAGGGGACGATGAGCGCACGAGCGTTGCCGCTTCATGCGATCGCGATCGCCATTGCGCTTTATGCCTTTGCGCCGCCTGTCGCCGCGGCGCAGGACTGGCCGACCCGGCCGATGACCATGGTCGTTCCCTTTGCCGCCGGCGGCACGGCCGATCCCATCGGCCGCGCGCTGGCAGCGGGGCTCTCGCAGGTCCTCGGTCAGCAGGTGATCATCGAAAACGTTGGCGGCGCCGGCGGCATGACGGGCGCGAGCCGCGTGGCGAAGGCCGCGCCCGACGGTTATCAATTCGTCTTCGGCAGCACCGGCGCGTTCGCGTACAGCCAAACCTTCTACAAGCGTCCGCTCTACAACACGATGACCGACTTCGCGCCCGTCGCGTTGGTCAGCCAGCAGCCGATCATGCTGGTCGCACGCAAGGATTTGCCGGTCCAGAATCTGCAGGAGTTCATCGCCTATACCAAAGCAAACCAGGCGAAAATGCAGTACGGCTCGCCCGGGGTCGGGTCCGGAAACCATCTGGCCTGTGCGCTGCTCAATGCGGCCGTCGGGGTGAACGTCACCCATCTTCCCTATCGCGGCGGCGGGCCGGCCATCCATGATCTGATCGCCGGCAGGACCGACTACCAGTGCCCGAACAACGTGCTGGCCATGCCGCTGGTCGAGAGCGGCGCCATCAAGGCGATCGCGGTGCTCACCCGCGAGCGATCGCCGAGCCTGCCCGATTTCGCCTCCGCGCACGAGCAGGGCCTCACCGATTTCGACGTCTCGACCTGGTTCGCGCTCGCGCTGCCCAAGGCCACGTCGGCGGCGATCGTCCAGAAACTCCATGATGCGACGGTCGCAGTGATGAACAGCCCGGCGACCCGCGAGCAGATGAAAAAGATCGGCGCCGATCTGGTCGCACCCGATCGCAGGTCGCCGGAATATCTGCAAAGATTCTTTGAAAGCGAGATCGTAAGATGGGCCAAGACAATTAAGGCCAGCGGGATACTGGCGGAGTAAGGCGCCCTGCAGCGATGCGGCGGCGCGCCGGGCCGCGATTTTCAACGGCAAGCGCTTGAACCATGAAAGCAAAAAATCTCGTCTTCATCATTTCCGACGAACACCAAGCCCGTGCCCTGTCGTGCGCCGGCCATCCGATTGTCAGAACGCCGAATATCGACCGACTTGCCGCACGCGGCACCCGCTTCACGGCGGCCTACACACCCTGCCCAATCTGCGTTCCAGCGCGCGCAAGCCTCGCAACCGGACGCTACGTCCACGACACCCGCTACTGGGACAACGCGATGGGCTACGACGGCCGCGTGCCCGGCTGGGGCGCGCGCCTGCAAGCCGGGAACGTGCGCGTAGAATCGATCGGCAAGCTGCACTACGTAAATGACCGCGGTCCCACGGGCTTCGACCGACAACATCATCCCATGCACCTCGACGAAGGTATCGGACAGGTGTGGGGATCGGTGCGCGATCCGATTCCAGGACCCCGCGACGACATCGTGCGATTCGGCGAGGTCGGCGCCGGCTACTCGAAATACAACTCCTACGACGAGACGATCCGCGAGGCGGCGGTGGCGTGGCTGCGTCGTGCGAGCCGCGACCAGCGCCGCTGGATGCTGTTCATCGGCTTCGTCGCGCCGCATTTCCCGCTGATCGCGCCGCAGCGCTTCATCGATCTTTACCCGCCCGCCGCAATGCCGCTGCCCAAGCTGACGCCGCGGAGCGGCTATGTTCGCCACCCGTGGCTGGACGCGCAGGAATCGTTCATGCCGACCGACGTCGAGTTCGGCGTCGACGATGCGAAACGCCGCCGCGCCATCTCCGCCTATTACGCGTTGTGCACGATGATGGACGGCCACATCGGCGCCATCTGCGCGGCGCTGGAGGAGACCGGCGCGGCCGAAACGACGACCGTAATCTACACCTCCGACCATGGCGAGGCGCTTGGCGAACGCTCCCATTGGGGCAAGTCAAATCTTTACGGCGAGTGCACGCAAGTGCCGCTGGTGATGGCGGGACCGGACGTGGCTGGGGGCGCCGCCTGCAACACGCCGGTCAACCTCGTCGATCTCGCGCCGACCTTTCTCTCCGCCTTCGGTCTTGCCGAAACGAATCTTCCCGGTCGCTCGCTGTTCGAGATCGCCCGCGAGCCCACCGACCCGGCGCGCGTCGGCTTCTCCGAATATCACGCGGTCGGCTCTCCGTCCGGCGCCTTCATGCTGCGCAAGGGCCGCTGGAAGTATCATGAGTATGTCGGCTACCCGTGCGAGTTGTTCGATCTCGCGTCCGATCCGGACGAAAGGAACAACAAAGCCGACGATCCATCCTGCTCCGCCGTTCTCGCTGAGCTTCGCGGGGAGCTACGGCGGATCGTTGATCCGGCCATCGCGGACCGGCAGGCCAAGGCGGATCAGCGGGCGCTGGTCGAGCGTTTTGGCGGACGCGAAGCTGCGTTTAGGCTGGGAGTGAAAGGCCCCACGCCAGCGCCAGTGCAGTGAGGGATTACGCTCTGCAGCGCTGAGCTAAAAAAACTGGCTCGCATCGTAAAGCTCTCGAATCGAGTCTAATAATCTTCGCTTCCAATCGGCACAGCGTTTGCTATTTCGCCTCGCTGCGCCGCCGCGGCGCCGTTGACTGCGCCTGCTTAGGCTCGGCGGGCGACAGCGTGTAGCTGAGCCATAGGTTCCAGCCCTCCGGCCGGTTCGCCGCGGCAAACTCCCAGTAAGCCTTGACGTTCACATTTGCAGCGAGGTCGCCCATCGGGACGGTGTAGCCGAGTTGCCCGCCGGCGCTCGCGACGCGCGACTGGAAGCAGCCGACCCGGTCGCCGGAGCCGCCATCGCAGCTCGCTTGATTATAGAGATAGCCCACCAGGCCGATCTGGAGCTGCTTGGTCAGGAAGCGTGACGCACCCCAATCAAAGTGCATGTCGACCCCGTTGCGATATTCGGTGTAGGGATTGACGGCTATCGCCGAAAACTCGTAGCCCGTCTGCTCGTTGAAATAGGTGTAGCCGCCGCCGGCGTCCACAGCGCTGTGCCCAATGCCGATGTTGGAAAGCCGCGCGCGGCTGTAGGCGCCGGCGGGAATATTGCCGGTCACGTAGGTCATGACGTTGTTCACTCCGGCGTTCCAGCGCAGCGAGAACTGCGGAGCCAAATCTCCGAAGCCCGTCACCGTATCGGCGAACGTCTCGAACCGAGACTCGGGGGATCGTCCGGCGAGCGACGGGTCGGTGATGATCGTATCGGCCGTTGTCCGCTTGCGGCCGTAAGTCGCCTGCAACGCGAGGGCCGCCTGGCCGCCGAAAACCGGTGTCGCGAACGTGTACGTCGGGGTCACCATCGCCAGGTCTTCAGGCTGTATCGAAATGGCGCTCACGTTTTCCCCGACATCGCCGGTCAGCCGTCCGATCCTGATCAAGCGGGCGCGGACGACGTCGCTGCCGGCCGATGTCCAGGTGTGATAATAGGTCGACGTCAGCGAGAAGCCGGGCTGCGAGGCAGTGGCAGCGAGACTGGCAAACGATCCTGGGGTCCAGAAGCTCTCCCCGGCCTCGTCCGCCGAGGCGAGTTCGCCGGCAAGGGCGAGCGCCGTGGCAACGGCCGCGCCTGCCAGGCACTTCGACCACAACCGATGCCGCGCGGTCGACCCGCTCATCCTAATTGCGCCCCCAAGACCCTGCGCGGCGCCCGCGCCGGCTTCGTCATGTGCCCTGCGGAACTATACGGAGCGCCTGGCGCGCGTGTGCGGCCCGCGAGGGCGATAAGCGAGGTCTGCGCGAAAAATCTTGGCGATTGTTGCCGGCCGGAAACACTAAGGGACCGGGTCGGCGTGAGGCCGTCATGAATGAGGCCGCCAAGACGCTCCGCGTGCAATCTCGGACAGCCTCTCCGACGCTGTGATCGAGTAGCCCTATTGACCGGTCTTGGGACAGTGCTACAGGCCAGCCGAGCTTGGCATGGCCGGTTTTGGCGGCGTTGATCGAGCCGTGCGCAGCTCGAAGCGGACGATGGAGGGGCGCTGAAGAAAGTTGGAGGTTCATGATGGCCGAGGCGAAGTTTTCTCAGATCGTTGCCGCGCGCCTGTTCCTCGCCACCCTCGCATCCGCGGCGGCCTTCGCTTGTCTTGTCCCCAGCGTCGAGGCGCAAACCCCGCAGGCACAATCCGCGCCGTTCGTTGGGATCGTCGTGGTCGGGGAGGGGAGAGTGACGGTTGCCCCGGACTACGCGCAGATCGCGAGCGGCATAACCACCAGGGGCAAGACCGTGAAGGAGGCGAGCGACGCCAATTCGAAAACGATGGCTGCGATCATCAAGGCCCTCCTCGATTCCGGCGTCGCCCAAAACGATGTGCAGACCTCGCGATTTTCAGTGCAACCGGTCTATTTGCCGCAGGAGCCGCGCACCGAACCGAAACTTGCCGGCTACAGCGTCTCCAACCAAGTCAGAGCGAAGATCCGGCATATCGACCAGCTCGGCGAGATCCTCGATCGCTTGATCACGGCGGGAGCAACCGACGTCGGCAACATCGAATTCTTGGTGTCCGACCCGTCAAAGGCGCTCGATCAGGCGCGCGAAGCCGCCATCGCCGATGCGCGACGCAAGGCCGAGGTCTATGCGCGCGCGGCCGGCATCCGGCTCGGGCAGGTGGAATGGATCACGGAGCAGTCCGGATTCGGTGCCGTTCCGCTGCGGGGACAAGGCGCTGCGGCCGCGCGCGCGGCGGCGGTGCCGATTGCGACCGGTGAGGACACACTGGAAGTCACGGTTACGGTCGGCTTCACGATTGCGCAGTGACGATCGTCGGGGTCTGTCCGAGTTGCCCCTCGCCTCGTTTTACTCTCACCACGAGCGCTTGAAGCCGGCCCGCAGACTCTTCGAGAAATCGCCGCCCGCGGTTTCGTTCACCGAGCCGGTGACGCTGATCGGTCCGCCGAAGAGCTTCTGCTCGGCGCTCAGCGTGCGCAGCCACTTGTCGTCAGCGCTGGAGATGTCGGCCCCGAGCGACACGCTCGTGTCGGTCGGCAGAAAGTTGAATTGCAGCGCTTGGCTGCTGGCCCAGCCATGGGCGGCTTGGCCGGCCGCGTTCGGCAGCGGACGCGTCACTGAGATGCCGTTCTGCCAGGTCAGCGCGACATCCTCGCCGACGGGCACGGAACGGCTTAGCGTGGTGCCGAGCTTGCTTTGCTCCTGCGACGGATCGATCCGCGTCTCGATTGACGTCTTGTCCCAGCCGAGCGGCGCCTCCATGCCCGGCGCGGTGACGGTGGCCCAGGCGACGCCGGTCGATTGATCGGGCACGGCGCCGGCGAGCAACTGCTCCGGCTGGAAGGTCACGGCGGGAATCGCCGGCTTGGTGTAATCGACGCCGACTTTGCTTGACCAGCCGGCCGCTGGCGCCTTGTCGGCAGACGGATGGATTGGCGCGAGCTTGTCGGCGCCGAGTTCCGGCGTCGAGAGGTCGAGTTCGGACGTCGAGAGGTCGAGCGGCGCGTCGGCGGAGAGCTCGGCCGGCGCCGCGTCGCTCGACGCCTCCGCTGTCTGCGCGCGTGCCGCGGCCGGCAACAAGGCCACCGCCAGTGATATCGCGCAGAGCTGCAGTCTTCGCTTTCGATGCATCGTGCCGATCCGCAGGTTCGATTGCTCCCATCGAACCCCATGGCCTTGGCATTTTGTGGGCGAATTTGTTTAACGCGAAGATCATGCGGCGAAAACCGCGGCGGGCAGGGACAGAATTTCGCGATTGGCGCGACGGTTAATGGCCCTGGACCCGGCAAGGCATTGAAAATGTTCACGCCATGCAGGCCGCCGCCCGCGTACTGAGGCTTTCGCGTCACAGTCGGCGATGAAACGCAAGCGAGGGTTCATGCGTTAAGCGCACGGGGGAGGGTGCCAATTTACCCTTTGCCGCTGGCTGCGGAGGAGCGTGACGTGCAGCGTGGAACGCGGCTCCAAGCGCGCGGTATGATGGTGATCACGCTTGTTGCTGGCGTCGCCCTCGCAGCAGCAGTGGGAGGCCATCGCGGGCTTGGCGATCAGGACGCATGGGCCATGGACGAGACGACGGGCCGCGCCGGCTCCGCCGGCGGCAAGTCCGCGCCGGGTGAACTCGCGCTGAGCGACGAGCAGCGCGGCCGCATCTACGACAGCGTGATGCGCATCCCTGATGCGCCGGTGGCGCAGGCGCCGCCGCCTGCGGTCGCCGATGCGCTGCCGCCCGGCGTGCCGATGCAGGATTTGCCTGCCGCAGTCGCCCGCGATGTTCCGCTCGTGCAGGGCCACAAATTCGTGAAGTTCGACGACCGCATCGTGGTGGTCGATCCTGCGAGCCGCCTGGTGGTGGCGATGATCCCGCGCTACCGCCTGCTGCCGTAAGCTTCTCTCCACCGTTTATCACGCCGACGTATCGCTGCCCGTCCCAGGGCACAGCGCAGTCGCGTCCGTGGCCGCGCTGGCATCGGGCAAAGCCGCATCCTATGATCGTGCTTGAGATGGAATAAGCGTGAGGCGAACTCGGTCTTACCCTCCCCCTTGTGGGGAGGGTCGGCGCGAAGCGCCGGGGTGGGGTGGTGCGGTGATCCGCTGATGGACCCCCACCCCCAACCCCTCCCCACAAGGGGGAGGGGAGCACACCGAATGCGCAGCGTGCTTGTGCATCACTGAAACGCTTTGGAGCAACCAGGAGGGATTGGCGATGTTGACGTTGTACTATGCCCCGGGGGCGTGCTCGATGGCTGCGCACATCGTGCTGGAGGAGAGCGGCGAGAAATATCAGCCGCAGCGGGTCGACCTCGCCGGCGGCGAGCAGCGCTCCGAGGCCTACCTCAAGATCAATCCGCAAGGCCGCGTGCCGGCGTTGCGGCTCGACGACGGCGACCCGCTCGCCGAGAACACCGCCATCCTGCCCTATCTCGGCAAGCGCTTTGGACTGTGGCCGAACGATCCGATGGCGGAAGCCAAGGCGCTGTCGCTGATCGGCTTCTTCGCCGCGAGCGTGCACCCCGCGCACGCTCACGTCGGACGGCCCGAGCGCTACGCCGCGGACCCGTCCGCCTTCCCCACGCTCAAGGAAACCGGCCTCAAGACCTTCCATGGCTATCTCAAGCAGATCGACGGCAGGCTCGCGGGGCGCGAGTGGTTCGGCGACAAATACTCCGTGGTCGATCCCTATGGCTTCGTGTTCTACACCTGGGGCGTGCGCCGCGAGCTGCCGATGGGAGAGCTCAAGCACTACACCGCATTCAAGGACCGCATGCTCGCGCGCCCCGCGGTCAAACGCGTGGTCGAGGACGAGAAGGTCAAGGTCTGAGGGCGCCTGCGCGTTCAGTCCGAATCGCCCGGCATTCGAGGATCCGGACGACCCCGGACATCGAAGAGAACGAGCCGTCCTCATCCTTCGAGATGCGCGCACGCACCTCCGGCTTTGCGGAGGCACTTGCGCATGCGCGCTCCTCAGGATGAGGACGAGCATCCCACGTCAGTCTCGTGTACGCCCTCATGCTGAGGAGCATCGCAGCGCTAAACGGTCGCAGATGCTTCCAGGGCTTTCACGCGCTGCGATGCGTCTCGAAGCATGAGGGCGTGCCCGGAGCCCCATCAAGCGGATTGATGTGTGCCGGCCCAAGTCCGGCAATGACGCTGAAGGCCCAAGCTCGCGTTCGAGTGTGAACTACTTCACGTTCGCGCCGGCACCGCCCTCGTATTGTGGCGGGGTCACCGAGCGATCGGTGATGATGGTAGATGTCCTACCATCGCCCGCTTGGGCGTTTCCTCCCTCGACTTGGCCTCGCTGGCTCCCACCGGCGGGGCCCTTTTCGCAAAAAAAAACGCGCGCCGACTTGGCCGGCGCGCCGCCACTTGGCAGTGGTGAACTCGTTAGTCGCGCAGGCTCGGCGCGTCGGGCACTTTCTTCCAGTGCGTCAGGCTTTCGGCGATGATCTTCGTCGACTGCAGCGCCGCCTGGCTCAAGCTCGCGTATTCGACGATCTCGCGTTGCACCCGCGCGGCCTCGCTTTGCAGCGTGTCGCGCAAGGTCTGCAGCTCGGTGATGAGCCGGTCGATTTCCTGCACCGAGGTGCCCGCCACGCGCCCTAACAGCTGGTTGATGTTGTTGGCGACCAACTCGCTGTCGCTCTCCGGCTGGCGGCGCATGCCTACGACGTCACGGCGGACGAATTCGCGGATCTCGCCTTCCACTTCCAGCTCCGGCAACGTATCGACCTCGGCGGACTCACGCGTCTTGAGAAAGCTCATGATGGGTACCCCCGTTCAGCGCCCCACCCCTGCGGGTAGAACTCCACAGGGTACTTTCGCCACGAGAATGTGACGACTTCACGGCCGAATAAAATCAGCGCCGTGGCTTTTGCGCGATCCTGCCGCATCGGTAAACGCCCGCGCTCCGGCATTCCGGAGTTATCCGGGGGCGAAAGCGGCGTGAGGCCTGCGCGTTGGGCGGGCTGCGCCGCAACGCGCCGCGTATTCGAAACGCCGCACGGCGGTTGTAACATGCCGGCGAAGCTTTGCCGCAGAGCGAGTCGGAAAGCCGCATGCCTGCTAACGCCGCCTCTCCGCTGACCTTCGCAGTCGGCGACATTCATGGTTGCCTCGACAAGCTCAACCGCCTGCTCGCGGCGTGCGAGGCGCATGCCGGAGCGCGGCCGGCGCACTACGTCTTTCTCGGCGACTACATCGATCGCGGGCCGCAGAGCCGCGGCGTGATCGACCTGCTCATGGCCAAGCAGGCGGCGCAGCCCGGCACCGTCGTGTGCCTGCGTGGCAACCACGAGCAGATGGCGATCGACGCGCATGCGCGTGTGCGCGCGATACCGCTATGGCTGGCGAACAATGCGCTGAGCACGTTGCGCAATTACGACGGCAAACGCATCTCGCCGGAGCATCTCGCCTGGCTCAACGCGCTGCCGTTCTGCCACGACGACGGGCTGCGCTTCTTCGTCCACGCCGGCATCGATCTGACGGTGCCGCTCGCGGCGCAGGAGCCGGAGGTCATGGTATGGATGCGCGAGCCGTTCCTGAGCGAGTGCGACGCGGTCGATTGCGGCCGCTTCATCGTCCACGGCCACACGCCGGTGCCGGGCGGCAGTCCCGACCTGCGCCGCCGCCGCGTCAACCTCGACACCGCCGCGGTGATGGGCGGCCCGCTCACTGCCGCGGTGTTCGACGACACGCAGGCGCCGCCGCTTGCGTTTTTGACGGACCGGAGCGCGGAGGGGGGATTGTCGGCGGACGTGATGGGTCGCAGCGAAGTCCAGCGATAGACGCCGCACCGGCCAAGCGCGTTAGTGGTGCGAAAGTTCAACGGAAGGCTGAAACAGCGCCCAAGGGAGTTTACTATCCCGCGAATCGACTGGTCGCGGGTCTCGCCTAACTACTAGCCACGCCGCGAAGTGCATTTTTCATGGCCACCGCGAAACGCGATTTGCTCCCCTTCGTCGGCAAAGGCCGCTTCGCGACCATTCTGGCCGACCCGCCGTGGCAATTCACCAATAAGACCGGCAAGGTTGCTCCCGAGCACCGGCGGCTGTCGCGTTACGGCACCATGCGGCTCGAGGAGATCATGGCCCTGCCGGTCGAGCAGATCGCCGCGCCGACCGCACACCTCTATCTCTGGTGTCCGAATGCGCTATTGCCCGAGGGGCTCGCCGTCATGAAGGCGTGGGGTTTCACCTACAAGTCCAATCTCGTGTGGCACAAGGTGCGCAGGGACGGCGGCTCCGATGGTCGCGGGGTGGGTTTCTACTTCCGCAACGTAACCGAGCTGATTTTATTCGGCGTGCGCGGCAAGAACGCGCGCACGCTGGCGCCGGGACGCCGCCAAGTGAATTTGCTCGCGACGCGCAAACGCGAACACTCGCGTAAGCCGGACGAGCAGTACCAGCTCATCGAGGCGTGCAGCCCCGCGCCCTATCTCGAGCTGTTCGCCCGCGGCACGCGCAAGGGATGGACGACGTGGGGCAACGAGGCCGACGATGGCTACCGCCCGACGTGGAAGACCTACGCCCACCATTCCGCGGCGGCGAGGATGATCGCCGCGGAGTAACGGTGGTGCGCGCTGGGCGTGGCTAGTTCTTCTTCCCGAGCGGATTCTGTCCAGGCAGCGGCTGCTCCCGCGTCAGGGCGAACGGCGAGAGGTTGGGGCCGCCCTTCTTCTTCTTGTTCCACTCGGCCTTCGGCTTCTTCTTTTCCTTGTTGCTGCGCGCCTGACCCTTGGCCATGACCTTCTCCCGTATTGATTCGCCCGCGTGTGCGGTGAAGGGATTGAAGCGCTGCCAGCGTACGGATTCAAGCGGGCGTCCTCCGGCCGCAGTCGACATATGATCGAGCCCATTCCATCAGCGCTGGATTTGACGACCGCAAATTGAATTTTAATATTGACTACGTTTCGAAGCTTTGCTAGAGGGTGCGCAGCCTCGCTCGTTGAGGGCGTGTTCTCGAGACGATCCTGAATGCGGAGCGAGGCGTGGCGTCCTGCGGCGGCGGCCGTAACCGTTCGCCCCGGGAGGCTCGAGAAGTCGCTGTGACCGATCCGGCGCAAATGCCGGTGAGAGAAGCGCGGCCCTGGAGCCCAAAACCGCCACGGTGGAGCGCCGAGAGGCGAGCGTCCCGCGTCATGGGACGCAAGGCGCCTCGCTAGGCGCCTGGCGTGTCGCAATATGGCACGCCGCACGGGTGTTCCGCCGAGCACCCGAACGTCTCTCGGCGCTCCGCCCACCCTCATTGGGGTGAGCGAAGCAAGGATGCAAAACCCGGGCGCAAAAACGCGCCGCGGGAACGAAGAAGACTGGCTGTTTGACATCGTGATCTGGATTGACGCGCGTGCTCGTCCTCATCCTGAGGAGCGCGCATGCGAAATGGTGCCGCCAACGCGAATGCGCGTGCGCGCGTCTCGAAGGATGAGGACAACCCGCTTGGTGCGCCCTCATGCTTCGAGACGCCGCGCCATAGCGCGTCCTGAAGGGCGTTAACGCCCGTCTTCGACGGGCTATGGACGCGCGTGGACGCGCTTAGGGCGCGGCTCCTCAGCATGAGGGCAGGGGAGGGCGTGCATTTTGGCGAGACGAAGCCAACAGCAGGATGCGCGTGCTGGTCCGAGCAAAGAACCAACCTGCGGGTGTAGAAAAGGGGCGCCAAGGAGGGCTCCCTGTTTCCGGCCTGTTCTTTACAGGGAGCTGCGCAACCCGAGCGTGTGAGGGCTATTTCTTTTTCTTCGCTGGCCGCCGTTTCTTCGGCGGCGGCTTGTACACCATGCCCTCGAGCTTCATGCCGTCGGGGTCGGTGAAATAGACCGCGTAATACGAGCGGCCGTAATATTCGCCCGGCGGATCGACCACGTTCATCCCGTGCTCGTCGAGAAAAGCGCCGAGCGCGTCCACGTCGTTGCGGCTCGAAAGCTCGAAGGCGTAGTGGTGAAAGCCGATGTCGCCCTTGCGGTACTTGCGCTTCCTGCCTTGCGCATCGGCGGCGGCGATCCAGAACAGCGTCTTGCCGTTGCTCCAGCCGGCCATGTCGGCGTACTCGTGTTTGAGCTTGAAGCCAAGAAAGCCAAGCAGCTTGGCGTAGAAATCCTTCGAGCGGGCAAAGTCACCGACGCTGAGCACCAGATGATCGATGCCGACGACGCGGGCCATGTCATCTCCCCCGCGGGCGCCAGCCGCCGCGCATGCCGGGCCGGCCGGTGGTCGAGCGCGGGCCGGGACGATAGGGCTTGGATTCCTTGGCGGGGCCGGGGCCCATCTCGTCCAGCGTTGGCTTGCGCGGGCCCTCGCGCGTGCCCCTCAGCCCGCCCGGCTGCGGCGGGCGACCCTGTCCCGGCGAGCGCGCAGCGGGCCCGCCACGCGAGATCGCGATCGCCTTGGCGGTGGGATCGTCAAGCACCGCGAGCTCGGTCGTGCGCAGGCGCTTGATCTCGTCGCGCAGCCGCGCCGCTTCCTCGAAATCGAGATCGGCGGCCGCCGCGCGCATGCGCGTCTCGAGATCGGCGATCACCGCCTCGAAATTGTGGCCGATAGTGGCGGCCTCCTCGTCGCCGATGCCGGCAAGCCCGCCGCCGGTCGAGATCAGCACGTGATCGCGCTCGTAGACCGATTCCAAGATATCGGCGATGTCGCGCCGCACGCTTTCCGGCGTGATGCCGTTGGCGGCGTTGAACGCCTCCTGCTTTTCGCGCCGCCGGTTGGTCTCGGCAATCGCCCGCTCCATCGAGCCGGTCATGCTGTCGGCATAGAGGATCACGCGGCCGTCGATGTTGCGCGCGGCGCGGCCGATGGTCTGGACGAGCGAGGTCTCGCTGCGCAGGAAGCCCTCCTTGTCGGCATCGAGGATCGCCACCAGCGCGCATTCCGGAATGTCGAGGCCCTCGCGCAGAAGGTTGATGCCGACCAGCGCATCGAACGCGCCCAGCCGCAGGTCGCGGATGATCTCGATGCGCTCGATCGTGTCGATGTCGGAGTGCATGTAGCGCACGCGAATGCCCTGCTCGTGCAGATATTCGGTGAGGTCCTCGGCCATGCGCTTGGTCAGCACGGTGACGAGCGCGCGGTAGCCGGCGGCGGCGACGTGGCGCACCTCGCCGACGAGATCGTCGACCTGGGTGCGCGCCGGGCGCACCTCGACCGGCGGGTCGATCAGCCCGGTGGGACGAATGACCTGCTCGGCGAAGATGCCGTGCGCCTGCTCGATCTCCCACGGGCCGGGGGTGGCGGAGACGCCGGTGGTCTGCGGGCGCATGGCGTCCCACTCCTCGAAGCGCAGCGGGCGGTTATCCATGCACGAGGGCAGGCGGAAGCCGTATTCGGCCAGCGTCGCCTTGCGCCGGAAGTCGCCGCGGTACATGCCGCCGAGCTGGGGAATGGTGACGTGGCTCTCGTCAACGAATACGAGCGCGTTGTCGGGTACGTATTCGAACAAGGTCGGCGGCGGCTCGCCGGGCTTGCGGCCGGTGAGATAGCGCGAATAGTTCTCGATGCCGGCGCAGCTTCCGGTCGCCTCCATCATTTCGAGATCGTAGAGCGTGCGCTGCTCGAGCCGTTGCGCTTCGAGCAGGCGGCCGGCGGCATTGAGCTCGTCAAGCCGTGATCTGAGCTCCTGCTTGATGCCGGCGATCGCCTGCAACAGGGTCGGCCGCGGCGTCACATAGTGCGAGTTGGCGTAGATCTTCACGAATTCCAGCTCGTCGGTCTTTGCTCCGGTGAGCGGATCGAATTCTTGGATCGATTCGATTTCGTCTCCGAACAGGCACACCCGCCAGGCGCGGTCCTCGTAATGGGCGGGGAATATCTCGATCACGTCGCCGCGCACGCGGAACGCACCGCGGTAGAAGTCGCCGGCGGAACGCTTGTATTGCAAGGCGACGAGATCGGCGATGAGCTGGCGCTGGTCGATGCGTTCGCCCTGCTTGAGCGTAAAGGTCATGGCCGAGTAGGTCTCGACCGAGCCGATGCCGTAGATGCAGGACACCGAGGCCACGATGATGACGTCGTCGCGCTCGAGCAAGGCGCGCGTCGCGCTGTGGCGCATGCGGTCGATCTGCTCGTTGATGGAGGATTCCTTCTCGATATAGGTGTCGGTGCGCGGGACGTAGGCCTCGGGCTGGTAATAGTCGTAGTAGCTGACGAAATATTCCACCGCGTTGTCGGGAAAGAACGACTTAAACTCCCCGTAGAGCTGCGCGGCGAGCGTCTTGTTGGGAGCGAGCACGAGCGCCGGCCGCTGCGTCGCTTCGATCACCTTGGCCATGGTGAAGGTCTTGCCCGAGCCGGTGACGCCGAGCAGGACCTGGGTACGATCGCGCCGGTTGACGCCTTCGACGAGGTCGGCGATCGCCTGCGGCTGGTCGCCCTTCGGCGTGAAATCCGATTTGATCACGAGCGGCTGGCCGCCTTCGGATTTTTCCGGGCGCGGCGGGCGGTGCGGCGTCCACGGCCGCTCGCTGAATTCGGCGCGGCCTTCGCGCAGCAGCGTTTCCAGCGCATGCACGGTCGCGGCGGCGCCGCTCACGCCGCGAAAACCGACGCGGCGCGAGCCCCTCGCGGCCTCCTCCGCCGAGTCGCTGTCGGCCGGGGCAGGCGCGCTCTCGTCGTCCAGGCCGAGCGCCTTCGCCAGATCGGGATCGAGCTCGCCCAGCGGCGCGCCGCCGCGGTAGGGCGCTTGCGGCGCCTCGCCTAGTCCCTGCCCGGTCGACTTGCGCGCGCGGTGCGCGGCCGCGAAGTCGGCGCGCCGGTCGAAGGAATTGTCGGGCGGCGGCTTAAGCCCGGTCTGCGAACCGGGTCCGGCGGTTCCCTGGCCGATGCCGGGATTGAGCAGGTCGGCGAGCGCCGGATCCGTCGGCGGCTCATCCGGTCGCGCCGCCTTGGCGCGGGTGGGCTTGGCGGGGTCCTTCTTCGAATGCTTGGCCGGGTCGCGCGCGCGCTTCGGCGCGGCCGGCTGGTCGGGAGCTTTTGCCATCGTCCAAATATGGAGCCGGCGCTATGATGGGAAAAGGGCGGAACAGGGTTGCGCACATTGATTGTCATGCGCGCGCCGGGGACCGTGGAACCGGTTGAATGGCGGCTGCGCGTTCTCTTCCAAAGTGCTGGATGTCTGCGCGCGGCCAATAATCCGGAGAAGACGAGGAGGATTACGTTGCTGTGCTCTAAGCCGCTGACACGGCGGGACGTGTTGAAGGCGTCGGCCGCCGCGCTGGCGTTCACGCCGGTATCCGCTTCGGCGCAAGCCGTCTATCCGGCGAGACCCGTCAGGGTGGTAATCCCCTATCCGCCGGCGGGCGGCGCCGACACCGTAGGTCGGCTCTTGTTCCAGAAGCTCGGCGAGATGTGGGGCGCGCAATTCGTCATCGACAACCGCGGCGGCGCCGGCGGCACCATCGCGGCCGCCGCCGTGGCCAAGGCCGAGCGCGACGGCTACACCCTCATGTTCGACGCCACCGCCCATTCGGTGAATCCGTCGCTCTATCCCAATCTGTCTTACGACACGGTCAAGGACTTCCAGCCGATCTTCCTGGCCGCGCTGATCAGCAATCTCCTGGTCGTCAACAAATCGGTGGAAGCGCGCAGCGTCGCCGACGTGATCGCGCTCGCCAAGGCGACGCCGGGCGGTCTTGATTGGGCCTCTTCCGGCAACGGCACGGTGCAACACCTCGCGCTCGAGATGTTCAAGCATCGCGCCGGCATCAAGCTCAATCATATTCCCTATCGCGGCGGCGGGCCGGCGCTCAACGATCTCATCGCCGGACAGGTGAAATTCTACTTCTCGAATGCCGCCGCTTCGGTCGGTCATGTTCAGTCGGGAACGATCAAGTGCATCGCGCACACCGGCAAAGGCCGGCTTGCGGCGCTACCCGACGTGGCGGCGGTGGCGGAGACGCTGCCCGGCTTCGAAGCCTATGAATGGCAGGGACTGTTCGCGCCCGCCGGCACGCCGGCGCAAATCGTCGACAAGCTCAATGCCGGGATGAACGCGGTGCTGCGGCAGCCCGACATGATCGAGCGGCTCAAGCAGCTCAACGTCGAATCCCGCGAGAACACGCCAGCGGAGTTTCGCGCCTTCGTAATGGCGGAAATAGAGAAATGGAGCGGCGTGGTGCGCGAGGCCAACATCAAGCTGGGATAGATATTCATGCGTGGAAAGTGAAACGTCATGCCCGCGTTTGGCGCGGGCATCCACGTTTGTTGTACAAGTAAATCAAAGACGTGGATGGCCGGGACAAGCCCGGCCATGAGAACGGGCCGAAAGCGCATTGCGGTGAATGACCGACGGACAATGGAGCCATGCGCGGCGCGGAGTCGCCGATTGCTTGCTGGATGGCTCTCGCATCCGAAACTATGTTAGGCAACATCTGATCGATTGCAGCGAAGGACGACGCCAATGATCGACCTCTACTATTGGACCACGCCGAACGGCCACAAGATCACGATTTTTCTCGAGGAGACGGGGCTGCCTTACAACATCATGCCGGTGAACATCGGCAAGGGAGAGCAATTCAAATCGAAATTCCTGGACGTTTCACCGAACAACCGTATTCCCGCGCTCGTGGATCGCGCGCCGGCCGGCGGCGGCGAGCCGATCGCCGTGTTCGAGTCCGGGGCGATGCTGCTCTATCTCGCCGAGAAGACCGGCCGCTTCCTGGCGCGCGACGCGCGCGGTCGCATCGAGGCCATCCAGTGGCTGTTCTGGCAGATGGGCAATCTCGGGCCGATGGCCGGCCAGAACAATCACTTCAGCCATTACGCGGTGGACAAGATTCCCTACGCCATCGACCGCTATCGCAACGAAGTCAATCGGCTTTACGGCGTGCTGAACAAGCGGCTGGCGGATCGCGCGTTCGTCGCCGGCGATTATTCCATCGCCGACATGGCGATCTATCCTTGGATCGTGCCGTACGAGCGGCAAGGCCAGAACATCGCCGACTTTCCGCACCTCAAGCGCTGGTTCGAAGCGATCCGTGCGCGCCCTGCGGTCGAGCGCGCCTACGAGAAGGCGAAAGCGGTCAATCCGAACATGGGCGGCATCCGCACCGCCGAGGAGCGCGCAATCCTGTTCGGCCAGACCGCGGCCTCAGTGGAACGCGCCGCCGCGCAAGCCCGGTAGGGTACGCGGACGATTGGTCCACACGTCGCGCCGCGGTCTCGGTCGGCTCCCTCCCCCGCTTGCGGGGGAGGGTCGGGGGAGGGGGTGTTCCGCACTAATCCTGAAGTGTGCCCCCTCCCGGCTCGCTGCGCTCGCCGACACTCCCCCGCAAGCGGGGGAGGTGGAGCTCGCGGGCCGGGCGGCGGTTTGATGTCCAATTTCAGTTCGTCAAACGATCTCTCGTCTGTTTGATCTCGCACGCGCCTTCACGCCAGATGCGGGATCTTCGGCCGCTCGCCGCGCGCCTTTCCGGTGATCGGCGGCCGCGGCAGCTTGGGGCGGCCCGCTTCCATGAGGAAGGTGTGCGCGAGCGAATACCACGGCCCTTTCACGTCGGCAGCCGGCGCTTTCTCGTTCTCGTGGCGCACGTAATTGCCGATGAGATGGCGCGTGACGCCGAACTGGACGTCGCTGTCGATGAACCTGTCGTCCTGCACATAGAGCTGCGAGATCAGCGTCTTGAAGCCCTCCTTGCAGGCGAGGAAATGCAGATGCGCCGGGCGCATATTGTGCCGGCCTTGCGCGCGCAGGAGGTCGCCGGTCGGCCCGTCGATCGGGATGGGATAGCCGGCGGGCTTTACGCTGCGAAAGCTGATGCGGCCCTGCGCGTCGGTGAAGAACTTGCCGCGTAGGTTCATGTCGGCCTGCGCGGGGTCCTGGTTCTCGTAGAAGCCTTCGGGCGAGGAGTGCCAGACATCGACCTCCGCGCCCATGATCGGATCGCCCTTGCTGTCGCGGAACGTGGCGTCGACGAACAACGCCGGCCCGGGCGTGGGCGAGCGTACGATCGAGCCGCCGTTCGGCGTCACCGGAGACTGCATGCGCCAGAACGGCCCGAGCATGTTGTGGTCGGTTTCGGTCGTTCCCTGGTTGCCGTTGTTGATGAGGCAGACCAGCGCCGATAGCCCGAGCGAGCCCGCCATCAGTACCGCCTCGTTGTGGGACTCGCTGCTGTGCTTGCCGATGGCGACGATATGAGCCATGGCGGCGTGGAACTCCTCCTCGCTGAGCCGCGTCTCGCGCACGACCTCGTGCAGGTGGCGCACCAAGGCGGACATGATCTCCCGGAACCTCGCGTTCGGAGCGCGCTGCAGCTCCGATAGCACGGCGGTGGTGACGTCCTTTTGGTTCTCGATGATCATGGCTCGCCTCTCGCTGCGTCGCGCGCAGGTCTTCAACGGCAGGGTCCCGCCGAGGCGAGCAGACTAGGAAAAAGTCGTGGCTTTATTCAATGCGTCCCCGGCGCCGGCGCCGGGCCGGGGCGGCAGGTTAATGGTTCGGCTCGCCGCCGAGGAAGCCCGCGATCTTCCAGGTGCCCCCGTCCTTTAGGTAGCACAACTGCTCGCCGCCGATCGGCAGGATGGCGTCGATCGGCACGTAGCCGACCTTGCCGCCCGCGGTGAGCACCTTGGCAAAGGTGGCGAGCACCGCGTTGGCCGGCGAGTCGTCGGGAAGGACGCGCACCAGATAGAGGCCGAGCTTGTCGACCACCGCGGCATCCTGCTTTGCCGCCGCGCGCACTTCGATGCCGTCGCGGATGGGAAAAGCCCAGTCGGCTGCGTCGGTGTGGGTCACATTGGCAAGCTCGTCGGCGGCGCGCTCGTCGAAATTGGGCTCCGCCGGGGCGCAGAACACGCCCTTGCGCTGCGGGTCGGCCATCGCGGTCGTCTCCGCCGCATAAGCGGCAAGCGCCTCCCAGCCGAAACCGTCCGGCCCATCGAGGCTCAGCGCCTTGCTGAGATTGTCGATTGCCGACTTTTGTTTGTCGGCGATGTCCTTGTCTTCCGGCACCCAGAAGAAATTCGCCGCCACCAACCGCGCGAGCGCGGCGCGGTCCTTGTTCTTGGCGATATCGGCGAGCTGCTGGCGGAAGGTCTCGAAACTGGGATCGTTCACGCCAGGCGGCAGCGTGATGGGCACCGGCTTGTAGGGTCCGAGCGGCGGCTCAGGCGGCTGGGTCGGTGGTTGCGCCGGCTGTACTTGCGCCATGAGCGGGGCCATGCCCGGCACGGGTGCGAGCGCGCCGGCGATTACGAGCGCTGCCGCAACGAGAAAGGTGGAGGAGAGGCGTGAATGCCGCATCGCGAGGTCTCCCGAGGTTCCGAACGCTGATGTTAGCGCCGGATTTAGCCCGCTCTACGGCAAGAAAAAAGGGGTTGGCGGGGCGAGACTCCACTGGAGATGTGCGGGCGAAACGCCTCTGCATGCGGACAGGGTTCGGTCCGCTGCAAGGCATCAGGCTGAAAGCGCAGAAGAAAAACGGCTCCGGCCGCGGGCGAATGCGTGCCGGAGCCGGCAGTCATGACGAACAACGCACGCTACAGTTTACGCCGAAAATATGCGGAGGGCGTTTCCTAGGCATCTGCGCGTATATCGGTTGCATATTACAGCAGCATGACGAATCCGCTGGCTGTGGATGAGATTCGCGGTTGCCCCAATAAGCACGGCCGCGGCGCCTCATCATGTTTTGTGGACTGCGTTTTGCCGCGGAGCGCGTTAACACGAATTAGTGCGAACTTTCCAATCAGGAGTCTTCATGCCCTCGATCTTCGTTTCACCTTATCTGCGGCCGATCATGCTCCTGATCGCTTCCAATCTGTTCATGACGATCGCGTGGTACGGCCATCTGCGCTTCAAAGAGGTGCCGCTCATCGGTGTGATCGTGGTGAGTTGGCTCATTGCGTTCGTGGAATATTGCGCGGCGGTGCCGGCGAACCGCTGGGGCAGCGCCGTCTATACGACCGCACAGCTCAAGACCATTCAGGAGGTGATCACACTTCTCATCTTTGCCGGCTTCTCGATCGTTTACCTCAAGGAACCTTTGACCTGGAATTATGCGATCGGGTTTGTGCTGATTGCCTCGGGCGCGTTCTTCGTTTTTCGCGGCCCGCTGTGATGCACTGCGACGGCGGGCTGCGCGTTCATGCTTGGTAGGAATGCGTCAACGGCGGCGATGGCACCCTTCCAATTTTTCATGTCTTGGTCATGATTGGGAAAGGCGGCGACCGGCAGATTTGCGCTACGGCGGCGAGGAATTGCTGACGCGCGGCGGGTCCGCTCGAACCGACGATGACGCATGGCCCTTGACCCCAAAGTGGAAGCTGCGATCGGCTTGCACCGGTTCGGCCTCGGTCCGCGTGCCGGATCGATCGCGGCCATTGCCTCGGACCCGCGCGGCGCGCTGATCGCCGAACTAGATCGCGCGGGCGCCACCCGCATCGGCAACGCGGATTTGCTGACGAGCGGCGTGGCCGCGCGCGCGGCATTCGCCTATCAGCAGGCACAGCGCGCAGCGCGGCAAGCCGAGCGCGCCGCCCAGCAAGCCAATGCGGCCGGCGCCAGCGGCGCGCCGGAAATGAAAGAGCAGTCCGGCCCGGCGTCGCCAGCGCCGCCGAGGCCGGCGTCCGGTCCCGGTCTGCCGCAGCAGATCTATCTTGCCGAGGCCAAGGCGCGCATCGACGCTGCGCTCGCGGCCGAAATCGGTTTTGTCGAACGGCTGGTCTGGTTCTGGTCGAACCATTTCTGCGTGTCGGCGGACAAGGGCAATGTGCGCCAGATTTGCGGCGCCTACGAGCGCGAAGTGATCCGCGCCAACGTGCTCGGTCGCTTCGGCGACATGCTGTTGGCGGTCGAATCGCATCCGGCCATGCTCATCTATCTCGACAACGCGCGCTCGATCGGGCCCGCCTCGATCGCCGGGCTGCGGCAGAGACGCGGCCTCAACGAGAACCTCGCGCGCGAGATCCTCGAATTGCATACGCTGGGCGTGCGCACGGTCTACGCGCAGGAGGACGTCACCCGTTTCGCCAACGTCATCACCGGATGGACCGTGGTGCCGTTTCGCCAGGACCCCGTGCGCGGCGGCGAGTTCGAATTCAATCCGCGCATGCACGAGCCAGGGGCGCAGACGGTGATCGGCAAGAGCTATCCCGATGTTGGCTTGGAGCAAGGCCGCGCCGTGCTCGCGGCGCTGGCGCGTCATCCGGCGACGGCCAAGCACGTGGCAACCAAGCTCGCGCGCCACTTCGTCGCCGACGAGCCGCCGCCCGCGTTGGTCGAGCGGTTGGCCAAGCGCTTCCTCGCCACGCAAGGCGATTTGAAAGAAATGGCGAAAGCGCTCGTGAGTGCGCCCGAAGCCTGGGAAGCGCCACGCGCGAAGCTCAAGCGTCCGGGCGAATGGGTCGTGGCGGCGTTGCGCGCCGTCGCCGCCACGCCCGCCGATATCGGCCCGGTGATGCAAGCGCACAGTTTGTTGGGCGAGCCGGTGTGGCGGCCCGTGGCTCCCAAGGGCTTCGCCGACGAGAGCGCGCCCTGGCTCGACGGCCTGGCGCAACGCCTCGACATCGCCAACCAATTCGCCCGCCGCTTTGGCGCCGAGGCCGATCCGCGAGAGGTGTTCGAACAGGCGCTCGCGCCGCTCGCCTCGGCCGAAACGCGCCAAGCCATCACGCGTGCCGAAAGCCGTCCCCAGGCACTCGCGCTTCTGTTCATGGCGCCGGAATTCCAGCGCCGATGACGGCCATGCCCGAGAGGTGAGCCGATGCTAGCCGACCGCCACGCTGCGACCCGCCGCGAGTTGCTCATCGCTTCCGGCACGCTGTTCGCCTGGGCCTATCTGCCGAAGCTGGCGCGCGCGGAAGGCCGCGATCCGCGCCTGCTGGTCATCGTGCTGCGCGGCGCGCTCGATGGGCTTGCGGCGATCGCGCCGGTTAGCGATCCGGACTGGATCGCGCTGCGCGGCGACCACGCGCTCACGCTCGGCGGCAATCCGGCGGCGCTGCCGCTCGATTCCTTCTTCGCGCTCAACCCGGCGATGCCCAACCTGCATCGTCTCTACAAGTCGGGTGCGGCGACCATCGTGCATGCGGCGGCGACGCCTTACCGGGAGCGATCCCACTTCGATGGCCAGGACGTGCTGGAGAGCGGCCTTGCCAAGCCGGGGGCGGCGGACAGCGGTTGGCTCAACCGCTCGCTCGCTTCGCTGCAACCGGCCGGCCGTGCCGGCTCACGCGATGCGTTCGCGATCGGGCCGATCGCGCCGCTGGTGGTGCGCGGGCCGGCGCCCGTGCTGTCGTGGACGCCGCGGCGACTGCCGCCGGCGAGCGACGACACCGTGATGCGGCTGATCGACCTCTATCACCACACCGATCCCGTCCTCGCCCGCGTGCTCGAGGAACGCATGGGCCTCGCGACCATCGCACGCGCCGGCGGCATGGATGGCGAGCCGCCGCGCCCCGTCGCCGCCGGGCAAGTGCGCGCCTATTTCGCCGAATCGGCCGGCACGGCGGCGAAGTTTCTGGCCCGCGCGGATGGCCCGCGCATCGGCGCGCTCGCCTTCGATGGTTGGGACACCCACGCCGCCGAAGGCGCGATGAACGGCCGGCTTGCGACCTTGCTCGGCGCGCTCGATGGCGCCATTGCCGCGATCGAGACCGAAATGAAGGATGCATGGCCGGAGACGGTGGTCGCCATTGTCACGGAATTCGGCCGCACCGCGCGCATCAACGGCACCGACGGGACCGATCACGGCACCGCGACGGTGGCGTTGCTCGCCGGCGGAGCGCTCAAAGGCGGCCGCGTCATCGCCGACTGGCCCGGGCTCAAACCAAGCAAGCTCCATGACGGGCGCGATCTCAAGCCGACCACCGATCTGCGCGCAGTGCTCAAGGGCTTGCTCAACGAGCACCTCCGCGTCGACGCGACCGTACTCGCCAGCAAGGTCTTCCCCGACAGTGCCGCGATAAAGCCGATGCCAGGTCTGCTGCGGCAGGCATAGCGCCTGCGGCGGAGATCCGCGGGCCTAAGCTTGCGGTAAACCGTCTATCGGTCGGGAGGGGCGGCGCGGAAAGCCTTCACGAACGCATTGAGATCCGCGGCCGCGACGTTGGAGACCGCCCAATAGGCGACGCCATTGTCGGTCCAGGACACGACGTTGTAGCCGGCGATCTGCGCTTCGGGCATCGCCACTGCGCGGCCTGCAGGCAGCGCGCTGACGCTGATCAGGTGCTGGCGCACGCGGTAGACGAGCGTCGGAACTGGCGTGCGCCCGATCACGTCGATGCGGCCGCCGATCAACGCAAAGCCCTCGTTGGAGAGATCGACGACGCGCGGAGCCTCGGGAATCCGGCCGCTGAACCACGGCTTGACGGTATGGCGGTCGGAGGAGTCGACATCGACCGGATGCGGCGCCATCAGCGCGCGTACGTGATTGGCCACGACCATGTCGGCATCCGCAGGAGCGGGGGAAAGCGCAAGCCAAGTCGCGCCGCTGCCGAGGAACGCTGCCACCAGGACCGAGGCCGCGAGCGCGCGCCACGACGGATGTGAGGCTATCCGCGCCGGCGCCGTGCGCGCGCCGACCGCCGCTTCGATCCGGCCCGCGAGCCCGGGCGGTGCCGCCTCGGGCGGCAGCCGCTCTGCGATGACGCGCCGCAGCGCCTCGATCCGCTCGCGTTCGGCCGCCAGCCTCGGATCGTTCGCCAGCTGCTGCTCGAGTTCGAGCGCGTTGGCAGGATCGAGCTCGCCGTCGACATAGGCGTGCACCAGCAAGCGCGGATCGTTCGTCGAAGCTGTCATGACCCGCCTTTTTCCTCGGCCGTTGCGATACGCTGCATCAGCCGCCGCCGGGCGCGCGCCAGCCGCGACATCACGGTGCCGATCGGTACCTTGGTCACCTCGGCAATCTCCCGATAATCCAGGCCCTGCACGTCACGCAACACCAGCGTCTCCCGAAATGGCACCGGCAGCTCCGCAATCGCCGCCTCGAGACGGCGCGCGTCGGCGCTGGCGATCAGTACCGCCTCCGGCGTCTGCGGCTCCTGCCCGAAGGCGGAGGCGCCGCTCGCCTGTTGGCGCTCGACGGCTTCGAGGTCGTCGACCACGAGCAGCGATGCCGAGCGGTTCTTGCCCAACCAGGTATAGGCCGCATGGCGCACGATGGTGAGGAGCCAGGCGCGCGCGTTGATCCCGGCAAAACCGCCGATATTGCGGAAGGCGCGCAGGCACGCCTCCTGCACCACGTCCTCGGCGTCGGCCCGATCTCCGGTGAGCCAGCGCGCGAGTGCGTAGGCGTCGGCGAGATGCGGCAGCACCACGCTGGCGAAGCGCGCCTGATCGTCCTCGCTGCTCAGGCTTCCCATCCTCGATGCGCACCGCTGCGATCATACCGGTCAAGATCGGCCGGCGCCCGTATTTATTCCTGAGATCGCGCCGTTTTGGCGGGTTTGTTGCTGGAGCCTGAGTGCGGAACGCGGCGCCTCATGCCGCCGTCCGTTCGGCAGAGCGCACGTCGACGTCGAGGAACCCGCCCGACTGGCGGCGCCATAACGCGGCGTAGTGGCCGCCGAGCCGCAACAGCTCTTCATGCGAGCCCTGCTCGATGATGTGGCCGCGCTCGAGCACGATCAGGCGGTCCATGCGCGCGATGGTGGAGAGCCGGTGCGCGATGGCGATCACGGTCTTGCCCGCCATCAGCGTCCCCAGGCTCGATTGAATAGCGGCCTCGACCTCGCTGTCGAGGGCGGAGGTGGCCTCGTCCAGCACCAGGATCGGCGCGTCCTTGAGGATCACGCGGGCGATGGCGATGCGTTGGCGCTGGCCTCCTGACAGCTTCACGCCGCGCTCGCCGACCTGCGCGGTGTAGCCGCGTCGCTGCTTCCAATCCTCGAGCTCGTGAATGAACTCGTCGGCGTGCGCCAGCTTCGCCGCCATCGCGACCTCGGCATCGCTTGCTTGCGGGCGCCCATAACGGATGTTGTCGCGGATCGAGCGGTGCAGCAGCGAGGTATCCTGGGTGACCATGGAGATTTGCGCGCGCAGGCTCTCCTGCGTCACCGCGGCGATGTCCTGGCCGTCGATGAGGATGCGGCCGCCTTCGAGATCGAAAAAGCGCAGCAGCAGATTGACCAGCGTCGACTTGCCGGCGCCGGAACGGCCGATCAGCCCGATCTTTTCGCCCGGCCGCACGGTCAGCGTCAGGCCATCGATCACGCCGCTCTCGCGGCCATAGCCGAAGCGCACATTCTCGAATTTGATCTCGCCGCGCGTGATCTTGAGCGTTGCGGCATCGGGCCGATCCGTCAGCGCAATCGGCCGGGCGATGGTCATCATGCCCTCCTGGATCACGCCGACGTTCTCGAAGATCGAAGTGACCTGCAACGCGACCCAGCCCGCGATGTTGACGATTTGCCAGGCGAGCGGCAGCGCCATCGCCACCGTCCCGACCTCGATCTTGCCCCGCGTCCATAACACCAGCGCCATCGCGCCTGTGCCGGTGACCATAGCGGCGTTGAGCGAGGACAGGCAGAAGGCGAACAGCGTGTTGAGCCGCAACGAGCGATAGAACAGGCCGGTGTGATGATCGATGGCGTCGCGCACGTAGGCATCCTCCTCGCGCGCGCGGGCAAACAGCTTCACGGTGAGGATGTTGGTGTAGCTGTCGACGATGCGCCCGGTCAGGAGGGAACGCCCTTCCGACACATCCTTGGAACGGTCGCGCATGCGCGGCACCAGGACCCGCAGCAGCAGCAAGTAGCCGAGGAACCACAGCGCCACCGGCAGCGCCAGCACGGGGTCGGCGGATGCGAGCAGAACGAGCGCGCTCGTGCCGTAGACCAGGATGTACCAGACGCTGGTGAGCAGCGCGACCAAGGTCTCGCGGATCGCGGGGCCGGTCTGCATCACCCGGTTGGCGATGCGGCCGGCGAAGTCGTTCTGAAAGAAGGCCCAGGACTGGCGCACCACGTACCAGTGATTCTGCCAGCGGATGCGATTCGACACATTGGCCGAGATCGCCTGGTTGGCGATCAGGTTTTGCGCCGTCAGCGCGAGTGGTCGCGCGATCAGTAGCACCAGCGCCATGCTCAGCAGATGCGGCCAGAATTGCGCGAACAACTCGTCCGGCGGCCTTGCCGTAATCTGCGTGACGATGCGCCCCATGAATACGGGGATGGTCGAATCGAGGAGGGCGACCACCAGGCCGGCTGCGAACAACGCGGCGAACAGGCCCTTCGCCTGGCGGGCGAAATGCCAGAAGAACGCGATGAAGCCGGGCGGCGGCGACGCCTGCTCGGGTGGATCGGTGGGCTTCAACAGCCGCTCGAAGCGCGAAAACATGGCACGGACTCGGGTAAAGGGTGGCGAGCGCGCGGTGACGCGTGGCGCCTACGGGGCCCTTGTTGCGGTGATCGGATGCGGGCGGGTAGAGAAGCTTCGTGTCGGGACTATGACATCCGGCCGTTGTTGTCGCCGCGAAAGCGCAGACCCCGTATCCCCGCAGCGCGGGGACGACAGCAAGGCCGAGGCGGCGTCCGTGCGGCTCGTGAATAGCTCAGTGGATGTCACTTGGCCGGCGCGAGGCGCAGGATCCGCCCCGAGCTACTGTCGGTTGCAAGCCACAGCGCGCCGTCCGGCCCCTCGCGCACGTCGCGGATGCGCTCGCGTAATTGTTGCAGGAGGCGCTCCTCCTCGACCACCTTGTCGCCATCGACCCCGAGCCGCACCAAAATTTGGCCGGCGAGCGCGCCGACAAACAGGCTGCCGCGCCACGGCGCGAATACACTGCCAGTATAGAACGTCATGCCCGATGGGGCGATCGAGGGTACCCAATATTTGAGCGGCTGCTCCATGCCCGCTTTCTGCGTGCTCTCGTGGATCTTGGCGCCGCTGTAGTCGATGCCGTAGCCGATCACCGGCCAGCCGTAATTTTTTCCCTTCTCGATGAGGTTGATCTCATCGCCCCCGCGCGGGCCGTGCTCGTGCTCCCACAGCTTGCCGGTGACGGGGTGGAGTGCGAGGCCCTGGGGATTGCGATGCCCGTAGCTCCAGATCTCCGGCTTGGCCGCAGCCTTGCCGACGAAGGGATTGTCCGGCGGGACCGAGCCATCCGGTCGGATGCGGATGATCTTGCCGAGATCGTTGCCGAGGTTCTGCGCCTGATCGCGAGTGGTGAAATGATCGCCGGTAGTGAGGAAGAGATTGTCATCCGGCGTCTGCACCACGCGGCAGCCGAAGTGGTTGCCGCTGGAGAGCGGCCCTGCCTGGCGGAAGATCACCTCGACGCCGTCGATGCGGGCTGTGCCTTCGTCGATCAGCCGAGCGCGGGCGAGCGCGGTGCGCGCGCGTCCCTCGACCGGCTCGGCGTAGCAGAAATAGAGGATGTGGTTCTGCGCGAAGTTGCGGTCGAGCACGACGTCGTGCAGACCTCCCTGCCCGGACGCGAAAACCTGCGGCACGCCGGCAAGCGCGGGGGAGAGGGTGCCGTCCTTGCTGACGATGCGCATGCGCCCCGGCCGCTCGGTCACCAGCATGCGCCAGTCGGGCAGGAAAGCGATCGCCCAGGGATGATCAAGCCCGCTTGCCGCGGTCTGCACCACGACGTCGCCGGCGGAGGAATGGAAGACTTGCGCGGACGCGCTCGCCCCGCCGCCCGCAACGAGCGTGCCGGCGAGCACCAGCACCGACCATCGCATCTCTGCCTCCGTGCGCCCTAACGGTCTCGCGGCGTCAATCTGTCACGCACCAACGCGGCACGATGCGGTGACGCCGATCTTCCGGCAAGCTTGCCGCCGTTCACATCGATGTGACAGCATAATTCGCTTTGCCGCGTGCGCGCCTCGTGTCATCGTTCGCGGCAAAACTCCGGCGGGCGAACAGGCGAGGACATCATGAGGATGATTACGATCGCCGCGGCGATTGCTGTCGCAGTCGGCGGCATCGACGGCGCCCACGCGCAAGCGTATCCGTCGCATCCCATCACGATCATCGTGCCGTTCCCCGCTGGTGGGCCGACCGACACGCTCGCGCGGATCTTGAGCGAGCGCATGCGCGTCTCGCTTGGCCAGCCGGTGATCCTCGAGTCCGTGAGCGGCGCCGGCGCCAGCATCGGCGTGGCCCGCGCGGCACAAGCGGCGCCCGACGGCTACACGCTGAGCATCGGCAATTGGACGAGCCACGTCGGCGGCGGCGCGATGTATCCGGCCGTTCACGATGCCGTGCTGGAATTGCAGCCGGTGTCGCGCATCAGCGCCACACCGTTGATGATTGTCGGCAAGAACGCGCTGCCGCAGGACGCGCGGGAGTTGATCGCCTGGCTCAAGGAAAATCCCGGCAAGGCCTCGGCCGCGACCGTGGGGGCCGGCAGCGCGGCGCATGTCTGCCTGCTCTATTTCCAGCAGAAGACCGGCACCCGGTTCCAGCTCGTCCCCTACCGCGGCGGCGCGCCGGTCATGCAGGATCTGGTGGCGGGGCAGATCGATTTCTTTTGCGCCGAGGCTTCGCAGACGCTGTCGTTTGTGCGCAGCGGCGCGATCAGGCCCTTTGCCGTGATGTCGAAAGAGCGCTGGCCTGCCGCGCCCGACGTGCCGACCATGGACGAGGTCGGAGTGCCCGGGATGTACATTTCCTTTTGGCACGGGCTGTGGGCGCCCAAAGGCACGCCCAGGGACATCGTCGCCAAGCTCAACGCCGCGGTCGTGGAGACGCTCGCCGACCCGACTGTCCGGCAGCGGCTCACCGACCTGGGGCAAGTCATTGCCACGCGCGAGGAACAGACGCCCGAGGCGCTCGCCGCCTTTCACAAGGCCGAAATCGAGCAATGGTGGCCGATCATCAAGGCGGCGAACGTCAAGCCGGAGTGACGCCTCCCATAACAGACACTGCCGCGCGTCGCTGACGCGCGGCAGTGACTTCCCCCACCCCCGACCGGCCGCCGAAAACGATGATCAGTGCCGCCGCGGCGCGGCGGCCGCAATGGCGGTGGCCCCGCTCATCGCGGTAAGCAGCAGTGCGATGCCCAGCGCAATCGCGAACGGGAGGCCGTCGCCCTTTGGTACGGCGCCGGCGACTTCGGCGCGCGCGAAGCCGATCGAGACGGCGGTGACGGCGACGACCGTCGACAAGACGAGGGCGGCGGTGATGATCAATTCGACGAGAGCGATGGGGCGCTGCCTCGGCGTGCAGCCCTGACGGCTCTCACGCTTCCTTGCGTTGCGCCCGGCTGGCATTTTCGGCATGTCAGTCTCCTCGAATCACCCGAGCAATTTGTTGGCGCATGCCGGCGTCGGTTCGGCCGGAGTTGGGCGAACACTTTGGCGAAGCGGGGCAAATTTATGTTTTAGGTTAATGAATGGTTAACGCCGCGAACCGGGCGGCGTGCTGGGCCGTTCATTCCGCCGGCACCGCGGTGGCCGGCTGCCAATCCATGGTGACATGGTCCGGCTGCGCCGCGACGCGCTCGAGCCAGCCGCGGATCTCGGGAAAGCTCGTGAGGTCGTAGTCGCACGCATGCGCGAGATGCGCGTAGGCGTAGAGCGCGATGTCGGCGACGGTGTAGCGATCTTCCACGAAATAGCGACGGTGCTTGAGGTGATGCTCCATCACCGCGAACGAGCGGTAGCCCTCCTCCATCCAGTCTTCGAGCGCGTGCTGCTGCAGCTCGCGGCCGCCCTTGACGAGCGTGAGCCAGAAATAGGCGGCGCCGATATTGGGCTCGATGCTGTGCTGCTCGAAGAACATCCATTGCAGCGCTTCGGCGCGATCGATCCGGTGCTCCGGCCGCAGCGGTGTGCGGCTCACGAGGTGCCAAAGGATCGCGTTCGATTCGGCGAGATAGCGGCCGGGCACGGCTTCGAGCAGGGGCACCTGGCCGTGCGGATTCTTGGCCAGGAACTCCGGCGTGCGGCTGTCGCCCTTGAGAATATCGATTTCGACCAGGCGGTAGGGGATGCCGAGCTGGGCGAGCGCGAGGCGCACCTTGTAGCTATTGCCCGATCGCTGCATCGAATAGAGCGTATACATCGCCTGCCTGCCAGCGGTGCTCTTCAGCCGCCTGTGTGAATATGGGTTAATGCATCAGCACGGCAATGTCATGGCGCACGCGGGGGCCGAGGAGTGGATGCTGACTACCGACAGGGCGAACGGCAGTCCACATCTGCTGCCGCGGCGGTCACGGGCAGAAAATCATTTCGCCGTCATTCCGCCGCGACGCGATGCGCGCGCGCATGTGTGACCAGGGCGTCGTCCTCCACCGGCACGATCGGTGTGAAATCGCGGTGAGCGATCCATTCGGCGCGGGTGAACTTGGTGATGTGATTGGAGACGGCGCATAGCGTGAGATACACGATCTTGCGCGGGTAAGGCGTGATGTTGGGCGGCGACGCGTGCACGAGATTGCCGTGGAACATCAGCACCGAGCCCGGCTTGCCGGTCGGCGCCACTATGCCCACGCCGTCCGGCGGCGCGCCCTCCGCGCAGAGCCGCGTCACCGTCGCGGGATCGAGCGTCCAAAGCGGATAGGAGGTCGTGCTCGTGTCATGGCCGGCTGCGAGCGTGCCGTTTTTGTGGCTTTTCGGAATCAACATCAGCGGACCGTTGATCGGCAGGACCTCGTCGAGGAAGATCGAGATATTCATCGCGCGCGGAAGAGGCATGCCGTCATCGCGCGCCCACGTGCCGTAGTCCTGGTGCCATTGCCAGACGTCGCCCTCGAATGCCGCCTTGGCATTGATCTTGAATTGATGGACGTAGACGCCCTCGCCGAACAATTGCTGCAGCGGCTCGACCAGCCGCGGGTGATGCGCCATCAGGCGGAATGCTTCGTTGTAGGTGTGCGCGGCGAAAGCGGTGCGCGGCGCGCCGGTCTTTTCACGCCAGACCTCCTGCCGGTTGGTCCGGAAAATCTCGTCCGCCTCGCTGCGCAGAAGCGCGACCTCCTCTTCGGCGAAGCAATTCGGGAAAAACAGGTAGCCCTGCTCCTCGAAGCTCTCGATCTGCTCGCGCGTGAGCTGCATGGCGTCCTCCCGGGGACTGCGTTTCCTGGCAGCGGGCAGTCTAGCGGCCAACGCCGGCAAAATCACCGGGGCGGCGAATGGGAAGGCCCATGGGCGGCGGCGGGTTCCTCACGCCGGGGTCGGGCCCACCTCGCGCCGGCGCGGCTCGACCGCGGCCGGCACCGGGGGGCAACGCGCGTTTCCGACCGATGCCATCACACTGGTGTGTGCATCGGCGAATGAGACTTGCCGGCGGCGGCCGCGCCGATTAGGAAGCTCGCGCCGCCAAGCGGAGAGTCTCATGGCCCTGCTCGCAGAATCGCTCAAGCGCATCAAACCGTCCGCCACCATCGCCGTGACGGACAAGGCGCGCGCGCTCAGAGCCGCCGGCCGCGACGTGATCGGATTGGGCGCCGGCGAGCCGGACTTCGATACGCCGGAGCACATCAAGCGTGCCGCGATCCGGGCGATCGAAGGCGGCAAGGCGGCGAAGTACACCGCCGTCGACGGCATTCCCGAACTCAAGGCCGCCATCGCCTGCAAGTTCAAGCGCGAGAACGGCCTCGACTACAAGCCGAGCCAAATCATCGTCGGCACCGGCGGCAAGCAGGTGCTCTACAACGCGTTGGTCGCGACGCTCGACCCCGGCGACGAGGTGGTCATCGCGGCGCCGTATTGGGTGAGCTATCCGGAGATGGTCATGCTCGCCGGGGGCGAGCCGGTGGGCGTGCCCACCACGCTCGAATCGGGCTTCAAGATGAGTCCCGAGGCGCTCGAGCGTGCGATCACGCCGAAGACAAAATGGGTGCTGCTCAATTCGCCGGCGAATCCGACCGGCGCGGCCTATACGCGCGCCGAGCTCAAGCAGCTGACCGACGTCCTCGTCAGGCATCCAAATGTCTACGTGATGACCGACGACATGTACGAGCACCTCGTCTATGACGAGTTCGAATTCACCACCCCGGCGCAGGTCGAGCCTCGCCTCTACGACCGCACGCTGACGGTGAACGGCGTCTCGAAGACATATTGCATGACCGGCTGGCGCATCGGTTACGCCGGCGGGCCCGAGCCGTTGATCAAGGCGATGGCGATGGTGCAGTCGCAATCGACCTCGAATCCGACCGCGGTGTCGCAATGGGCGGCGGCCGAGGCCCTCGACGGGCCGCAGGACTTCATCGCCAAGCACAACGCCATCTTCAAGGAGCGGCGCGACCTTTGCGTGTCGATGCTCAATCAGGCGCGCGGCATCCGTTGCCCGAAGCCCGAGGGCGCCTTCTACGTCTATCCGTCGTGCGCCGGCACCATGGGCAGAACCGCGCCGACCGGTCGCAAGCTCGGCACCGACGAGGATTTCGTCACCGAGCTGTTGGAGGCGGAGGGCGTGGCGGTGGTGCAGGGCACGCCGTTCGGCTTCGGTCCCGCGTTCCGCATCTCGTATGCGACCAAGACCGAAGACGTGGAGGAAGCGTGTCGGCGCATTCAGCGCTTCTGCGGCAACTTGACATGACGATCGCGATCTTGCGTAAGGTCTGCCGCTGAGTCGCAACCCGATCGGGCTTGCGCCAATCGAGCAAAAGGAGGGTCCATATGTTTCGTTATGCCGTCGGGGCAGCAGCCCTGACGCTCGTCGTCGCGTTCGCCGAGCCAGCAGCCGCCCAGCGAGTGCGGGCGGGCGTGCTGACTTGCGACATCTCGGCCGGCATGAGCTTCATCGTCGGATCGCAGAAGTCAGTCGTGTGCACGTTCGCGCCCGAGCCGCCCGGGCCGGAACAGGTCTACAGCGGCTCGATCAGCAAGTTCGGGCTCGATATCGGCGCCACCGGCGGCGGCGTGATGGTATGGGCGGTGTTCACCGACAGCCTCGCGCCTCCGGGCGCGGGTTTTCTCGCCGGCGATTATTTCGGCGCGAGCGGGCAGGTAACGATCGCCGCGGGACTCGGCGCCAACGTTCTCCTGGGCGGCTCAAACAACACGGTGGCGTTGCAGCCGATCTCGGTGTCCACCTCGGTCGGGCTCAACTTCGCGCTCGGCGTGGCAGAACTGCGTCTGCGCTCCGGCCCCTGACCGGCGCAAGCTCGATGCAATGACGAACGGCCGCCCTCGAGGCGGCCGTTTTTCGTCAGCGAACGAGCGTTCGTCCGCTTCTGTTCCGCCCTCATTCATGAGACGCCGACGCCTCTTGCCAGTCTCCCTCCGGCCTGAAACGATAGTCGAAACGGTCTCGCAGAAGGCCGCATCTCGCTCGCTATGGGAGGCGGAAATGGCACAGAACGGCACACGAGCCACGGGCCCACGCTGCATCGCGCTGGTGGGCCCGTTCCAAAGCGGCAAGACCACGCTGCTCGAAGCGATCCTCGCCCGCACCGGCGCGATCCAGCGTCAAGGCACGATCGAGGCGAAGAACACCGTCGGTGACGCCAGCAAGGAAGCGCGTCACCACCTGATGAGTGTCGAGATCTCCGTCGCCAGCGCGAATTTCAAGGGCGACACCTATACTTTCGTCGATTGTCCGGGCTCAGTTGAATTCGTTCACGACATGCGCGCGGCGCTGCCGGCGGTCGATGCCGCGGTCGTCGTCTGCGAGCTCGACGAGAAGAAGGTGCCGCAGCTTCAGCTCATCATGCGCGAGCTCGAAGCGCAGAAAATTCCGCGTTTTCTCTTCGTCAACAAGGTCGACAAGGCGGATTCCACCATTCACGATGTGCTCAGGGTCTTGCAGCCCGCCTCCCGCGGCAAGCTACTGGTGCGGCAGATCCCGACGTTTTCCGGCGACATCATCACCGGCTTCGTCGATCTCGCGCTGGAACGCGCGTTCGTCTACAAGGAGCACGCGCCGTCGGAAGTCATTCCCCTAGAAGGCGATGCGCTCGATCGCGAGAAGACGGCAAGATTCTCGATGCTGGAGACCTTGGCCGATCACGACGACGAGCTGATGGAGCAGCTGCTCGAGGACATTCAGCCGCCGCGCGACAAAGTATTCGACGATCTTTCCAAGGAATTGCGCGAGGGTCTGGTGTGCCCCGTGCTGTTCGGCTCGGCCACGCGCACCAACGGGGTGCTGCGGCTGATGAAAGCGTTGCGCCACGAGTCGCCCGGCATTGCCGATACCGCCAAGCGACTCGGCGTCAAATCGGGCCAAACCGTCGCTTACGTGCTCAAGACCATCAATACCGCGCACGGCGGCAAGATGTCCGTGGCGCGCGTGCTCGCGGGAAAGATCGGCGACGGCGCCAATGTCATGACCGCCGACGGGCAGACCGGACGTGTCGCGGCGGTGTTCAAGCTCATGGGTCAAAACAGCGAGAAGCGCGGGGCCGCAGAGGCCGGCGAGACCGTCGCGCTCGGCAAGCTCGATCACGCCAAGAGCGGAGAGACCCTGAGCGACGGCGCGCAGCCGCATGCGCCGATCGCCAAGGTCGCTCCTCATCCGCCGGTGCTGTCCATCGCCGTCGCCACCAAGGAGCGCAAGGACGACGTCAAGCTCGGGCAGGCGCTCGCTAAACTGCTCGAGGAGGACCCCTCGATCAGCGTTGTTCACAACGCCGAGGCGCATGAAGTGGTGCTATGGGGCCAGGGTGAGATGCAGCTGCGCGTCGCCACCGAGCGGCTGGCCGATCGTTTCGGCATTGCCACCGTCTCGCACAAGCCGACGGTGGGTTACCGCGAGACCATCAAGAAGGGCATCGTGCAGCGCGGTCGCCACAAGAAGCAATCGGGCGGCCACGGCCAATACGGCGACGTCGTTCTCGACATCAAGCCACTGCCGCGCGGATCGGGCTTCAGCTTCAGCGAGGAGATCAAGGGCGGCGTCGTGCCCCGCAACTACATTCCTTCGGTGGAGGAAGGCGTCATCGACGCGCTCAAGCACGGTCCGCTCGGCTTCCCGGTGGTCGACGTCGCGGCGAAGCTGATCGACGGCTCCTATCACACGGTCGATTCCTCCGACATGGCGTTTCAGCTCGCCGGTCGGCTCGCGATCCACGATGGATTGCCGCAGTGCCAGCCGGTGCTGCTCGAGCCGATCTACCAGGTCGAGATCGTCTGTCCGTCGGAGGCAACCGCCAAGATGAACGGGCTCATGTCGGGGCGGCGCGGCCAGATCCTCGGCTTCGACACGCGCGAGGGCTGGGACGGCTGGGACGTGGTGCGCGTGCAGATGCCGGAATCGGAAATCGGCGATCTCATCGTGGAGGTGCGCTCGGCGACCGCCGGCGTCGGCAGCTTCACGTTCAAGTTCGACCATATGGCCGAACTCATGGGCCGAACCGCGGATCAGATCATAGCGGCGCGAAAGGCCGCGGCGGCCGCGTAGCGGCGCGCTGTCGATCCCACCTTGCGCTCGCGGCGTTCGCCGACCGCCGCGGCGCGCTAGTCGGCGCTCGGCGTGCCGGCCTCGCCGGCGAGCACCTCGCGCTTCGGAATAATGGAAATCCGGCCGCTGGCTTCGAAAATTGCAAACTTGATCTCCTCCATCCGCTCGAGCCCGCAATTGACCCGCGCCGCTTCGAGCACGTCGTCCTCGCTGATCCGCGCGCGCCGCAATCGGCCGCGGAGCACATGGCCATTCTCCACCACTACGGTCGGAACGCCTTTCACAAGCCTCGCGAGGCTTGGAACGTCGCGTTGCAGGAGAGAGACCGCAACGTCGGCGAGCACGAATGTCGCGATCACCAGGAAGGCATGCGTGAGCGAATAGTCCTGCGCCATCAATGCGCGTTGCGCCGCCCCGCCGATGATGAGGAACAGAATGAAATCGAACACCGTCAATTGGCCCAGCGTGCGCCGGCCGGTCGACCGGATCACGAGCCAGAGGACGAAATAAACCACGAGGGATTTGATCACGCTGTCCATGGGCTTTTCACGGGTAGACGAGGACGGAGAATGCCACACGCCCTTGCGGATCGGCGGCGGCGGTTAGATCAAAGCGTCCAAACTTGCGCGGGTGACTCCAGATGACGACCGAAAGCTCGCCGGCGGTGGGTGTCTGAAACACGAGTTCGAGCCCGCGCGGCCCGGCGCTGCTTCGCAATGGCCGTGGCTCGATGTCGGCGATCTGGAAGTTGTCGGCGAAGGCCGGGCTCAGCGTCAAACTAGACTCATGACCGTAGGAGCCCGAGATCCTGGCGCTCAACCGCGCCAACGAGGTGACGCGTTGAAACCGCTCGTAGCTCACCGACAGCGCGCCGTCGGCCACCGTTCTCTCGCTCAGCGGCCCGTGCGCCAACATGCCGGTGAGCGCGACCAGGAGGATGATCGCAAGTACGATCCATGTCGCGCGCTCCCAGGCCCAAAAGGCGTTCTGGAGCCGCATGTTCTCCCGGACCGGACGATCGCGACTCTGCTGCTCGCGTATGAAAAGGCTGCGCTGCATTGCAATAAACGAACAACGCGGTGTTGCCCGTCTCGGTTCCCAACCGTGTCGGCCGATCACTCGCTCTGCCGCAGCCGTGACTTGCCCGTGATGGGTCGCGGGCGTATCGAATAACGCGTCTTCATCTGGGAGGAGAGTCATGCACGTTATTCGCCGCCGCGGGTGGGAAATCCCCGAACGCCTCGCCACCCCCGAGCACCTTCTCTTCAATCGCCGCGCCTTGCTGGCCGCGACGGGCGCGGCCGCATTGTCGCTCTCGCCCAAGATGGCGCTCGCCCAGCGCATCGGTGATCTGCCGGATCCGACCAAGGACCTCTATCCGGCGAGCCGCAATGAGAAGTACACGCTCGATCGCCCGGTAACCGACGAGAAGATCAATACCAACTACAACAATTTCTACGAGTTCGGTTCGACCAAGAGCGTCAACAAGGCGGCGCAGGCGCTCAAGCTGCGGCCATGGACGGTCAAAATCGACGGCATGGTGGAGGCTCCGCAGGAGATTGGCATCGACGATCTCATCCGCAAGATGCCGCTCGAGGAGCGGCTCTATCGCCACCGCTGCGTCGAGGCATGGTCGATGGCCATTCCCTGGAGCGGCTTCCCCTTCGCCAAGCTGGTGGAATTGGCCAAGCCCCTGTCCTCGGCAAAATACGTGCGGATGGAGACGTTCCTCGATCCTTCCGTCGCCTCGGCCCAGAAGCAGAGCTGGTATCCGTGGCCCTACGTCGAGGGATTGACCATCGCCGAAGCGACCAACGAGCTCGCCTTCCTCGTCACCGGGGCCTATGGCAAGCCGGTGTCGAAAGTGCAGGGCGCGCCGTTGCGTTTGGCCGTGCCTTGGAAATACGGCTTCAAGTCGATCAAGTCGATCGTGCGCTTCAACTTCACCGATCAGCGGCCGAAGAGCTATTGGGAGGCGTTGCAGGCGTCCGAGTACGGCTTCTGGGCCAACGTCAATCCGCAGGTACCGCATCCGCGCTGGAGCCAGGCAACGGAAGAGCTGATCGGGCGCAACGAGCGCCGGCCCACGCTCCTCTTCAACGGTTATGCCGAGTACGTCGGCGACCTTTATAAAGGGCTGGAGCAGGAACGGCTCTGGGCGTGAGCGGCGGCTGGCCTCATCGGCGCCGAGTTACCGCTAGCTCTTTGCATCCGCCGGCCTGCCGCCCTCGCGGCTCGGCCGCATGGCGCGACGTCGCCGCCGCTAGGGATTTTCCCCGGCTTCGGCTTCGGCGAGACGACTGCGCCAGTCCTTGCGGCTGCGGATGAGCGACAGCGCCGCCAACGCCAAAAGCGCGGCGCACAGCCCGAGCAGCGTCAGCGCGATCGGCCGCTGGAAGAAGATCGTCCAGTTGCCGTTCGACATGATCAGCGATTGGCGCAGCGACATCTCGAACGTCGGCGCAATCACCAGCCCGAGCACCAGCGGCGCGGGATCGAGCCCGAACTTGCGCAAACCATAGCCGATGACTCCCATGATCAGCATGATCCACACGTCGACGATCGAGTGGCTCACTTCGTAGACGCCGATGATGCAAAACATGATGACCAGCGGGTAGAGGTAGGCGTAGGGGATGCGCAGCACGTTCACGAAAATGCCGACGAGCGGCAGATTGAGCGCGAGCAACATCAGGTTGCCGACATACATCGAGGCAACGAAGCCCCAGAAAACGTCGGGATGCTCGTTCACCAGCGTCGGCCCGGGTGGGACGCCGTGAATCATCAGCGCTGCCATCAGCACCGCGGTAATCGGGCCGGTGGGGAGGCCGAGCGCCAGCATCGGCACGAATGCGCCGGTCGAGGCCGCGTTGTTGGCCGCTTCAGGTCCGGCAACGCCGGCGACCGCGCCCTTGCCGAATTCCTCCGGGTGCTTGGAGAGCCGCCGCTCAACCCCGTAGGACAGGAAGCTCGCAATGATGTGAGCGGAGCCGGGGGTGAGCCCGATCAGAAAGCCGAGAAGCGACCCGCGCGCGATCGGCATGGCCGATTCCCGCCATTCGCGGCGGCTGGGCAGCAGCTCGCGCAGCCGTGGCGCGATCACCTTGCCGACCACGTTTGCCGACGGCGTCGACAGGATCTCGCCTAGCCCGAACAGGCCGATCGCGACCGGAACGATGCCGATGCCATCTCCCAGCTCGGCGATGTCGAAGGAATAGCGGAAGTGCCCGGTCATGTTGTCGATGCCGATGGTGCCGAGCAGGAGCCCGAAGCACGCCATCAGCAGCGTGCGCGGAAGCGATGTGGATGACATGTAGGCGAGGAAGATGAGGCCGAGCACAAGCAGCGCGGTGTATTCCGGCGGGCCGAAGCGCAGCGCGAATGTGGCGAGCGGCGGCGCGATCAACGTCAGAACAATGACCCCGAACGTGCCGGCGATCCACGAGCCGACGGCGGCGATGCACAAGGCTGCGCCCGCGCGCCCTTTCTGCGCCATGGCATAGCCGTCGATGCAGGTCATGACCGAGGAGGCTTCGCCCGGGATCCGCATCAGGATCGAAGTGGTCGAGCCGCCGTATTGCGAGCCGTAATAGATGCCGGCCAGCATCACCACCGACTTGGTGGTGTCGAGGCCGAAGGTTGCTGGCAACAAAATGCTGATGCCGGAAAGCGGCCCGATGCCCGGCAACACGCCGACGATGGTGCCGACCAGGCAGCCGAGGAAGGCGTACCACAACACGTCGGGTTGCAGCGCGACCGAGAAGCCGAGCAGGAGGCTTTCCACCGTGCCCATGCTAGAACCCGAGAATGCCTTGCTCGAGCGGCGTCTTCAGCGCCACGACGAACAAGAAATAGGTCAGCGCCACCGCGCCGATGCTGAAGCCGGCGGCAAGCAGCGGGTTGCGCCGCTCGGTGCCGAAGGTCAGCGCGAACAACAGCAGCGCCATCGTCACGGCGAAGCCCAAGGTCTGATAGAGGGCGATGGCGGCGGCGGTAATCGCGGCCACCCGCGCCGCGTGCGGCAGGTCGCCCCACGCGACGGTCGCAAGCGGCGGGCTCTCGCCCGCGCGCAGGATCAGCAGCAGCCCGAACACAATGAGGAATCCGGCGACGAGCTTGGGCATCATGCCAGCGCCGGGAAACGAGAGCGTGCCGACCGGCAAGTCGCCGCTGAGCGCGAAGACGAGCGCGCCGAAAGCGACAAAGGTGCCGCCGACGATGTGGTCGGTATGCAGAGTCACGCTTTCTCCGTGTCCTCCCGCCGGCCGCGAGCGCTCGCAGCGGAGTTTCAAGGCGCTCGATTGTCGTGCTGCGCAATCGCTGCCGAGTTCATCCCTCGACCTTGCCGATCGAGCGGATCGCCGCTTCCATGTGCTTGCTATCGGCCTCCCAGAATGCCGCGAATTCCGGCTGATCCATATAGGCGAGTTCCTGGCCGAGATTGGCGAGCGCCGCCTTGAATTGCTCGCTGTTCGCCGCCTTGTTCACCACCGAGCGCAGATAAGCGACGACCTCGCCCGGGGTTGCTTTCGGGGCGAACATGCCGACCCAGAGATAATATTCGACGTCGTAGCCCAGTTCCTTCATGGTCGGCACGTCGGGCAACGCCTTAGAGCGTTGCGCGCCGAATAAGGCGAGGGGCCGTGCTTTGCCGGCCTTGATCTGGGAGAGGCTCGCCGAAATTGACGAGACCAGGATGTGCGAATTGTTGCCGAGGAAAGCGGTCAGCGCCGGCCCGCCGCCCTGGGTCGGCAAATGCCGCAGCTTCAAGTCGCCGGCGGCGGCGGTAAACAGCGCCGTCGGGATGTGCAGCGCGCCGTAAAGGCCCGAGGAGCTGAAGATGATTTCGTTCGGCCGTTTCTTGGCGTCATCGATAAGTTCCTTGAGATTCTTGTAGGGTTGCTGATCGTTGACGATGAGGACGCACGGATCGGCCACGAAGCGTGCGATCGGGATGAAGTCGGCGCGCGTGAACTTTGGCGTGCGTCCGAAGAGCTTGTCGACTTCGGCGAAACCGGAAATCGACGGGAGGTGGAGAAGGAGCGTATAGCCGTCCGGCTTGGCATTGGCCACGAACTGCGCGCCGACGGCGCCTGCGGCGCCGGACTTGGTCTCGATCACCACCGGCTTCTGCACCATCGGCTCCATCACGGCAGCCAACGGGCGGCCGACCACGTCCGCCGCGCCGCCCGGCGGGAACGGATTGATGAGCACGATCGCGTGGGTCGGATAGGTGGCCTCTTGCGCGAAGGATGCCTTGAGGGTGGCCGCTGCGGCAGCGGAGCCGAAGATGAAGCCGCGTCGATCCATGCTGTCCTCCCGAGGGTCGTCTCGCGTTCGAAGAGGCGCCGGTTCCCTGTTGGCGGCGATGCTAGGAGCCGCGTCCGGGAGGGTCAACCTCACGCGTCCGCGGCATAGGGCATCGTGCGCAAGTTAGTGCACGCGATCGCCGAGCCTTTTCCGCCGGGCCGAACTGTCGATCAGCTTGCGGGCGCAGCACTCCTTATGATTCAAGATTGCGGTCACCGCCTGCTCAGTAGTCGCAAGCGGCAGGTAAGAGCACATGCGAGCGAGGACACGACCATGCCGGCCTATTGGGTTGCACGATCCAAGATCAACGATCCGATCGAATACAAGAAGTACACTGACCTCGTGCCGGGCATTATTGCCAAGTTCGGCGGCAAAGTGCTCGCGCGCGGCGGCCGTTATCAGATCATGGAAGGGCCGGCCAAGTTCCAGCGTTTCGTCGTGATCGAGTTCCCGAGCTTCGAGCAGGGCGTCGCCTGCTTCACCTCGCCGGAATATGACCGTGCCGCGGCTTTCCGCCGCAACGGCGCCGGCGAAGTCGAGACGATCATTGTCGAAGGCGGCGATTCGACGCGCTAGCGGCCGCCGACCGGCCCACTAGCGCGGCGGCGTCCGTTGCCCATAAGATGGGGCAACAAACGTGCGTAACGGGAGGATGAGCATGCGGCATGATGCGATCTATCGGGCGGCGGCGGGTTTCGCCCGGGCCTGCGTGGCGCTGGCCGCCTGCGCCATGGTGTTCGCGGGCGCGGCCTGGGCGCAGTCCGGCGAGCCGATCATGATCGGCTTCAGCATGGCGCTGACGGGCGGGCTCGCGCCCAACGGCAAGTCGGCGTTGCTCGCGCAGAAGATTTGGGAAGAAGACATCAACGGGAAAGGCGGCTTGCTCGGTCGTCCTGTCAAGCTCATCTACTACGACGACAAGAGCTCGCCGGCTGAAGTGCCGTCGATCTATACGAAGCTGCTCGACATCGACAAGGTCGATCTGATCATCGGCCCCTACGCCACGGCGATGATCGCGCCGGCCATGCCGATCGTGATTCAGCGCAAGAAGACCTTCATCGGCCTGCTTGGGCTCGCGGTGAACAGCGAGTTCAATTACTCGAACTATTTCGCCATGATTCCGTCCGGCCCAGACGCGAAGCCGGCGTTCACCAAGGGCTTCTTCGACGTGGCCATGGCGCAGAACCCAAAGCCGCAGACGGTGGCAATCGTGGCGGCGGACCAGGAATTCTCGCGCAACGCCGCGGACGGTGCGCGCGAGAATGCGCAGAACGCGAAACTCAAGATCGTCTATGACAAGACCTATCCGCCGTCGACCACGGACTTCGCGCCGATCGTGCGCGCGATCCAGGCGACCAATCCGGACCTCCTCAACATCAACTCCTATCCACCCGACTCCGTCGGCATGGTGCGCTCGATCAACGAGATCGGCTTCAAGCCGAAGATGATCGGCGGTGCGATGGTCGGCCTGCAGGCCACCGCCATCAAGACGCAGCTCGGCCCGCTGCTCAACGGCTTTACCAATTACGACTTTTGGCTGCCGGTGCCGAAGATGGATTTCCCCGGCGTTGCCGATCTCATCAAGCGCTACCAGGTTCGTGCCGGGGCCGAGGGCGTCGATCCGCTCGGCTATTACATGGCGCCGTGGGGTTACGCACAGCTGCAGGTGCTGCAGCAGGCAGTCGAGGGCACCAAAGGTCTCGACGACGCCAAGCTCGGCGACTACATCCGCGCCAATACTTTCAAGACCGTGGTCGGCGACGTGAAGTTCGGCGCCAAGGGCGAATGGGCGGAGTCGCGCGTGCTGCAGGTGCAATTCCAGCACGTCAAGGGCAACGACGTCGCGCAGTTCAAGGACATCTCGACGCAGGTGGTGGTGTCGCCTGCGCAGTACGAGTCAGGCAAGGTGATCTACCCCTACGAGAACGCGAAGTAGCCCAGGCGTTACTCTTCCGCCTTCGGAGGTGCGCTTGCTCGACAAGCGCACCTAGTTCAAAAGTTCAATCATCCACGTCTTAACTTGACGTGGACGGCCGCCTGGCGATGTCGGGCTCTCGGTTAGAGCCCGAGATAGAACTTGCGGATCAACTCGTTGTTGTTGAGCTCGTCGGCGGAGCGGCCCTCGAAGGCGATCTGGCCGTGGACGATGACGTAACCGCGGTCGGCGATGCGCAATGCCTGCGGGAAATTCTGCTCAGCCATCAATACGGTGAGCTTGTACTGATCCTTGAGTTCCTTGATCTTGTCGATCGTGCGGCTGACCAAGACCGGCGCCAGGCCCACCGAGGGTTCGTCGATCAACAAAATGCGCGGCGACAGCATCAGCGCGCGCGCCAGCGCAAGCATCTGCTGCTCGCCGCCGCTCATCGAGCCGGCAAGCTGGGCGCGCCGCTCGGCCAGGCGCGGGAAGCATTCGAAGCAGAAGTTCAGGTTTGCTCGCAGCGACCTGCGGGCCTTGCGGCGGAACGCGCCGAGCAAAAGATTTTCCTCGACCGACAGCCGCGGAAAAAGTCGGCGGCCTTCCGGCACCAGCGCGATGCCGAGGTCGACGATTTGCTCGGTGCTGCGACCGACGAGATCGTGCCTTTCGCCGTCGATCTCGACCACGATGCGGCCGGCGCGCGGGCGCAAGATCCCCATCACGCATTTCATCAGCGTCGACTTGCCGTTCCCGTTGGTGCCGAGCAGCACCACAGTCTCGCCCGAGTTGACGTTGAGCGACACCTGCTCGAGCACGCGCACCGCGCCATAGGCCGCGTCGATCTTTTCGATGGTCAGGCTATTGGCCAAGGTAAGCCCTCTCCACCTCGGGATCGCGAATTACCGCGTCGGGCACGCCATCGGCGATTTTCTTCCCGGAGACCAGCACGATCAACCGCTGCGAGAACTTCATCACCGCGCGCATGATGTGCTCGATCAGAATGATGGTGATTCCGCGCTCGTTCAGCCGGATGAGCAGGCCGACGATGTCGTCGACCTCGGATTGCGACAATCCGGCCATCGATTCGTCAGCGATCAGGAGCTTGGGCTCGGCGGCCATGGCGCGCGCGAGCTCGAGCTTGCGCATCTCCACTTGGGTGAGATCGCGCGGCAGGTGCTTCGCCTTGTCCGCCAGCGCGACGAGCTGCAGCAGCTCGGCGCAGCGGGCGTCGAGCTCGCTCGGCGACAGCGCGCGTCCGGGCCGCGCGTTCACCGTGTAAAGAAGCGGCACTCGCAGATTGTCGGCGACCGTCAAGGTCGTGAACGGGCGCGGAAGCTGAAAGCTGCGCGCCATGCCGCGGTGCGTGCGCTCGTGGGTGAGCAAGCCGTCGACCGTTTCACCGTCAAAGCGCACACTGCCGGCCTCGTTCACCAGCGTGCCGCAAATGCAATTGACCAAGGTCGATTTGCCGGAGCCGTTGGGACCGATCAGGCCGACGCGTTCGCCCGCGGCGACGCTAAGGTCGATGCCGTCGAGCGCGACGAAGCCGCCAAAGCGTTTGCTTAGACCGGTAACCTCGAGCAGCGCGCCAGCCATCACTTAGTCCCTCGTATCCAGCCCTGCACCAGCCCGACGATACCGTTCGGGGCGATGATCACGAAGCCGACCAGCAGCAGGCCGACGATGAGCAGGTTGACCGCCGAGGAAATGGTCACGGTCGCGATCTGCTGCAACGATCCGAGCAGGATCGCGCCGATGAGCGGGCCGACCCAGCTGGTCGTGCCGCCGATCATCGGCATGGCGATGGAATTGACCGCGTATTCCAGCCCGAACGCAGAAGAGGGCTGGAGATAGCCGATGTAATAGGGAAAGGGTGCTCCGGCCATGCCCATAAGCGCGCCGGAGAGCGTCGTTGCGATGAGCTTGAGGCGTAGCGTGGGCACGCCCGATGCCTCCGCCGCAAGCTCGTCGTCGCGGATGGTGGCGAAACCGTAGCCGAGCTGCGAGCGCTCGATCCCGCGCGCGACGGTGAGTGCGATGACCGCCAGCGCGAGTATCAGCAGAAACAGGTATTGGATATAGGGACCGATGAGCGCAATCTCATTGGGCCGGATGATGTAGGCACCGCGCGAGCCGCCGACAAAATCCCAGTTGACGATGAGGGTTTGCAACACGACGGCGAGGGCGAGCGTCGCGATGGCGAAGAAGGCGCCGCGCAGCCGCAGCGTCAGATAGCCCATGCCGAGTCCGACGATGCCCGATACGCCGCCGCCGATCACAATGAGGAGCGGGATCGGCAACGGATACAACTTGTGCAGGAACACCGTTGCATAGGCGCCGAGTGCGAAGAACGCGGCCGAGCCGAAATTGACGTAGCCGGTGTAGCCGCCGAGGATGTTCCAGGCGGTCGCCAGCACCACGAATTGCAGCACGGTATAGCCGGCGAAGAACACGTAATCGTTGTTCACCAAGCGCGCGGCGAAGAACACGGCGATCGCGACCGCGATCAATAGCAGCAGGAAGACCCGCGTCCGCACGATGGACAATCCTATCGTCCGAGAAGACCCGCCGGTCGAAATGCGAGGGTGAGGAGGAGCACGCCGAATGCCACCGCCGGCGCCCAGGAGGGGCCGTAGAACGTGGCGGTGAAGCTCTCGAGGATGCCGAGCAGCATGGCGCCGATCACCGTGCCGGGAAGGCTGCCGAGCCCGCCGAGCACGCAGATCGCGAACACTCGGCCGATATATTCGCGTCCGACCGAGGGCTCGACCGGTTGGATGATGATCAGCAGCGCACCCGCGATCGAGGCGGTCGCGATGGAAATGCCGAACGCGATGCGCTTGATTCGCACCGGCGAGGCGCCCATGAGCCGCAACGCAAGCTGATCTTGCGCCACGGCCGCGATCGCGCGGCCGATAAACGTGTACGACAGGTAGAGCTCGAGCGCGGCGAACAGCGCGAGCGCAGTGACACACGGCACCAGCATGCGCAGGGGGAAATCCATCACGCCGAGACGCCAGCTCGGTCCGATATACGGCGCTTCGACGTAGCGATAATCGACGCCGAACACGAGGATGAGCATCACTTCGGTGACGAACAGCAAGCCGAAAAAAAACGACAAGCCGCGCAGCGCTTCCTGCCCGCGCCGCTCGAACGACTCGTAATAGACTTGGTAGACGCCGGCACCAAGCAGATAGAACACCGGCAGCATGATGATGCTGACCGCGATCGGATCGATCCCGAGTCGAGTGTTGACGATGTAGGCGATGTACGAGCCGAGGATGATGAAGGCGGGATGGGCGATGTTGACGATGTCGAGGATGCCAAACGAGATCGATACGCCGATCGTCACGGCGGTGTAGAATCCGCCGAGCAGGATGCCGGCGATTACCGCGTTGATCAGCAGATCGAAGCTTAGGCCCACCTGTTCCCCCTCCCCACGGCTCTGTCGCCACGGTGCTCATGGCAGCGGGCGATTGACGGCCGTTTATCCGTCGTGGCCAGGTTCGTCCTGGTCATCACGTCTTATTGAGGAAGGCAAACCGTGGATGCCCGGCACGCCGGGCACTTGGCGCCGTTATTGTCACCTTGCGGGCCAGCCCACCTTCCTTGCGTGCCAGTGTGCAGGAAGGCCTTCGCGTTGGCTAGCCCGTTTCACGGTGCGGTGCGTCAACGGCTGTGCCTGGCCGGGCAGCCGGTGCCGCCGCGCATGGAGGTAGAGAGGGTGGTCCAGGCCGCGGCTTACGCGGCGGCCTGCCCCCGCACGCTTTCCGGTAGCGGCAGCGGCTTGTTGGCGCTTTGCAGGAATTCGATGGTCATGAAGACCATGTCCTTGTCGCCGAGATTTTCGAGATCGTGGACCTTGAACTGACCGGGCCCATAGGTCTCGTGTCGGGTCTCGCCGGGCGCGTAGGTGTATTCGACTGTGGTGCCGTCATGCACGTGCTGGCGTCCGCGGCCGCCAGTCACGGCGGTCCAGAAGTAATCGAGCACGTGCCGGTGGAAGCCGATACGCTCGCCGGGCTTGAGGCGAATGGTCCACACCCGCACGCGATCGCTCTCCGACACCAGCGCGTTGCCGACACAGGGGTTGGGATTGTTCTTCTCCCGCTCGAATTCTGCAGCGATCTCCGGCGGCCACGGTGATTTCACCGAGTTCTCCGCCTGCTTGTCCAGCATCGTCAGGGCCATGGCATTCCTCCAGGTTTGGCCCGATATATATCAATTTTTCGCGCCAGGAAACGGCAGGATCGAGCGGAATGCGCAAGGCAAAGCGGCGCGCGCTCGTCGTCGGCGGCTCGATGAGCGGCCTCCTCGCCGCGCTGCTGCTGCGGCACGCCGGCTGGGAGGTCGACGTCTTCGAGCGGGTCGAGCGCGAACTCGCGGGGCGGGGCGCCGGCATCGTCGCCCAGCCGGACCTGATCGAGACGCTGCGCCGGCTCGGCATCGATCCGACCGATCTCGGAGTCGAGATCACGACCCGAAAAATCCTCGATCCGTCCGGTCGCGTGGCCGGCGAATTCGCCTGCCCCCAGGTGCTGACCGCCTGGGAGCGTGTCTACCGGCTGCTGCGCGATGCGTTCCCGCGGCAGCGCTACCACCGCGGCCGCGCCGTCAGCGGCTTCGTGCAGACGGAAAGGTCGGCGCTCGCGCAGTTTGCCGACGGCGACGCGGCGGAGGGCGAACTGCTGGTAGGTGCGGATGGACTTCGTTCCACGATCCGCCAGCAATGCCTGCCGCACCTGACGCCGCGATACGTCGGCTACGTCGCCTGGCGCGCGCTCATCCCCGAGGCGGCGTTTCCAGCGGCGATCCACCGCGAGCTGTTCAATTTCATGACCTTCTGCCTGCCGCCGGGCGAGCAGTGTCTGGGTTATCCGGTCGCCGGACCCGACAATGATCTTCGTCCCGGCCATCGCCGCTACAACGTGGTCTGGTACCGGCCGGCGGACGAGCGCGCCGAACTCACGCGCCTGCTGACCGATGAGGCCGGCAACACCCACACGATATCGATCCCGCCGCCGCTGATCCGGCGCGAGGCGATCGGGCAAATGCGCGCGGCCGCCGAACGGCTGCTAGCACCGCAATTCCGCGAGGTGGTACGCATGATCGACGAGCCGATCCTGCAGCCGATCTATGATCTCGAGACACCGCGCATGGCGTTCGGACGCGTCGCCATCATCGGCGATGCGGCGTTCGTCGCGCGGCCGCACGTCGCGGCCGGCGTCGCCAAGGCGGCAGACGACGCGGCCGCATTGGCGGCGGCGCTCGACCTCGCCGAGGTCGAGCCGGCGCTGCGACGCTTCGAAGCGCAACGTCTGCCGGTCGGCAGGCGCATCATCGAGCGTGCGCGGCATCTGGGTGCCTATCTGCAGGCCACGCAGACCGCCGCCGAGCGGGAGCGCTCGCAGCGCCACAGCATCCCGGAAGCCGTGCTGGCTGAGACCGCGGTGCTCGATTTTTTGCGCGAGTGACGGCGGCGCGCGGGCAGCTCAGGTCCGCTTTGTGCGCGGCTTCGCATTTCCCCGCTTGACGCCCGCCATCGTTTCCAGCACCGCGCAGACCGCCGCGGTGTCCTGCTCGGCGTGCCCGCCGCGCATCGCCTTGTCGTAGATCGGCACGGTGGCGTCGAACATCGGCGTCGGGCAGCGCAGCGAGCGCGCGAACTCACCGATCACCGCCATGTCCTTCTGCCACACCGATATTTTCATGCTGGGATCGTCATAGCGGTCTCGCACCATCATCGGCGCGCGCAGCTCAAACACCCGCGAGTTCGCCGCGCCCGACGTGACCATCTCGAACACCGTGCGCGCGTCGAGGCCGGCCTTGAGCCCCAGCACCATCGCCTCGGCGCTCGCGACGTTGTTGATGGCGACGAGGAGATTGGCGACATATTTCATGCGGCTGCCGTTGCCGAAGGCACCGAGGTCGTGTGCCGCGCGCGCAAATGCGGCAAACAGCGGGCGCAGCCGCCGGACCGCCCGGCGCTCGCCGCTGGCGTAGATCACCAGATCCTTGACCTTGGCCTGCGCGCCGGTGCCGCTCACCGGACAGTCGAGCATCACGTGGCCGGCCTTGCGCAGCGCCCGCTCCGCCGCAAGCTTGTCGTCGATCGCAAACGTGCTCATCTCGACGATGACCCGTCGGTCGACGTTGGCGTCGATGATCGCCCTTACCGTCGCATCGAGTGCGGCTGGCTTGGGCAGGCTGGTGATGATGGTCCTGGCCTCGGCGGCAAGCGTCTTTGCATCTTCGGCAATCTCGATACCGGCGCGCGCCATGGCGCGGCGGCGGGCGGCATCGATGTCATAACCCACAACGCGCCACCCGGCTGCGACGAGATTGCGCGCGAACGCGCCTCCCATGATGCCGAGCCCGACGACGCCGACGTTCTTCTTCGCCATTGCCAGTCTCCGTTGGCGAGTCCATCCCACGGCGACGCTACACGGCGGTTTCACCTGCGTTCAAGCGCGATCTGCTCATCGGCCACCGCAGGACTATCTCACGCGTGCCTAATCCCTTATCGTCACGCCGACTGCCGAACGACGCGGCAGTGCGGGGAAGCTCACAGGAGGCAAGTCCGATGCAAATCGGCATCGCCGGGATCGGCAAAATGGGCGCGGCGATCGCGCAGCGGCTCATTGAAGTCGGACACACGGTCACCGTGTGGAACCGCTCCGCCGATAAACTGAAGCCGCTCGCCGCTGCCGGCGCCGCGCTGGCCGCCACGCCTGCCGAACTCGCGGACAAAAGCGAGGTCGTCATCACCATTCTCACCGATGCGGCCGCAATCGACGCGGTCTATGGCGGCGCATCGGGGCTGCTCGCCGGCGACGTGCACGGCAAGCTGTTCATCGAGATGAGCACTGTGCGGCCGCAGACCGAGCTCGCGCTGGCCGCCAAGGTGCGCGCTAAGGACGCCGCAATCGTCGAATGCCCGGTGGGCGGCTCGACCAGTCCGGCGCGGCAGGGCAAGTTGATCGGATTGATGGGCGCCGAGCCCGCCGACGCTGCACGCGCGAGGCCGATCCTCGAACAACTTTGCCGCCGTCTCGAGCATTGCGGGCCGATCGGCGCCGGCGCGGTGATGAAGCTCACCATCAACATGCCGCTGATGATCTATTGGCAGGCGCTCGGCGAGGCGCTCGCGCTCTGCCGTCCGCTCGGGCTCGATCCAGCGCGGATCATGGACCTTCTCGCGGATACCTCGGGCGGACCAAACGTGCTCAAGGTACGCGGCGCAGGCGTGGCACAGATGCTCAAGGGCGGCGACGCCGGGCCGGTGACCTTCGATATCGACAGCGCAGTCAAGGATCTGCGCACGATGGTAGCGGAAGGCAAAGCGCACGGCGTAGAGCTGCCGCTCACCGAAACGACGCTCGGCTGCTACGAGGAGACCAAGCGAAACGTCTCGGGCGCGGCGGAGGTATCCTCAGTGTCAGTTTATTGGGCGAACCGCGCCAAGCGGCAATCGGAGACCGCCTAAGCCAAGAACTTTCCTCTCAACGACCATTTGGAGCGCCGAAATGTCCGTCGTCAGCCTTGCTCAAGCCTCGACCATCGTCGACGCCGCGCTCAAAAAGGGGCGCGAGACGAATTGTGCGCCGCTCACCGTCGCCGTGCTGGATGCCGGCGGTCACCTGGTGGCGTTCAAGCGCGAGGACAAGTCCGGCCTCCTGCGTTTCGACATCGCATTCGGCAAGGCCTGGGGCGCGCTGGGCATGGGCTTCGGCTCGCGCACGCTCGCGGCGCGCGCGGCCAAGACGCCGCAGTTCTTCACCATGCTGGCGGCTGCCAGCGGCGGACGCATGGTGACCAACCCCGGCGGCGTGCTGATCAGAAGCGCCACCAGCGACATCGTCGGCGCTGTAGGGATTTCCGGCGATACGTCGGATCGCGACGAGGCCTGTGCCGTTGCCGGCATCGAGGCGGCGGGGCTCAAAGCCGATCCCGGGCAGGACGCGAATTGATTTCTGCGAGGCTCATTCCGCGGCGCGGAGAGCGCCGGCGCAAGGCTGCCAGCCCTGCGCAAGCTCGGCTGCCTGCGCACGCGAACCCGGAATAACGAGTCCGATCAGGCTCGCTGCCGGACGCCAGAGTTTCGCGCTCTGCGGCCATTTGCCGCGACCGGCGTCAGCGCGCGCTCCCAGCGCGCGTGGATGTTGGCCACTTGCGCTTCGAAGCATTCGAGGAACCGCCGTGCCGGCAGGCTCAAGGTGCGTCGCGCCGGCTGGATGACGACGAACTCGGCGCGCAAGGTCGGATTGATGATCGGATTGACCACGAGATCGCCCTTGCCGACGTCGTTGATGCAAATGAGGCTTGGCAGCACGGTCACCCAGTCGGAGCGCGCGACGAATTCGAGCGTGCCGATCATGGCATCCATTTCCAGCATGGCGGCGAGCGCCACGCCGTGGGTGTGGAAATAGGTTTCGAGGTTACGGCGGCGAACGTTCTGCGGCCCGGGCGCGATGATTTTCAGCGGCGCGCAATCGGCGAGCCGTACCGGGGCGAGCGGCGTGAGCCCGCGTCGGCGGCCTGACAGCAGCATTTCACGGTCGCGCGCCAGCAGCCGCGATTTCAATCCCGTGCGCCCCTCGAATGCCGGCACGACCGCGAAATCGAGTTCGTCGGCGAGCACCATATCGGTGAGCAGCGCGCTGTAGCCCTCCAACAGGTGCAGCCGGACATCCGGATAGCGCGGCACGAAATCCTCCAACGTGGGCGCCAGCACCGCGCGGGTGAAGGTGGGCATCAACCCGATGCGCAAATCGCCGCCGAGCAGGCCGGCGAGGTTGCGGGCTTCCTCGTTGGCATGTTCCAGGCGGCCGACCGCTTCGATGCAGCTCCGGTAGTAACGTAGCCCCGCCGGCGTCGGCACGATGCCGCGCGCGGATCGTTCGAACAGCATGACGCCGAGTGCGCGCTCGACTGCCGCGACGTGCTGCGAGATCCCGGATTGGGTGGCGTTCTCACGTTCCGCCGCGCGCGTGAACGAACCCTCCTCGCAGACGGCAATGACGGCGCGAACTTGCCGCAGAGCAATATCGACCATGCCGCAACCTATCATGAAAACTGATGGCCAAATCCAGAATATATTATTTTGGCAGCAGAGGGCGCAGGGCTACGATTCGATTTTCTCGCGCAACAAGAACAGCGCCGACGCCGGGAGGACTCATGGGAACGGCAAATTTCGGCATCGCCGGATTGGATTGGCAGCAACGCGTCAACTGGGAGCGACTGAAGAAGTATCGCACCGAGCGGGCGCGCGAGCACATGAAGAAGCACGGCCTCGGCGCCATGCTGTGCATGTACGACGAGAATGTGCGCTATCTCACCGGGACGCTCACGCCGGGGTGGAACCGGCTCAAGCCGGGCCTGCGCTATGCGCTGCTGTGCGGCGACGGCGCGCCGGTGCTGTTCGAGCAGGGCGACCTCGGCTTCCAGATCGAACGCCACTCACCGTGGATCCCGAAAGAGAACGTCCGCTACTCCTACGCTTGGATCAAAGGCGCCGCCGGGCCCGCCTCGCAGCAGCAGGTGAAGAAGTTCACCGACGCGATCCTTTACGAAATGAAGCGGCACGGCGTCGCTGGGCAAAAGCTCGGCGTCGACTTCATCGACATCAACATGATCAACATCTTCAAGGACAAAAAGATCAATTGGGTCGACGGCATGACGCCGATGATGGAGGCGCGCGCCGTCAAGAACGTCGACGAGCAAGAATGCATGCGCATCGTCGGCGCGATCGGCGACGCCACGCACTGGGAATGCATGAAGTTCCTGCGGCCGGGGATCACCGAAAACCAGGTCACGGCGCACCTGATGAAGTATCTCTACAGCATTCCCGGCATGGAGGACGTCGAGGACGTGATCGTCTCCTCCGGCCCCAATACCTGGCCGAACTGGCGCAATTTCTCCGACCGCATCATTCAGCCCGGAGACATCGTGTTCATGGATTTGGCCGCGCTCACCTGGAACGGCTACAAGTCCTGCTATTACCGCACCTATTGCGTCGGCAAGGAACCGACGCGAGAGCAGAAAGATACCTACGCCACCGCGCTCGAATGGCTTTACGATTCGATTGACGCGGTCAAAGCCGGGACCACTACGCGGGAAATCGCCAAGAAGTGGCCGTCCGCGAAGAAAGCCTGGGGCTACAAGGAAGAGGACCAGGCGGCGGCGAACCTATGGGGCCACGGGCTCGGGCTGGCGCAATACGACCCGCCGGTGATCTCGCGCATCTGGTCACTCGACCATCCGGTCGAGATCAAGGCGGGAATGACGTTCGCGCTCGAGACCCAGCACGGCAAGCGATTTCGCTACGGCGTGCGCATCGAGGAAATGCTGATCGTGCACGAGAAGGAGATCGAGATCATCTCCAACTTCCCGGTCAAGCAGATCACGGTGGTCGACCCGATCCCCGGATACGGCGATCACGTGAAATGACGCGGCATGACGGAGTTCATCATTGAGCTCACCGCCGCGACGGCGGCGGATGCCGACCGGATCGGCCCGAAGGCGGCGAACCTGGCGGCCCTCGCCCGCGCCGGCTTGCCGACT
>Ga0307277_10000014_pt1 | contig 56671 bp, 55 predicted proteins | sample ER_DNA_116_FD_194473 | JGI IMG/M metagenome (GOLD analysis project Ga0307277, IMG submission 194473) | Bulk soil microbial communities from the East River watershed near Crested Butte, Colorado, United States - ER_DNA_116 | ecosystem: Environmental > Terrestrial > Soil > Floodplain | place...
CTCTTCCGATCTGTGAGCGTGATGAACTGCAAGCACGCGGCGGCGACGCCGCTGTCCTCCCGGAGCTTAGCCATGAAGGCGCCGATCTCGCCGTAAGGCAGAGCGGCGTGGTGCTCGACCTTGGCGATCTTAGAGCGCGCCGGCAGCGCGTGCTCGAGCAAGCCACCCCAGCGTGCCGGATTATCAACTGCGCGATAATGGTGAACGGTCGCCCAACCGAGCACGTTCTCGATCCGCCCGCGCACGCGCGATGCCGTCTCCGGCGTCTTCTCCCAAATCGGCTTGAGCACCTTGAGCACGAGCGGCGTGTCGATCGCCGCGACCGGGAGCGAGCCGAGCGTCGGATATACGAGCCTGACGAGGCTTCCGACCCACTCCTGCCGGTGGCGCGCGCTCGTCCAGCTTGCTTCATTGTCCTTGATGAAGCCCTCGGCGCACTGCTTGAACGTCATGGCCCTGGCGTCGGCGGCCTTTAGCGCGGCCATCCGCGCGCGCTTAGCCTCGATCGGGTCGATGCCCTCAAGGCGAAGCAGGCGCGCTTCTCGCGCCTTCTCGCGGGCCTCGGGAAGCGTGAGTGTATGAACGGGGCCTAGCCCCATGTCGCGGTCGCGGGTGCCCGCGGCGTAGCGAAAAACCCATTGCTTTGACCCGCCTTCGGCGACGCGCAGGTACAGCCCGCCACCGTCCGCATACATGCCGGGCTGCTTCGCCCGCGCGACCTTGAGGGCGGAGAGCCTGTTGAGCGTGCGTGCCATCTTGTTCCCCCGCCTTTTTCACATGCCCAGCGGGGCCATTTCGTCCCAGGCCTGACTTAAAGTCCGCCCGAAGCCGCGCGCCTTGGCCGCGTCTCTTTTGGGATGCGAGCCGGTGAGCTCTAATTCCCAGGCGCCATCCCGGTGTTCGATCACTAAGCGATAATTTTCGCCAAGGTCGTTCCACTCGCGGAGCACCTCGAGCATCTGGCGCTCCTGCTCGGTCACCTTCATCTCGTCCACCTTCTGCCTCCATCGGTTGTCCGGGGCTTTGCCCATGCCAGGAAAGCCGACACTGACAGACGGAGGCAGACGGGTCAAGACAATGGCAGTAAGGAAATCCGCGTGGCTATTGGTTTTCCACAGACACAGCCCGACATGGGCAGACGCCAATCGGCCCTAGCTTGGTAGACAAGCGCTCGGGCTCGCTGATCACCGCCCGCTTCGCGCTGGAACAGGGCCGCGAAGTCTTCGCCGTGCCCGGCTCGCCGCTGGACCCACGCGCCGAGGGCGCGAACGATCTGATCAAGCAGGGCGCAACCCTCGTCACCGACGCGGCCGACCTGCTCGCCGTGCTGCGCCCGATCCTGGGTGTGGCCGTCGAGTTGCGCGCCGAGGAGCCCGAACCGCCGACGCCCGGCGCCGAGCCCGGCACCGGCGAGCGCGCGCGTTCGTCGCCCTGCTGGGGCCGACCCCGGTGCCGGTCGACGATCTTGTGCGATTGTCGGGAAGCTCGCCCGCTGTCGTGCGAGTGGTTCTGCTCGAGCTCGAACTCGCAGGCCGGCTGGAGCGCCACGGCGGCGCGCTGGTGTCGCTCGTCTAGGCGATCGCGACGAGGCGCCGCGACTGAAACCGCGACCTGCGACTCAGATCTCGCCGAACGGCGGCCGATCCTCGTCGGTGCGCACCGGCACAAAGCTCGGCGCGAGCCCCATTGCCCGCAGCGACGCCATCATCGCGATATACATGACGATCCACATAGCCCTGCTCCCCCGCCGAACCCACGTCCTTGTAGGTTCCCGCCCGGAACTCTCCGCGTGCAGACCGGTGGAATTGCGGCCAGGATTATTCCACAGGATGAAATTGTGAAGCCGTGCCTTTCCGGCAACGCACGCGGTGGGCACAGGGATGGACCGCCGATGAAGATTGTTTACTGGCTGTTGAATGCACGGCCCGTCTTCTTGATCCCTAGTCTCTATCAGACCTCGCAACCGCTTCATTTCTCGACTTAAAACGGTCGAGTCACATGGCGGTTTTTGGGCCCGCCCGGTGGACACCTTAATGCCTTAACGGGCCCTGCGCGGCCCCCCTCGGTTTGACAGAGAGGGTTGACATCCCCATCTTTCGCCGCGACAAGGGCCGCCCCGATTGCGCGCGAGCGAGCTCGATATCTCCCTCCAACTCATTGGGATTGCATGAATATCGTCGTCGTCGAGTCTCCGGCCAAGGCCAAGGCGATCAACCGCTACCTTGGATCCGGCTACGAGGTATTGGCCTCGTTCGGGCACGTGCGCGACTTGCCGGCTAAAGACGGCTCTGTCGACCCCGAGCACAATTTCCGCATGATCTGGGAGGTCGACGACAAGTCCCAGAAGCGCCTCAACGACATCGCCCGCGCGCTCAAGGGCGCCAACAAGCTCATCCTCGCCACCGACCCCGACCGTGAGGGCGAAGCGATTTCCTGGCATGTTCTCGAAGTTTTGAAGGAGAAGCGCGCTCTCACGCAGCAGTCGGTCGAGCGGGTGGTGTTCAACGCCATCACCAAGCAGGCGGTGCTCGACGCCATGAAGCACCCGCGCACCATCGATGGCGCCCTGGTCGACGCCTATCTCGCCCGCCGAGCGCTCGACTACCTCGTCGGCTTCACCCTTTCGCCGGTGCTGTGGCGCAAGCTGCCCGGCGCGCGCTCCGCCGGCCGGGTGCAATCGGTGGCGCTGCGGCTCGTCTGCGATCGCGAGCTCGAGATCGAGAAATTCGTCCCCCGCGAATACTGGTCGCTCGTGGCCACTCTCGCCACACCGAGAAGCGAGGAGTTCGAGGCGCGCCTCGTCGGCGCCGACGGCGAGAAAATCCAGCGGCTCGACATCGGCACTGGGGCCGAGGCCGAAGCCTTCAAGCAGGCGCTGGAGAGCGCCGCATTCGCGGTCACCAATGTCGAAGCAAGGCCGGCGAGGCGCAACCCGCCGCCGCCGTTCACCACCTCCACGCTACAGCAGGAGGCGAGCCGCAAGCTCGGCTTTGCGCCCGCCCACACCATGCGCGTCGCGCAGCGGCTCTACGAGGGCGTCGACATCGACGGCGATACGATCGGCCTCATCACCTATATGCGTACCGACGGCGTCGACGTGGCGGAGGAGGCGCTCACTGCCACACGCCGCCTGATCGGGGCCGACTACGGCAAGGACTATGTGCCCCCGTCGGCGCGGGCGTACCAGACGAGAGCGAAGAATGCGCAGGAGGCACACGAGGCGATCCGGCCGACCGACGTCGCCCGTCGCCCGCGCGAGGTGAAATCGCTCCTTGATCACGACCAGGCGCGCCTCTACGAGCTCATCTGGCTGCGCATGGTGGCGAGCCAGATGGAATCCGCCGAGCTCGAGCGCACCACGGCGGATATCACCGCCATGGTCGCCCCCCCCGCCATCAGCGGCGGCAAGCGGGTCATCGATCTGCGCGCGACCGGCACGGTGGTGAAGTTCGACGGCTTCCTCACGCTCTACCAGGAGGGCGAGGACGACACCGCGGCCGACGAGGAAGGGCGGCGGCTGCCGGAGATGAGCGCGGGCGAGACGCTAGCCAAGCGCAAGATCGACGCCAGCCAGCATTTCACCGAGCCGCCGCCGCGCTATTCGGAAGCCTCTTTGGTCAAGCGCATGGAGGAGCTCGGCATCGGCCGGCCCTCGACCTATGCCTCGATCCTTCAGGTGCTCAAGGACCGCGGGTATGTCCGCATCGAGAAGAAGCGGCTCATGCCCGAAGACAAAGGGCGAGTGCTCACGGCATTCCTCGAAAGCTTCTTCGCCCGCTACGTCGAATACGATTTCACCGCCGGCCTCGAGGAGCAGCTCGACCGCATCTCCAATAACGAGATGGCCTGGCGCGATCTGCTGCGGGATTTTTGGCGGGAATTCACCGCCGCCGTGGGCGATATCAAGGAGCTGCGGGTCGCGCAGGTCATCGACGCGCTCGATGAGATGCTGGCGCCGCACCTCTTTCCGCCGCGTGCCGACGGCTCTGATCCGCGCAAGTGCCCGAACTGCGAGACCGGCCGGCTCTCGCTCAAGCTCGGCAAGTTCGGCGGCTTCATCGGCTGCACCAACTATCCCGAATGCCGCTACACGCGGCAGCTCGCACCCGGAAACGGCAACGGCGCCCCCGAAAACGGCATGAAGAAGCTCGGCGAAGATCCGGCGAGCGGGCTTGAAGTCACGGTCCGCTCGGGCCGCTTCGGGCCCTATATCCAGTTGGGCGAAGCCGTCAACGGCGAGAAGCCTAAGCGAACCGCGTTGCCGAAAGGCCTCGCCGCAGACGACGTCGACCTCGACCGCGCGCTCGGCCTCCTCACGCTGCCGCGCGAGGTCGGTAAGCATCCCGACGACGGCGAACCGATCATCGCAGGCGTGGGCCGCTTCGGCCCTTACGTGCAGCACGAGAAGATCTACGCCAATCTGACCGCGGGCGACGACGTGCTCACGGTCGGCCTTAACCGCGCGGTCGCGCTGATCGAGGAGAAACGTGCCAAGCGCGCCGCCCACAAGGGACGCCGCGGCGCCGATCCCGGCCGCGCGCTGGGCGAGCATCCCGACAAGGCGGGTCCGGTCGTGGTGAAGAACGGCCGGTACGGACCCTATGCCAGCCACGACGGCGTCAACGCCACGCTTCCTTCCGACCTGACGCCGGAAACGATCACGCTCGAGCAGGCCGTCGCCCTATTGGACGCTAGAAGCGCGCGAGGCGGCAAGAAGCGCAGCGCTGCAAAGCCGCGCACCGCCGCAGCGGAGACGGCGGCGCCCGAAGCGAAACCTTCGCCGAAGCCGAAAGCTGCCCGCAAACCGAAGGCCGCCAAACCGCCGGCAAAGAGGACGAAAGCGCTGCCGCCCAAAAGCATGGATCAGTGAGTGGGCTAACCGGTATCGCGGCTCGTCCCAACCATCCACGTCTTTATTGCGTCACAGAAAAACAAGACGTAGATGCCCGGCACAAGGCGGGCATGACGAATTTGCGGCGAGTCTTCTCATTATTCATTTTTACCTTACCTGAATTGCGATGCATTTTATGAAACTTATGAAACACCCTGTTACCAAACCCTCCTTTCCCTCCAAAGACGACCTCCTCGCCTTCATCGGCCAAGCGCCCGGCAAAATCGGCACCCGTGAAATCGCCCGCGCCTTCGGGCTGAAAAACGCCGACCGCGCGGCGCTCAAGCGCGTGCTGCGCGAACTCGCCGAAGAAGGCGCGATCGAGCGCCGCCACAAGAAGCTGCATCAACCCGGTCGCCTGCCCCATGTTGTCGTTACCGACATCACCGCGCGCGACACCGACGGCGAACTGATCGCGCTGCCCACCGAATGGGACGAGGCCGAGCACGGCCCCCCGCCTAAAATCCGCGTGCGCATTCCGCGCCGCGCGCGGCCGAGCGAGGTCGCCGGCGTCGGCGACCGCGCTTTGCTGCGCGTCGAGGAGAGCGGCGAGAAGGAGGACGCGATCCGCTACAGCGGGCGTGTCATCAAGCTCATCGACCGTGGCCGCCAGCGCGTGCTCGGGATTTTCCGCGCAGCGCCGGGCGGCGGCGGGCGGCTCGCGCCGATCGAGAAGAAAGAGGTCGGCCGCGAGCTCGCCATCGCGCCGGGCGCCGCCGGCGAGGCCCGCGACGGCGACCTCGTGGCGGTCGAGGTCGCCGCGCGCCGCAGCGGCTTCGGGCTCCCCAGCGCGCGCGTGACGGAACGGCTCGGCTCGCTCGCAACCGAGCGCGCGGTCAGCCTGATCGCCATCCACGCCCATTCGATCCCGCACGTCTTTCCCGCCGGGGTGCTGGCGGAGGCGGAGGCGGCCAAGCCTGCGCGGCTTTCCGGGCGTGAGGACTGGCGCGCGCTGCCGCTTGTCACCATCGATCCGGCTGACGCCAAGGACCATGACGACGCGGTGCACGCCGCACGCGACGGCGACCCACAAAACCCGGGCGGCTTCGTGATCACGGTCGCTATCGCCGACGTCGGCCATTACGTGCGGCCCGGCTCCGCGCTTGACCGCGAGGCGCTTGTCCGCGGCAATTCGGTCTACTTCCCCGATCGGGTCGTGCCGATGCTGCCCGAGCGCATCTCCAACGAGTTGTGCTCGCTGCGGCCCAGCGAGGATCGCGCGGCCCTTGCGGTACGGCTCGTCGTCGGCGCCGACGGCCGCAAGCGGTCGCACAGCTTCCACCGCGTGCTCATGCGCTCGGCGGCGAAGCTCAATTACGTGCAGGCCCAAGCAGCGGTCGACGGCTGGCCCGACGACACCACCGGTCCTTTGCTGGCCTCCGTGCTCGAGCCGCTCTACTCCGCCTATCGCGCGCTCAAGCGCGCCCGCGAAGCCCGCGCGCCGCTCGATCTTGACCTGCCGGAGCGCAAGATCGTGCTCACCGCCCACAACACGGTCGATCGGGTGATGACGCCAGAGCGGCTTGATTCCCACCGGCTAATCGAAGAATTCATGATCCTCGCCAACGTCGCCGCGGCGGAGACACTCGAGCGCGCGCGCGTGCCGCTGATCTACCGCGTGCACGACGAGCCCGATCCCGAGCGGGTGAACGCGCTGCGCGAGTTCCTGAAAAGTCTCGACATCTCGCTGCCCAAGGGCGGGGCGTTGCGTGCCGAGCATTTCAACCGCATCCTGGCGCGGGTGAAGGGCCGCGACGTCGAGAAGCTCGTCAACGAGGTGGTACTGCGCACGCAGGCGCAGGCCGAATATACCGCGGAGAACTACGGGCACTTCGGACTCAACCTGCGCCGCTACGCCCATTTCACCTCGCCCATCCGCCGCTATGCCGATCTCATCGTCCATCGCGGCCTCATCCGCAACTTGCGGCTCGGTGACGGCGCGCTGCCGCCGGAGCAGGACGCCGCGGCGCTGGGCGAGATCGGCGCGCAGATCTCGGCCGCCGAGCGCCGCGCCATGAAGGCGGAACGCGAGACCTTCGACCGCCTGCTCGCGCATTTCCTCGCTGATCGCATCGGCGCGACGTTCGAAGGTCATATCTCGGGGGCGACCCGCGCCGGCCTTTTCGTCAAACTCGACGACACCGGCGCCGACGGGCTCGTCCCCGCGCGCACCATCGGCGCCGACTATTTCCGCTATCACGAGGACCGCCACGCGTTGATCGGCGCGCGCAGCGGCGACACCTACCGGCTCGGCGATCGCGTCACGGTGCGGCTGGTCGAAGCCGCCCCGGTCGCCGGCGCCTTGCGATTCGAACTTCTCTCGGCAGGCCGCTATACAGGCCCCAACCGGCGGCAAAGTCGACGCGAGCAACCGGGACGCGCCCAATCCGCAAATCGCGCGCAACGTGGGCGAACGAGGAGACGATGAGCGACGTGCTCGCCGAGCGCATCGAGCGCATGACCCGCTTCGTCGAGCGCATGAACGAGGTCGAGCGCGATCTCTCCTCCCCATATGTACGGCCGAAGGATGCGGCGACGCTGATCCTCGTCGACCGGTCCGGGCGCGTGCCCAAGGTCCTGCTGGGCAAGCGCCACCACGGCCACAAATTCATGCCGGGAAAATTCGTCTTTCCCGGCGGCCGCGTCGATCCGGCCGACCGGCGCATGCCGGCGGCGCGCGAGCTCGATCCCCACGTCGAAGCGCACCTGATGAAGCGGCTCAAGCGGCCGAGCGCGGCCAAGGCGCGCGCGTTCGCGCTCGCCGCCATCCGCGAGACGTTCGAGGAAACCGGCCTCCTGCTCGGCGTGCGCGGGGAAGCGACGAAGGCACCGCGCGGGCCGTGGACGGAGTTTGCTGCCGCAAACATCCTGCCCGATCTCGGCGCGTTGCACTTCATCGGCCGCGCCATCACCCCGCCGGGACGTCCGCGCCGGTTCGACGCGCGCTTCTTCACTATGGATGCGGGCGCGATCGCGCATCGCATCGAGGGCGTCACCGGCCCCGATGCCGAGCTGGTGGAGCTCGTGTGGATGCCGCTCGGCGAGGCCAAGGAGCTCGACATGCCGGCGGTGACCGGCGTGATGCTGGAGGAGCTCGACGCGCGCATCGCCGACGGGTTTGCACCCGAACTGCCGGTCCCCTTCTACAGCATGCCGCGCGGCAGCTTCCGGCGCGACATGCTGTGATGCGAACCCCTCGCTCGCAACGCGCGCCTTCACACGCGGCTCACATCGGGGGCGTGATCCCGTCGCGGCCGACCGAGATGGCGGCCGTTTCGAGCGTGCCATCTTCCTTCTTGTTGGCGGCGGAGATGAAGACTTTGGCGCCGGGCTTGAGCTCGCTCTTATCGCCGGGGAGATAGGTCACGATCGCCGTGCTCGGCACGACCACGATCTTCTTCTCTCCCTCCTTGTATTTCAGCGTGATCTCGTCGGCCTCCACGCCTTTGACCATCTGCGCGACCGTGGCATTGGTCATGGTGCTGTTCGGCGTTAGGTCCCATGGACGATGCCCCTCGCCGGTGCCGCGCAACGTTTTCGGAAAAATGTGGATTTCGACCGCCTTCTGGCTGCCGTCGGCCTGCGGCATGCCGGTCACGCCGATGAATGAGTTCTGCCTGATATCCGCGAGCGAGGCTTTGATGATGCCGCGGATCGAGACGTTGTCCGCGAGCTTCACGTGGTAGGTCGTTTGGCCGTCCCGCGACTTGACCGTCAGCATCGGGCCATCCACCGCTTCGATGGTGCCGCGCACCCGCACAGTGGAGGCCTGTTGCTGGGCAAAGCTTGCGGATGCGGCAAGCAGCAGCGCGAATCCCGCTCCGGCGAAAGCGCGCCACGTCATCTGGTCCATTGCGATCCTCCCGAGTGGCCGATTAATAAACGCCGCCCGCCGAATAAAACCTTAGCGCATGTCATGTTTGTTCCAGCGGCAGCTAATGACATAGCAGCAATGACATAATCGCTGTGGCACTGTGCGGCGAACATCAACTTTAGCGCGCAAACCATAGGCCGGCTCGCGCCGTCAACGGTTCTCCGCGATGGATTTCAGCAGCGGGGCGATGCGCGCCATGTCGTTGCGGATATGGGCGTCGAACGCCTCGACGCGGATGTCGCGCGGTTCGATCCCTTGGACGCGGAGTTTCGCTTGCAGCTCCGGATCTTTGCCGGCCTCCGCGATGGCTTGGCTGAGCGTTTTGAGCACCTCCTTCGCCGTCTTGCCCGGCGCAAGCACGCCGTACCAAGTGGCGTATTCGTAATCGATGCCTTGCGACAGCGCAGTGGCGATTGCGATCGGCCCGTTGATCGGGTCCTTCGCCCCCACCGCCAGCGCCGTCAGCCGGCCGTCCTGCAGGAGCGGCAGCACGAACGCCATGGGCACGAACGCGGCCTGAATGCGGCCGCCCAAGAGGTCGGCGATGATGGTCGCGCTCACCGTATACGGCACGTGCACGAGGTCGATGCCCGCCTTCAGCGCGAAATAGGCGCCGGCGAGATGGGTCGAGGTACCGATGCCGGCTGAGCCGTAGTTGATCTCGCCGGGCTTTGATTTCGCCAGCGCCACGAATTCCCGAAGGCTCGACACTCCGAGCGAGGGCGGCACCACGACGACGGCGGGCGCTTCGCCGACGAGCGACACGCCGGCGAAATCGGCCACCGGATCGAACGGCAAGTTCTTGTTCAGCGTGCCGAGAATGGCGTGGCCGGAATTGGCGAACAGTAGCGTGTAGCCGTCGGGGGCGGAACTCGCGACCGCCTGGGCGCCGATCAGTCCGCCGGCGCCGGCCCGGTTGGCGACCACCACCTGCTGGCCAAAACGCTTGGCGAGCTTGTCGGCGTAGAGCCGCGCCAGGATGTCGATCGCCGTGCCCCCGGTGATCGGCGCCACGATGATGATCAGCCGCGAAGGATATAGCTCCTCGCCGCGCGCCGGCGCGGCGAGACAGATCCCAACGATCGCGACGGTCACAACCCGCGCGAAGCCCCTAGCGCGGCGGGCGCTCACAGCAGCGCCACCGCACGGATCGGCGAGGCCTCGGCGCCGATCAGCTTGAGCGGAAAGGCAACCAGCGTGAAGCGGTCCTTGTCGATCTGATCGAGGTTCTTCAGATACGGCATGGTGATCACACCGCGCTCGCTCAGCGTGCGCGAATTGTGGAAAACGCGAGGCGCGCCGGGCTCGTCGTTGCCGTGATAGAAATCATAGCCGACGATCACCACGCCCTTTTCGATGCACCACATGGTGGCGCCGATGGTGAGATAGGGTGACTGCTTCATCCATTTTTCGGAGCCGCCGTCGTAGGCGTTGTTATGGTCGGTGCGCAGCAGCAGGCGGTCGCCTTTCCTGATGCGGTTGTCGAGGCGTTGCTCCAAGTCCTTCGCGGTGATCGCCCTGCCCGGCAGCTTGTCGCGCAGGTCGGCGAGGACGGCATCGCCGATGAAGAGATCGAGCGGCAGCTGATGGATCTGCGTGCCCCCGCGCACGTTGTGCTCGGGCGCGTCCACGTGGCTGCCGGCATGCAGGCGCATGTGCACGCCGCGCACGATCTGGCCGGCGCCGCCCGGCGCGTCGTGCTCCTTGATCACCTCCATCTCGAACTGCATGTCCTTTTTGAATCCCGCGGGGGTGCGCATGGCGAAGTTCTTCGCATCGAGCTCGAGGCTGATATCGACGATCTTTCGAAACGCAATGGACATGTCGCGGCTCCTCCAATCGCACGTGATTTGATCTTGTAACATTCGCCAGCACGACCGCAGTGATCGTCCGCATGACCGCCTCCTCGGCATAGGCTACAGCGACGCTGACCACCTCTTTCCAAGCGAAATTGCTGTCGTGCGCCCGCGGGCGGCGCGCCGAGAAGGCTTTCGCTTGCGTGGGAATCCCTATATACGTGCGCGCAACGCAACGTGATCGAGGCTTGCCATGGCGAAAGCCACCACCATCAAAGTCAAGTTGGTCTCCAGCGCCGACACCGGCTTCTATTACGTCACGCGAAAAAATTCGCGCACCATGACGGACAAGCTGGTGAAGAAGAAATACGACCCGGTCGCCAAGAAGCACGTCGAGTTCCGCGAATCCAAGATCAAGTGACCGGCCGCGGGCGTTCGCAGGGGGCGACCGCCCGCGCGTATTTTGCTCAACTTCGGCTGTGAATTAAGCGCCCACCCGAAAACAAAGGTGGCCGGTCGGGAGCGGCGTCATGAGGAGGCCACTCTTACCGCCCCCGAACCGGCCGAACCCCACGGACCCAGGAGATGCGGCGGACCTGAGCATTCCGCAGGGTTATCAATGCGATAGGCGATGCCGGATAGCCCCGCAGCCCGGGTTCTCGCCGAGCCAGGAGCATCCTCTCATCGTATGGCGCACGGTAACGCAACCACCTCGGAAATCAACAAATTAGGTTGTGGATAAGGCAGAGAATTTGGTCAAGCTAAACGGACGCCCCGGGGTAGGCCGCTAGGCCAGTCATCCCCTCGCCCAGCCATCTCGAGTGACCGAGGCCGGGGCCCCGATGACGAGCTTCACGCCGAGCCGAGGAAGCGGCGTATGGTTTCGATGAACTTGGCGACCGAGATCGGCTTCGACAGATAGGCCTCGCAACCGCCCTCGCGGATGCGCTCTTCGTCCCCCTTCATCGCGAACGCCGTCACCGCGACCACCGGAATGGCTTTGAGCTCAGGATCCTCCTTAAGCCATTTGGTCACTTCCAGCCCGGAGACCTCCGGCAGCTGAATGTCCATCAGAATCAAATCGGGACGGTGCTTGCGGGCAAGATCGAGCGCCTCGATGCCGTTGCGCGTCGCCACCGTGTCGTAGCCGTGCGCCTCCAACAGATCGTGGAAGAGCTTCATGTTGAGCTCGTTGTCCTCCACGATCATCACGGTCTTCGACATTGCCGAGCTTCCGAGATGGAACGTTTGCCGGCGGCTGCGCCGCCACCGCCGGACTTAAACCTCGGCGACACGCTTCCTCACCCTCCCCCCTCGCGCGAGAGGGTATCGGAGCGCGCTACCACATTTGCGTCCGAGAACAGCGACTCACCTCAGCAATAGCGCCTACTAGTGCCGAGACGTTACGGAAACGCAAACGTTGCCGCCAAGCGCATTTCACGTGGGCGCAGCCGGCGCGACGTCCATGGTGCGACGGCTGAGCGCGATATTGAATGTGTATCCGCCGAACAGGTCCACCAAGGTGATGAAGATCAGCAGGAAGGCCGCCTCCCAGCGGGCCCCGCTGCCGATCAAGTACGGCTTGCCGAAAACGGCGACCAGCACGACGGCGAGCGGCAACAGCGAGGCCAGGCCGTCGACGACGCCGATGAAGCGCCCGCTCGCCGAGGGCAAGGCGAAGGGAATGGAGATGAGCTGAAACGTCAGATAAATCGCGGCGAGCCACGCCATGTTGAAGCCGAGCCGCTCCGGCGTGAGGCCGGCCTCCAGCCACGGGAACAATCCTGCAAACCAAAAGAAATACACCTCCCACAGCGCCAGGCCCACGGCGAAGAGAACGCTCACCCCGGCAATGGAGAAACGGCCCTGGCGCATAGTCGCCTCCTTGCACAAAAAGACGCCCCTCCCCTAGCCGAGATGCCGCCCATGCGTCGAGGGACTTGATTTGGCCTCGGCCAGCGGCCCAGCCGGCTTGATTCGCGGCCTGCGAGCGAGCTTTCCTCGACACCCGCGTCCATGTGCGGGGATTGCTATGACAAAACGAGGCGGACGGGCGAATCGTACGGAGGAACGCGTTGCGGCCGAAGCACTCGCCGTCGCCGCGCTCGCCTTCATCGCGGCCGAGCCCGAGCGGCTGGGGCGCTTCCTCGCGATGAGCGGAATAGGCCCCGATTCCATCCGCGCCGCCGCCCGCGAGCCGCAATTTCTTCTCGGCGTGCTCGATCATCTTGCCGCCGACGAGCCGCTACTGATTGCGTTTGCGGCGGAAAACGCGATTCCCCCCAGCGCGGTGATGAAGGCGCGTGATACGCTCGCCGAGCGCCGTTGGGAGCGCGAGACGCCGTGACTCGACGATGGCGCCGAGCGAGGACGCAACAGGCGGGAGGACCATGCCCGGCTTCTGCCGCGATTGCCGGCGTGACGCGCCGGAGCAAGCCGCGCGCTGCTCGAGCTGCGGCTCGCCGCGCCTGCTGCGCCATGCCGAAATCGACACGCTGGCGATCGCCCACGTCGACTGCGATGCCTTCTACGCCACCATCGAGAAGCGCGACGATCCCACGCTCGCCGACAAGCCGGTGATCGTGGGCGGAGGCCAGCGCGGCGTCGTGCTCACCGCCTGCTACGTCGCGCGCACGTTCGGCGTGCGATCGGCCATGCCAATGTTCGAGGCGCGGCGGCTCTGTCCGCACGCCACCGTCGTGCGGCCGGACATGGAGAAATACGCGCGGGTCGGACGGCAGGTGCGCGATCTCATGTTCAAGCTTACCCCGCTGGTCGAGCCGGTGTCGATCGACGAGGCCTTCATCGACCTCTCCGGTACGGCGCGGTTGCATGGAATGTCGCCCGCCAAGGCGCTCGCCGGTTTCGCCGGCGAGGTCGAACGGGCGCTGGGCATCACCGTGTCGATTGGGCTCGCGTCGAACAAATTTCTGGCCAAGATCGCTTCCGATCTCGACAAGCCGCGCGGCTTTGCCGTGCTCGGCGGCGGCGAAGCTGCCGCGTTCCTCGCGTCCAAGCCGGTGACGCTGATCTTCGGTGTCGGCCGGATCGCGCAGCAGCGGCTCGCTCGCGACGGCCTGCGCACCATCGGCGATCTCCAGCGCGCCGGCGAGGCCGAGCTGCGGCGCCGCTACGGCGCCGAAGGCGCACGGCTGTTTCGCCTCGCCCGCGGTCTCGACGACCGGGCGGTGCGCGCCGAGCGCGAGGCCAAGAGCATTTCCGCCGAGACCACCTTCGATCGCGACATCGCCGAGTTCCGCCCGCTGGAGCTGCGGCTGTGGCGGCTCGCCGAGAAAGTCTCCGCCCGGCTCAAGGCCAACGCGCTCGCCGGCTCGACCGTCACGCTCAAGCTCAAGAGCGCCGATTTCCGCATTCGCACGCGGGCGCAGTCGCTCGGCCATCCGACCCAACTCGCGTCGCGGATCTTCGCCGTGGGGCGCGATCTGCTCGGGCGCGAGATCGACGGCACGATGTTTCGGCTCATCGGCATCGGCCTCTCCGGCCTGTGCGAGGGGAACGGGGCGGATTTCGCCGATCTCATCGATCGCCGCAGCGCCGGGGCCGAGCAGGCGATGGATCGCCTGCGCGAGCGCTTCGGCGAGGAAGCCGTGGTCAAAGGCCTTGCGCTCGAGAGCGACGAGGACGAATGAGGTGGCGGCTGGACGAACTCGGCGCGGCCGGTGTGTTAGACTTCGCGGCAACCAACGACAATCCCAGAAGGATCGATCATGCGAACAAGGCGCAACCTCATGCTTGGCGCGCTGGCCTGTGCGGCGATGTTTGGCACGACGAGTTCGGCGCCGGCCCAGACCCATTTGAAGGTCATGGTCTTCCCCGGCCTGTCCAACTTCTCGATCTTCGCCGCCCAGCACAAGAACCTGTTCGCCAAGCATGGTCTGGCGGTCGAGGTCCTGAACACGCCGAACTCCGACGTGCTGCGCAACGGGCTCGCCAAAGGCGACCATCAGATCGCGCACGCGGCAGTCGACAACGCCGTGGCGATGGTCGAACTCGCCAAGGCCGACGTCGCCATCGTGACCGGCGGCGATAACGGCTTCAACCACATCTTCGTCCAGCCGGAGATCAACGCCTACGCCGATCTGCGCGGCAAAACAGTCGTGGTGGATGCCCCGAACACGGCGTATGCGCTGCTCCTCTACAAGGCGCTCAAGGACGCCGGCCTCAACAAGGGCGACTACGCAATCAAGCCGGTCGGGGGCACCACCGCGCGCCTCGAGGCCATGACCAAGGACAAGGGCAACGCAGCAGCCGCCGTGCTCAATCCGCCCTTTAGCTTCCGCGCCGGCGAGGCCGGATTGAAGGACATGGGCACGGCGACGAAAGCGATCGGCGCCTATCAGTCGGACGGCGCCTTCATCATGCGCGACTGGGCCAAAGCCAATAGCGACGCGCTCGTGCGCTATATCAGCGCCTATGTGGAAGGCCGCCGATGGGCGCTCGATCCCGCCAACAAGGCGGAGGCGATTGCGCTGCTCTCGGAGCGCCTCAAGCTCACGCCACAGGTCGCGGCGCTCGCCTACGCGGCGGCGACCGACCCCGCCGAAGGCATGGCGAAGGATGCGAAGTTCGACATGGCGGGCTTTGCGAACGTGCTCAAGCTGCGCGCCGAGATCGAAGGACAGTGGGGCGGCAAGCCGCCCGCGCCGGAGAAATACGTCGACCTCTCCTATTACGACCGGGCGCTTTCGGGCCTGCCGTAAGCAAGGGCGTCTACACGGATAGGCATTCGAGGGCGGGCCCGCCACATGCGCCGTCACTCGCGTGCGGCAATCACCGGCACGGGGCGCTGTTGCGCAGTTCGAGCGACGTGAGTTCGCCGCTGATGGCGAAGTCGTTGTAATCGAGCATCAGCGCCCGCGAGACGCCGTTCTCGTAGACCTCGAACCTGATCGAATAGACCGGCGCCTGGTCGTCCCTCGCCGTCTTGTCGAAATAGCTCACCGTCACCGGCCATCGTTTGAGCGCGGCCAGCGTCGGCTCGCCCGCCGCGGCATCGGTCGGCACGCGCTCGTTCGGGGCGATCGCGGGGCCGATCACGGTGAGCGTGTTGTAGACCTTCTCGCCTTTCTCCGACCCGTCGTAGACGGGAAGCTCGAGAATATTCTTGCCCTCGCGAGCGGCCTCGATGATGCGCCGCATGTGGTCGGTGGGAAATGCCATCGCCGCCTCGAGGTCGAACGTCTTGGCGGCGGGTTGGGTCAGCGTGACGGCGACCTTATCGGGCTCGCGCTCCGCCTGTCCGTCGACGGAATCGACCAGCATCTCGTTAAGGTAGTTCTGCGATTTGAAGATGAACTTCTTCGCCGCGCCATCCTCCCAGGTGGTCGAGCGAAGGTCACTGAGTGTGACTTTGCCTTCCCCGTTATCGAGTTCCGACACCTGTCGGAAATGCAGCGCGTAGCCGTCGCAGACGTTGCCGGAGAAATCGTAGAGGATGCGCCCGCGCGCGGCGGCCGCGGGAGAATTGCCGCGTGTCTGCGCGAGCTTGAGCTCGTAGACCGCGCGATGGGAGGCGAGCTCGCCCGCCGGCGTCAAAGCCGTGGCACGCTGCGCGTTGAAAGGAAAGCTCACGGCCGCCGTCGCCAGGACAGCACCGAGCATCGACCTGCCGAAGATCGTCATCGCCATCCGCCTCCGCGCCGCCGGCATGCGCCGCAACATAAGGACGCCGTTCGCCTCCTGCAACCATGCAATGCCGGAACGCGGACGCGTGCCGCTTGCATGCGCACGCCCGATCGGCGATGACAAGGCCTTCGACCCAGCGCATCAGGAGGATGTCATGGCCGGAACGGTCGACAAAAAGCTCGCCGAACTCGGAATTGCGCTTCCCACGCCGGCGAGCCCCGTCGCCAATTACATTCCGTTCGTGCGCGTCGGCTCGCTGCTGTTTGTTTCCGGTCAGATTTGCCTCGATGCAGCCGGCAAGCTGGTCGCTAAAGGCAAGCTCGGCAGCGGTGTATCACTCGAGGACGGCCAAAAAGCGGCACGCGCCTGCGCGATCAACGTGCTGGCGCAGGTCAAGGCCGCGCTCGGCGATCTCGACAAGGTCAAGCAGGTGGCGCGGCTGGGCGGTTTCATCAATTCCGACCCGGCTTTTCTCGATGGTCCGAAGGTGATGAACGGCGCCTCCGACCTCATGGTCGCGGTTTTCGGCGACAAGGGACGGCATGCCCGTACGACGGTCGGCGTGGCGGTGCTGCCAGGCGACGCCGCGGTCGAGGTGGAAGGCATCTTCGAGATCGCCTGACACTGCCGCGAATGGCGGATTTGGATTGGCTGATCGCACGGCCGTTGGCGCACCGGGGTCTGCACGGTGATGGAAAGAGCATCATCGAGAACACGATGTCGGCGTTCGCCGCCGCCATCGCGGGGCGTTACGGCATCGAATGCGATTTGCAGATCAGCGGCGACGGCGAAGCGATGGTGTACCACGACGACGTGCTGGGCCGACTGACTGAAGGAGCCGGCCGCCTAGACGCGATGACGGCCGCCGAGCTCAAACGCGTCGAGTTCAAGGGAACCGCAGACCGCATGATCACGCTCGGTGAATTGTGCGACTTCGTGGCCGGCCGAGCGGCGCTGCTCATCGAGTTGAAGAACCCGCGCACCAGCGACCGGCGGCTCGCCGCCCGCGCTGCCGAGGTGCTTTCAGGCTACGCCGGGAGCGCCGCGGTGATGTCGTTCGAGCCGCGCCAGGTCGCCGACCTGCGCAGGGTCGCGCCGCGGCTGCCGCGCGGCATGGCGGTGCGTAGCCACACATGGCGCGACGCCTCCGCCGCTCCCAAGCGCGCCCTCGCCGCGCTCGCGTCAGCGCTCGCATCGCGCCCGCAATTCCTCGCCTATGCGGTGCGCGACCTGCCCGCGTTGCTCCCGACGGTCACGCATAATTTGCTTGCCATGCCGCTGCTTGCCTGGACCGTGCGCAGCGAGGATGAGCGCCAGCGCGCCGCGCGTTATGCCGACCAGATGATCTTCGAAGGATTTCGGCCGTAAACTTGCATGACGAAGGCCATGATCGAACTGACCCTGCGAGTGGCGGACTCCATCGGCGAGGTGGCGGCTCCGGCGTGGGACGCCTGCGCCAATCCGCCCTCGTCAGTGCGCGGCAACGGCAGAGGAGGGACCTGCGCGGGGCTCCCCGGCGGGCAAGAAGTGAATTTAACAAGCCATTACAACCCATTCATTTCACACGGCTTCCTCTCTGCGCTCGAACTGTCGCAATCGGTCCGCGCGCGTACCGGCTGGCAGCCGATGCACCTCATCGCCGAGGACGCCGGCGGCGAACTCCTTGGCGCCGTGCCGTGCTACGTGAAATCGCATTCGCGCGGCGAATATGTCTTCGACCACGGCTGGGCGGAGGCGTACGAGCGCGCGGGGGGAAGCTACTATCCCAAGCTGCAGGTTTCGGTGCCGTTCACGCCCGCGACCGGGCAGCGCCTGCTCGCGCGGGCAGGCCCGCACGCCGAGGCGGTGCGCGCGCATCTCGCCGATGCGCTCATTGATATCTGCCGGCGCTCGGGCGCCTCCTCCGTGCACGTCACCTTCCCCACCGCGGCGGAGTGGGAGCTCTTGGGCGCGCGCGGCTTCCTCAAGCGTACCCACCAGCAGTTCCATTGGGAGAACGCCGGCTATGCCGGCTTCGATGAGTTCCTCGCGGCGCTGGCCTCGCGCAAGCGAAAGACCATCCGCCGGGAGCGCGCCGAGGCGCTCGCGGCGGGAATTAGCGTGCATTGGCTGACCGGCTCCGACCTCACCGAAAGCGTGTGGGACAACTTCTTTGCCTTCTATATGGAGACCGGGTCACGTAAATGGGGCCGCCCCTATCTGACGCGGGAGTTCTATTCGCTCATCGGCGCAAAGATGCGCGAGCGCATCCTCCTGGTGATGGCCAAGCGCAATGGCCGCTGGATCGCCGGCGCCATCAATTTCATCGGCTCTGAAACGCTCTTCGGCCGGCACTGGGGTGCGATAGAGCACCACCCGTTCCTGCATTTCGAGCTTTGCTATTATCAGGCCATTCAATACGCCATCGAGCACAAGCTTGCTCGCGTCGAGGCCGGCGCCCAGGGCGAGCACAAGATCTCACGCGGCTACATACCGACGACAACCTATTCCGCGCATTACATCGTCGACCCGGCGCTGCGGCGTGCAATCGAGGATTTCCTGCGGCGCGAGCGCGCCTATGTGGCGGCGGCGGGCGAGGAGCTCGCGGAGGCGGCGCCGTTCCGAAAGGAGTGATATCCGCGCGGAGTGCGCAGAACCGCGTCGGTCTTGACTCGTCATGGCACCGCGACGCAGTCAGAGCTTGCGCAGACTGACTTCTCTGAGCTGCCGGGCATCCACGTCTGTTTTTTGGAGCAAAAGACGTGGATGGCACCGGAACTCAGGCTTGCCCGAGTTCCGGACTTATAAAGTGATCCAAGCCCGGTAACCCGACTTGGAGTGACAAGCCCGGCCATGACGACCCGTGAACGCGTTGTCAGGCAAACAAAATGGGGAGACATTCATGCCCGCATACGATCCCAACAATATCTTTGCCAAGATCCTGCGCGGCGAACTGCCCTGCTACAAGATCTACGAGGACGACAAGGCGCTCGCCTTCCTGGACATCATGCCGCGCGCGAGCGGTCACGCGCTGGTCCTGCCGAAGGCGCCCGCCCGCAACATCCTTGACGTCTCTTCCGACGATCTCGCTCACGTGATGAAGGTTGCGCAGAAGATCGCGAAGGCCAGCGTCGAGGTGTTCCGCGCCGACGGCGTGACCATCCAGCAGTTCAACGAAAGCGCGGGCGGCCAAGTGGTGTTTCACCTGCACGTCCACGTCATCCCGCGCAAGGCCGGCGTCGCGCTCAAGCCGCCCGCGAGCGTGAAAGAAGCGCCGGAAGTGCTCGCCGACCACGCCAAGCAGGTCTCCGCGGCACTGAAGTGAACGCCCGACGTTGCAGTAATCGCCGTGCAAGCCGCGATCGTGCTTAGACTTTGACCAGCGGCACCTTGGGCACGGAGCCGCGTGGCGAAGGGCCGCCGCCCTTCGGGCCCGGCGGTTTGCGCCGCGGGCTGCGGCGCCTGCGCTTCGCCTCGGGGATTTTCTCCGGCTTGGGCGTGACCGGTCCGTCAAGATATTCGAAGCCGAGCGTCTCGGCGCCGGTCTCGTCCTGCGCCGTGATCACGCGGACGTGGCCGCCGTCCTTGAGCTTACCGAACAGCACTTCGTCGGCGAGCGTCTTCTTGATGTTCTCCTGAATGAGGCGGGCCATCGGCCGCGCCCCCATCTGCTCGTCATAGCCGTGCTTGATCAGCCAGTTGGTAGCCTCTTCCGAGAGCTCGATGGTGACGTCGCGATCGCCGAGCTGCGCCTCGAGCTGCAGCACGAATTTTTCCACCACCTTGGCGATGATCTCTGGCGTGAGATGCGCAAAGGTGATGATGGCATCGAGCCGGTTGCGGAATTCCGGCGCGAACAGTCGATTGATCGCCTCGACGTCGTCGCCCTCCCGCTTGATGCGGGTAAAGCCGTACGCCTGCCGCGCGAGATCGGCCGCGCCGGCATTGGTGGTCATGATCAGGATCACGTTGCGGAAATCGACTTGCTTGCCGTTGTGATCGGTGAGCTTGCCGTGATCCATGATCTGCAGCAGCACGTTGAACAGATCCGGATGCGCCTTCTCGACCTCGTCGAGCAGCAGCACGCAGTGCGGATGTTGGTCGACGCCGTCCGTAAGGAGGCCGCCCTGATCGAAACCGACATAGCCGGGAGGCGCGCCGATCAGCCGCGAAACGGTGTGGCGCTCCATGTATTCCGACATGTCGAAGCGGATCATCTCCACCCCGAGGGCGATGGAAAGCTGCTTTGCCACCTCGGTCTTGCCGACGCCGGTCGGGCCCGAGAACAGGTAGCAGCCGATCGGCTTTTCGGGCTCGCGCAGACCCGCACGCGCAAGCTTGATCGAAGCCGCCAGCGCGCTGATCGCCTTGTCCTGGCCGTAGACTACCTGCTTGAGCGTCTGGTCGAGATGCTGCAACACCACCGCGTCGTCCTTCGACACGGTCTTCGGCGGAATCCGCGCCATGGTGGCGATCGTGGTTTCGATTTCCTTGATGCCGATCGTCTTCTTGCGCCGGCTCTCCGGCAACAGCATCTGCGCCGCGCCGGACTCGTCGATCACGTCGATCGCCTTGTCCGGAAGCTTGCGGTCGTGGATGTAGCGCGCGGACAATTCGACCGCCGCCTTGATCGCCTCGGACGTGTACTTGAGCTTGTGATAGTCCTCGAAATAGGGCTTGAGGCCTTTGAGGATTTCGATCGTGTCGGGAACCGTCGGTTCGTTCACGTCGATCTTCTGGAATCGTCGCACCAGCGCACGGTCCTTCTCGAAATACTGCCGGTACTCCTTGTAGGTGGTCGAGCCGATGCAGCGTAGCGTGCCGGAGGCGAGCGCCGGCTTGAGCAGGTTCGAGGCATCCATCGCCCCGCCCGAAGTCGCGCCGGCGCCGATGACGGTGTGGATCTCATCGATGAACATGATCGCGCCGGGATACGCCTCGAGCTCCTTGATCACCTGCTTGAGCCGCTCCTCGAAATCGCCGCGATAGCGCGTGCCGGCGAGCAGCGTGCCCATGTCGAGCGCGAACACCGTCGCGTTCCTGAGCACGTCGGGCACCTCGCCGTGCACGATGCGCCGGGCGAGGCCCTCGGCGATCGCGGTCTTGCCGACGCCGGCATCGCCGACGAACAGCGGGTTGTTCTTCTGCCGGCGGCACAGCACCTGGATCGTGCGGTTGATCTCGGAGTCGCGCCCGATCAGAGGATCGATCCTGCCCTCGCGCGCCTTCTTGTTGAGATTGATGCAATAGGCCTCGAGCGCGTCACCCTTCTTTTTCGTCTCGTCGCCGGTCTTCGTATCGGTGTCCTCGTCAGCGCCGCGCACCGGGCGCGCCTCCGACATGCCCGGCCGCTTGGCGATGCCATGGCTGATGTAATTGACGGCGTCGTAGCGCGTCATGTCCTGCTCCTGCAGGAAATAAGCGGCATGGCTCTCGCGTTCGGCGAAGATCGCGACCAGCACGTTGGCGCCGGTGACCTCCTCGCGCCCGGACGACTGCACGTGGATCACGGCGCGCTGGATCACCCGCTGGAAGCCGGCGGTCGGCTTGGAATCCTCATTGCCGTCGCTGACCAGGTTTTCCAGCTCGCTTTCGAGATAGGCGGTCAGGCTGCGCCGCAGCTTGTCGAGGTCGACGTTGCACGCGCGCATGACCGCGGCGGCGTCCTGATCGTCGATCAGCGCCAGCAGAAGATGTTCGAGCGTGGCGTATTCGTGATGGCGCTCATTGGCCAGCGCCAAGGCGCGGTGCAAGGATTGCTCGAGATTGCGCGAAAACGTCGGCATGTCAGTTCTCGTAACGCGTTATATAGCCCCGGCGTTCCTGCTTTTCCATCGTGGTCACTTCTTTTCCATGACGCATTGCAGAGGATGCTGGTGTTTACGGGCAAAATCCATGACCTGCGTCACCTTGGTCTCGGCCACCTCGTAGGTGTAAATCCCGCACTCGCCGATGCCGTGCTGATGCACATGCATCATGATTCGGTGGGCGGACCCGTGATCCTTGTTGAAGAAGCGTTCGAGCACGTGGACCACAAACTCCATCGGCGTGTAGTCGTCGTTCAACAGCAGCACGCGGTAGAGGCTCGGCCGTTTGGTCTGCGGCTTGGTCTTGGTGATGACCGCGGTGCCAGGCGCTCCTGTTCCGCGGCGCTTGTGGTTGTCCTCGCCCGCCAGCTGTGGGGCATTCGGCCGGTTCGCGGCGCTTGCGGTCGTTTCGGTCCGTGGTCGGCTCATGGGTACTTTACGGGTCGGGACAGGCGGCGTTTGAGGCGCGGAAATGGAGGCATCGACTGATCATAATAGGGACGGTGCGGGCTCGGTTCCAGATCGTGCATGTCCTCGAATCGACGGCAATTGTGACGCATTATTGTTTGCATCAGTTTTGCAAATCCCGTGCCGACCGGCCACCTCGGTGCAATCGACCGACCTAATTGCGGACAATTCGGGGCGGTTTGTCGGGAAATCTCTGGATTTCTCGCGCGGCATTTCAAGCCTGGCACGTCCGTGATCCCGCAGGGGGCGGGCGCAGCACGAGTCGAGTCTCCGCGGGCGTTTGGCACAAATTCGCCGGCAAGAGGCACGATCGGGACGAAAAAGGGCTCGGCCAGCGCCGCCGGGGCAACTTTAGCGCGTGGACTTGCATTGCGCGCCGCGTTTGCGCAGCTCAGTCTCGCGCACAGGCCTTGGATGGATGCGCGCCAGCCCGGCACAAAAACAAAGCCCGGCTAGGGCAGCCGGGCTCATTCATCCTGCGCGGTAGCGACGGGTTACTTCACCGATGCGGCCTTGCCGAAGTGAGTCTCGAAGGGCTTGTAGGCCTCCCTCGCAAGGTCGGCATAGAGTTCGCCGAGCTTTGTCGCCTCCGCCACAAACGTCTCGTAGGCGCTCTTTGCATAGTCGCTCTGCACCTCGATCGCCTTTTCGAAGGACTTCGCACCGAGGAGCTTCTCGGTCGCGGCGGTGCTCTGCTCGAACACCTTCTTCGAATAGTCCGCGATCTCGACCGTGATCGCCTGCAGGCTCTTGGAAAACGCGCCGAACGACTTCAGCGTCGCATCCATGCTGTCCTTACCTAACTTCTGCACGTCGTCGATCCTAACCATATCAAACCTTTCCGGCAGCCTCGCCGATTGCGTGTGACGTTCCCAAGTCTCCAGCCCAGTTCAGCCGGATTGGGTCGGATATATTGCACTGCACAAAAAAGTCAAGGAGTCTTTTTTGCACTGCAATATGGTAGTACCGTCCGGGGCTTAACCGTTTCGAAATCGGGCTCTCGTAGCATTCTCGGGTGCCGCCCAGGCGGCCGGCCATCCGCGCCTGGTTCGAAAATCAGAAGCAGGGAGGAGGCCAAAAAGGTCGGAAAAACTTCAGAAAACCGCCCTTTTTGACTCGTCCAATCGCTTTACCTCGGCACGACAGGGGTGTCAGCGCTCCGCACGGAGCGCGAAGGGGAACGAGGACGGGGGAAATACCATGCTGCGGATCCGGACCGGAGCCCGTGACGGGCTTCGTTGGGGTTTGTTCGGTTTTGTCGCTGCTGTTCTCACGCTGTCAAACGGTCCAAGCCACGCCGCGCCTTACGCGGATATCGTCGTCGATGCCAATTCCGGCGCCGTGCTGCACGCCACCAATCCGGACGCAAGCCGGCACCCGGCATCGCTGACCAAAATCATGACACTCTACCTGCTGTTCGAGCAGCTCGAGGCCGGCAAGCTCAAGCTCGACAGTGCGCTCAAAGTGTCCGCCGAGGCAGCTGGCCAGTCGCCGACCAAACTCGGTCTCAAGCCAGGAAGCACCCTCGCGGTCGAAGAGGCCATCAAGGGAATGGTCACGCGGTCGGCGAACGATGCCGCCGTCGTGGTCGCTGAGGCGATCGCCGACAGCGAGAGCGACTTCGCCAGGCTGATGACGCGCAAGGCGCAGGCGCTGGGCATGAAGGGTACGGTTTACAAGAATGCCTCCGGCCTTCCCAACGACGACCAGGTCACGACCGCGCGCGACCAAGCCGTTCTCGGGCGCGCCATCCAGGAGCGCTTCCCGCGCTATTACAAATATTTCTCCATCCGCTCGTTCACCTTCCGCGGCCAGTCGATCTCCAACCACAACCATCTGCTCGGAAAGGTGGACGGCGTCGACGGCATCAAGACCGGATATGTCAGCGCCTCGGGATTTAATCTGGTGACCTCCGTGCACCGCGGCGGACGTTATCTCGTCGCCGTGGTCATGGGCGGCAGCAGCGGCGCCAGCCGCGACGCGCGTATGCGCGAACTCATCACCGAGAAGATCACGCTGGCGTCGATCAAGCGCACGGCACCCGTGGTCGCCGAGGCAGAGCACCCGGCGACCAATTCGGAGCCGGCGGCTGTGGCGAAGGCCGACGCGAAGCCCGAGCCCATGGTGGTGATCAAGAGCGGGCCCCGGCCCGAGCCAATGGCAGTGGCCAAAGCCGAGCCGAAGTTTGCAAACAAGATCGAAGCGAAAGCGGAGCCCAAAGGCGAGGCGAAGCCCGGGCAGCGGTTTGCCGTGGCGAGCGCTATTAGCCTCCCCGCACGCATCCATCCGGTTGCCGCGCCACCTGAGCCGACGCCACCGGAGGCGGCTGCACCGGCGACGCTGACGCAAACACACGTCATCATCGGCTCGACCGAACCGATCCAGCCGGTGATGGTCAAGACGCTGACGGTCAAAGCCGTTACGAAGACCGCTTCGCTCGTCCCGGTGCAGGTCGCCTCCCCCGCCGTTGAGGCTCAGCCCGCTCCCGCCGTCCTGCCCGCGTCCGCGGCGGCGGCACCCGCCGAGCCCGCACCAACTGTGGCTGCGGCGAAGCCGGAACCAACAGCGGCAGCGCCGGTCGCAGCGCCGCTCAAGTCCGAACCTGCGGCTGCAGCCGCCGCACCCGTTGCGGCCGCGAAGCCGGAACCCGTGACGCCGCGGGCCGCAGCGGTGAAAGCCGAACCCGCCGCCTCCGGCGCAGCCGCGGCAAAGCCCGAGCCGATGGCGCCAGCCATCGCGGTGAAAGCAGATCCCGAACCCGCCGCTGCACCCAAGCCGGATGCCGCGCCGACGCGCGCGCCGGCAATGGCGGCCAAAGCGGAACCTCCGGCAGCGCCAGTTGCGCCGGCGACCGCTGCGCCAGCCGCATTGCCCGCAAAGGCCGCCATGGCAGCGGCAAGGCCCGCACCGCCCGCGGCGTCCGCGGCAAAACCACAGCACCATCCGGGCTGGATGATCCAGGTCGGCGCCTTCCCCGCCGAGCAAGCCGCCAAGCAGCGCCTCTCCACCGTGCAAAGCAAAGCGACGAAAATTCTCAGCGGCGCAGAACCCTTCACCGAAACGGTCGATAAGGGTGGCACGACCTTCTACCGCGCACGCTTTGCCGGACTCGACAAGGAGACAGCGGAAGCCGCTTGCAAACACCTCAAGAAAAACGACGTCGAATGCGTGACTATCAAGAATTGACGTCGATCGAAGGAAGGCCGTCGCGTCGCACAGGAGCCGCCAGATGTCGCGGGTAAGGGAGTTCAGCGATGGCGGCGCAAAAGCACCTCCTTGGCTTCATTGACGCGAGCCGCGAGGTACGTCGACCCCCCTTGGTCGGGATGCAGTTTCTTCATGAGCGCGCGGTGGGCGCGCCCGATATCCTCCGCGCTCGCCCCCCGCTGTACGCCAAGGATCTGATGCGCCTCCTCCTCCGTCATTTTGCCGCCACCGCTCCACCCCCGCCCGTCCGTCCCCGTTGCCGCGTCAGCCTGCGCGTGTTCACGCCAGCGGGGCTCCCGGCGGTCCAGATACGCCATCAATAGCGCGCGGCTTTCCTCATCGATCTCGGTGAGGAAGCCGGTAAGCGTCGCGAGATCGAGCGCGTCAAGCATCGCGCCTTCGTGCCGTCCGGCGAGGACGCGCCCGCGCATGGCGCCGGTGTCGTGTTCGAGTTCCATCTCGACGAAAGCCGAGCGCACGCGCGACACCTGCCCCGCGCTCTTGTGCGTGCGCGCGGCAATGCCCGGAATGCTCCACGGCAGCCATCCGAGCAGACCGAGACCCGTGAGGCCGAGCGGAATCGCAATATCGAGCCGTCCGCGCGCCCCGAGCACGCCGGCGACGGCGAGCGCTCCCAATCCTCCTCCAGTCTTCAGCACTATCGCGGCCGTTTGCGGATTGACCTTGGTGAAGGCATTGAGCGCCCACAGCACCAGCGCCAGCACCACGAGGCCGAACAGGATCGTGGCCATTACGGTCTCATCTGCTCGAGCAGCTTGATCGCGCCCATCTGCCGGCGCGCCGAGAGATCGGCGAGCGCCCGCATGCCGCCGGCGGCATACGCAGCCGCCGCCCGCAGCAGCTCGGCGAGTTGATGCGCCGCGCCGGGATCGAAACGACAGTAAGCCCCGCGCGTGAGGCGGGCGATTTCGCGAAACGCCTGCTCGGTGATCGGATCGAAGCCCTCCTGGAACATGAACGCCGGTACGCCAAGCAGTCCGAGTTCGCCGGCGGCATGACAGAGATCATCAAGCTTCTCTTCCATGGCATCGCCGACGAAGACCAGCGCCTGCACCTTCGTAACTTGGGTCTCGCGCTTTGCATGCGCGATGACCTTGCCGATTTGCGTGTGGCCGCCGCGGCAATCGATGCGCTCCATCAGCGCTGCGAGCCGCTCGGCCTGGGAGACCCAGCGCGAGGCGCGGCATTCGCCGAGACCGCGATAGTAGACGAGCTGCACATCGAGCCCGCCGATTGCCGCCGCTTCACGGAACATGTCGGCCTGCAGCCGACAGGCCGTGTCCCACATGGGTTGGCGGCTCATGGTGGCGTCGAGTGCGAAGATGAGACGGCCCCTCCGGCCAGGTTCGCTCGCCGGACCAAGCTCCTTCACCCGGGCAAGGAAAGCGTCGATCTCCGCGCGCGTAGCCGGCGCCGCCGGCGCGCGGGCGCGATCGGTCGATGGGGGGTCTTGACGATCATTGGCCATGGCAGCAGGCACTTCAAACAGGCGGCAAGCCCGCCGCCCGTTAAGGTGGCCATATCCGTCTTCCGGCGCAATGCCCGTCGGCCCGCAGCGCCGTGCGGCAACGAGTTGCGAGCAGCCACGTGGCCTCTCACCAGCGGCTTTGCTAATTTGCCCGCGACTGCGTTTCAATCGAACGAACTCTGTCCCCATGGCCATTCGAGTCGTGCGCACGGTGTCGGCACTGCGCCACGCTGTCATTCGCTGGCGCGGGCGCGGCGAGCGCATCGCACTGGTGCCGACCATGGGCGCGCTGCACGAAGGCCATCTCGCACTCGTGCGCGCGGGCAGACGGCGCGCGCGGCGGCTGATCGTCTCGATCTTCGTCAACCCCGCGCAGTTTGCCCCGCATGAGGATTTAGCCAGCTATCCGCGCAGCCTCAAGGCCGATCTCGAGGCACTCACCGACATAGCAGTCGACCTGGCGTGGGCGCCTCCCGCGGCATTGATGTATCCCTCTGGCTTTGCCACGCGCGTCGTACCGCAGGGGCCCGCAACCGTGGGGCTCGAGGACAAATTTCGCCCGCATTTCTTTTCCGGCGTGACCACCGTGGTGGCAAAGCTCCTGATTCAATGTGCCCCCGATTTCGCGATGTTCGGCGAGAAGGACTACCAGCAGCTCAAGGTGGTAACGCGGATGGCGAAGGACCTCGATCTGCCGGTGAAGATCGTGCCAGTCGCGACCGTGCGTGAGCGCGACGGCCTCGCCCTTTCTTCGCGCAACGGCTATCTCTCCTCGGGCGAGCGCACGGCTGCGCCGACCCTTTACCGGGTGCTCGCCGATTGCGCCGGGAAGATCGCGCGCGGAGAGCTCCTTGCCCGCGTGCTCGACGAGGGCGCTGCGGCGATCGAGCGCACCGGCTTTGCTCTCGACTATCTCGAGGCCCGCCATGCCGATACGCTCGCGCCCATCGCCTCGCTCAAGGAGGGCCCGATCCGGCTGCTGGTCGCCGCGCGCATCGGCAAGACGCGGCTGATCGACAACATCGCGGTGCGATCAGAGCGGCCGGCGCGGCACCTCCGGGCTCGCGATTACCGAGACGGGTAGGCGGCGGCAACTCGTCCCTGCTGGCGGCGATCCGTGGAGGCGCCGGCGTGGCGAAAAAAAGCGCGCGGGTTGACTCCTAGGCCCGAGATGTATTCTGAATACACATTCAGCGAGCGGCCGCGGCGCAGCAGAACGCCGTGGGGAGCAACAAGGCCGTCGATGCAGGTGCCGAGGAGGCTGCGCTTATGGAGTTGATTTCCAACCTGGCGCTGGGCTTTTCCGTTTCGCTGCATCCGATCAATTTATTTTTTGGCTTCGCCGGTGTGGCACTGGGCGTCATCATCGGCATTTTGCCTGGCCTCGGTTCCGCCGCGACGATCGCGTTGCTCCTGCCGATAACCTATTTCCTCGACACCACTACCGCCGTGATCATGCTCGCGGGGATCTGGTACGGGTCCATGTACGGCGGCTCGATCACCTCGATCCTTCTGCGCGTTCCGGGTGAAGCGGCGTCTGTCATGGTCGCCATCGACGGCCACGAATTGACCAAGCAGGGCCGCGCCGGGGCTGCGCTTGGTATGTCGATCTTCAGTGCCTTCATTGCCGGTATGGTCGGCCTTCTGGGGCTCGGCCTGGTCGCGCCGACGCTCGCCGAATTCGCCCTTGATTTCGGACCGCCGGAATATTTTGCGCTGACGCTGCTGGGGCTGACATTGGTCAGCTACCTCGCGACCGATTCCATGTGGAAAGCCGTCGCGGTCACGCTGTTCGGGTTGCTGCTCGGCACGGTCGGGCTTGATCCGGTCCGCAGCTCGGCGCGTTTCACGTTCGGCACGTTGAGTCTTCAGTCCGGCATCGATCTCGTGCCCATGGTCATGGGGCTGTTTGGCATTTCCGAAGTTTTTCACCTGATCGAGGCACGCCTCGCCGGCGCAGCGCCGCCGAGACCGGTCCATGTGCCCCGCGGTTTGCTGGCCGTCTTGCCAACCCGCCAGGACTGGCGCGATGCGCGGCGCGCGATCGGCCAGGGAACGCTGGTCGGATTTTTTGTCGGCCTGCTGCCCGGCGGCGGGGCGACGATTTCGTCCTATGTGGCCTACGCCGTGGCCAAGCGCTGGGCCAAGCAGCCGCAGAAATTCGGCAACGGCGCGATCGCCGGAGTGGCAGCACCGGAGTCGGCGGCCAATGCCGCGACATGCAGCGGGTTCATCCCGTTGCTCACCCTGGGCTTGCCCGACAACGTCGTCATGGCGCTGATCCTCGGCGCCTTCATGCTGCACGGGGTCACGCCGGGACCCACGTTGATGTTGCAGCAGCCCCAGATCTTCTGGGCCATCGTAACCAGCATGTTCATCGGAAACTGCATTTTGATTTTCACCATGTTGCCGATGATCGGGCTCCTGGCGAAGATCACGCTCATCCCCAACAACATCCTCGTATCGGTCATCGTGCTGGCCTGTGTTGCCGGGGCCTATGGCGTGAATAACAATCCGATGGACATCATCACCATGACGGTGTTCGGCGTCGTCGGCTATCTGATGACGAAATACGGCTACCCGCAGGCCCCATTGGTGCTTGCCTTCGTTCTCGGCCCGATCATGGAGACGGCGCTGCGACAGTCACTCATCATGTCGCGCGGCGATTTCCTGGTGTTCTGGAAAACTCCGGTCTCGGGGGTTCTCATGACGGTTTTCGCATTCATCGTCTGCGCGCGGCTGGTTCGCGGGGTGGCTGGGCTCTATCGCCAACGCGCGGCGAAGACCGCCGATGAGCCGTCCAGCAACGTGCCGGCCATCATCGGCGGTCTCGTCCTACTCGCTCTGCTGTTGCCGTCCTTCGGCGCCCAGGCGCAGGACTACCCGACCAAATCCATCACCATCATCGCGCCCTACCCGCCCGGCGGGCGCACCGATCTTTGCGGGCGAACGCTCGCGCAATTCTTAAAGACAGAACTGGGCCAACCGGTCGTCGTCATCAATAAGCCCGGCGCGAGCGGCGTGCTCGGCGCCAAGGAAGTGGCCGGCGCGGCTCCCGACGGCTACACGCTCGGCCTCTTCTCGACCGGCTTTCTCACCGCCCAGTACGCCGTGCCGACGCCGACCGACGCCAAGGACTACGAACTGATCGCCCTGATCAACGTGGATCCCGCAGTCATCGCCGTGCCTGAAGCACGCGGCTGGCACACGCTGCCGGAGTACGTGAAATACGCCAAAGAAAATCCGGGCAAGGTGCGGGTCGGCATCGACGCCGGCAGCTCGGCCCAGATCTTTGCCGCGGCCTTTGCCGAAAAGGCTGCGATCGATGTGACCCACGTGCCCTTCCGCGGCGGCGGTGAGCGGACAGTCGCGCTTGCCGGCGGCCACATCGATGCCGATTTCGATATCCTCGCGCCACTCAAGACCATGCGCGAGGCGAAGAAGGTGCGCGTTCTCGGCGTCGCCGCCGAGCACCGCCTCCCCGAATATTCCGACATACCGACCATGACGGAGGGTGGTGTCGATCTCTCGATTTCGTCCTGGCATGGCGTGTTCGCACCCGCAGGCACGCCTGCCGCTGTGGTCGCGCGCATCAACGCGGCCATTGCCAAGGTTGCCGCCAATCCCGAGTTTCAAAGCCGAATGCGCGATCTGCTGCTCGGTGTGCGCTATCTCGACACGGCGCAGTTCAAGGCATTTTTTGCCGAAAACGACAAGCTCTACTATGAGCTGATCAAGAAGCTCGGTTTGCTGGCGAACCCCTCGAAATAGCCAGGCAGGAGAACCGCCGATGACCATCCATCGTCCCACCTATGCCAACGCCAAGACTACGCTCGAAACCGAAATCACGGCATTGCGTCGCCGCGTGGCGAGAGCGCATCGCATCCTCACCGCCGGCGGCATCTGGCCGCTGACGAAGGGGCATGTCAGCGCGCGGATTCCCGGCACCGATCACGTGCTGATCCTCGGTCACATCCATTCAGAGGGGCGTTCGCTCATCGATACCGACATCGACGACATCGTCACGGTGGATCTGGAGGGCAATTGGCTAGAAGGCCGCATCGAGCCGGTCGACGAACGATATTTGCATCTCGAGATCATGAAGAGCCGGCCGGACGTGACCTCGGTAGTGCACGCCCATCCGACCTACGCTACTGCGTTCGGAATCGCCGGGGTCAACATCTTGCCGGTCGGCAACCGCGGTGCGATCTTCGCGCCGCAGGTGCCCATTCTGGATTTCGACCGGCAGATCGACACCCCTGAGCGCGGCCGCATGTGTCGAGACGCCATCGGCGACGGCCTCGCCCTCGTGCTCAAGAACCACGGCGTTGCCGTCTGCGGCGATTCGATCGAGAACGCCACCATCGCGACATTTGCGCTGGAGGAGACTGCCCAGCTGCAATGGATCGCCGCCCAGGTCGGCCCCGTGCAGAAAATCTCCACCGGCGAGGTTCGCAGCGTACTCACCGGCGCGCGCAAGGAAGAGTTCTATAGCCACGTCTGGGGCCACTACGCGCGGCTTGATCCGTGGTTTTCGGCGCCCGAGCAAGAGCATTCGAACCGCGGGCAGGTCAAGGCGCCAGCGCAGCGCTAGCGCCTTTCACGATAGCTGGCGAGGCTGTCGCGAACGGGGAGCCCGCGGCCGTCCAGCAACACCGTGCGTCGTCGCGAACGCACTCACGCCGCATCGCGTCATCGACGCGCATCGAGAAATGAGAAGATCTTGCCCTAGTATGGCAGCGGCCCGCGCGGCAACGGCACGCCGAGCTGCACGAAGGCGATGTAGGACAGCATCACACCGGGAACCGTTATCAGCAGCGATTGCTTCCAACTCATGCCGCCGAGCCCGCGCATGACGAGGAGCATCAGCGCGATCGTTGCGATCACAAATCCCGCCTTCTGCAGGACCAACGCATAGGCAATAAAGGCCGCGGCGGCGATCGCGACCTGCCACGACCGCGTCGTAAACTGCACCGCATGAGCCTTGGTCAGAAACGAGTTAAAGACGATTCCCAGACCGAAGAACAGCAGCAGCGCCGCTAGCGTCTTCGGGAAGAAACCAGCGTCCGGCGCGCCCACCGTCCCGTAGGGCAGAGACGCGGCTTCGATCAGGGCGACGACCGCAAGTAAGGACAGCACCGCGCCGCTCAGTCGATCTGGATGGCCGAATAGCCGGCCTATTCGCGAATTGCTCAGCTCACTCACTGATTCCTCTCCCCAAAGCCGCAATCTGGCGGCGCCTGCGACGGCCTCTTTCGTCCAGCGGGTGCTCTCGGCCCATGCCTGCGGCCGAGCTTCCCCGCTCAAACTCAAATCTTTGCGCGATCATGACGATCCCTGTATACAGCATATTGTGTAAGAGGCCGGGCGGGCGGGCAATACCGCCGCGGCTTCTTGGTCGCACAAAATGACACCTGGGCTCGAATGATTCGACGCAATCGCATTGCGCTCCGCAATAGGATCAACTCGAAGAAATTCGAGCGGATGGAATGGGACCCGGTCCTGCGCGACCGCAAGACCATCACCGACTATTTGGCCACGGCGCTGCGCACGGCAATCTATGACGGCCAGTTCGCCGACAGCGAGGAGCTGAACCAGGTCCAACTCTCGGAGTTCTTCGGCGTCTCGCGCGTTCCCATTCGCGAGGCTTTGCGTCAGCTTCAGGCCGAAGGCCTGGTACGAAACATCGCACACCACCGCACCATCGTAACCGGCCTCACGCTGCCGCAGATTCTCGAATCTATCGAGATACGCGCCGTTCTCGAAGCGCATCTGCTGTGCAAGGCGGAAAAACGTTTCGACCAGTCCGCCATCGACAAGCTCCGCAAGATTTGCGACGAGACCGATCAGATCAAGGACTATGGTGCGCGCTGGGTGCTGAAGAATTGGGAGTTTCACCGCGCGCTCTACAGCCGGGCGGAATCGCCGACCATTGTAGAGGCGGTCGAGCGCATCCAGCTCAACACCGAACGGTATGCGCGACGCACCGGCAGTCCAGAGCGCCTGCGCCAGGCGGCCGCCGAGCACCGCCAGATTCTCAGCGCGCTTGAGCGCCGGGATTTCGCCAAGGCGGGCGCGCGGCTGGAACGCCACATCCTCAACACCGGTGAAGCCATTCGCCGCGAACATGAGGCCCAGGCGCCCGGCAAGAGCCAGGCCAAGCCCGCCAAGACCCCCACAAAGGAAGAGCGGCCGGCCAGATAACGGCCGGCCGCTCGCCTCCTGGAGGTCCGCTCACGCTACGCGGTTGCAGACCATCTCCTCGTAACGCGCGTTTGGCTTGACCAAGTCCCAGCCGACCATCCAGCTGTAGGCGCGCTCGAACTCGGCTTGCGTGTAGGGCGCGGGGTCGACGTATCGCAGCCGCGGGAGATAGAAGTCTTCCGGCTTGAGCTGCTTGGCGTACTTCTCCGGGATCTCCTCGATCAGGTAGTGGATGTACTTGCGCTTGTCCTGATTGATGAGTTGCACCGCCTTCTTCACCGCGCGGTTCGCCGCATCCCAAACCTTACGGTCGAGCGTCGCGGCGGAGTTTTCAGTCCCTTGGTAAAACGTTCCGATGAGCTCCTTGCACCCATTCTTGTGGGCCAGGGTGACCCATGGTTCCATCAGCGTGGCAGCATCGGTTTCGCCACTCATGAGGGCTTCATAGCGCTCGCCGACGGTGCCGGAGTGCACGAGATTGATCTCGTCGCGCCGCATGAAGCCTTCGAGCATGGCGAGCGTCGCGTAGTGGGATCCCTGATGGAATTGCACGCCGACTCGCTTGCCGGCGAGATTAATCGGCGCGCTGATCGGGGAATCGGCGCGCACGAAAATCGACTGGTAGACCATGGCGGGACGCCGGGCGACGATCGGCCCCTTCGGATTGTCGACGGTGCGGCGGATCTGACCCCATTCGCACGCGCGATAGATGTCCGCCTTCCCCTCCTCGAACGCCTTCTGATAGTTGGTCGAGCTGACCAGGTGATGATCCCGGCTGCGCGGGTCGTTCCAGTCGAATTTTGTCATGATGCCGGGCATAATGATCTCAATTTCGAGACCCTCCTCCTTGGCGGTGTGATCTCGCGCCACGAACCAGTGCAATCCGAGCACCGCCTCGGCGCTTTCGACCACGAGCTTCGTGCGATTACCAACCATCGTAGGCATTGCTTCGCTCTCCTTATCCTGAGCAGCAGGGAATTTGGGCAGCAGGAATGACGCCGATCCTAGCCGCTCGCCGGCAAAGTGTCTACAGTATTCTCTTACGCATGGTCCGGCAAACCTGCTTTGCCGCCTCCGGGGAGCGCAAGTCGCTGGCCAGCCTCAGGGGCCGCCAGCCGTCAGCCACCGCGCCAGTTGGTCGGAGTCGGTGATCGGCAGCGAGCAGGTCGACCCCTGGCACACGTAGGCCGTCGGTCGGCCGCCCAGGGCGGTCTTGCCACCCGCCGGGTGTCCCTCCGGAAGCTCCACCCCCGGCTCGTTGATGGCGATCCAGCGATCGGCCGGCGCACGCTGCTGGGCGAGCTGCCATAGCGCCCGCGTGGTGGGATCGTGGCGGTGGCCGATGATCGTCACTTGAACTGCCCGAGCGTTGAACTGCGCGGCATCAATGATGCTCGCGAGCAGGAAGCCATCCCGTTCGAAATCGGTCGCGAACGACTCGAACAGTTCCTGTGCGGCCGGTCGGTAAAGCGTGTCACCTGTCAACAGGAAAAGCTCCGAGAGCACGCGCGCCATGATACCGTTGCCGGAGGGCGTAGCACCGTCATGCCCATCGCGGATGCGCGCGACGAGGTGCCGAACGTTGTCGGCGGTATGAAAAAAGCCGCCGCTCGGGTCGGCGAAATGTCTGATGCAGGACTTCGTCCAGGCCGCGGCTCGTTGCAGGTATTGCGCCTCGCCCGTTGCTTCGAGCAGCCTCAGCGCAGCGAGACTCATGTTCGCATAGTCGTCCAGGACCCCGGGCGCGCCGAGTTGACCCCCGTTCCACGCGTGATGAAGGGTGTCGCCCACGGTCATCGCGTCCGCCACGAAGGCGAACGCAGCCCTTGCCGCCTCGAGCCATCGCGGTTCATCGAACACCATGGCGGCTTGCACAAGGGCGGCGATTGCAAGACCGTTCCAGTCGGCGACGATCTTCTCGTCGCGCTCGGGACGCGGCCGCCGTCGCCGGGCCGCAAGCAGCCGATCGCAATGTGCAAGGAACGACGCTTGATTGCGCGCGCGCGATGCTTCGCCAAACCGGTTGAGAACTTTGCCGCCCTCGAAATCCGCGCTGGAAACCAGGTATTGCGCTCGAAATTCGTGTGCCGCGTCCCCCAGGACTGACGCCACCTCGGCAGGATCGAGCAGATAATAGGCGCCCTCGCGCCCCTCGCTTTCCGCCGCAAGGGTGGAGGCAAAGGCGGTATCGCCGACGCGCATCTCGCCGAGCAGCCATTCGACCGTGCGCCGCACGAGATCGCGGTGGAGTGCGCCGGCTTCCCTGCGATAAAGTTCGGAATAGAGCGACACCAGCAGGGCATTGTCGTAAAGCATTTTTTCGAAATGCGGGATCTTCCACTCGGCATCCACGGTGTAGCGAAAAAACCCGCCGCCCACGTGGTCGTGAAGTCCGCTCGCGGCGATCCTCTCGAGCGTGAAGCCGGCAGCCGCGCAAAGGTCGCGCCGGCCCGAACGCAAGCCCTGATTCCAGAGGAACGCGAACACGGCAGGATAGGGAAACTTCGGCGCCCCTTCGAGCCCACCGTTTTTCCGATCGATTTGCTCGAGCACCTCGGCCGCAGCCGCCTGCGCACTTTCGTCGGTGATCGTCGCGCGGCGTTGATCATTCGTTGGGCGGCTCATCAGGCCGTCGATCAACGCGCGTCCCTTCTGTGCGACGCCCTGCGGGTCCGACCGGTAGACGTCGCCGACATATTCGAGCACTTCGCGGAATGACGGCAGCCCGTTCTGCCCTTCGTGCGGAAAATAAGTTCCTCCCCAGAAGGGCACGCCGTCGGGGGTAAGAAACATCGTGAGCGGCCACCCAGGCCTGCGACCCATTGCTTGCAGCGCCTTGAGGTAGAGCGCGTCGAGATCGGGCCGCTCTTCGCGATCCACTTTGATGTTGACGAAGCCTTGGTTCATCAACGCGGCGGTCTCGGGATCCTCGAAGCTCTCGCGGGCCATCACATGGCACCAATGGCACGCCGAGTAGCCGATGCTCAGCAGGATCGGTTTGTTGAAGGTCTTTGCCTCGCTCAAGGCCGCCTCGCCCCATGGCAGCCAGTTCACCGGGTTGCTCCGATGCTGGCGCAGGTAGGCGCTGCGCTCTTGAGCCAAACCGTTGACCATGCGAGACTGTACACTGTATTCATCTTGAGGGACAAGGCGGGGCTTCGCCGCCTTACGCATGGAGTGCAGCGTGACGCCAAAAAATCGGCGGGTCGTCATCGTTGGCGGCGGTCCAGTGGGGCTGGTGTCCGCGCTGGCACTCGCCCAGCGCGACATTCCGGTTCTGGTGCTCGAGGCGCATCCAGACCTGTTCATGGATTTGCGGGCGGGATCGTTTCACCCACCGACCCTTGAAGTCCTTGAGGCCAGCGGCGTCACCAAAAGGTTGCTGGAGATCGGCATTGTCGTTCCCGCCTGGCAGCTGCGCGACCGCGCTGAGGGAGTGATCGCCGTTTTCGAGCTCGCCTCGTTGCTAAAGGACGAAACACCCTATCCGTTTCGCCTTCACTGCGAGCAGCATAAGCTTACGCCGCTCGTCTACGACATGCTCAAACGCTTGCCGCATGTCGAGGTGCGGTTTTCCTCCCGCGTCACCGAAGTCTCGCAGGATGCCGACAACATAACCGTGAAGGCGGAAACGCTTGATGGCATCGAGACTTTCACCGGAGCTTGGGTGATCGGCGCCGATGGCGGCGGCAGCATCGTGCGCAAGTCTGCCAACATCGGCTTCGAGGGTTTCACCTATCCTGAAAAATTCGCGCTGATCAGCACGCCCTACGATCTCGGTGAGCGGGGCTTTACGGATACCGCGTATATTTCGCATCCCATCGAATGGTGCGCGGTGTTCCGTCTACCGCACAAGGGCCCGCCGGGCTTGTGGCGGTTCCTGTACGGTTGCCGGGCCGACGAGAGCGAGGAAGAAGCACTCGAAGACGATCGCGTAGAAGAGCGCTTGCAGACGGTAGTGCCAAAAGCGGGGCGATATGAAACCGTTCATCGGACGATCTACCGGGTCCATCAGCGCGTTGCCACGACGTTCCGCGCCGGCCGCATGCTGCTGGCCGGCGATTCCGCGCATCTGAACAATCCGCTCGGCGGCTTTGGCCTCAACAGCGCGCTGCAGGATGCCATCAATCTCACGGACAAGCTCGTTGCCGTCTGGCGCGGGGAAGCCGACGACTCGCTGCTCGACCGCTACGTCCGCCAGCGTCGCACTGCCAACGTCGAATACGTGCAGGAATCGTCGATCCGCAACAAACGCACGCTCGAAGAAGTCGATCCGGTCATCCGCAAGCAAAGGCTGGACGAGTTGCGGCGCGCCTCCGAAGTGCCTGCCCTCGCCAAAGAGGTTGTCATGAAATCGTCAATGATTGCTAGCATGCGACGGGCCAATTCGATCATGTGAGGCGGCGTCAGAAGACGATCGAGCTTCGATCGAAGTACACGGAGAAAGGGCATGAAGACATTTCACGTCTTCGCAGGCATTCTGGGCGCCCTCGCCTCGCTCGCGGCCCAGTTGCCCGCCGCCGCGCAAGCGGACTACCCGAACAAGCCGCTGACGATGATCGTCCCTTTCCCGGCGGGCGGCAGAACCGACCTCGTCGGCCGCATTGTCGCGCAGGAACTGACCAAGCATATCGGCCGCCCGGTAGCGGTCGTAAACAAGCCCGGCGCAAGCAGTGTACTCGGCGCGCGTGAAGTAGCCGAATCTCCGCCGGACGGGTACACGCTCGGTTTCTTTTCGACCTCGGCGGTTACGGCGCAGTACACTGTGCCCACGCCAATTCCTTTGTCCAATTTCGAACTCGTCGCCATTGTCAACACCGATCCCGCGGCGGTGGCCGTCCAGTATGGCGCGGCTTGGAAGACGCTAAAGGATCTGGTCGAGGACGCCCGTAAGCAACCGGGAAAGCTGCGGCTCGGCATGATACCCGGTGCATCGGCGCAGATTTTTGCCGCCGGCCTTGAGAGTGCGGCGGGCATCGAGACCATCCAGGTGCCTTTCAAGGGCGATTCCGATGGCGCCATCGCCTTGGCCGGCGGCCACATCGACATTCACGTGGCGGTACCGGTGTCCTATAAGAGCCTTGAGGCGGCAAAGAAGGTGCGAATGCTGGCGGTGGCCGACAACGCCCGCTCGCCGCTATACGGAAATCTCCCCACCTTCAAAGATAACGGCGTGGATTTGGTGATCGGCGCGTTTCACGGCGTGTATGTCCCCAAGGGGACCCCGCAGGCGGTCACCGACAAACTAGCCGACGCGCTCGCCAAGACGATGGAGTCCCAGGAACTTCGCTCCGGCATGGACAACGCTGGCGCCGGCATCGCATTTCTGCGCGGCACCGAAGCAAAGACCTATCTTGCGAAGCAGGACGAGACCTACCGCGCAATCATCGACAAGTTAGGCCTGCGAGTCTCGCCGAAATAAACCCTCACCTCTCAGGTGCGATGTTTATTGCGCCCGGCGCAAGTCTGGCTTGCAGCATGCACCGACGCCAATGCCGCTTTTCGCGTCTGACGGGGCTTTCGGTCCAATGGCTGCCGTTCAAGTCTTGTGGAACGAAATCCAGAACGATTGGATCACCGCCGCTATCGTCGGCGCGACCGTCGCATGTTCCTATGCGGCGTTCGCGCTCATCGGATTCGGCGGCGGTCCGCTAGCCACCCCCTTCCTTGTCCTGCGCCTCCCGGTGCGCATGGTGGTGCCGTTGCTCGCGGTGCTGGACCTCGTCGGCGCGACAATAAATCTGACGAACCTTTTGGCGCGCGGCGGGCGCGCCGAGCTGAAAGCGAGGGTGGATTTTCAAGTTCTCAAGATCCTGACCCCGACTATGATCGTTGGAACTTACGTCGGCACAGTCGTTCTGAATACTCTGCCGTCTCGGTACGTCCTGTTGGCTTTCGGCATTTTCGTCTTTGCGACCACCCTGCGCAGTTTGCGGGCCAAGACCAAGCCGAAAGACTCGTGGTTGCTCGCTATAGCCGCCGGTCTGGGCGGGGGCGTATTGAGCGGCGCCTTCGGCATCGGCGGGCCCGTGTACGCGCTTTACATGAGCAGCCGGCTCGACGCGGAAAAAGTATCCTACTCGCTCGGCACGCTGATCGGCATGGCGGCGGCGACGCGCGCGCTGATCTTTTTCTACGATGGCATCTATGCGAACACACAGCTGGTTGCGCTCATTTGTGTCGCGCTTCCTTCCCAACTGTTCGGAATGCTCTGCACGCACCGGGTGACGCGGGACGTGCCAAGGCAAACGATCATTCGTCTGCTGCGCTATCTCCTATTGCTGGTCAGCATTTCAATCCTCGTGCGCGCGGCCTATCAATTCTTCTGAGGCAGCCCGCGGCACGGGCGGACAAGCTGGCCAGGAGCACCCGGCATCTAACTGGCGTTGCCGCGTAGCATCCCCCGGGGCGTCAGTTTCGTTGCGCAACGATCGAACCCTTACGACGCACCCTACTTCTTCACCTTCAGCGGATCTTTGACGTCGTCGAATTTTGCGAACTCCGTGTTCCACAGCTCGCCGTTGATCTTCTCGACTTTGCGAATGTAGATCGGCTGCACGATGTCGCGCGTGTCCGGATCGATCGCCATCATTCCGCGCGGACTCTCCCATCGCATGCCTTTCATTGCGGCGAGCAGACTGTCGGCGTCGCTCTTGCCACCGGTCTTCTTCAGCGCCTCGTAGATGAGGTGCATGCCGTCATAGCCGCCGACGGATACGAAGTTCGGACGGAAGCTGTTAGCTTTCTTGAAGTCCTCGACGTATTTCTTGTTGAGCGCGGAGTCGTGCGAGGCGGAATAATCGTGGGCGGTCACGATGCCCAGCATTTGATCGCCCATGGTGTTGAGCTCGTCGTCGTCGGTGAGATCGCCTGGCCCGATGATCCTGATCCCGGAACTGGCGAGACCCCGCTCGGCGAATTGTTTGGCGAAGATGCCCGCTTGCGTGCCCGGGAAATAGATGAAAGCCGTATCGGGATTGATGTCGCGGATGCGCTGCAAAAACGGCGCAAAGTCTGGATTGGCGAGCGGGATCCTGATAGACTCGACGATCTGGCCGCCAAGCTCGGTGAACCGCTGCTTGAAGGCGGTCTCAGCCTCGGTACCGGGCGCCCATTCGTTGACCAGCGTAACGACGCGTTTGCTGCCGTTCTTGGCCGCCCACTCGCCCATGATCCACGAGGATTGGGCGAGAATGAAGCTGGTGCGCACGAAATAAGGCGAGCCGGTGGTCGTGACGGAGGCGCCGGAAATCATCACGACGGTTGCGATCTTCGCCTGGGTGACGAGCTGGCCGTAGGCAAGCACGGTCGGCGTGATCCCGCCGCCGATGATGTGGACCTTGTCGTTGACGATCATCTCCTGGACGAGCCGGCGGGCGTTGTCGGCCACACCGCCATCGTCGCGCATGATGACTTCGATCTTCTTGCCGGCGACCATGTTGCCGTGGTGCTGCATGTAGAGCCGTGCGCCGGCCCAGGCTTGCCGGCCCGCCGCAGCGAAACCGGCCCCGGTCATGGCAAAGCTCATGCCGATCTTGACCACATCTTGCGCCGGCGCAGGTCCGGCGATGAGCGTGAGCGCGGCGGCGGCCGCGATGGTGAGCCCGCGTTGCATGTTTCCCTCCCGCTTATGAGGCTTGTTGTGCCCCTTGTTCTCTAGCACAAGGGTTAGCTGAGCAACGACGGCTCTCCGGCGGCGGAATCGCCGCTCAGAGCAGGCGAGGCTCTCTCTCAGAGCAGGCCGAGCTCTCGCAGCTCACGCCGCAGCGCCTCCGGCATGCGCTTGGCGCCCGGGGCGACACGGTCGAGGTCGCCCGGGGCGTCCTTGGCCGCAAGATAGCGCCAGCCCTGGAACGCGCGCCAAGGGCGCGGCTCGACCAGCACGAGTTTCGGCTCCAACACGAGATGGCAGCGGCCCACGCCCTCCTTGTCGACGAACGGACGCACGTCGCGAATACGCTGCCGGCACATGATCTCACCGCGGATCACCCAAAAGAGCGAGCCGCCGTCGCGCAACTCGTCGGCGCGCTTGGGCACCATGCGCGTCCTGTGCATGTGCTCGCTCGAAAGGCCGCGTCTCTTGCGCGCCCTGAGCTTCTCGCGGATCCAGTCCTCGAGGTCGCTCACGGAGTCGCAACCGACGCAAAGCTTGATGAGATGCAGGGCCACGGTGGGTATCGTCGAACCAAGTGTGACGACATCATAGCGAGGCGGGCATGCGTTGCCACGCGCCGGCCCAGCTTATCCTCAGAAGATGGACGCTGTCCGGCCAGCCTGCCACGCAGGCCGGTTTAGGGAACTCGCGCACGGTCGCGTTCCGATGAGCATTCTTGGGCGCAAGCGGACCGAATTCACTGCGCGGGAGTAACCGGCAGGGGAGCCGAGCGGGCGGGAGCGGCGCTCGGCGACTGACGCTGCGGGGCGTTTGCTTGCGGCGGTCGCCGCGGCGGTGTCGGCGGGGCGGCTTCTGCGGCGCCGGTGGTGCCCTGCGGCTGGCGCTGCGCGGCCTGCGGCTCGGCAGTCATGATGTTCACCGGCGGAATTGAGGACGCCGACGGGAAGTAGAGATTGTTCGGCACTCTCGCCGCCGCGCCGGGTGCTGAAGCAGGCGCGCTGGTGGCCACTGCGCGGCTGCCGGCGGGCGGCCAGCTTGCCGAGTAAGTCTTGACGCGAGCCTCGAACGGCCGTTCCGCAAGATGGACCTTGATCCGACTTGGGTCTTCCAGCCAGGCGAAAGCGCTGCATTGATCCGACGTGCAGCCGTCGCGCGCCGCGAGCACATGCGCCACGATGCCGAAACGGTCGGCCTCGAGCGCGCGACGCAGCGCGAGCATGCCGGGGTCAGCAGCGTGCTCGCCCGCGGAACCCAGTACCGCCAGCTGCGCGGCAACATAGGAAATGGCTGCAGCGGTTGCTTCCGGACTGGCGAAAATCGTTTTTTCGCACGTGTCCTCCATCGTCTCCGCGACGAGCGGATCGAGGCATCCCAGTGCCGAGCCAGGCATGAAGGCGCGGGTCGCGAGTTCGAATACCCGCGCATCGAGCGCACGCTGCTCGGCGGCACGATCGCGGCGGGCAAGATAATCCCCCACCCACCAGCATGCGCCCACGACTGCAATCAGGACGAGGACGGCGGCGGGCAGGCTTCTGCCGTCGGCCCCGGCCCGCATGAGTGCGAGCATCGCAACGAGCACGGCAATCGCGAGAGCCGCGGCAATCGCCCAGACCGGCAGCGCCACAACGCCGGTCAAGTCGAGGGCCGCCCATTGCGCAATGCGATCGAGCATGAAGCCACCGATTCAGGGACAGTATGGCTCACGGGAATACCGCGTGCCACCCCGCCCGGCAGCCCCCCGCGATGGGCCAGCCGGCGCATCTGCGCAGGCCGCCCGCGATCGCAGACGAAGTCCACCGGCGGAGCACACCTGACGGCGTGCCGCAAGACCGTTTTTGTTGCGAAATGCGTCCGCTTAAGAACGCCGAGCCAATTCAGCGCGAGAATTCGAGCTGACTTTCCCTCGCCACACGCTCGAATGCCTCATTCGAGTTCTTGATGCGGTACTGATAATCGGCGCCATCAGAGGGAAGCAATCTTACGACCTGATAGGTACTGTTGGCGGCCATGTGGCCAATCGGACGCGACGTGAAGTACACGGTTTGGCCGATCTGAAACTTGTGTTCTTGCAACGCAGTTCTCCTAACCTCGAACGACACTGATTTGCTCTGTTGGAGCGGTGCTTCCCCCGATCGCGGCCAATATAGCAGCGAAATCATCCCATTGCCTCAAAAATTCCGTTATTTGCCCGAGCTCGGCCACATGGGAATTGCATGACAGAATATCTAGCGTATTCAATCCTTTATTTCGACTTGCTAATTTAAGTTCGCGCCATTCGTGCGGCTGTCATGGCGGGCATGCCGCCGCAGGGCAGCACGATCCTGAAGAGGCAGAAGAATCCTCCAGCGGCCGGACGGAGGACCCCGCAGGCGGCCATTGCTGGAGTTGCGGCCTCGGCCCTCCCGAGGAGCGCAGGGCTAACAGCAGAAACACAATGGCGCCGCGTTCGTGGCCTACGCGCTGGCTGCGAGGCTGGGCAGGGGGATTCTCAGATGCGCTTCATCCTCGGCATTATCATCGGCTGCGCGCTCACCGTCGGCGGCGCCTATGCCGTCGATAGGGTTTCGGTCGCCGCCGCTAAGCCGGTTATGGTCAACTGGGATGTGGTGGCGAAAAATTTTGACAGCGTAACCACTCGTGCCCGCGAAGGCTGGAAAAAGATCGCGGGCTGATCGGCGCTCGGCTGACGGGTGCCCAGGGCCGATCTCGAGGCGCGGACGAGCCGAAGCGGGCGGCCGCGGTCGTGTCTTGTCGAGCAAGCCTCAGGCCCGCACTTCCTGCCGCTGGAAGACGACGTAGGCGATCACAAACAGCAGGATCGTGCCGGCCACCAGTCCGACGATCTGCGGCCACACGATCAGCACGCTTTGCAACAGCGGAATGGGCGCGTCGGGAACGGCGCCGCGCTCGATCAAGGCCAGTCCGAGCGCGGCTAGCATCGATTGCTGGGTCGAACGGACCGAGGGATCGAGCACGACCGCGACGATCTCGTTGAAAAGCACGCTGGGCGAGAGTCGCGCGAAGGTCTGACGCGTATCCAGAACGCCCAGGATATCTCCTGCGGTCGTGACCGCGTCGGCCAAGGCCGGTGAGAAGAGCGGCCAGAGAATGGTCACGAATAGCCACACCCCCAGCGCCACCAGCGCCGCAGTCGCTGCCGAGCGGAACACGACCGAGCACAGCAGCGCGAGCGCGAACCAGAAGCCTGCATAAATGATAGTGACCGCCAGCAAGACCAACGCGCGCGCCATCTCCTCGGCATTCGGCGGAACGCCGAGCCCAAGCAGGCCGAGCCCGATCACCAGCAGCCAGAGCACGATGAGGCACACCGCGAGGGTGAAAAGCCCGGCGGCGAATTTCCCGAACAGGAGTGCGTCGCGATAAATCGGCTGCGCCAGGATGCGCGACAGCGTGCGCCGGTTGTGCTCGCCATTAACGGAATCAAAGCCGAGGCCAATCGCGATCAACGGCACCAGGAAGGACAGCAAAGCAACAAGGGGAAGCGGGCTGCTGCGGGTGAAAAGCCGCAGGAAGAGGAAAGGATCTTCGGCCGTGATCTCCTTGATCTGATCGATGCCCCCCCGCACGACGGCGATGGCGGTCGCCACCACCAGCACGATCAGCACCACGACCAGAATGCTGGTAAAACGATCGGCGATCTCCTTCAGCGTCACGACCCCGAAGCCGTGAAACGCCGATCCTTCACGCCGCATGGAGCTCTCCTTCGTGGGTCTGGAAGTAGCGCGTATAGATCGCTTCGAGGCTCGGCTCGTCGACCGACAGGCGCAGCAGCCGCCCCCCCGCCGCGACCACCGCCGCCGCGGCTTCCGGGCGGACATCGTGATCGGCCAAGAGCAAAAGCCGGTTGCCGTCCCCCCGCTCGACCCGCTGCACGCCGGGGATCGCGGCGATCCGCTCGGTCAGTCCCTGCCCTTCGGCCTCGACCTCCACGCGGAAGCCGCCACCGAGCACCTGCCGGCCCAACTCTGCCACGGTGCCGATGAGCGCGATGTTCCCCTGACTGAAGAGGGCGACGCGATCGCAGACACTTTGCACCCGTTCGAGCAGGTGCGAGGACAGCAATACACTCACGCCGCGGTTCTTGAGATCGCGGATGATGTTGAGCAACTCGACGGTCGCCTGCGGATCGAGGCCGGAGGTCGGCTCGTCGAGGATGGCGATCTGCGCCTCTTTCATCAGGATTTCGGCAAGCCCGAGCCGCTGGCGCATGCCGCGCGAGAAGGTGGCGACGCGCTTGTCCGCCACGTCGACTAGTCCCACATGGCCGAGCGAGGATTTGATCCGCTGCTCGCGCTCGCTGCGTTCGAGCCCCATCAAGCGGGCGGTGTAGCGCAAATTTTCCGCCGCGGTGAGATTATCGTAGAAGCCCACCTGGTCGGGCAGGTAACCCACCTGGCGTTTCACCGCCAACGGCTCGCGCGCGGGATCGTGATCGAGCACGCGCGCCTGCCCGTCGGAGATGTCGCTCAAGCCGAGCAGCATCAAGATGGTGGTCGTCTTGCCGGCTCCGTTCGGACCGAGCAGCCCGAAGATCTCGCCGCGCGCCACCGAAAACGAAATGCCATTGACGGCGGTCACTCCGTTGTAGCGCTTGGTGAGGTTTTTAACCTCGATGACGTTGGCGCTCATCGTCGTCCAAACCATACCACCGCGCCGATCATGACCAGCAACGCGCCGCCGATGAGCGCAATCCCGACGATGCCCCAAATGGTGGAGGTGGTGACCGCAATGCGGAACGTTTGCGCGGCCGATTCCCCGCGCGCATTGGCGCGCACCGTGGTGACGTAATCGCCGGCCACCGCCTTGGCGGCTGGAGTGACGAGCGCCTGCACCTCCTTGGTTTCGTTGGGGGCGATGCGATCAACGGTCTTCGGCTCGAAGCTGACCTTCCAGCCGGTCGGAGCGCTACCTGATAACTCGATCTGCTCGGCCGCCGCGGTCCCGGAATTGGTCAAGATCACCGGGATCGATGCTTCCTGGCCGGCGGAGGCCTTGGCGCTGAGCACACCTTCGCGGCCGGCGATGTCGATCTTCGGCTGACCGGTAATGTCGAGCGCGAGGTCGGAAGTGGCGGTCGCGTCATCCGCGGATACTTTCGCCGCCACCTTGTATTTGCCGGCCGCGACCGTGTTCGGCGGGCGCACTTTGAGTTTTACGTCCTTCGACTGTCCAGGATCGAGCGGAAGGGCATTGAGTTCCTGGCTGCCGTATTGCTCGGTGAAGGTGGCGTCGAAGTTCTGCGGCGCTTGCGCGGACAAACTCACCAGCACCTTCTTGGGGCTGTCGTTCTTGATCGCAAGCTGGAACTCGAAACTCGATTTCGAGGTGCCGCGCAGTTCGGGGAGTTGCGGGTTGAGCGTGAGCTTGGCGGGCAGATCGGTCGCGAGCTTCACCTCGATGGGAAGGCTGGCGTTGTTGGTCGCGCCCCGCGCGCTCACCGTCAGGTTGGTGGTGCCGACCGGAGCGTCTTTGGGGACGTCGAGGCGCAGCTCGAGCGGCACGCTGGAATTGGTCGCGGCGAGCGCCGCCGCCACGGGCTGGCCGCCGCCGATGAGCGTCGCCGTCCATCCCGACGGCACGCCGGCAACCGAGAGCGTCAGGCGCTCCGGCGGCAAGCCGTAGTTCTGTAGCTTGAGATTGACCGAGGACGTCGTCCCCGGGCGCAGCGTGATGGCAGGGTAGTCGGTGAGAAGGAACACCCCTTTGACATCGCTCTTGGCTTCTTCCGCCATTGCTGCGGTGCAGAAAGCGACCGAAAGAACAGCCAAAAATAAAGCGATAAGACGATATCGCATGATCACAACTCCAAAAGGTGAGGCAGGTAGTCCCGCTGTTGAGATGACCTCTCCAGGCGGCACCGAGGCAGGACGGTGCTACAGGTTCGGCGTGGTTTTCTGTCGTCCCCGTCCCGGAATCAATACGTTTCCTCGACATTTTTTTGGCGGGATGTCGCAGGCGGGAACACGGCCGGTCATACCCGCACGACCTTCGGCCAGTCCACCTCGTCTTCCGCCAGCACCCAGGGCTCCGCGAGCGCAGCCGCGCGCCATTCGCTCCAGGCCGGCAGCGCCATTACCGCATCCATATACGCGCGAGCCGTGGCCCCGACCTCCACCCCATAGGTGTGGAAGCGGGACACAACGGGCGCATACATCGCATCCGCGGCGCCGAAGCCGCCGAACAGAAACCCGCCGTCGGCACTATAGCCCCTGCGGCAATCGGTCCAGATCGCCTCGATGCGGCGGACATTCGTTTCGACCTCGGGGGTAAGTTGCCGCGGCGTCGCTGGCCGCCACATGTTCATGGGCAAATGGCGGCGCAATGGACCAAATCCCGCGTGCATTTCGGCCGCAATCGCGCGGGCCAGCGCGCGCGCCGCCGGATCGGCGGGCCAGAGATGGGCATGGGGATATTTCTCGGCAAGATATTCGAGGATTGCCAGTGACTCCCACACGTGCACGTTTCCGTCGACGAGCGCCGGCACCTTGCCGGTCCCGGAAACTTTGCCCACGCGCGCCTTGAAATCCGAGGCCTCGAGCGAGATCACCTCTTCCTCGAAAGCAATGCCCGCGACCTTCATGGCGATCCATGGCCGAAACGACCACGAGGAATAGTTCTTGTTGCCGATGATGAGCTTGAGCTTGAGCCCCATGCGCCGCCCTTGCGCCGTTGTCGTGCGGTATGGGGCGATGGTGAGGGGAGCCAGCGGCGGCGGTCAAGCGGCAGCCCGCCGCGGCGCGCGCTCGGAGGCGACCCAACGGGCGATACGGAATTCGCTCCCCGGCGACGTCAGCACCCGCTCGGAGTTACGGCGGGTCAGGTGATCCCCAGCATCACGGCCGTCATGGCCGCGCCCAGAACGGCGGCTGTCGCGACGACCGCCGTCACCGCGGCGGCAAACCATCGCGGGGCACGGTCACGCGGGGTAGCGCGCGGAAAAGTCCAGGGAATTGCTGGCTCGATGCGCATCGTCGATGCTCCTACCCAGGTCTTGGGCGCAGAAACATCCGCGCCACGGGTCAAACAGCTCGCGACTCAAACCGGTGGCCAGTTAAAGCGATTGCGCAAAGACGCCGTAACAAAGTCGTGTCGGGCCACGCGCGCATCTTGCCCGCGACTGGTGAACGCGGCGTAAACGGTCGCCGCTCGACGCGACGGCGACTCTCAGCGGCCCTCTCGTGTCGGGCTTGGAAACAACGCCGAACCGCGCCCGGTCAGCCAATAGACCACAAGCCCGGCCCATTCGCGCACCGCGGTGTCGCTTCGTCGCAGCCCATCGCCCAAGGTTGCAAACGGACGAAGCGCGTCGGGGGCTCCACGCGTGCGCCAATCGACCGGATAAGGCTCGACCGAAAATCCCATTTTGCGGAACACGCCGATCGCCCGCGGCATATGATGGGCCGACGTCACCAGCAGCCAGCGCTCGCCGGGCTTGGGTTGGATGAGCGCCTTGGAAAAAATCGCATTCTCCACCGTGTTGCGAGAGCGATCCTCCAACAGAACGCGCGCGCGGGAGATGCCCAGGCCTTCAAGCATACGGAGCGCGAAGGGGGCCTCCGCCCCCTCATCATAGATCAGCGCACCGCTGCCGCCTGAAAACACGATGCGGACGGCCGGATAGCGCTGCGCCAGCTCGACCGCCACGGTAAGCCGTTCGGCCGCCTCGTTGAGCGCCACCTCGTCGCGGGCAGCCGAAACGTCGGGCGAGATCGCGCCGCCGAGCACGATGATGCCATCGGGCGCTCCGCGCGTTGCGTCCCAGCGCGGGAAGCGGTCCTCGAGCGGGATCATCAACGCATTACCCACGGGCGAGAGGCCGAGGATCGCGAGCACAATCAGGCTGGCGAAGGCGAGCGCCCGTCCGGCGCGGGCAAAGCGCGTCGGCACCAACAAAAGACCGAGGAGGCCAATGGAAATCACCAGGTTGGAAGGGATGGCGAAGAAGCCGAGGATTTTGGAGAGAGGGAAGAACATCGCGGCGGACGCGTTACATCACATCCAGTGACAGCAATCCGGGCTCTTGTGCTGATGCACGATCGCCCGCGCGCGCAACGACCGGATCACCTCTTCTTCCACGCCGCGTAGCGCGCCTTGGTCTCCTCGTTCATGGGATAGAGGCCGGGGAGTTTCGCCCCGCGCTCGACCTCCGAGACGATAAAGTTCTCCATGCGCTCGTGCTCGGCGCCCTCCTCGGCGACGAAGGCGAGAAGATCCTTCGGGATCACCACGGCCTCCGTCGTCGTCGCAGACGATGACATCGCCGGGAAAAATCGCGCAGCCGCCGCAGGCGATCGGCTCCTGCCATCCGACGAAGGTGAGGCCATTGACCGAGGCCGGCGCGGCGGTGCCGGCGCACCATACCGGCAACTTAGAGGCAAGCACGCCCTCCTTGTCGCGCACGACGCCATCGGTCACCAGCGCTGCGACATTGCGCTTCAGCATGCGCAGCGTGAGGATATCGCCGAAGATGCCGGCCGACGTGACGCCCATCGCGTCGGCGACCGCAATGCAATCTGCCGGCATTTCTTCGATGGCGCCCCGAGTGGAAATCGGCTTGGCCCAGCTTTCCGGCGTCGCGAGATCCTCGCGCACCGGCACGAAGCGCAGCGTGAAAGCAGGGCCCACGGTGCGCGCGCCGCCGGAGACGAGCGGCCGCGGCCCGTTCATCCAGCAGCGACGGATGCCCTTCTTCAACAATATGGTGGTGATGGTCGCGGTGGTGATCGTCCGCAGCGTGTCGTAAAGGGCCGCACTCATGAGCACACCTCTTGCGAAGACCTCAGTGGGCGACTTCAAACCGACGCCATGCCGAACCGCGCGTCGCGCCGGCGCAACCAGCCCACGCACGGGATCGAGAGCAGCACCATCCACGCCTTGCCGATGATCTGGCCGAGCAGGAATTCGAGCGAGCCGAAGGCGAGCCACAGAAACACGACCGAGTCGACGACGAGACCCGCCGCGCTCGAGGCTACCACGGCAGTGATCAGCCCGCGCCGAGCGAGCGGGGTATAGACCGCGAGATCCGCGAATTCCGAGAGCAAGAATGCGGCGGCCGACGCGATGACGAGCGCAGGCGGCGCGAGCAGCGCCGAAAGGACGGCACCAACGAGAATGGCAAGCGAGGATGCCGCCACGCCGAGCCGGCGCTGCACCAGGTCGCGCAACACGAGCGCCGCACCGGCCATGATCACGCCCGAGGGCGCCATCAGTCCCGGCGCGACCGGAATGAGGCAGACGCCCGCCGGCTGGCACACCGTGCCGACGTGCCCAATCAACCAGTTGGCCGCCGGAATGGTGAGCGCGAATAGCGCGAGGAACAGCATGCCCTCGTACCGGCGTCTCGTCTCGATCATGGTCATCGCATCGATATCCATTTGGCGAAGCCCTCGGCGCGCAATCGGCAGGCCGGACAGGTCCCGCAGCCGTAGCCCCAATCGTGGCGCCGCGAGCGGTCGCCGAGATAGCAGGTGTGGGTGTCCTCGACCAGCACGTCAACCAACGCATCCCCGCCGATCTCGTGCGCCAGCGCGAAGGTCGCGGCCTTGTCGATCCACATCAACGGCGTATGGATCACGAACCGGCGATCCATCCCGAGGTTGAGCGCGAGCTGCATGCTTTTGATCGTATCGTCGCGACAATCGGGATAACCGGAGAAGTCGGTCTCGCACATGCCGGCGACGAGATGTTTCACGCCGCGCCGATATGCGAGCGCGCCGGCAAAGGCGAGGAAAACGAGATTGCGGCCGGGAACGAACGTCGTCGGCAGCCCGCTCGCGCCGACCTCGATAGCGACCTCGCGCGTGAGCGCGGTATCGGAAATAGCCGCCAGCGCCCCGAGGTGAAGCACGTGATCCTCGCCGAGTCTTTCGCTCCACGCCGGCTCGAGCGCCGTGATGCGTTCACGCACGCGTTGCCGCGCCTCGAGTTCGGCGCGATGGCGTTGCTCGTAGTCGAAGCCTAGCGTTTCGACGCGAGCGAAACGCTCGAGCGCCCACGCCAAGCACACGGTTGAATCTTGCCCGCCGGAAAACAAGACGAGCGCGGCCTCGGGATCCACTGAGCTCACGATTCATCACACGTATGACCAGCGAATGGCGGACAGCACATAGTTCCTCGAACTCGCCACCCGTTGTTCGCCGATCGCTGTTCGCTACTCGCTGCTGCTCGCTCGCCTCCCGGGCGCGTAGCCGAGCTTGCGCGCAAGCGTCGCCAGCTCGCACCCCTCGCAATAGCGGCGATCTTTGAAGTCGATCCAATTGTGGGCATAGATGTTCTCGGCCGGAATGTCGTAGCGCTCCTGCAAGAAGCGCACCAATATCAGCCAAGCTTGCCTCTGCTCGCGCGTTGCCGACTTGGCGACGTCGGGATAGTTGCCGACGAACTCCACCCCGATCGAGTTGGTCTTGATTACGCTGCGATAGGTTTTGGAATTGTCGATGTATTTGTTGTCGTTTCGATTGGCACCGTCGCCATGCGTCGGGATCACATTCTCGGCGGTCGACCAGTAGACCGTGCCGTCGGTCTCGACCCACACGGTAACGCCGCGCTTGGTTGGATTTTTCGCCTGTGCCAGCGCCATGCTCTTCGCCGAGCCGGCCGGCCCTTCAGTCTGGTGCACGATGATGTTGCGCCACTTGACCGCATCGGCCGGCAACCCGAGCGGATGCAGGTAGACGATGGTGAGACCCGGAATCTGCAGCTCGCCGGATGTTCTGGCGAGCTCGCGAAAGTTCTCGGGAAGCTCCCCCTCATGCGATAGATCATCAGCGTCGCTTTCTGCTTGCGGCGCGGGCTCGGTCTCCGGCCGCGCGCGCGGCAGCGCGAGCTGCGCCGGCACCGAAGGCCGCGAACCTGCGGGGCGCGTCGGCTCGGCCCGCGCCGAACTCATGGGCGCGAAAGGTCCGATGGTCAGCGCGAGCGAGGCTGACGCAAGCGTCGCCAGCCATGTCACGCGCCGCGCAGGCACCGGCTTCAATCCCATTGCGGCGATCCGGAGTAGGCGTAGTCGACGATCCGACCGTCGCGGCCCGCGAGGCGCGCGATCTCCGCCATCTCCGCCTCGGAAAGCTCGAAGTCGAAGATCGCGAGATTCTCCGACAGCCGTTCCCGACGGCTTGTGCGCGGAATGACGACGATGCTCCGCTGCACCAGGAACCGCAGGCTCACTTGCGCGGCAGTTTTCCCATGCGCCTGGCCGAGGCGCGCGAGCAGCTGGTGCCCGCTCACGCCGCCGCGCGCCACGGGGCTATAGGCCACGGTCGCCATGCCATGCCGACGGCAGGCCGCGATCACCTTCGACTGGTCGATGAACGGATGCACCTCGATCTGATTGCAGACTAGCGGCTCGTTCGCAAGCTTCACGGCCTGTTCGATCAGCGCGACGGTGAAGTTCGATACACCGATGTGGCGGGCAAGCCCCGCACGCTTGACCTTGCAGAGCGCGCCGAGCGTGTCGCGCAAAGGGATCTGTGGGTTGGGCCAATGCAGGAGGAGCAAATCGACGTGCGAGAGCCGCAACCGTTCCAGACTTGCCTGCGCCGAGCGCTCGAGATCGCGCGGGGCAAAGTGCGACGGCCATACCTTGGTGGTGATGAAGACTTCCTCGCGCGCGATGCCCGCGGCGCGCAGCCCCTCCCCCACTTCGCTTTCGTTGTCGTAAAGCTCGGCGGTATCGACGTGGCGGTAGCCGAGCCGCAGCGCCTGCTCGACGATGCGCGTACAGACGCGCCCGCGCAGTTCCCAGGTGCCGAGGCCAACTAACGGGATACGCGCGCCGTGCGCTTCGACAACGTGGGCTGCGACGGACATCGTTACGGACTCCTCACTGCAAGCCGCCGGTGACGCCGAATTTAGCATCGGGGGCCCAGAAGATTAGAACAATTCAATAATACAGCACTTGCGCAGCAGGCCGCGAAGCCTTTCATATCGCCCGAACGTTCGACGGAGCCACAGTCAAATTATGCGCGGATCGACATTGGCCGTGGTAGTGGCGGCACTCAGCGTGGCCAGCGCACCCGCCTTCGCCCAGGAATTCAATGTCACCATTCGCGACCACACCTTCGAGCCGCAAGAGACCCGGGTGCCTGCGGGTAAACGCGTCTCGATCTACGTCAGCAACGAGGATGCGAGCGCCGAGGAATTCGAGAGCCCGGCGCTTAAGGTCGAGAAGATCATTCCCGGCAAATCGAAAGGGCTGGTGCGCGTGGGACCGCTTGCGCCCGGCCGTTACGAGTTCTTCGGCGAGTTCCATCCGAACACCGCCAAGGGCGTCGTCATTGCGGAATAACGAATGTTCGGCGCGCTCATCATTGTGTTCCGCGAAGTCATCGAAGCCGGCCTGATCATCGGCATCGTGCTCGCGGCGACGCGCGGCGTGAGCGGACGTGGTCATTGGGTTTTGACCGTGGTACTCGCGGGGACGCTCGGCGCCGGCATCGTCGCCCTGTTCGCGGAAGCGATCGCCAATGCATTCGAAGGCGCGGGGCAGGAGCTGTTTAACGCCAGCCTGCTCGGCGCCGCCGTCGTCATGCTGATGTGGCACACCGCCTGGATGGCGCGCCACGGCCGCGAGATGGCGGTGGAGCTGGCGGCAGTCGGCGCGGCGGTAACCGGAGGCAAGCGGCCAATGACGGCGCTCGCCGCGGTCGTGGGGCTTGCCGTGCTGCGCGAGGGCGCCGAAGTCGTGCTGTTCCTCTACGGCATCCTCGCCGCCGGCACCTCCAGCGGCTCGCTGTTCCTCGGCGGCACGTTGGGACTGGCCGCGGGCGCGGCGTTTACGGCGCTGACCTATTACGGGCTGATCAGCATTCCGGCACGGCACATTTTCACCATCACGACCGTGCTCATCGCACTGTTGGCTGCGGGCATGGCCGCGCAGGCGGTGCAATATCTCGACGCCGCGGGCCTCATCAACATGCTGAGCGGGCAATTGTGGGACAGCTCACCGTGGCTGCCGCAGGACGGCATCGTCGGTCGCATCCTGCACGCGCTGATCGGCTACACCGATCGACCGACCGAGCTGCAGCTCATCACCTATCTCGCAATCCTTGCGGTCATGGCGGCGCTCACATGGCTGGCGGCGCCCGCGCGCAGGGCGCATGCCCGCACCGTGTAGCGCGGCGGGCTCGCCGGACGGATCGATGACGCCGGCGTCACTGCGGCGGCTTGCTCGTGCTGAGAACCGCGAATGCGATGTCGGGAACGGCCTCGATCACTTTAAGCAATGCGCGCGCAGGCCCGCGCGGCGAGCGCTTGCCTTGTTCCCAATTGCGCACCGTCTCGATCGGCACTCCGATGCGTGCGGCGAACTGGGCCTGGGTGAGCTTGGTGCGCGCGCGCACGCCGCGCGCATAGGCGGCATCCGCCGCTGTCCCCCGCGCCGCCCGTGCCGCCCGTGCTGCCGCAACCCAGCCACCCGCCGGCCGGCCGTAGCGCATTTGCTGTGCAATTTCCGCAAGCGGGCTCGGAAGCGCCTGCTCGCTTCCGTCCGGGAGAATCTCGACGATCCGGCCGTCGGCCTTCAGTCTGAGCCGCATCATGCGGCCGTAGGCCTACGTGATTCCCTCTGATTGGCCAAGCGTTTACACCCGCCATTGGGGTCCTTGGCCGATAAGCTTGTAACCGACCGGGCCATTGCATGCTCGGCCAGCGACCTAGCATCGCGATGCAACGGCCGCGCACCCCCACCTTCGCGGGGCATCTCCGCCGTCATTTGAGTCCGAACCACAGCGTGGCGATTCCGAGGAACGAAAAGAACCCGACGACATCCGTCACCGTCGTGACGAAGACCCCCGACGAGATCGCCGGGTCGGCGCGGAAATGCTGCAGAACCAGCGGCACCAGGATTCCGCCCAGCGCCCCTGCCACGAGGTTGCAGATCATTGCCAGGCCGATCACCAGGCCGAGATCGGGCAACTTGAACCAAGCCGCCGCGGCGACGCCCGTGATAACAGCGAACGCCAAGCCGTTGACCAGCCCCACGAGCACTTCGCGCAGAACGAGACGCGCGGCGTTGAGGCTCGACAGCTCGCGCGTCGCCAGCGCGCGTACCGCCACGGTCATGGTCTGTGTCGCCGCGTTTCCGCCCTGGCTTGCCACAATCGGCGCCAATATCGCCAACGCCACCATCTTCTGCAGCTCACCCTCGAACAAGCCGAGCACGGACGAGGCCAGAAACGCGGTGGCAAGATTGACCAACAGCCAATTGAATCGCCCGCGCGCCACGTACCAGACGGGATCGGAAAGCTCCTCTTCGCGCCCGACGCCGCCGAGCGCCCGGATTTCCTCTTCGGCCGCCTCCTCGATGACATCGATGATGTCATCGAACGTGATGACGCCGACCAGCCGATCGTTCGCATCGACCACGGGCGTGGAAACGAGATCGTAATGCTCGAATAATCGCGCCACGTCCTCCTGGTCATCGCTGACCCGGACCGGGTGCATTTCCTCGTCGATCAACTCGCCGATCGGCACCGGCCGCTTGGTCCGCAACAGCCGGTCGAGCGCCACCGTCCCCTGCAGCCGATCCGCGGCATCGACACAATAGAGTTCCCAAAACCGATCGGGCTCATCGGGGGTTTCGCGCAAGTGATCAATGGTCTGCCCCACGGTCCATGTCGGAGGCACGGCGATGAATTCCGCCTGCATTCGCCGACCGGCGGAATTTTCAGGATAGAGCAGGATGCGCGCCAGCGTGACGCGCTCGCGGGCGGGAAGCTGTTCGAGAATCTCGGTCTGCTCGTCCTGCGGCAGATCCGCGAGGATCGCCACCGCGTCATCGGACTCGAGCTCGCGCACGCCATCGGCCACCGCCGCGGCGCCCAACTCTTTGAGAATCGCCTCGCGGATGGTGGCATCGACCTCGGTCAGCGCCAAAAAATCGAAGTCGCGCCCCAGCTGGATGACCAAGCGAGGCCGCAGCTCCGGCTCCAACGCCTCGATCACATCGCCGAGGTCGGCCGCGTGCAGATCGCCCACCAATCCGCGCAGCGCCGTGGAATCGTCCTCGCCAATCGCTTGCGCGACGTGCTCGACAAATTCCGCACGCAACGCGCCATCTTCGTCGCGCATCGCAACCGCGGGCGCAGGCGCCGCCGCATCTTTTTCCTCGAGCATGTCGTGTCCCGGCGCAAAGGAACGCGTTGGGCTTCTACGCTCGGCGTCCTAAGCTGGCAATCGCGAACGACCTCGGCACTCGCAATGATCGCCGCTCCCAACCGCTATGCGGTCCGACCCGTGCGATCGCCGCGAGACGCAACTTTCCGCACGTGCTGTTGCGCGACGGCGAAATCGTGGGCGTGGTGCGCATCGATCTCATTGGGCGGAGCCGAGCAGGCCTTCACCTGGTGGCATCCGGAGCGATCTCCAGCGGCAAGGCCACGACCGCGTCACGCCCAGGCTTGCGGAAAACGCCGCGCGCGTTCTGGCAAAACCGAGATCATCATCGATGCCCACCGACCTCGCCGCTTTCTACCTCGCCATGGCTATCGGCAGGGTGAATGGGGGACGCCGGACCGCTACCGGCGACCCCCATTCGTGTGGGAAAGCGATTGCCGTGATAAAGGCATCCCGCCGTTCCACGACAGCAGGGGGCGAGTTCCCCGACCGTGTCGTTGGCGTCACGGATGCCTCAAATCGTCCCCAATCCCCGCCATTAAGGGGTCATTAAATTGCCT